>ENA-UPSB01002247-UPSB01002247.1-bioreactor-metagenome-genome-assembly--contig:-NODE-2247-length-19046-cov-4.124164_pt1 | contig 19046 bp, 20 predicted proteins | sample MGYA00238182_ERZ773286 | MGnify/ENA primary metagenome ERZ773286 (study PRJEB29026, sample SAMN07631240) | bioreactor metagenome | isolation source: Switchgrass digestor | place: USA: Dartmouth... | reverse complement strand
TACTGACTGCGATTTTGTCTTTTCCAATACTATGTACTACGAGATGCTTCCCAAGAACATTTCAAAGGGAACTGTTATAACACACCTGGCGTCGATTATGAACATAGACAAAAAGCATACTATCGGCATCGGGGATTTTTATAACGACTTAACGCTTATCAAGATGTCTGGTTTCGGCGCAACTGTCGAAGGAGCGCCTGATGATATCAAAAAAGACGCCGATTTTGTTGCTGGTTCTTGCCGTGAAGGCGCGGTGGCGGATGTAATTGAATATCTCGAAGAATTAGGTAATATATTTAAGCAGTAATTAGATAGTCTTTATAGGAGCATTATTTGCTTCTGTATTGATGTATAAATTGAAGGAGGCAATTATATGGACAGGTCTTTGAAAAAGCAGTTGTCCGTGACTGCGCTCAACATAAGGAAACTGGCTCTTACTGCCGTGTATTCTGCAAAATCCGGACATCCAGGCGGGTCACTTTCGATTTCCGATGTGTTAGCGTATCTTTACTTCAAAGAGATGAATGTTGACCCGAAGAATCCAACATGGGAAGATAGAGACAGGTTAGTGCTGTCAAAGGGGCATTGCGCACCTGCTTTGTATTCAGCACTGGCTTTAAAGGGATATTTCCCTGTTGATGAAGTCAAGAATTTCCGTAAGCTTGGCAGTATGCTTCAGGGACATCCTGATATGAAGGGCATTCCTGGGGTAGATATGTCAACTGGTTCACTCGGCCAGGGCATTTCTGCTGCTGCCGGTATCGCTCTTTCTGCAAAACTGTCCAACAAAGATTACAGGGTATATGCAATCCTCGGCGACGGTGAGATTGAAGAAGGGCAAGTATGGGAGGCTGCCATGTTTGCAGCACAGTACAAGCTTGACAATCTCTGCGCATATGTCGACAACAACGGGCTTCAGATTGACGGTAAGATAGACGATGTTATGTCACCGTACCCGATCACTGATAAATTCAAGGCATTCGGCTGGAATGTAATTGAAGCCGATGCTCACGATTTTGACGATCTGGAGAGGGCATACAATGAAGCCAGAGCTTGCAAAGGCAAACCTTCAGTTATCGTTGCCCACAGTGTAAAGGGCAAGGGCGTCTCATTCATGGAAAACAAGGCTGAATGGCACGGTTCTGCCCCGAACACCGAACAATACGAGCAGGCCTTAAAAGAGCTTGATGATTCTTTAGCAAAGCTGGAGGTGCAATAATATGGCTGATGTAAAGAAAATTGCAACGCGCGAAGCTTATGGCGAAGCCTTAGCTGAATTCGGCGCTGTTTATGATAATCTGGTTGTCCTTGACGCTGACCTTTCAAAGTCAACAAAAACTGTGACGTTCAAGAAAAAGTTTCCTGAGCGCCACATCAACTGCGGTATAGCAGAAGGCAACATGATGGCTGTTGCTGCTGGCCTTGCCACTACAGGCAAGATTGTTTTCGCGAGTTCTTTCGCAATGTTTGCAGCCGGACGTGCTTTTGAGCAGGTTCGCAATTCAATAGGCTATCCTCACCTCAATGTTAAGATAGGTGCAACCCATGCCGGTATTTCCGTCGGTGAAGACGGCGCAACACATCAGTGCTGCGAAGATATCGGACTTATGCGCACAATTCCGGAAATGGTTGTTTTGAGCCCGTCAGACGCCGTTGAAGCACGCGCTGCTGTTGAGGCTGCTATCAAGCATGACGGCCCGGTTTACCTGCGTTTTGGACGTCTTGCTGTGCCGGTTATCAACGACCATCCGGGTTATAAGTTTGAACTCGGCCGCGGCATTCAGCTTGCTGACGGCAAGGATGTAACGATCATTGCAACCGGACTGATGGTTCCTGAAGCCCTGAAGGCAAAGGAAATGCTCAAATCCGACGGCATTGACGCACGCATTATAAATATTCATACTATAAAGCCAATTGACCACGAGATAATCGCAAAAGCGGCTGCTGAGACAGGCGCTATCGTCACAGCCGAGGAGCATAACGTAATTGGAGGACTCGGCAGCGCTGTATGTGAAGTTGTCGCCGAAGAATGCCCAGTACCGGTACTCCGCGTAGGTGTCGAAGATAAGTTCGGCAAATCCGGAACTGCGGCGGCTGTTCTCGAATATTTCGGCCTGACAGCGGAAAATATTGTTGCTAAAGCGAAAAAGGCTATAGAGCTTAAAAAGTAATTGCAGTAAATTGAAAGCAAAACGGCGGCTGCGTAAAGCAGCCGCCGCTTTTTTGTATATGCTGACCTTTATATCATAAAGAAAACTAAAAGCGTGCGGAAAACCTTGAGGGCCGTCGCACGCTTTATCTTAAAATAAGTTTCAAAGCTTAAATTTTTGCTTCAATATACTTTACAACGTCGCCAACTGTCTTCATGCCTTCGACATCCTCATCGGGTATCTCAACATCGAATTCTTCTTCAAGCGACATTATCAGGTCGACTACATCGAGAGAATCAGCACCGAGGTCGTCAACGATAGAGGCATCCATTGTTACCTTATCCTCGTCGACACCAAGCTGTCCCACCAATATAGATCTTACCTTTTCAAATACCATCACTATTTCCTCCTTTATCGGCTTCTATTATTCTACATGTGAGTAAAAGCGTTGTCAATATCTTTCTGACAAAATTTATATTTGCGTCGGAATCATTCAAACGATTCGCCAAAAACGCCTATTTTGCGGAATCTATTATATCTGTTTTCCAGCAATTCCTGAGGAGTTTTGGATTCGAGTTTTTCCAGTGTACGCCGCAAGAATTCCGATATATAGATACCCTGTGCCTGCGGGTTATTCTGTGCTCCTCCGGCAGGTTCATCTATAATTTCGTCGGCGACGCCGAGATTGACAAGGTCTTCTGCTGTCATCTTCAAAAGCTCTGCGGCTTCCTTTTCCCGCGAGGCGTCTTTCCACAGGATGCTTGCGAACCCGCGCGGCGAAATTACGGAATAGACGGCATTTTCGAGCATAGCGAGCGTGTCACAGACTCCAAGAGCCAGCGCGCCTCCGCTGCCGCCCTCGCCTAATATAATGCTGATAATAGGCACCTTCAGCCTCATCATTTCCATCAGGTTTCTTGCTATGGCCTCACCTTGACCGCGCTCTTCCGCTCCCATGCTGGGATTCGCTCCGGCGGTGTCGATCATACAGATAATGGGCCTGCCGAACTTCTCGGCCTGTTTCATAAGGCGAAGCGCTTTGCGGTATCCCTCGGGGTTTGGCATTGCAAAATTGCATTTCTTATTTTCTTCAATGTTTTTGCCTTTAACCATACCGATAACCGTCACTGGCTTGCCGTCAAACAGCGCAATACCGCCTTTTATGGCATGGTCGTCCCCAAAATAACGGTCGCCGTGCATTTCAATAAAACCGTCAAAGATCATGGAGATATAGTCGTTCAGGTTCGGACGTTTTAAGTCGCGGATAATCCTTATGTGCTCCCACGCATTACTCATCGGCGCACACCTCCCCGCTGTGATACTTAAGAAGCTTGCCTAAGACGTGCTTCATATCGCGGCGGTTGACGATCATATCGACAAAACCGTGTTCAAGCAGGAACTCCGCTGACTGGAAATCATCCGGCAGATGTTGTTTTATTGTCCCCTCAATGACCCGGCGCCCCGCAAAGCCGATAAGAGCCTTCGGTTCAGCGATAATAATGTCGCCGAGAGACGCAAAAGACGCCGTAACGCCGCCAGTCGTAGGGTCTGTCATAACGGTTATATACAGCAATCCGGCATCGCTGTGACGCGCCACAGCGCCCGATGTCTTTGCCATCTGCATAAGCGAAACAATGCCTTCCTGCATTCTGGCGCCGCCAGACGCAGTGAATAGAACTACGGGCAGCCGTTTCTCAGTGGCTCTTTCAAAAGCCCTCGTGATTTTTTCACCCACCACCGAGCCCATTGATGCCATCATAAAATGGCTGTCCATAATGCCGATTACTGTATTCTGACCGTCAATCGTACATTCACCGGTAATAACAGCTTCTTCAAGCCCCGTTTTCTTCTTTAGTGCAGCGATTTTATCGCTGTACCCCGGGAAATCAATCGGATTGAGCGTATAAAGATTGGCGTCATATTCCTTAAAGCTGCCCTCATCGGCAGTAAGAGCAAGCCTTTCCTTAGCCGTTATACGCGCATGATATCCGCATTTGGGGCAGATTTTGAGCTCGCGCTCAAATTCCTCCTCAAAGATAATATTCTGACATCTGGGGCATTTAAAAAGCAGATTCGACGGAATATTGACAGACGTCTTTGCCTCCGGCATTGGTATATCTGACATACGTTTTTTTACTTTTTTAAAAAGGTCAACAAGCAAGAACACATCACCTCTTTAAGCATAACTTATCAAAGCCTGCTTGCAAAATCCTTTCGGTCGAGGAAACCTATATCATATTTTGCGTTGATAAAGTCTTTGTCTTTAAGGATTTCAAGCTGATAGTCTATATTTGTATCGACCCCGTCGACCAGAAACTCTGCAAGTGCCCAGCGCATCTTGCTGATGGCCTCCTCCCTTGTGGGGGCATAGGCAATAAGTTTCGCAATCATGCTGTCGTAATAGGGCGGGATTGTATATCCCTGATAAACGGCACTGTCAATCCTGATTCCCGGCCCGCCGGGCATATGTAGCGATTCAATCTTTCCGGGTGACGGGCGGAAGTTGTATTTCGGATTCTCCGCGTTTATGCGGCACTCGATGGCATGACCTCTAAGGGTAATATCGCTCTGTTTAAAGGGGAGCTTCTCGCCGCATGCAATAAGTATCTGCTGTTTTACTATATCAATCCCGCTGACAAGCTCCGTAACCGGGTGCTCGACCTGGATACGGGTATTCATCTCCATAAAATAAAAGTTGCCGTTTTCATCGACCAAATATTCAATCGTTCCGGCGTTTTTATAACCGCAGGCATGTACCGCCTTGATTGAAATCTCGCCCATCCTTTTTCTAAGCTCCGGGGTGACCAGCATGGACGGCGATTCCTCAAGCACTTTTTGGTTTCTGCGCTGCAGTGAGCAGTCGCGCTCGCCGAGGTAAACCGCGTTGCCGTAATTGTCGGCGAGCACCTGAACCTCGATGTGATGTGGGTTTGCGATAAATTTTTCGATATATATGCCGTCATTGCCGAAAAAGGCGCCGGCTTCAGATTTTGCAGCATAAATCGCGGCTTCCAGCTTGTCGGGTGAGTCTACCTTTCTTATACCTCTGCCGCCGCCTCCCGCCGAGGCTTTGACCATAACCGGATAGCCTATCATCTCGGCAATCCTTTTTGCTTCTTCAATAGATTTGACTTCGCCGTCTGAGCCCGGGACAACAGGAACTCCGGCTCTTTTCATAGTTTTCTTTGCCTTTGCCTTGTCGCCCATCAGCTCCATTGATTCCGGGTCAGGGCCTATGAAGATAAGATTGCAGCGCCCGCACATGTGCGCGAAATCCGCGTTTTCGGACAAAAAACCGAAGCCGGGATGAACGGCCTGGGCGCCTGTTACCTCACATGCGGCCAGTATAGCCTTGACATTAAGATAGCTGTCTTTTGACGGTGCAGGGCCGATACATATGGCCTCATCGGCAATCTGCGCGTGAAGCGCGTTTCTGTCTGCCTCTGAAAAAACCGCAACCGTTCTGATGCCGAGTTCACGGCACGCCCTTATTATTCTGACGGCTATTTCGCCTCGATTCGCTATCAAAATCTTGTTAACCAACGGACATCCTCCTAAAATGGAAAAGCCTTTCCTTAACCTTTTGAAGATATTTTTGAGGCTGTATAACAACAACGGCCACAGTTTTCAAACAAGCTAATCCGAGTGTTTAATTTAAAAACTGTGTAAATATAATTGGCAAAGATTTAGTTATCCTGTTTGGGCCCGATTGCAAAGGTAATTTCACCGACGGCGGCCTTTTTGCCGTCGACCGTCGCTGTCGCTTTTCCCACGCCAATACTTGTGCGCAGTTTTAAAAGTTCGACCTCAAGAATAAGTGTATCACCGGGCCTGACCGGCCTGTGAAACCTCGCCTTGTCTATCCCGGCGAAAAACGCTGTGCGCCCCTTAAACTCCGGCATAGATAAGACGCAGACAGCGCCCGCCTGAGCCAACATCTCCATTGTCAGGACGCCCGGCTGTATCGGATAACCGGGGAAGTGGCCTTTGAACCAAAACTCGTCTTCCTTAAGATATTTCTTCGCCACAACGCGCTTTCCCGGTTCGAGTTCAAGAACCTCGTCTATGAGCAGAAACGGGTCGCGGTGCGGAATAATGGCTTCTATCGCTTTTTTATCAAGAACCGCCATATTAAACCTCCATAAGCCTTTGAAACTGTTATTCTATACGCATAATCGGCTGTCCATACTCAACGGTCTGTCCGTTCTTTACGAATATCTCGGCAACGGTGCCTTCACATTCGCTGGTAATTTCATTCATAAGCTTCATTGACTCGACGATAAACAGCGTGTCGCCGCACTTTACCTTTTGACCGACCCTGACAAAAGGCGGCTTGTCAGGCGCAGGGGAAGCGTAGAATGTTCCGACAATCGGCGATTTAACGATAGTCCCGCACTGTTTTTCTTCTTCCTCTTTCTTCTCTGCAGCAGGCTGAACAACTACCTGTGAATTAGCGGTGAAAGTTGACGATGCCGGCGCGTTGTCGCAAACCTTGTCCGCTTTGCGCTCAAGAGAAAGTTTAAAATCCTCGGTCTCCAGGTGCAGCGTGTCTAACGACGACGCATCGAGACTGTTTATCAGCTCTTTTATAATATCTAAGTTTAACTCCATCGAAATCTCCCCACATCTGTATTTTAAAGAAACCATGCTATAAAAACTCACTGCAGATTCTGCACGGTTCCTTTAAACAACCGCTGTTTCATGTTTTTAGTAATTGCAACTTTTATCCAGCAAAAACACAAAGCTGCAATAGCTTGAGCCAAAACAATTTAAGTTTAATCAGCCTTTTTGAAACAAAGGGTAGCGTTATGCCCGCCGAAGCCCAAAGCGTTTGAAAGCACCGCTCTGAGGTTTGCTTTTCTCGCCCCATCGGTGACATAGTCGAGGTCACATTCGGGGTCTTTTACCTTATAGTTTGCCGTCGGCGGAATGACGCCGTCTTTGATTGCAAGCGCACAGATTATAGATTCAATTGCCCCTGCAGCACCGAGAAGATGACCAGTCATCGACTTTGTGCTGCTCATAGGTATCTGTGCGGCCCGTTCTCCGAACAGGTTCTTGACAGCTATTGTCTCACACTTGTCGTTCGGAGGAGTTGATGTACCATGTGCGTTTATATAATCTATGTCTGCTGTGGTAAGGCCTGCGTCCTTTATAGCGAACTCCATGGCCTTTTTAGCGCCCTCTCCGTTCGGGTCAGGGCTTGTTATATGGTAAGCGTCGCTTGTAGCGCCGTAGCCGGCGAGTTCGGCATATATCTTTGCCCCGCGGGCTTTGGCGTGTTCATATTCTTCGAGAACGAGTATACCTGCGCCTTCGCCCATGACAAAACCGCTGCGTTCGGCGTCAAAAGGAATAGATGCGCGGTCGGGGTCGTTTGAGGTACACAGCGCCTTCATATTCGCAAAGGCGGCGATAGCAAAGGGCGTGATTGTCGCTTCGGCGCCGCCGGCAATGATAACGTCGGCATGTCCCTCTCTGATTGAGTGCATGGCCTCGCCTATGGCGTGGCCGCTCGACGCGCATGCGGTAACAGGGCAGTAGTTGACGCCCTTAAAGCCATATTTCATGGCGATGTAACCTGCCGACATATTTGAAATCATCATCGGAATCATCAGCGGTGACACGCGTCCTGGCCCTTTGGTTATAAACTTCGTATGGTTATCTTCAAGTGTCTGCAGCCCGCCGATACCGCTGCCGATTATAACGCCAACGCGATAGGGGTCAAGGTCGCTGAAATCGCTGCCGCAGTCCTCGATAGCTTGCTTTGCCGCCGCCACCGCGAACTGGGAGCAAGGGTCCATTCTGCGCGACTCCCGCTTATCAATATAATCTTCGGGGTTGAAGTTCTTGACTTGGGCGGCGACCGATGCCTTTTGGCCTTCCATGTCCAGATTTTCTATAGGAGCAATGCCGTGTTTTCCGGCTTTTATATTATTCCAAAAGCTATCAATGTCCAGGCCCACGGGAGAAATTACTCCCATGCCGGTTATTACAACTCTGCGCATCAAAATTCCTCCGTGAAACAATAGATTGAGAAAGAACTGTTTAAGTTGTATTTACATTATCATGCCGCCGTCTACTACGAGTATCTGACCGGTTATATATGAAGCTTCATCAGAGGCCAAGAATGCGACAGCGTTTGCAACATCCTGCGGCTGTCCCAGCCGTCCGAGAGCGATACCTTCCATAGCGGCCTGTTTGACCTTTTCAGGCATTGCGTCTGTCATAGCAGTTTCGATGATTCCGGGTGCTACGGCATTTACGGTAATGCCGCGTGGACCAAGCTCTTTTGCCGCGGTCATCGTCATGCCAGCGACTCCGGCCTTCGAAGCTGAATAGTTGATTTGGCCCTTGTTGCCGTAGAGTCCGGCTACAGAAGAGATATTCACGATACGTCCGCTTCTTGCACGCATCATCACTTTTGATGCGAAATGCATCATATTGAAAACGCCTTTCAGATTGACGGCGATAACCGAGTCGAACTGCTCCTCGCTCATCATAGCAAGCAGCCCGTCCCGTGTAATTCCAGCGTTGTTGACAAGGACATCAAGTCCGCCGAACCGCTCTGTAACAGCCTTGACGAGCTTGCCGCATTGTTCAAAGCTTGACACATCGGCAATGAAGCACTCGGCCTCGACACCGTTGGCGCGGCATTTTTCGGCAACCTGATTGCCGCCGTTTTCCTGTTCTTTTTCAGAACGGCAGTTTATAGCTACGTTATAGCCTTTCTTAGCGAAAGTTTCCGCTATACACGCGCCTATACCCTGTGAAGCACCAGTAATCAGAACAACTTTACTCAAATTGTATACCTCCTGATGTTATTTGTCCGCTGTCAGCGGCAACTGGGGGATAATCGGGTTTTAAGGAAAGCGAAATGTGTTCGTAGACCGCGTATCCTGCAATAACGCTGCTGAAATCACCACTCAAGAACAACTGAGCCGTAGGTAAGCCCCGCTCCGAATCCGACAAGCGCCAGCTTATCACCCCTTTTGAGTTTTCCTTTTGATGCGAGTTCGGCAAGTGAAAGGGGAATTGAAACACAGGAAGTGTTGCCGTATTTATCCACGTTGACATACATCTTTTCCATGCCTATCCCAAGCCGCTTCGCTGCTGTCTCGATTATACGCAGGTTTGCCTGATGGGGGATAATGAGGTCCACATCTTCTACATCAACACAGGCGCTTTCGCAAGCGCCGATCAGCGCTTCCGGCATGGCTTTGACCGCGAACCGGTAAACATCTGAACCTGACATTCTGATATAATGTTTGTGTGTATTTTCAAATTTCGTGTATTCAGGATTATCTTTATCCGTGGCATAAACACCCCGCGGCTTCAAAGCGGTTGATACGATATGTCCGCCGAGACTGCCCTCGGATTTCAGGTATGACGCATAAAGCTTGTCCGCCGGCTGAAGTACCACGGCTGCGGCACCATCGCCGAAAAGCACGCAGGTTGAGCGGTCGCTGAAATCGAGTTGCTTCGACATAACTTCGCTGCAGACAATAAGGATATTCTTTTTGCCCATTGCAAGGTAATGTTGGGCGACGTCAAGAGCGTAGATAAAACCAGTACAAGCGGCGTTCAAGTCCCAGCAGAATGCGTTGCCGGCGTCGAGTTCATTCTGTATGATGCATGCCATTGACGGATAAAAGTAATCCGGTGTGCAGGTGCAGCCAATTATCATATCAAGTTCTGCACCGTTGACACCGGCGTTGTCCATGGCTTGCTTAGCAGCCCGAGTTCCCATATAGCTATTTGTTTCACCTTTTGATATTCGGCGCTCGCGGATACCCGTGCGCTGTGAAATCCACTCATCAGATGTATCGACAATTTTAGCCATGTCATCGTTAGTAACAACCTGTGAAGGAACATACATTCCTGTACCGGCAATCAAAACTCCCGTCATCAATTGACCCCCCTTGAATACAATGTGCCGATATGTTATAGTACTGATTAAGTGAAAATTATTCAAGAATAACTAATAAATATTAGGAGTGGCAAATAATATGCAAGTTTGCGAATTGAGTCTGAGCTGACGGTCAATTTGAAAGAGAGACACTTCGCATTTGCATTTTTAAACCATCCTCCACCATATTAACGTTGTTTTAAGTATTTGTCAAGTTGGATTTTGTCAAATTAAGGATTCCGAAAGTTGCATATTACATTTTAATAGTATTCATAAGGAGGATACTTAGTTGGGTAAAATTGCATTTTTATTCTCAGGCCAAGGCTCCCAGTATGAGGGCATGGGCAAAGAACTTTATAATAATTTCAGGGAAGCAAAGGATATCTATGATATGGCTTGTGATTACCTTTCGTTCGATGTCCTCAAATTGTCCTGTGAAGGCAGCAAAGAGGAGCTTTCAAAAACCAAAGTATCCCAACCACTTATATTTACGCTTTCCCTCGCGGCTCACGCCGTTGCAAAGGCAAATGGAATAACCGCCTCTGCTGTGGCAGGCTTTTCATTGGGCGAAGTTACCGCACTTACGGCGGCCTCTGCTATGAGTTACGAGACTGGTTTTAAGGTGATTGCAGAACGCGCCAAAGCAATGCAGTCCGCTGCCGAGAATATCCCGGGCGCGATGTTTGCCATTATCGGCGCTGATTCCGAAAAAGTAGAGGAGGCTTGCGCCGCCGCAGGGAAGCAGACAGGCGGATATGCCGTCCCCGTCAACTACAACTGCCCGGGGCAGATTGTCATAGCCGGCGAGGAAGAGACAGTCACAAAGGCCGCAGAAATGTTAAGTGCTGACGGGCTGCGGGTGGTCCGCCTTGCGGTAAATGCGGCGTTTCATTCAAAGCTCATGGAGCCGGCGTCGCAGGAATTCTATGAGAAAATCAGCTCCTTCAAATTCAATGAGGTGGGAATAGATTTTTATTCCAATGTTATAGGCGACAAACTGAATATCAGCGATATCCCATCTTATCTGAAAACGCAGATGATAAGCCCGGTTCGCTTCTCGCAGGAGATGGAAGCCATGAACCGCGACGGCTATGACACATTTGTAGAATTCGGGCCGGGCAAGACTCTATGCGGCTTTATCCGCCGCGGCATTAAAGGCGCGCGCTTCTATAATATAGAGGATTTGAACTCGGCCAAGAGATGTTTTGACGCGCTGGCACAGTAATACAAAATAGGAGCAGTAAGATGAGTGAAAATAAAAGGCGGCAATTTAGGCTTATAGGCCACCCCCTCGGCCAAAGCATATCGCCCCAGATACATGAGCGGCTGATGAAGTTATCCGGCGTTGACGGCGAATACAAACTGTTTGAAATCGAACCGGCGGAGCTTGAAAAGCTGGCGGGGTATTTAAGAACCTTAAGCGGATTTAATGTGACGATTCCCTACAAGCGGGATATCGTGCCGTATCTTCAGAGCGTAAGCCCGCGGGCGCAGCGCTGCGGGGCGGTCAATACAGTCAAATGCGAAAACGGAGAAATGCATGGCTATAATACAGACAGCATTGGCTTTTTGCGTTCGCTTTCCGATGCCGGCATAGAACTTCGCGGGAAAGTGCTTTTGTGCGGCGCGGGCGGCGTTGCGCGCATGATGGCATGTGAAGTGCTGGAGCGCGGGTGCAGCCTTGTCATAGCGACGCGCAGATTAGAGGGGGCGCTCTCGGCAAAGCGCGACCTTGAAAAGATATTCAGCGGCGCCGATATTGAGGCGCGGGAGCTTGGCAGCATAGATTCCGGCTTTGACCTTATCCTGAACGGCACGCCCGCCGGAATGTATCCGCATGAGGATGACTGCCCTATAGACCCTGCAGTTGCCGGGAAATCCGCCGCTGTTTTTGACACAATCTACAACCCCGTTGAAACGGTACTGGTAAAGGCGGCAAAGGCGGCCGGGGCACGCGCCGCAGGAGGGCTGTCCATGCTTGTCTGGCAGGCGGCCGCGGCTCAGGAAATTTGGAACGGCACCCATTTTAAAGCGGAAGATATCAAGGCACTGACAGATGATATGAAGGAACTTTTATATTCAAGATATGGCGGTAGAAGATGAAGAATATATTTTTATGCGGCTTTATGGGCTGCGGAAAATCAACAGTCGGGGCTGAGCTTTCCTCGCTGCTTTCGATGAAATTCATTGATATGGATAAATACATAGAGCAGAAAGTGGGAAAAACCATTCCCGAAATCTTTGAAAAATACGGCGAAAAGAGATTCAGGGAATATGAGCAGGCCGCCGCGGCAGAACTGGCTTCAAAGTCAGGCCTTGTGGTTGCCACGGGCGGCGGGGCAGTGCTTTCGGATAAAAACACCGCGGCGTTTAAATCGGGCGGTATTATTGTCTTTATTGACGTGCCGCTTGAAGTCATCGCAAAGCGGCTTGAGGGTGACACATCCCGCCCTCTGCTGCAAAGGGAAGACAAGTTCGCCGCCCTGCGGGAGCTTTATGAAAAGCGTATGCCGTTTTACCGCAAAGCCGCAGATTTAATTGTTTCAAACAATGACAACGCCCCCGCGGTTACGGTCGCGCAGAAAATCGCATCATCACCAAAGATAAAAAAATTGCTCGGTTAAGCTACAGCCGCCGGAAACCTGTTCCGGCGGCTGTTTTGGCTATTTGCAAAGTTAAAAGCTGCCTCCAATATAAATTGACAAACCTACAATAAATACTAAAATAGTTTATGTGGTTGACAAAAAAACATATGTCGTTATAATTTGAAAGGTTGCTCGAAAAGATTTAGATATTTTGGAGGGAATAATGCTTAAAAATTACGATTACGCTATTGTCGGCGGAGGTATAGGCGGACTTATGTGCGCCTACCGCATAAAGGAAAATAAGCCGTCAGCGTCAGTTTTACTTATAGAAAAAGGGGCCGATATTTCCCAGCGCCACTGCCCGATAATTGAAAAGAAAGCGACGCGGTGCATAAAATGCCCGTCCTGCGCGATAATGGAGGGCCTTGCCGGTGCGGGGGCTTTTTCCGACGGGAAATATATAATATCCTGTGAATACGGCGGCTGGCTGCCGGATTTTCTCCCCGAGGAAACTGTGCTCGATTATATTGAGCAGGCGGACCGCATACTCGTGTCCTTTGGGGCGACAACGGAGCGCTTTACCCCTGACGATGAGCTGAAGAAAAAATGTCTCCAGTACGACCTTCATATGCAGCAGGCAACAGTAAAACATCTCGGAACGGACGCCAACCTCGATACAATGATTCGCATGTCGAACCATATAAGAGAGGGTTGTGACATCCTTTGCAATACCGAGGTCTATGACGTCAACATTAAAACCCACACGCTGAGCATGAGAAACAGAAAAGGCGAGGAAAGCAGTGTGCGCGCTGACCGCATAGTTTTCGCAGTCGGGCGCTCAGGCAGTGCCTTTTTCAGCGAATGGTGCCGCAAAAACAACATACCGCTCACAAACAATCAGGTTGACATCGGCGTGCGCGTCGAGCTGCCGGCAATAATCTGGGAAGATTTTTCAAAGAAAATCTACGAGCCGAAGATTTGGTACCGCAGCCATGGCTACGGTGATATAACGAGGATGTTCTGCTTTAACGAGCGGGGCAGCGTCGTCACCGAAAACACCTGCGGGGTGCTGACTGTCAACGGTCACGCCTTCCGGGACGAGAGCAAAAAGACCCAGAACTCGAATTTTGCCCTGCTATCCACTATCAGGTTCACAAGTCCTTTCCGCGAGCCTATTTCCTACGCAAGGCACGTTGCAAGCCTGGCCAACCTCATAAGCGGTGGCACGGTGCTGGTTCAGCGGCTCGGCGACCTTGAACTCGGGCGCCGTACGGACGAGAAGCGCCTGCGCCAAAGCACGACGAGGCCGACTCTCGACGCTGTTGCTGGCGACCTGAGCCTGTGCATGCCGAAGCGTCAGCTTGACAATATCATTGAGACACTCCATGCGCTTGATAAGGTAGCGCCCGGCACAGCAAACAGTGATACGCTGCTTTACGGCGTTGAGTGCAAGTATTATTCCGCCCGCCCAGAAAACAACGATTTCGAGCTTGCGGGCTGTGAAGGCATTTACGCAATCGGCGACGGCGCGGGCTTTACGCGCTCTCTGTCACAGGCGTCGGCAAACGGGCTTTATGTGGCGGATAAAATCTCAAAATAGGTCATATAAATTAACTTATAGTATAGTTTAAGTATAATTATCCATATTCGTATTTTTTAACCCAACGGAGGCAGCAATGAAAACGATAGTAATGACCGGCGGGGGCACAGCCGGGCACATAACGCCGAATATTGCGCTCATACCGAAGCTCAGGAATGCTGGATTCAATATCCACTATATCGGCCTGCGCGGAGGTATGGAGGAATCCCTGATAAAACAACAGGGCATAGAGTTTCACGGAATAAACGGCGGAAAGTTAAGGCGCTATTTTGATATTAAGAATTTTACTGACCTTTTCAGAATAGGCGCGGGTTTTTTCGAGTCGGTTTCGCTCCTCGGGAAGATAAAACCGGATATTGTTTTTTCAAAAGGCGGTTTTGTATCAACCCCTGTCGTTTGGGCGGCGTCATTCCGCCATATTCCGGTTATCGCCCATGAGTCGGACCTCTCGATAGGGCTTGCCAACAAGCTCTCGCTGCCTTTTACTCAAAAAGTCTGCTATACCTTTCCCGAAACAGGCGCCCAGATACCAAAGGGAAAAGGTGTTTTCACCGGGCTGCCGATACGCGATACGCTGCTGCATGGAGACGCAAAGCGCGGGCGCAGCCTCTGTGGCTTCGGCGGCGACAAGCCGGTATTGATGGCTACAGGCGGCAGTCAGGGCGCGCAGTTTATCAACAATATGCTCCGTGATTGCTTGGATGATTTGCTGCCGGAGTTCTATATCTGCCATATCTGCGGCAAGGGCAATTTGGACCCTGCGCTCGAGGGCAAGGAAGGCTATTGCCAATTTGAATATGTGACCGACGACCTTAAAGACCTGTTCGCTATGGCGGACATCGTCGTTTCACGCGCCGGGGCGACGAGCATATTTGAGCTGCTGGCGCTCAAAAAGCCCAATCTGCTGATACCTTACGGGCTTGCTGCAAGCCGCGGCGACCAGATACTAAACGCCAAGTCGTTCCAGAAGCAAGGGTACAGCGAGGTCCTAAGCCAAGAGGACGCGACAAAAGAAAAGTTCCTGTCCCTTATAAAGTCCATCTATGAGAACCGCTCGTATTATATAGATAAAATGGAGAAAAGCACAATTAAGAACGGCCTTGAAAGCGTTTTCAAAATTATCTGCGAAACCGCTGGAGTAAAAGTAGGCTGAATAAGTTTAGCCGGTGTTACCTTTCGAAAACCGTTAAAAACAGCCGCTGAGATACAGCAAAAAGCATATGCGCATAAAAACAGCCGCGGAATCAGCTCCGCGGCTGTTTTGCATGTTAAAACAATTACTTTTTGAGCTTTTCAGCGATCTGGTCGCCGATTTTTTGCATGACGGCGCTGGTTTCGTCGTCAAGATTGCCCTCTCCCTGTGAAAGGCCAGCAATCTGCGGCAGCATAGGAAGGGAACCGAGCAGTTTGAGGTTTTCTCTTTCAAGGAAATCTCTCAGCGGTTTTTCGTCGAACATCCTTATCTCTTTGCCGCAGTCGGGGCATTTGATATAGGCCATGTTCTCGACCAGCCCGATAATCTCGATATTCAATTTCTTTGCCATGTTGACCGATTTGCCCACTACCATTGAAGCAAGGTCGTGAGGGGTTGAGACTACGACGGCGCCTGACAGCGGCAGTGACTGCATTACGGTCAGCACCACGTCGCCTGTTCCCGGCGGCATATCGATAATAAGGCAGTCGAGCTCGCCCCAGAACACGTCCGTCCAGAACTGTTTTACCGCGCTGGAGAGTATCGGCCCACGCCAGATAACCGGGTCCTCCTCGTTTTCAAGGAAAAAGTTCAGTGAAATGACGGGGATTCCTTCTTTTGTTTTTATAGGCATAATACCCATTTCACTCTGCCTACAGCGGCTTCCTGCAGGGATACCGGTCAACCGGGGTATGCTGGGGCCTGTTATATCGGCGTCGAGTATGCCGACTTTCAAACCTCTTCTTGCAAGTTCGCGGGCGACGAGCACGGTGACGCTGGATTTGCCGACGCCGCCTTTGCCGCTCATAACGGCGATGGTGTTCTTTATAGAACTGAACTGGTTTAACTTTTCCACGCTGCAGCCGCCTTGTTTTTCGGTGCTGCATTTGCCCTTTGACGGGCAGCCTTCACAATTAGACATATAATTCCTCCTTCGCCTGAACTGTCATGCAGGCGAAAAGTGCTGACGGCGTTCATGCCGGAAAGATATAAGTCAACTTAAAAATTATATCATTTTATAATCGTATGCGCAACGGAATATGCAGTTAATGTATAACATAATGTTGATTATACGGGTTGTAATTTATTAAGCACAGGTTCGCGCCCGTTCAAGTGTATATTATGTTGGTTTATCAATACTTATGTTTTCTGGTTATGCAAATTATTATGTTGATATCCACTGCTTGACAATGGTATAATGAAGTACGTATGAAATATTAAGGAATGATAAAGGATGGGTGCAGAAAATGGCGCGTTTCGGAATTATATCGGCGATGCCGGTGGAGCTTGAGTGGTTTATAAAAGAATATAACGCAAAAGAGCTTAACATAAACGGGTTTTATAAAGTATATGAAGGCAAAGAGGGCAGCAACGAGATTTTCATGGCCTGCAGCGGAATAGGAAAGGTAAATGCGGCGGTATGCACGCAAAAGCTTGTCGATGCCTTCAACGTCGACTGTATTGTCAATATGGGCATAGCGGGCGGCATCTCGAAAAAGCTCCGTACGCTGGACGTTGTCATCGGCAGCGAGGTCATATATCACGATTTTAACCCGGACAGCCTTCTGGAGAAATATTTTCCCAACACCCGAGTTTTTAAGTGCGATGAACGGCTTATAAAGACAGCCGAAAAGGTCTGCAAAGAATCGGCGGTAGTCGACAACTATTATGTCGGATGTATCGCTTCCGGCGACTGCTTTGTAGAAAAAAGCGAAACGAAGGAGTATATTGAGAGCCTCGGCGGCATATGCTGTGAGATGGAGGGTGCCGCGATTGGGCATACTGCCCATATAAACAATGTGCCGTTTCTGATAATACGCACCATATCAGACCTTGCGGACGAAAACGCCTCGATAAGTTATGAAGAATTTGAGCGCAGGGCGGCAGAACAATCCAACCGCATTGTGAGCGGTATATTAAAAGGACTTTCTTAATCTTCTAAAATATCCTGCGTCTGCCTTGTTTATATCGATTTATTATTGTATAATAAATAAGTCCAATAATTACACAAAAAAGAAGGAAGATACAATGAAACTGTTTATTGATACCGCTAACATCGATGAGATACGTGCGGCTAATGACCTGGGTGTAATCTGCGGCGTTACAACCAACCCGTCACTTATCGCAAAAGAAGGCCGCGATTTCAAAGAGGTTGTCACAGAGATCACATCAATTGTTGACGGCCCGATTTCTGCTGAGGTTATTTCCCTTGATGCACAGGGAATGGTAGCAGAAGCAAGAGAACTTGCCAAGATTCATAAGAATATTGTTATAAAGATCCCGATGTGCGCGGAGGGCCTCAAAGCTGTCAAAATCTTGACTGCAGAAGGCATTAAGACCAATGTAACACTTATTTTCTCCGCGTCTCAGGCTCTGCTCGCTGCAAAGGCCGGCGCGACATATGTCAGCCCGTTCCTCGGCAGAATTGACGACATCTCCTGGGAAGGTGCGGATCTCATCGCCGATATCGTTGATATCTTCAACGTCCAGGGCATTGAGACAGAGATCATTGCCGCCAGCATCCGTTCACCGCTTCATGTTGTTCAGGTTGCAAAGCTCGGCGCTGACATTGCCACAATTCCTTACAAGGTCATTATGCAGATGATTGAACATCCGCTGACCAAGATTGGCATTGAGCGCTTCTTGAAGGACTGGGAAAAGGTCCCGAAGAAATAATCAGCGGCCTGCAAATTTTATGAAAATTTTCTGGTTAAATTAAACATTGTTCGGCATAATAATAGCGCGGTTTTATAGCCGCGCTATTATTTTTTGGGAAGGGAAGTCAGTATGGGAAGTCTGATTTCGATGGATGAGGTATATAAGATTTACAACCCGGGTATAAACGAGGTACGGGCGCTTGACGGGGTAACCTTGAGGATTGAAAAGGGCGAATTTATAGCCATTGTAGGGCATTCCGGCTCTGGAAAATCAACGCTGATGAATATTATGGGCTGCCTCGATACTCCGACCAGCGGCACCTATGAGCTTTCGGGCGAAAAGGTAGGAAACCTTAAGGAATCAAGGCTTTCAGAGATACGAAACCGTATTATAGGGTTTGTTTTTCAGAATTTCAACCTTATCCCGTCACTGTCGGCAATCGAAAATGTTGAGCTGCCGCTGCTCTATAAGGGTATGCGCAAAGAAATGCGCCACCGGATAGCCGCAGAGGCCCTTGAACGGGTAGGGCTAAAAGACCGCATGAATCACCGGCCCTATGAGCTTTCGGGAGGGCAGCAGCAGCGCGTGGCAGTGGCGCGTGCAATAGCGGCAAAGCCGCCTATTATACTGGCTGACGAGCCGACGGGCAACCTTGATTCCAAATCGGGCAAGGAAGTGCTGGAGCTGCTGAAAGAACTAAACGCCGAGGGCAGAACGGTTGTACTCATCACCCATGACATGTCGATAGCTGAACAGGCAGGCCGCATTATCAGAATCTGCGACGGAAGGATAATTGGCAGCGACGCCGAACAAAAAACCGGAACATAAAATTTAAGAACCACCGACGCAGGCGCAAATATTTTTATAAAAACGCTTATAATTTAGCCTGCTCTGGTTTCAATTTTAAATTGAGGTTGGCTATATTTTCTTTGCTGCTGCAGAAAATAATGCT
>ENA-UPSB01002243-UPSB01002243.1-bioreactor-metagenome-genome-assembly--contig:-NODE-2243-length-19106-cov-6.913495_pt1 | contig 19106 bp, 32 predicted proteins | sample MGYA00238182_ERZ773286 | MGnify/ENA primary metagenome ERZ773286 (study PRJEB29026, sample SAMN07631240) | bioreactor metagenome | isolation source: Switchgrass digestor | place: USA: Dartmouth... | reverse complement strand
GCAGGTAGACCATAGAACAGGCAATCGTCCAGGTGATAACGCCGATCGTGGAGCCGTGAAAATGGGTGACAGATGGGAAGCAAGACCACATCAGGACTCCGTAAAATCTCAAAAGAAATCCTCGCAAAGCGAGGACTCCTTAGTTGTGTCGAATACGATTTGAATTGAACCGCCTGGTGCCGAACGGCATGCCAGGTGGTGTGAGAGGGGGATAATTTCCCCCTACTCGATTGATCGGCAGGGATTGCCATTTGCTCAAAGAAACTATAGAATTGATATGTCAGAAAAAAACTGTGGGAACGATAAGGGGGAATCAATATATGCAAAACATCAGAGCCGCGAATGAATTAAAAATGGTTACGGTTATAAAAAACCTGGAAAAGCGCGGAATGCGGGGACATTACTGCGAGACGAAGGAAGAGGCCAGGGATCTGGTTCTTTCCATGATACCGGATCATAGCATCGTATCCTGGGGAGGCTCCATGACGATCAATGCGCTGGGCGTAAAAGAAAAACTGGCGGAAAGAGATGTGACCATCATTGACCCTTACAGCGCGCCCAATCCCGCCGAAGGTATCGAGCGCAGGAGGCAGGGGCTTATGGCGGATTATTATCTGATGAGCACAAATGCAATAACCATGAGCGGAGAGCTTTTGAATATAGACGGTACCAGCAACCGCGTGGCCGCGCTGTGCTTCGGGCCGAAAAAGGTCATTGTGGTCGCCGGCGCAAACAAGCTCGCGCTCAATCTGGAAGACGCGCTGGACCGGGCGAAGCTGTATGCCGCCGTGCCCAACAATGTGCGGCTTAAGACGGGGAATCCCTGCACGATTACGGGATGCTGCAACGATTGCCTCACGAAAAACTGCATCTGCTGCAATATCGTAACGACAAGATTCAGCAGCACGCCGGACAGGATTCACGTGGTTCTTGTGAACGAGAATTTAGGATTCTAACAATGCCCTCCCGCGGGATCGGAGGCCGCCCCCGGTCTTCCGATCCGCGAGCGGAAAGCCTTTAATTGGGCATTCAACACGAGTACTTTCGATAAAAACTGCAGGAATAACCGGAAAATGAATTCACTTGATGCAAAGCTGAAAGGATTTCTATACGTCATAATAACCTGTCTCACCTATGGCATTATGCCGGCGCTTACGCAATTGTCCTATAAGGCGGGGTTATCTGTGAACACCATGCTGTTCGGCAGATTGACCTTCGGAGCCGCATTCATCTGGCTGACCATCCTTATCAGGAAGCTGCATTTTAAAGTAGATAAAAAGCATTTAGGATTTATGCTTTTTACGGGCTGCGCATCGGTGGTGCAGATGATCACAATGAGCGAAAGCTACCGGTTTCTGCCGGGCGCGGTCGTATCGCTGCTCATGTTTTTGTATGTCAGCGTCGTCGTTGTCATCGAAATCCTCATCGGACGGGAGAAATTCGACAAGCGCAGGACTTTCTGCCTGCTGTGCACCTTCGTCGGGCTGGTGCTTGTGATCTGGACGCCGGGTGCAGGCGTCCAGTTAAACGGTATCGGCATCGTGCTGGCGCTTACGGCGGCATTTTTCTATGGATTATACGCCGTCGGCCTGGGTGAAAAGCGCACCAGGGCGCTGGATTCCGAAGTCGTGATCGGCTACATGCTGATCCCGCCGATTTTCTTTAGTTTTCTCCGGTGCATTGTCTCCGGAGATCCGATCCTTCCCCAGACTTCGCTGCAAGGCATGTATGTGTTTCTTCTCGCGTTCTTTTGCCTGTTCGTGGCTGCGGTCAGCTTTTGCAAAGGCGTGAAGCACATCGGTGCAAGCAGGGCGGCGATCATCAATACCTTCGAACCGGTGGTGGCGTACTTTGCCGGGATCCTTCTCATGGACGACAAAATTTCCTCGAGCGCGATCCTGGGCGGAATATTGATCCTGGGCGCCATCATTTTCCTTAACCTGGAGAAAAGCCGGGAAAACCCGGTTTAATACGTTAAAAACATTGAAAAATCACCGGTTTCGACATACTTCTGCATAAAAATTTAAGAAATTACTGTACACCCCGCTGCGTGTATGGATGACACCCTTCCAAAACGTTGAAATTTTCAGATAACTTAATCAAAAAAATCTATATTTATTGTAACTTTTTTTTCAAAAACTCTTGAAATTCCGAGCAAACTATAATATAATTCAAAGGCTTGCTATACAGGCTCGCTCGATTTAATGATAAATCACAGGCGAACAAATGCAATGAAATCGCAAATCATGGGTTTGTGATTTCCAATTGCGAAAAAGCGATGAAGCAGGAAGTTGCTGAGCTATCAGGTAATTTCTGCGGAGAATTGTCCGTTCTCGAAACGGGCGAAGGGATTCTCATGCTCTTTCTTTGTGTAAAAAAATAAGAAACACACGGCGCCGTGTACCGAATGATGAAAAGGCGCCGGAAAGGCGGAACCCCTCGTACAGCATAGCGAAAACGTACGAAAATCAAGGAGGATTCAGACTATGAGCGAACAACAAAAAATCAGAATCAAACTGAAGGCTTATGACCACAAGACTTTGGATCAATCCGCGGCGAAGATTGTCGAAACGGCAAAGAAGACAGGCGCCGATGTTTCCGGCCCGATTCCGCTGCCGACGGAAAAGCAGGTAATCACGATCCTTAGGGCTGTTCATAAATACAAGGACAGCAGAGAGCAGTTCGAACAGAGAACGCACAAGAGGCTTATCGACATCACCAACACGACGCCCAAGACCGTCGACGCTCTCATGAAGCTCGATCTGCCGGCCGGCGTGGATATCGAAATCAAGCTGTAACAAGCTCCATGTGCGGCGCCCGGAGGCGAATATCCGCGAGGCATAAACAAGGCGTTAACCAGACAATAACCAGACACGAAAGACACGAACAAGGACGAAAGGGAACTCCCCTTAGTATGATCACCCCCAGGGTGATCCGCTGTAAGAAATTAGGAGGGAAGAAAAGATATGAAGACAATTTTAGGGAAAAAGATTGGAATGACACAGATTTTTTCCGAAACGGGAGAAGTAATTCCGGTAACTGTTATCGAAGCCGGTCCGGCCGTGGTCACACAGGTCAAGACCGTTGAGACCGACGGATACAACGCGGTTCAGATCGGATACGGCGACGTAAAGGAACATAGGGTGAACAAACCGCTGAAAGGCCATTTTGCGAGATGGCAGGCCCCGCTCAAGAAGCATCTGGCGGAGTTCAGGCTGGAAGAAGGCGAAACCTACGAACCGGGTCAGGTAATTACGGTGGCCGATTTCGAGGTTGGAAAGAAACTCGACATAACAGGGATATCAAAGGGAAAAGGAACTCAGGGAAACATCAAGCGGCACGGACACCACAGGGGGCCCATGAGCCACGGCTCCAAGCACAAGAGGCTGGCCGGAGCGCTGGCGGCAGGAACCTATCCTTCCAGAGTATTCAAAGGCAACAAGGGTCCGGGAAGAATGGGCCGTGAAACGGTGACCGTCCAGAATCTGCTCCTTGTGAAAGTAATTGAAGATAGGAACCTGATGCTCGTAAAAGGCGCGGTGCCGGGTCCGAAGGGCGGCCTGCTCCGCATTCGGTACGCAGTCAAGGGTCAGGATAAATAGATCACGGCTTCAGGAAGGAGGAAGTACAAATGCCAAAAGTAACTATGCTGAATATGTCCGGGGAAGAAGCCGGCAGCATCGAATTAAAGGATGAAATTTTCGGAATAGAAGTGAATCAATACGCCGTACATGCAGTGGTCAAGAATTATCTTGCAAACCAGAGACAGGGCACGCAGTCGGCGAAAACCAGAGCGGAAGTAAGGGGCGGCGGAAGAAAACCCTTCCGGCAGAAGGGAACCGGACGCCACAGACAGGGAAGCTCAACAGACCCGACACAGGTCGGCGGCGGAATCGTATTCGCACCGAAGCCAAGGGATTACAGGTACTCGGTGCCCAAAAAGCTCAAAAGACTTGCAATGAAGTCGGCCTTGTCCTCAAAGGTTAAAGAAAACGAAATCATCGTGCTGGATTCCTTAACCTTCGCGGCGCCGAAGACAAAAGACATGATCAAGGTGCTGGAAAACGTGAAGGCTGCCAAGAAAGCCCTCATCGTTATGGCTGAGAAGGACGAAAATGTGATAAAGTCCGCGGCGAACATCCCCGGCGTAACCACGACGCTGGTCGGCACGCTGAACGTATACGACATCGTCAATCATACGAGTTTCATCGCAACGAAAGACGCGATCAACAAAATCGAGGAGGTGTATGTATAATGACAACCCCTTACGATATCATTCTGAAGCCGGTCATCTCCGAGAGAAGCATGGACGACGCGGCCAATAAGAAATATACATTCAAGGTTGCCACCGACGCTAACAAGACTCAGGTCAAGCAGGCGGTGGAGGAAATCTTCGGAGTGGAAGTAAAAAAGGTGAACATCATGAATGTTCAGGGCAAGTTAAAGAGAATGGGAAGATACGTAGGAAGAAGAGCGGCGTATAAGAAAGCCATCGTAACCCTTACACCCAAAAGTAAGGAAATCGAATTCTTCCAGGGTCTGTAAGGAGGGACGCAAGATATGGGAATCAGAAAATATAATCCGACCTCTCCTGGATTAAGAGGGATGACGGTTTCAACTTTTGAAGAAATTACGACAAGCACCCCGGAAAAATCCCTTACGGTAACGCTGAAGAAGCGCGCGGGCAGAAACGTTCGCGGCAAGATCACCGTAAGGCACAGGGGCGGCGGCACAAGGCCGAAATACAGAATCATCGATTTCAAGAGAGATAAAGACGGCATTCCGGGAAGAGTGGCCACCATCGAATACGACCCCAACAGAAGCGCAAACATCGCGCTGATCGTATATGCGGACGGTGAAAAGAGATACATCATCGCGCCTAACCGGCTGGCGGTGGGAGATATCATCGAATCCGGAACAGAAGTGGATATCAAGGTCGGGAACGCACTTCCGGTTAAGAACATCCCGGTAGGTACCATCATCCACAATATCGAGCTTAAGCCCGGAAAAGGCGGCCAGATGGTAAGGGCGGCAGGAAACGGCGCCCAGCTCATGGCAAAAGAAGGGGATTACGCCACCATAAGGCTCCCTTCCGGAGAAATGAGAAAGATCAGGCTGGAATGCAGGGCCACCGTGGGCGAAGTAGGAAATCTGGATCATGAAAACATCAAGATCGGCAAGGCGGGCCGGAAACGGCATATGGGAATAAGGCCCACCGTCAGAGGTTCCGTCATGAACCCCAACGACCACCCGCACGGCGGAGGAGAAGGCAAGACCGGTATCGGACGCGTCAGCCCGGTTACTCCTTGGGGCAAGCCCACGCTTGGTTATAAGACAAGAAAGAAGAACAATCCTTCGAACAAATATATCGTGAAGAGACGGAACGTTAAATAAGAATGATTAATTGCACAGGAAATTTTGCGGACGGCAGCACGGCATTACGCGAAATTAACAAGCAATAGGAGGGAAAAAAATGGGAAGATCCTTAAAGAAGGGCCCTTATGTAAATGAGAAGCTGCTGAAAACCATAGAAGCAATGAACGCGGCCAACGAAAAGAAAGTGATCAAGACATGGTCAAGGCCGTCAACCATATTCCCGCAGATGGTGGGACACACCATCGCGGTACACGACGGAAGAAAGCATGTACCGATCTATATAACCGAGGACATGGTAGGACATAGGCTCGGAGAATTTGCCCCGACGAGAACCTTCAGGGGCCATGCCGCGGACAAGACTACGAAGGTCAAAAAGAGTAAGTAGAGGAGGGTCTAATCAATGGAAGCAAGAGCAGTTGCAAAATATGTACGGATGTCTCCTACCAAGCTGAAGCCCATTGTCGACCTGGTAAGAGGAAAAGACCTGAAAGAGGCGCTGACCATATTGAAATTCACTCCCGGCAAAGGCGCTGAAATCGTGGAAAAAGTCGTGAAGTCAGCGGCAGCCAACGCGGAAAACAATTTTGACATGAACGTTGACAAGCTTTACGTCGCCGAAGTGTATGCCCACCAGGGACCAACCATGAAACGGTGGAGAGCCGGAGCGCAGGGCAGAGCATCCGTTATTTTGAAGAGAAGCAGCCACGTTGGCGTGACGTTAAAGGAAAGATAAGGGAACAGGAGGTTCGTTGAATGGGTCAGAAAGTTAGCCCGCATGGTTTGAGAGTGGGCATCATAAAGGACTGGGATTCCAAATGGTATGCAGATAAGAAACAATTCGCGGATTATCTCATTGAAGATTATAAAATCAGAGAGTTTGTAAAGAAGAAGCTGTACGCTGCAGGCGTATCCAGGATATTGATCGAGAGAGCGGCGAACAACCAGGTCAAGATCACCGTTCTGACCGGGAAGCCGGGCATGGTCATCGGAAGGTCCGGAAACGGCATCGATGAACTGAAGGCTGCGGTCGAAAGGCTTACCGGCAAGAGCACGTCCATCAATATCGTCGAGATCAAAAGGGTGGAGCTTGACGCGCAGCTGACAGCCGAGAGCATCGCTCAGGCTCTGGAAAAGAGAATATCCTTCCGGAGAGCCATGAAGCAGGCCATCGGCAGGACGATGAAGGCCGGAGCCAAGGGAATCAAGGTCGTGGTATCCGGGAGACTGGGCGGCGCTGAAATCGCCCGCAGCGAGAAATACGCAGAAGGGAATGTTCCGCTCCATACGCTTAGAGCCAATATAGACTATGGATTTGCTGAAGCGGATACGACGTACGGCAAGATTGGAATCAAAGTCTGGATCAATCACGGCGAAATCCTGGAAAAGGGTCTCCGCAGCGCGATTCCGGAAGACAGGTCGGAAAGAGGCGAGAGGAGAAGAAGAGACGGAGACAGGCAAAGACGCGACGGAGACAGGTCCCGTATGAAAAAAGAAGGCAGAACGGAAGAAAAGAAGATAGAAAATCCGAGAAAGCCGAGAACTCCTAAACCGGCGGCAGCGGCGCCGGAAGCAGCAGAATAAGCGATAAGCGATGAGAAAGGAGGAAGACAAGCGATGTTAATGCCAAAAAGAGTGAAACGCCGCAGAGTGCACAGAGGCAGGATGAAGGGCATTGCCACCAAGGGAAATACCATTACTTACGGCACTTACGGCCTGGTGGCGGAAGAATGCGGTTGGATCACTTCTAATCAGATAGAGGCGGCTCGTATCGCCATGACCAGATCCATCAAAAGAGGTGGTAAGGTTTTCATTAAAATATTCCCCCACAAGCCGGTGACCAAGAAGCCTGCGGAAGTACGTATGGGTTCCGGTAAGGGAGCTCCCGAGTACTGGGTAGCGGTCGTGAAACCGGGAAGGGTGATGTTTGAGATCGAAGGAGTATCCGAGGCTCAGGCCAGGGAGGCCATGAGGCTTGCAGCCCATAAACTTCCCATCAAGAGCAAATTTGCCGTTAAGGGCACCGAACTGGCGGAGGGTGGTGAAGCGCAATGAAACTTGAAAAGATGAGAGAAATGACGGAAGCTGAACTGAATAACGAAGTGAAGAAGCTGAAGAACGAACTGTTCAACCTGAGGTTCCAGCATGTGACAGGTCAGCTTGAAAACCCCATCAAAATGAGGGACGTTAAAAAGGAAATCGCGCGCGTGAAGACCATCATCAGGGAAAAACAACTGAAGAAGGTTCAGGGTTAACCGAAAGGAGGATGTGAGATGGCAGAGACTCAGGTAAGAAACAGAAGAAGAACAAAGGTCGGCTTGGTCGTAAGCGATAAAATGGATAAAACCATCGTCGTTGCGGTTGAAGACTTCGTAAGACATCCCCTTTACGGAAAATCGGTAAAGAGAACCAAGAAGTTCAAAGCCCACGATGAGAACAACGAATGCAAGATCGGCGATAAAGTGAGAATTATGGAAACAAGGCCCCTTTCCAAGGACAAGAGATGGCGGCTTGTGAACGTAATTGAAAAAGTGAAATAGCAAAGGAGGCACCAGACATGATTCAGCCGGAAAGCAGATTGAGAGTAGCTGATAATTCGGGCGCGAAAGAATTACTGTGTATCCGTGTTCTGGGCGGAACCAGCCGTCAGTACGCGAACATAGGAGATATCATCGTATGTGCCGTGAAGGAAGCGACTCCCGGTGGAGTTGTCAAAAAAGGCGACGTAGTCAAAGCCGTGGTAGTGAGAACAAAGCATGGCGTAAGACGTGTTGACGGGAGCTATGTAAAGTTTGACCAGAACGCCGCGGTTATCATAAAGGAAGATAAAAACCCTGTTGGAACCCGTATTTTCGGACCGGTAGCGAGAGAACTGAGAGACAAAAGCTTTATGAAGATCATCTCGCTGGCGCCGGAAGTCCTGTAGCGGGGAGGTGGCAGAATGAAGATAAAGAAAGACGATATCGTAATCGTCATTACAGGTAAGGATAAAGGCAAAAAGGGCAAGGTTCTGAAGGCCATGCCGAAAGAAAACAAGGTCATCGTGGAAGGCGTCAACATCCAGACGAAGCATCAGAAACAGACCAGGAAGCTGAAGAGCGAGATCAAGCATCAGGAAGGTCCCATACATGTTTCCAACGTGATGTATTACGACACGAAAGCGAAAGCCCCCACAAGGATCGGATATAAGTTTGAGAACGGCAAGAAGCTGAGAGTATCCAAAAAGACAGGCCAGGTCCTGGACTGATTAGTTGAAAGGAGGTTACGATCTTGGCAGCCAGATTGCGGGAAATTTATAAGAACGAAGTAGCCAAAGCGTTAATGGAAAGATTCAAATATAAAAATGTTATGGAAGTACCGAAGCTCGAAAAGATCACCATAAACATGGGGCTCGGCGAAGCGAAGGATAACCCGAAACTGATGGAGACTGCGGTTGAGGAACTTTCACTGATCAGCGGACAGAGACCGGTGGTCACAAAGGCAAAGAAGTCTGTTGCGAACTTCAAAGTGCGTCAGGGGATGCCCGTGGGCGCGAAAGTCACTCTGAGAGGAGACAACATGTATGAGTTTGCCGATAAATTGTTCAATATCGCCCTTCCGAGGGTAAGGGACTTCAAAGGAGTGAGCAGAAATTCCTTTGACGGCAGAGGAAACTACTCTCTGGGACTTAAAGAACAGCTTATTTTCCCTGAAATAAACTTTGACAAGGTAGATAAAATCAAAGGTATGGATATTACTTTTACCACAACGGCAAAGACCGACGAGGAAGCCCTGGCTCTGCTCGAGTACCTCGGGATGCCGTTTGAGAAATAGGAGGGAACAAATGGCTAAGACATCTCTCAAGGTAAAGCAACAGAGAAAACCGAAGTTTTCAACGAGGGCATATACAAGATGCAAGATCTGCGGACGGCCCCACGCCGTTTTGAGAAAATTCGGCGTATGCCGTATCTGTTTCAGAGAGCTGGCTTACAGAGGCGAGATACCCGGCATGAAAAAAGCCAGCTGGTAAACGATGTGAGGAAGGAGGTACTTCAAAATGACCATGACTGATCCTATAGCGGATATGCTGACAAGAATCAGGAATGCCAATACTGTAGGACACGCGACCGTCGATATCCCCGCGTCGAAAATGAAAAAAGCGATCGCGGAAATCCTGGCCGCGGAGGGCTACATTAAAGGGTTTGAAATCATAGATGACAATAAGCAGGGCATCATTCGGATCCAGATGAAATACGGAGCCGATAAAGAAAGGGTCATCAGCGGGATCAAGAAGATCTCAAAGCCCGGGCTGAAAGTTTACGCGAAAAAAGACGAGGTGCCAAAGGTGCTTGGAGGGCTTGGCATCGCGATAATCTCCACTTCCAAAGGGGTTATCAGCGACAAGGAAGCCAGGAAGCTCGGCGTCGGCGGCGAAGTGATATGCTATGTTTGGTAGGGAGGTAACGGAAAATGTCTAGAATTGGTAAACGGCCTGTCATCCTGCCTGCCGGCGTAGAGGTCAAGGTAAACGAGGACAATCTCGTTACCGTGAAAGGCCCGAAAGGTGAGCTGCAGGAGCAGATCAGCAAATTAATCAAAGTGGAAGTCAAGGACGGAGTATTGACGGTAAGCAGAGACTCCGATTCAAAAGAGGCGAAATCGGCCCACGGCCTTTCGAGGACGCTGATCAACAACATGGTGACTGGCGTCACGCAAGGTTTTGAAAAGAAACTCCAGTTGGAGGGTGTAGGATACAAGGCCGAGAAAAAGGGCAACGTTCTCTTCATGAGCCTGGGATACTCACATCCTGTTGAAATGCCGGATCCGGAAGGGATTCAGACCGAAGTCCCAAGCGCAACCGAGATCATCGTCAGAGGGATCAACAAAGCGGCCGTCGGAGATTATGCGGCTGCCATCAGAAAGTGGAGACCGCCGGAACCTTACAAGGGCAAGGGAATCCGCTATGCAGGCGAAGTGATCCGTAGAAAAGAAGGCAAGGCCGGCAGTAAGAAGAAGTAGAAAGGAGTGAGAAACAATGGCAAGAGAGACCAGAAGAGACAGACGTCTCATGAGACACAGAAGAGTTAGAAAGCAACTTTCCGGAACTCCTGAAAAACCGAGGCTTTGCGTGTTCAGAAGCTTGAAGAACATTTCCGTTCAGATTATAGATGATGTCAGCGGAACTACATTGGCAGCAGCATCCACCCTTGACAAGGATATCAAAGCGCAGGTTGGGTATGGCGGAAACAAGGCCGCTGCGAGGCTGGTAGGCGAAGCCATCGCAAAGAAAGCGCTTGCGAAAGGGATAGAAACGGTTGCCTTTGACAGAGGCGGATACTTATATCACGGAAGAGTAAAAGAGCTGGCTGACGGTGCGCGTGAAGCCGGTCTGAAATTCTAAGGAAGGGAGAAACGGAATGCGACAGAGTATGATTGATGCATCCAAGCTTGACTTGAAAGAATCCATCGTCAACATCAGACGCGTGGCCAAAGTCGTTAAGGGCGGAAGAAACTTCCGGTTCAGCGTGACCGTCGTGGTCGGAAACGGCGAAGGCTATGTAGGCGTCGGACTCGGGAAAGCCCAGGAGATTCCCGAGGCGGTCAGAAAAGCTATCGAGGATGCAAAGAAGAAGCTGATATATGTTCCCATTGTCGGAACGACGATTCCCCACAGAACGATGGGCGTTTACGGCGCCGGCAAGGTGCTGATCATGCCGGCTGCTCCCGGTACGGGCGTAATTGCGGGAAGCGCGGTCCGCATGGTGCTGGAGCTTGCGGGAATAAAGGACGTCAGGGCGAAATCCATCGGCTCGAACAATGCGGGAAATATGGCCAACGCCACAATAGAGGGACTTCGTAACCTTAAAACCGTCGAGCAGATCAGCAGGCTCAGAGGAAAGACGAAAGAAGAAATACTGGGATAAGGAGGAAACGTAAATGACGGATAAAACGATAAAGATTACCCTGACGAAAAGCGTCATCGGCGCTTCCCCACTTCAGAAAAAAGTAATAGAAGCATTGGGACTCCGGAAAATGCGGCATTCGGTGATACGTCCCGACACACCACAGACGCGCGGAGCCATAGAAAAGGTAAAGCATCTTGTGACTGTGGAAGAGGTTTAATGAAGGAGGTGTTGGAGAATGAAGCTGCATGAATTAAGAGCCCCCGAAGGCGCGACGAGAAAACCGAAGAGAAAGGGCAGGGGGATCGGAACCGGAAACGGCAAAACCGCCGGAAGAGGTATGAAAGGTCAGAACTCCAGGAGCGGCGGCGGAACCCGGCTGGGATTCGAAGGCGGACAGATGCCGCTTTACAGACGTATCCCGAAGCGTGGCTTCACAAATATCTGGAAGAAAGAATATGTCATTCTGAACGTGGATGATTTAAATATTTTTGAACCAGGTACGGTTGTCACTCCGGAACTGCTCAAGGAAAAAGGGCTTGCAAAGCGGGTAGTAGACGGCATCAAGATCCTCGGAGAGGGAACCCTTGAGAAAAGCGTAACCGTTAAGGCCCACAAATTCAGCAAAACGGCAATAGAAAAGATCGAGCAAGCAGGGGGAAAGGCAGAGGTGATCTAAGATGAGCATGATAAAGACGATCGCCCAAGCGTGGAAGATCCCCGATATAAGGAAGAAGATCGTTTTCACCCTGTTAATGCTTGTAATCTTCAGATTGGGCTCTAATATACCCGTTCCGGGCATCGACAGAGATATTCTGAACGAGGTGTTCAGCGGCAATATAGGGCTGTTCAGTTTGTTTGACCTGTTTTCGGGAGGCGCATTCAGCAACTTTACCATCTTTGCGCTGAGCATCACTCCCTATATTACCGCGTCAATCATACTCCAGCTCCTCACCATTGCGGTGCCGAGTCTGGAGGCACTGGCTAAAGAGGGAGTTGAGGGGAAAAAGAAGATCGCTCAGTATACGAGATATCTTACCGTAGTGCTGGCCTTCATTCAGGCTATCGGGCTTTCCGTCGGACTGTTCCGGCAGGCCGTCGTGCACAGGGACTTCTTTTCAATCACCGTGATCGTATTGACCCTGTCCGCCGGTACCGCGTTCCTGATGTGGCTAGGCGAGCAGATCAATGAAAACGGAATCGGAAACGGGATTTCCCTCATCATCATGGCCGGTATCATATCCAGGATTCCCAGCGCCATCCATCAGACCTGGATCAAGCTGCAGGCTGGCGAGGTCGGCGTTGTGACCGTGATCCTGTTCTGCATCTTCGCGCTGTTCGTCATCGTCGGCATCATCATGGTCCAGCAGGGACAGAGAAGAGTGCCCGTGCAGTACGCGAAGAGGGTGGTCGGAAGAAAAATGTATGGAGGGCAGAGCACCCACATTCCCATGAGGGTGAACCAGGCCGGCGTTATTCCGGTGATCTTTTCGCTCTCCCTGCTGCAGTTCCCGCTCACTCTCACCTATTTCTTCCCGCGCGGCGGATTTGCGGATTTTGTCAATACATGGCTGTCCCCCATGGGCAACCCCGGAGTATGGATTTACGGCACGTTAAACGTCATTCTGATCATGTTCTTCACCTTCTTCTATACGGCGATCGTTTTCAATCCGATGGAAGTGGCGAATAACATGAAGGCCAACGGCGGATTCATTCCCGGAATCAGACCGGGGAAACCCACCGTTGAATATTTAAACAAAGTAATGACCAGAATCACATTTGTAGGGGCAGTGTTCCTTGCGTTTATCGCCACCCTGCCAACCCTCATCAGCCATACCACGGCGCTGAATGTGAGCTTTGGAGGTACCTCACTGCTCATCGTGGTCGGCGTAGCCCTTGACACGATGAAGCAGCTTGAAGCCCATATGGTCATGAGAAATTATCAGGGCTTCCTGAAATAACAAGGCTTTGCTTTGTGAAACGCGCAGAGGCAAGATATTTTTTCAGTCTGGAATAGTGCGGATGCGTTGCAGCGAAGCCCGCCTCTCTATGAGGCTTGAGTTTAAGGGGGGATCTTGAAATGCTCAGACTGATTTTGCTGGGGCCTCCGGGCGCCGGCAAGGGAACACAGGCGGCAAGGATTTGCGAGAAGTACGGTATACCTCATGTTTCAACCGGCGACATCTTCAGGAAACACATTAAGGAAGGGACGGATTTCGGTAAGAAAGCACAGGAATATATGAACCGCGGCGAACTGGTTCCCGACGACCTCGTTATTGAGATTGCGAAAGCCCGTTTGCTGGAGGAAGACTGTCAAAACGGTTTCCTGCTGGACGGTTTTCCGAGGACCGTGTATCAGGCGGAACAGCTTGATAAGTTCCTGAATGAAGAAAATCTCAGCATCGATAAGGTCTTGAACATCGATGTTGATAAAGAAGTTCTGATGACAAGGCTGATCGGCAGAAGAGTCTGCAGAAACTGCGGAGCAACTTATCATGTGATCACCATGCGGCCTGAAAAGGAAGGCATCTGCGATATCTGCGGCGGCGAGCTTTATCAGCGGTCCGACGATACCGCGGCCACCGTTGAAAACAGGATCGAAGTTTATGCCGCACAGACGATGCCACTGATCGAGTATTATAATAACCTCGGAAAAATTGCGCGCATTGACGGCGGAGCGGAGCTTGAGGACGTATTCGGCGAAATTGTGCAAGTGTTGGGAGACTGAGGATGATCATTATCAAATCTCAGCAGGAAATTGATATCATGCGGGAATCGGGAAAGGTAACGGCTTATATCCTTTCCGAGCTGAAAAATCTGATCCGGCCGGGAATTTCCACAAAAGACATTGATGATTTTGTGGAGGCTACCATCCTGAAATATCGCATGATTCCGAGCTTTAAAGGCTATAACGGCTATCCCGCCAGCGCTTGCGTCTCGGTAAACGAAGAGGTGGTTCACGGGATCCCGTCTCCAAAGAAGATCCTCCGGGAAGGGGATATCGTGAGCGTGGACGTGGGAACCACCTATAAGGGATATGTGAGCGACGCGGCCCGAACCTATCCGGTAGGCAAAATCGGCGAGGAAGCCCAAAGGCTGATCACCGTGACGGAACAGAGTTTTTTCGAAGGCTTGAAGTTTTGCCGGGCCGGGTTCCGGCTTTCGGACATATCCGCGGCGATTCAGCAAAAGGTCGAATCGGAAGGATTCTCCGTAATCCGCGACTTCGTGGGACACGGGATCGGAAGAGCGATGCACGAGGAGCCTCAGATCCCCAATTACGGAAAACCGGGCAGAGGCCCGCGGCTTGTCCCCGGCATGGTTTTCGCCATTGAGCCGATGGTCAATCAGGGGGACTACGAGGTCCGGGTGCTTGAAAACAACTGGACTGTGGTCACGGTGGACGGAAAACTTTCCGCCCATTATGAAAACACGGTTGTGATCACCGACGGCGAACCGGATTTACTAACGCTTGAATGAAGTCGGGCACATTGAAACAGATTTGCGCAGGAGATTTTTTGAAAGGCGCCGGTCAGACCGCACTGGAAATCTGCGGCAGACAAGACGCGTATTTTCGAAAAATTAACATGCAAGAGAGGTGTATTGTATGGCAAAAAAAGATGTCATAGAAGTATTCGGTACCGTAATGGAGGCCCAGCCCAACGCGATGTTCGTCGTAAGGCTTGAAAACGGCTACGATGTGCTGGCACACATTTCAGGAAAGATCAGAATGAACTTCATCAGGATTTTGCCGGGAGATCGCGTGAAAGTCGAGCTGTCGCCCTACGATCTGACCAGAGGAAGAATCACGTGGAGAGATAAATAAGCGATAGCGAATGTTCTTTCGGGAAGAGACCCGTGACGTTTCACCAATGTTCTCTCGGAAAACGGCCGGTAGAGATCGCGGCGTTCTTTCGGGAATCGGCCCGTTTTAAGACCGCTTCGCGGAAAAACGGTAAGAAGGTTTGCGCTTCCCTCAAGAACATATCGCTCGCTTGGAAATAAGGAACCAGTTGTATTACAGCAGTACAAAGGGAGGAAACGAAATGAAAGTTAAGGCTTCAGTAAAACCGATCTGTGAAAAGTGCAAAATTATTAAGAGACATGGAAAAGTCATGATTATTTGTGAAAATCCGAAACATAAGCAGAGGCAAGGCTAAGGCGCTCGTCAATGTTCTCTCGGAAATCGGCCGGTTTTATGACTGCTTTGCAGAAAAACCGTAAGAGGTTTTTCGCTTTCCTGCGAGAACATATGGCTCGCATGGATGCTTAGCGGTTGAGCAGGAGGTTTCAGAGAACATCGCTCGCTAAAATGCTTAACGGTTAAGATAGAGTGTTCAGAAGGAAGGCTGAGCTTTCCTGCGGGAAAATCGCTCGCTTGGATGCAGTAATCAAGAGATTATAGAAACGTATGGCATGTACATGTATGGATATAATGACGGATTCGCGCTTCCCTCCTTAATGCGTTCATATACGGACCGGAGAGGAAGCCGGCTCATTTGTCATAAAGGGATCGACAACAGAAGGAAAGGTTCGTATGATTATTTTGAAACCGGCATTTCCGGATTTGTATAAACCCGCGGGACGGAGGAAAGAACGGCCCGCAGACCGCCAGTTATCGATGTATATCAGCAGGGCGGGAATTACAGCGTTTGGAATTACCCTTGGGGGAGCGGCTGTGTTTTATTGTCGGGAGACAAGGAAACTACCCCAAGTAAATTCTATATAAATCTATCTCAATGCCCTGAGTTTCACTCGAGAAAACTCAGGAGGCGTTGAAGACGAAAATGTATATGCGGTTAATTTTTCGAAAACGCGAAACGGCGAAGGAAAATCAACAAGCAAACAAAAAAGAAGGAGGATAACTTATGGCTCGTATAGCCGGTGTCGACTTACCAAGAGACAAAAGAGTAGAGATAGGACTGACCTATATCTACGGGATAGGAAGAACTACGTCGCGGGAAATTCTTGCGAAGGCCGGTGTCAACCCCGATACGAGGGTGAAGGACCTTTCGGAAGAAGAAGCTGGCGCCATCAGAAAGATTATAGACACGGAATATGTTGTAGAAGGGGATCTCAGAAGAGAAGTTACCCTGAACATCAAGAGGTTGATGGAGATAGGCTGCTACAGGGGTATCCGCCACAGGAGAGGACTTCCTGTCAGAGGCCAGAACACCAAGACAAACGCCAGGACCAGAAAAGGCCCCAAGAAGACGGTAGGAAGAAAGAAGAAGAAGTAAGGAGGTAAGGACAGAAAATGGCAAAAACTGCTAGCAAGACAGTCAGAAAAAAGAGAAGAGAACGTAAAAACATAGAACGTGGTCAGGCCCATATCCAGTCCACCTTTAACAATACTATCGTAACTCTTACAGACTTAAGCGGCAACGCACTGGCCTGGTCGAGCGCGGGTTCGCTCGGTTTCAAGGGATCCAGGAAATCAACTCCCTTTGCCGCCCAGATGGCCGCGGAGGAAGCTGCCAGGGGCGCCATGGAGCATGGCCTGAAGGTAGTAGAAGTGTATGTAAAGGGCCCCGGTTCCGGTCGTGAAGCCGCCATCAGGGCGCTGCAGGCGGCAGGACTTGAGATCAACATGATTAAGGATATCACGCCGATTCCGCACAACGGATGCAGGCCGCCGAAGAGAAGAAGAGTTTGAGGAAGGGGAGGTGTAAAGAACTATGGCAAGATATACAGACGCTTCCTGCAGATTATGCAGAAGAGAAAGCCAGAAGCTGTTCCTGAAGGGCGAAAGATGCTACGGCCCGAAGTGTGCCGTCGAGAAGAGAAATTATGCGCCCGGACAGCACGGACAGAGCAGAAAGAAGGTTTCCGAATACGGCCTGCAGCTGAGAGAAAAGCAGAAGGCAAAGAGATTTTACGGACTCCTTGAGACGCAGTTCAGAAATTACTTCGAGAAAGCTGCGAAGAAAAAGGGAATCACAGGTGAAAACCTGCTTGTTATGCTGGAAACAAGATTGGACAACACTGTTTTCAGAATGGGATTCGCATCATCGAGAAAGGAAGCCAGACAGCTTGTCCGGCACGGGCATTTTACCGTAAACGGAGTCAAGCAGAACATTCCGTCCTTTCAGGTAAAAGTGGGCGATGTGATAAAAGTAAAGGAAAAGAGCGCATCATCTCCTAAATTCAGGGAGATTAAGGATATGTCGATCAGCGTGCCCCCGTGGATCACGGTTGACGTAGAAAAACTTGAAGGTAAGGTTGTTGCAATGCCAAGGAGGGAAGATATCGATACTCCGATCGCTGAACATCTCATCGTCGAGTTGTACTCAAAGTAAGCTAGTTGTTAATAGCCTTACAAATGAGTAAAGGAGGGTTTTTGAGTGATTGAAATCGAAAAACCAACAATTGAATGCTTCCATTCAGACGAAGACGAGAATTACGGCAAATTTGTCGTGGAGCCTTTGGAAAGAGGGTACGGCACGACTCTGGGCAACAGCCTGAGAAGAATCCTCCTCTCCTCGCTGCCCGGCGCGGCCGTCACTTCCGTCAAGATTGACGGGATCCTTCATGAATTCTCCACGATCCCGGGCGTAAAGGAGGATGTCACCGAGATCATCCTGAACCTGAAAAAGCTCGCGGTTCGTCTTAACGGTGAGAATTCCAAAAGGGTGATTATCAATGCGGTTGGACCGAAAACGGTAACCGCCGGCGACATTATTGCCGACAGCGATGTGGAGATCTTCAATCCCGACTTGCATATCGCGACTCTGGAAGAGAACGCCACGCTGGTCATGGAAATCAATCTCGCAAGGGGCAGGGGCTATGTGCCTGCGGAGCAGAACAAGACGGATTCCATGCCCATCGCGGTGATTCCGGTAGACTCCATTTACTCACCGGTCAGAAAAGTCAATTTCACGGTTGAAAATACGAGAGTAGGCCAGGTCACGGACTATGACAAGCTGATTCTGGAGATCTGGACCGACGGAAGCATCACGCCTGAGGAAGGCGTCTCCATGGGCGCCAAGATCATGCAGGAGCACCTGAAGCTGTTCATCGATCTTACCGACAGCATGGAATCCATGGAAATCATGGTGGAAAAGGAAGAGGACCAGAAGGAAAAGGCCCTGGAGATGACCATCGAGGAACTGGAGCTGTCCGTGCGCTCATTTAACTGCTTGAAGCGCGCTTCAATCAACACGGTGGAAGAGCTTACCCAAAGGACGGAAGAAGATATGATGAAGGTGAGGAACCTGGGTAAAAAATCTTTGGACGAAGTAAAGCAAAAGCTTCAAGAATTGGGCCTCAGTCTCAAGCCGAGCGAAGACTGACGCACCCATCGCATTTTGCTCGGCGGATGTATGGCGGGTTTCCGCCGTAACGTTCGCAGCCTGAACGCTGCCGAATTCCATGACGCAATACCTTTAGCAAAGGAGGAGAATAAATGCCAGGTTACAGAAAATTAGGCAGGCCAACCGATCACAGAAAAGCGATGCTTCGGAACCTCGTAACCGACCTTTTCAGAGAAGGCCGCATTACGACCACCGACTGCAGAGCCAAGGAAGCCAGACGGGAAGCTGAAAAGATGATCACATTGGCCAAACGCGGCGATTTACATGCCAAAAGACAGGTGCTCGCCTATGTTTACGATGAAGATGTCGTTAAGAAGCTGTTTGATGAAATCGCTCCCAAATATGCGGAACGAAACGGCGGATATACCAGAATCCTGAAGCTGGGGCCAAGACAGGGCGATAACGCGGAATTGGTCTTCCTGGAACTCGTATAAGCCGAACATCTTGATAAATTCATAGATTGACGAAACGCAGCGAAGTTTCGGTTCTATAATAAATGTTGGGGTAACCAAGTTGCTCCAACATTTTGTTTTTAACA
>ENA-UPSB01002241-UPSB01002241.1-bioreactor-metagenome-genome-assembly--contig:-NODE-2241-length-19109-cov-4.762202_pt1 | contig 19109 bp, 20 predicted proteins | sample MGYA00238182_ERZ773286 | MGnify/ENA primary metagenome ERZ773286 (study PRJEB29026, sample SAMN07631240) | bioreactor metagenome | isolation source: Switchgrass digestor | place: USA: Dartmouth... | reverse complement strand
GCACTTGCTTTCTTTCATTCAGTATGAGCATCCCCAGACCATAGCTCTGATATTGCTTTATACGACACCAGAGCAGGCGGCTGCCATCCTTTCCGAGCTTCCGCGCGACAAGCAGATTGATGTTGCGCAGCGCATTGCGACGATGGATAGGACGTCTCCTGAGATAGTCAAAGAAGTTGAGAACATACTCGAAAAGAAACTTTCGTCGGTTGTTACAAGCAATTTGACGGAAATCGGCGGCGTCAAGTCTATTGCAGAAATACTCAACCGCGTCGACCGGTCAACAGAAAAATATATCCTTGATGAACTCAGCAAGACCAATCCTGACCTTGAAGAAGAGATCAAGCGCAGATTGTTCGTATTTGAAGATATTGTTTACCTCGACTCTCGTTCAATTCAGCGTTTCCTGCGGGATATCAATATCAAAGATCTTGTTGTTGCACTCAAAGGTGCAAACAAGGAAGTCACAGATCTTATCATGAGCAATATGACAAAACGTATGCAGGATACCATTAAGGAAGAAATAGAATTCCTCGGACCTGTGCGTTTGAGCGAGGTCGAAGAGGCACAGCAGAAGATTGTGCAGACCATAAGGCGGCTTGAAGAAGCCAATGAAATTGTCATCAATCGCGGCGGAAAGGATGAGATCCTTGTCTGAGGTTATCAAGAGCAGCCGTGTTTTGCTTGACAAGGAGCCGAAAGTTCTAAAGATTGATATTGAGCCGAAGACTAAAGCAGTCCCAAAGCCGGAATCAAATCCAATAGAAGATGAATCAAATCCAATAGAAGATGTTGAAGCAATATTGGAAAAGAACGCTAAAGAAAGCGCAGAAATCGCTTTGCGGAATGCTTTGAGAAAGGCAAAGGAAATAACAGATAGGGCAAATATAGATGCCAATTTGGCCTACAATGATGCATTGAAATCAGGCCGCAGCAGCGGATATGAGGCAGGCTTAAAGGAAGGCCGAGAAGAAGGTGAAAAAACTGCTGAACAAATGGTTGTTTCAGCGGCGCATGATTTTCTCGATACTGTAACGTCTCTGGATGAAAAGTTGTATGAGAAGTTAAGTGCAGACAGAGAAGACTGTATCGATTTTGCATTTAACCTTGCTTCAAAAATCCTGAACGTTGACATTGACCGCAACAAAAGTGAATATAAAGAGCTTTTGTCGGACTTTATGAATATTCAGACGACTCTAATGACATTGAGCGCCGACGGAAAGGATTATTCGTTTGAAACTCTCCGGCCCGATGACATTCTCGAGTCGTCAAGGGATATGGCTCATATTTCGTTAACTAAAAACATCTCAGAAACAAATTCTGATGATATATATAATAAGGAAGAAAATAATTCTCAGACGCCTATATCTGCCGACAATCTAACAGAAAATAACCTCTTGGCAGATGGGCCAGATGAAAGCGGACCGGAAGCCAGTGTTGATGTTACTGAACAGGTAAACGATACTGAAAACGCTTACAAAGAAGCTGATGGAGAACCACACGTTGGATCTCATGAAAATGAAATCCGGTTTGAAGAATCTGAGCCAGAAATGCCAGAGGATAGCTATATAACGGATGAAGATGTTGACGAAGAACAGGATGAACCAGCAGATTATTACCATCCTGAAGAAATGGTTCAAAGTGAAAAATATGTTTTCATCCGTCCATCAGTAAAGAGTGTCAAAATTCCCAAAAATGACTCAGACAATGAGAAATTCGCATTCAGCGAGATTAAGTATTTAAGTCAAGAGATATTAAAAGCGGTTGTCAAAAAAGTAAATATAAAGGATCTTTCCGCTGCCCTCAACGGAGCAGATGAAGATATAATCAGTTCCTTGATGAACGCCATGTCAAACAAAAACAGGGAAAAGGTTCTTGATGCTATAAAATATTTAGGACCGATCCCACAGCCTGAAATTGACGCTGCGCGTAAGAGGATTGCTGAAATAGCTTATGAAATGAGTCAAAAAAGGAGCAGGGCTTAATGTCTGAGGTTTCCGAAAATCACAGAATACTGCGCCAGGATAAAAGCGGGGATTACTATTGGGTTAAAACAGGCAAAGCTCAGCACCTTCATAACAAAATGCTTGAAGCTGAGAAAATAATGAAAAACTCGCTAAAACGGAGCCAGGAGATAATCTCCAAGGTCGAAGAAGAGGCAAAGTCGTTAATCAATGATGCAACAAAAAACGGCTTTGATAAAGGTTATAGCGAGGGCTATTCAAAAGGTCTCAGCGAAGGCAAGACTATTCCAGTTGAGAATAAGCGCCCATTAGCGGACGAGCTCAAAAAGCTAAAGGAAAGGCTTCCAGACTGTTATAATGTTGAAATGCCGAAAAATGAGTTGCTGGACAAGGCTTTTGAGCTTACAAAAAAGATAATATCAATAGAACTCAAAACCAATAGCGAGGCGTTTTTTGGACTTTATTATAAAGCCGCGCAGCATTTTAGCAATGTTGACAAGGCGACAATCAAGGCGTCCAGCAGAAATTGTAGGGAGATTGAGAAAAATATAGATAAATACAAAAATGCTATTGATGGATTAAATGAGATTAATACGGTTGAGCTTGATTGCGACGATGATTATTGCGTGCTCGAGACATCCCTCGGAACAATTGAAACAACAGCTTCAGTTCAATTTGAACGCGCAAAAAGTATCATCAATCCAGAATTTTAATAATTGAGAATCTCAGAAAGGAGGATCAACATGGCGATCAGCAGTATGCTCAAAGTGCTTGATAAGGCCGACCTCGCCGTATGCAGCGGCAGTGTCGACAGAGTAACTGGGCTTGCGGTTGAGTCTGTTGGTCCTCCTGTTAATATAGGCGAAGTTTGCAAGATATACCCGGCAAAGGGCAAGAAGCCTGTTAAAGCGGAGGTTGTGGGTTTCCGCGATAAGCATATGCTGCTAATGCCCTTTGACACCCTTTCAGGTATCGGGCCGGGGAGCCGGGTTGAATCAACTGGTATGCCCTTCTCAATACCGGTAGGAATGGGGCTCCGCGGACGTATTCTCGACGGGCTTGGCACACCGATTGACGGCAAAGGCCCCATTGAGGCGGAGGATTATTATAACATAGACGGAAGATCTTCCAATCCGCTCACAAGGCCGCGTATCAAAGAAAGAATAAATCTTGGAGTTAAGGCAATAGACGGGCTGTTGACCTGCGGCAGGGGACAGAGAATAGGCATATTCGCCGGAAGCGGCGTAGGAAAATCAACATTGCTTGGTATGATTGCCCGAAACGCTTCTGCTGATATAAATGTAATCGGCCTCGTCGGGGAACGCGGACGTGAGGTGCGCGACTTCATTGAACGTGACCTCAAAGAAGAAGGCATGAAGAAATCAGTGATTGTCGTCGCTACTTCAGACAGGCCGGCTATGGCGAGAATAAAATGCGCACTGGTTGCCACGACGATAGCTGAATTTTTCCGTGACAAGGGCATGTCAGTAATGCTGATGATGGATTCACTGACTCGCTTTGCGATGGCCCAGCGTGAGGTTGGGTTGGCAACAGGCGAGGCACCAGTTTCACGCGGATACACACCGTCGATATTTGCTATGATGCCTCAGCTTCTGGAGCGTTCCGGCAATTTTGACAAGGGTTCGATTACTGCTATCTATACAGTGCTTGTCGAGGGCGACGATATGAACGAACCTGTAGCCGATACGGTAAGAGGTATCCTTGATGGTCATATTGTTCTAACCCGTGGGCTTGCTATGAAAAACCATTATCCCGCGATTGATGTTCTGCGGAGTGTAAGCCGTCTTATGTCGGAGGTCGTGCCGCGTGAGCATTTAGAGCTTGCAGGAAAGATGCGCAACCTCATGGCGACATATGAAAACTATGCTGACCTCATCAGTATAGGTGCTTATAAAAATGGCAGCAATCCTGAGGTCGATATGGCGATAAAGTATCATGACAGAATAGAGAATTTCCTAAAACAATGGGTTGACGATAAATTCGACGCAGAGGAAACCTATGAGCTTATGAAAGAAGCGATTGCCTGAATAAGGAGGACAAGGCTTAATGAAGTTTAAATTTAGACTTCAGTCGGTCTTTGACCTGAGGAAACATCTTGAAGACGAACAAAAGGACGCGCTCAACCGCGAAAGGCAGATACTTCAGAGGATGACTGAAGAAAAGGAATCCCTCGAGCGTCAATTTGATCTTTGGTCCCAAAAATATCTTGCATTGGCGGGCAAGGGAATGAGGCCAAGTGATGCAGTGATAATAGGAACATATTTGAGCGATATTGAATCAAATATTAAAACTGCGTTGAAAAATATTGAACGCCAAACGGCGAATGTTGAAAGGGAAAGGCTGCTTCTGATAGAGAAGATGAAAGACCGCAAGACTATAGAATCCCTTTATGGAAAACAGCGGCAGCAATTCTTATATGAAGAGAGCAAAAAAGAGGAAAAGGAAATAGAAGATTTGATAACATCAAGGCGATGAGCCATAAATAAAGAAACATTGAAAGGAGGTGAAGGTATGAAGGTAAGTACGGTTGAGATCCCAAAGACAGCAGGAAAAGGCAGTGCAAGCAGCAAAAAGAGTCCGGCTTCAGGCTTCGTCGATATTCTTCAAGATTTTGAGAAAAAAGGCGGAGCGGCACAGCTTCTCGCAGGCATGGGGCTGGGTATGCCGATATCTCAGCAGACAATGATGCAGAATCAGCAGAATACCCAGCAGAATGGAACCGGTACAGCTCAAATCAATAATGTGTTGCTTATTGAAGAGCTTTCACAGATGTCCCAAAACGTAATCTTTATTACCGAAAATCCTAACAATGCCAGCGGGGCAGATGGCGTATTTGCAAATATGATGCAGGATACTTCGGCGGGAATGGAGCTGCTTCAGCAAGACGGTTTGCGGAATTCGGACCTTTCGGCATACGGTATTCAGCAGCCGTCAGACTTAAGTCAGGTTATTTCCGATGGCCTGCAAAAGGGCGACACCGCAGTGCCGAAATCGCCGATTTCGCTAACGCTAAGTACCAAAACCGGTGCTGAGTCAGCGGTTGCACAGGCAGCGGCTGCAGGAACAACGACCAGTGTGACAGCGGCTGATACGGCTTCCAATGCAGTTTCCAGCGAATTTTCCCGTACAGTTTCCGCCATGGCCTCTGGTACGGCTTCCGGTACAGCGGCTGCAAAAAATGACGCAACTGTGGCCGTAACTCAAGCCGGAAACACGCAATCGGCTTCTCCTTCGGTGCAGGCAGCGGGTACGCCTCAGGGCTCATTCGATTCCCAGCTTTATGCAGCGGCTTCTTCCGATCAAGCAGCAAATATCCAAGACGGGCTGAAAACTGCTGACGCTAAAGCGTTCGGGAATGGAAACGATGAGATTAAGACAAATTCCAAAGTTCAGGATATACAGAAGGCCCTTGAGGTAAAGGCAACACAGTCTGGCCAGGATAAGTCCCGACAGGCAGCACTGTCAGCAAAGGATCTGGCTGAAACCGACAGCAGCAGAAAAGGCGACGACACCCTCAATCACAATACGAAAATAAACGATACTTTTGGCATAGCTTTGGCACAACACAACAAAATTGATAGTTCTGACAATGTCGATCAAACATTAAAGGCCGATACGGCACAACAAGTTGCAGATGCTGTTAAACAGGCTTACGATAACGGAAGAAGTGAGTTAAGACTTCACCTTAGCCCGGAAGACCTCGGTGGTATCAATATAAGGATTATTTCTCAGGGCGGGGTGCTCACGCTTCGGATAACGGCCGACAATCAGCATACAGGGCAGCTTTTGGCGTCAGGAATGCATGAGCTTACACAGTCACTGCAGAATCTCGGCATTACTATGAACAAAGCTGAGGTTGCTTATACTGGTTTCGGCGGATTTGATTCGACTGCATCACAGCAACAGAATCAGAACTTTGGTTCACAGAACTATCATCTTCCTAAATGGGTTCCGGCAATGCAGAATTCCAGCGATATAATACAGCCTGCAGTATCGGAACAGACAGATTTGTATGTGACAAAGACTTCGGGACTTAGTATTCTCGTATAAGCACATGAAGGAGGGGAAATATGGATATCTCAAGCATTACACCGCCGTCAAATGCGACTTATCCAAGCAGCAGTTCAAAGTCAACGAGCGGCAGCAGCCTTGATATGAACGATTTCTTTAAGTTGCTTGCAGCTCAGTTGCAGTATCAGGATCCATTAAGCGCAACCTCAAACGACCAGTATATGGCGGAAATGGCTCAATTCTCAACCCTTCAAGCGATTCAAACCCTGCTCAAGGTCGAAAATTATACAATGGCGACCAGTATTGTAGGGAAGAAAGTCTCTTATGTATCAACACAATCAACTGCGACTGGCTCCTATTCTGTAACTACTAAGGCCGGTACCGTCGATGCCGTTGATTTTTCAGGTGAAACACCGAAGTTCTACGTATCGACAACCGGAGATGACGGAAAGGTAACTTCAAGCTGGATTGATTATTCAGCCATACGGATGGTTTATTCACCCGATGTCGATTTGAATTCAGGCTCGGACACCTGATAAAGGGAGTGTTAAAGTGTCAGATATAAGATTTAATTCTATCCTGACACCTCCGGTTCAATCGTCTGTACGGCAAAATGAGAAGGTTCAGGCGAAAACACCGAAAACATCCTTTTCCGATTATCTTAACCAAGCAATATCGGAAACCTCGGATGTAACCTTTTCAAAACATGCACTTACTCGGCTTGAGTCACGCAACATTGAGCTAAATGACGGCGATCTTAGGAAGCTAACAGACGCTATAAACCAGGCGCAGTCAAAAGGAGTTCAGGATTCACTTATACTGATGAACGGTCTTGCATTCATCGTAAGCATAAAAGACCGTACAGTTGTTACAGCGATGCCACTTGGCGATACTTCTTCAAATATATTTACAAATATTGACGGAACAGTGATTGTATAACCGGTCCTTAAAGAGGAGGTTATCGGGCTTTGACTGGCTGAGAAGTCCGCACACGTCCGTCGATTTAAGGAGGAAAATGCGTTATGATGAGATCACTTATGTCTGCTGTTACAGGCCTTCGCGCTCAGCAGACTGCAATGGATGGTATTGCTAACAACATGGCGAACGTCAATACTGCCGGATTCAGATCAAGCTCAACTCAGTTTGAGGATCTGTATTATCAGACTCTGAACGGCGGTACTGCTGAGACCAACCCGTCTCAGGTCGGTTATGGCGCTCAGGTTTCAGGCATATCAAAGAACATGACAAGCGCCGGTTCCACCACAACCGACAACCCGTGGGACCTTTACATTGACGGCAGCGGCTATTTTGCAGTATCAACAAGCAATGCTGCAGATGCTGTTCCCGCATATTACACACGAGTCGGTAACTTTACTTTTGACACAAATGGATATCTTGTCGATCCCAACGGAAACTTTGTCATGGGTACCGCTGACGGCGGTGCGACTGTAACTCCTCTCTGCCTCATTGGTGCCACTATAAATGGTGTAACGATTGACGCGGATGTTTACAGAGATTTAAGGGATATTACATTCAACAGTGACGGCAGCATTTCCGCAAGCTATAATAGCCATCCGGGCACAATACAGATAGGCGGTAACAATCTTCAGGTGGTGCTTGCCACATTCGTAAATGAAAAAGGCCTTTCTCAGGTAGGAAACAACGATTTCGCTGAGACTGAAAGCTCCGGCAATCCGACATACACCACTGCGCTTGCGGGCAACAATACAAAATTACGCAGCAATGCGCTTGAGATGTCAAATGTCGATATGGCTAAAGAGTTTACAGATATGATCACAACACAGCGTGGCTTCCAGGCAAATTCACGTATCATCACAGTATCAGATACCATGCTTGACGAGCTTATCAACCTCAAGAGATCATAATCTGTTAAGGGGGTGAATTTATGATCAAAGTCACCAAATTAAACGGCGAGCTGTTCTATGTAAATCCATTTGAAATGGAATTTATTGAAGAAACCCCCGACACAGTAATCTCGCTAAAAAGCGGAAAAAAAGTTCTTGTTGCCGAAAAGGCAGAAACGGTAATCGATAGAATCGTAGAGTTCTACAGACTTACCAATTCTATGCCTAAGGTTTCAAGAAGAAAAGACCGCAGACATGAACATGAGAATGACGAAGACGTTTTTAAGGACTAATCCAATTTGGCATAGGAGGCCAACTTAATGTCTTTTATCATGGGGCTCGCATTATGCGCCGCCGCGGTTCTGATAATAGTTATTGGCGGCGGTGATCCGCTAAAACTGGTTGACTATAAGGCCCTGGCATTCGTTCTCATCGGTATTACGGGACTTATTATCATCACGAGCCCCATGAAATCCTTTATCAAACATCTTGAATGCCTAAAACAAACGCTCAAAAAGGGCGAAAGTCCGGACAAGCTTATCAAACAGATCGTATGGCTCGTTCAGACCGCCCGACGTGAAGGTGTTCTTGCACTGGAAAGCTGTGAAGACGAGGTAAAGGATCCAATACTGAAAAAAGGGCTTGTGCTGATAACCGGTTCGGCTGACAGGGAAACGATAGAAAGTATTCTTGAAAGTGACGCCTTATATTACGCCGAAAGAGAGAAGTCCGTTCAAGAATTTATTGAGCGGATTTCCATGATGTCGCCGGGAATAGGAATGATAGGTACTCTTGTTGAAATAGTCCAAATGCTTTATACTTATAAAGGACCTCAAACCCTGGCCCCGGGGATTGCAAAAGCTCTTATTCCGGTTGTTTATTCCGGAATTATCGCATATCTCCTGCTGATGCCCCTTGCTTCTCGTATTAAATCTGGTTCAGAAAGGCGCAAACAGCATAGAGAGCTTGCGATACAAGGTGTTTTAGCAATTCAATCCGGCGAGCCGCCGAGTATTGTTGAACAAAGATTGTCAAGATTTGTCGGCGGTGCCGTAAAAGACAGCGGCAGCGATGCGGCCCAGGAAATGGGCAATTGATTCTTATTGTTTTCCCGCATGATTTATGCCGCTTTCGGCGGGACGGAGGATAATAATGTCAGAAGTTCTAACACAAAATCAGATTGATGATCTGCTGAATTCACTGCGGAGCGGAGATATCGCTTACAGTGAACTTGAGTCTGGCAGCAATGAAAGAAAAGTGCGGCCATATGACTTCAAGATTCCTAAAAAGTTCAACAAGGAACAGCTGAAAACTCTGAGCATTATCTATGAAAACTATGGGCGCGTCTTATCATCGTTTCTTTCGGGAACACTGCGCAGCTATTGTCAAGTTGAAGTTGCGACCATAGAAGAACAAAGGTTTTTTGAATATTCCAATGCACTGCCTGAAAACATCCTCATGGGTGTTATCGAGATGCAGCCGCTGCAAGGTTCATCAATGATCACGATGAGCCAGTCGATAGCGTTTGCAATCGTGGACCGGCTGCTTGGCGGGCAGGGAGAAACTTATGAAGTTGACCGTGATTATACAGATATTGAGGTCACACTGCTTCAGCGGGTTATTCGCGATATGACATTCCTGCTAAAAGACGCGTGGTCCAATGTTTTTGAAATAACACCTAATTTTATGCGACTGGAAAGTAATTCACGGCAAAGCCAGTTAGTTTCACCAAACGAGACGGTAGTAATCATTGTTCTCAAGGTAAATATCAAAGATGTAGAAGGCGATATAAGCTTCTGCATGCCTTATGAGATTCTGGAGCCGGTACTTGAACACTTAAATACAAGATATTGGTTCACGGCGCGCAGATCATCTGAGGAAGAACGGATTTCGAACAAAAAGACATTAATTCAGAAAGTGAACTCCATTCCTCTTGAGCTTAAAGTAGTCCTTGGCAAGAGTCATGTCACGCTTAAAGATATTATGGATCTGCGGATAGGGGACGTCATCGTTTTGGAGCAACTAGTTACAGAAAAAGCGGTTGTAATGTCAAACAAAAATGAATGGTTTCGGGGAACATTGGGAACTCTCAGAAATCATGTAGCAATCAGAATAGACCAAGTACTGCTGGAGGGTGGGGCTTTAAATGGACGAGAATCAAAATGAGAACCTAATTGAATTGTCCCAACAGGACAAGGATATAATCGGTGAGGTCAGCAACATCAGCATGGGTTCTGCAGCAACTGCTCTTTCAAACATCATGGGCAAAAAAGTTGCAATAACCTCGCCGACTGTCGAAATCGGAACAGAAGAATCTATAAATAAAATTGAACGTGTTCCGTCGCTGGGTGTAACAATATCCTATACCGAGGGTGTCGTAGGCAAAGATATATTGATTATCAAGAAAAGCGACGCTCTTGAAATCATCAAGGCCTTGATGGGCGAAGAAATGGTCAGCGATGAATTTGGTGAAATCGAGACCAGCGCCATTGCAGAGGTCATGAACCAGATGATGGGATCAGCTGCCACTGCACTTTCAAACTTTCTTGGCAGAACGGTTAACATATCTCCTCCGACAGCCTTTATGCTGACTGAGGAAAACCGTATGGAAAAGCTCAGCTTTATCTATGAAAATGCCAACAATGTCATAATGGTCCGCTTTCTGTTTAAGGTTGAAGAAATACTTGAAAGCGACCTTTATGTGTTAATGACACGAGAATTTGCCGAGGAGCTTGTCGATGCTATGATTAAGAATCTCGGATTGAATGATGCCGGTGCAGAAAACAACGCTCCGGCGCAGGAAACTTCAGAACCTCAGCAGTCGGCTGTCGATGTTAAGCCGCCTGTTCAGCAAAACGCGCCGCAAAGCCAGACGGCTGAGCAACAGAATACGCCGCAAAGCCAGCCAGCGGCTGCGCAATATGCGCCGCAAGTTCAGCCAGCGGCTGCACAATATGTACCGCAAGGCCAGCCAGCGGCTGCCCCGCAATACATACCACAAAGTCAGCCGGCGGCTTCACAATATCCACCTCAATATTATAATCCTGTATCAGCGCAGGCAGCGGCATCCGCAGCAATGCCAATGACCGCAGCAGCGCCGATGTCACAAGTGAAAACTGTCCGATTTGCAAGCTTTGATTCAGCGCCTCCAGCTGAACCGGCAGACAAATCAAACTTTGAGTTGATCCAAGATGTACCGCTTGAACTGTCAGTTGAAGTAGGAAAGGCTCATAAGCTTGTTAAGGATGTAATTGATTTAACTGTAGGTTCCATTATTGAGCTTGATAAACAAGCCGGTGATCCTGTAGATGTTATAGTTAACGGTCAGCTAATTGCACACGGTGAAGTTGTTGTTATAGATGAAAGCTTTGGCGTGCGCATTACAGAAATAATCGATCCTAAAAACAATGGAAGGTAACAGGGGGTTATTGCCGTGTCTAAGAGAGTGTTAGTAGTAGATGATGCCGCATTCATGAGAATGATGCTTAAGAATATTCTTACAAAAGGCGGTTATGAAGTATGCAGTGAGGCACAGGATGGTGTTCAGGCTGTTGAAAAATTTATTGAAACCAATCCTGACTTGACCATATTGGATATAACGATGCCTAACATGGATGGTATAGAGGCTCTTAGAAGGATTAAAGAAATCAACGCTGGCGCTAAAGTTATCATGTGCTCTGCTATGGGTCAGGAGGCCATGGTTGTCGAAGCGATAAAAACAGGCGCAATGGACTTTATCGTAAAACCTTTCCAGGGTGACAGGCTGCTTGCAGCAATAGCAAGGGTATTGCCTAACTGATAAAAATACATAATGACTGAAAAAAAATCAGCCATGTTGGATAGTTGTGCTCGGAACTTGCTACAAGTTCTGAACGCGTGAATTTGTGTTGAACAATATCGGTCAGATTCAGTCGGATTTTCGCCGCAATTTCTGCCATCGGTATCCGGCCGATGGCAATTATCATAGAGAATAAGCACGGCTTGGCGGCAGCATGGTGAAGCGTAGGAAGGTAGAATTAATGGACTCAAGCATATTTGGCGATCTTTTAAAAATGATCGGAATTCTTTTTGCAATAGCCGTGGTGTTTTTCCTCGCATGGTTTGTGACGAGGGCGGTGGCTATGAGCGGGAGTTTTAGCGGGCGCGGAAAGTATTTTACTGTGCTCGAGAAACTTCCGATTACTAGAGATAGTTACATAATGCTGATAAAAAGCTTCGACAAGTTGCTTTTGGTTGGGGCGACCGCCTCTGGCATGACATTGCTTAAGGAATATGATGCCGACAGCGTAAATCTCGAGGATTTTAAACTTGAAAAGCAAAACTTTTCTGATATTTTTAAGACTGCCATTGAGTCGACCATTCCTAACGGTAAGCTGAAAGAAAGAATAAACAGCTTTTCATTAAAAAAGAAGGACGGTGGCGGCAATGAATAAAAAAACTGCCTCCGCCGAGAAAAAAAGTATTCAACAGAAAAGGAAAAAGCTGTTTAAACATGGCCGCCTTATTAAATTGTTTGTTTCTATAACCGTTTTTGTTACCATATTTACCATAGGTTTATCAGTTATGGCGGCAGACTCCAGTATTTCGCTGACATTGAATGGCGTGGAAACACCCTCAGGAACAGCGAATACTCTTCAGATTATTTTCCTGCTGACAATACTTTCGCTGGCACCGTCGATACTGATAATGATGACGTCATTCACCCGAATTATTATCGTATTGTCGTTGCTGCGAAATGCTTTGGGGCTTCAGCAGTCACCGCCGAACCAGGTGCTTGTCGGTATAGCGCTTTTCCTGACATTGTTCATAATGATGCCTGTAGGTCAACAGATCAATAAAGAGGCCTACCAGCCCTATATAAATAACGAAATCACGTTTGAGCAGGCGAAAACAAATGCGATAAAGCCGCTTCGCACTTTTATGCTTAAAAATACAGAAAACACAAGCATGAAAGCATTCTTAAAGATGGCAAAGATCGAAAAAGTCGAAACAAATGACGACATCCCAACATATGTACTAATCCCTGCATTTATAATGAGCGAACTCAAGAAAGCATTCATGATGGGCTTTATCATCTACCTGCCATTTTTGGTTATAGATATCATTGTATCGTCGACGCTTATGTCGATGGGTATGATGATGTTGCCGCCGACAATGTTGTCACTTCCGTTGAAGCTTGCGCTTTTTGTAATGGTTGACGGCTGGAGTCTGACAGTTGAGTCGCTCATACGTAGTTTTAAGTAGCAACCTTAGTATACGATTTGCTCTGGCCCTCTGTTTGAAAACTTTGCATGTCAGAATACTATCCTTCTGTATTGCGCGGCCGGTTTAGGATTTAATCGAAATCGGTGCCTTTAACTTTCGGAAGTGCCGTAAGAAATGGAGCTTAATTATGAATTCAGGTCAGGTAATTGACTTACTGCGTCAGGCTTTATATACAGCTACAATGATAACAGCGCCTATATTGATTATCTGCCTTGTTGTGGGCATTGTAATTTCAATCTTTCAGGCGGCCACACAAATTCATGAGCAGTCACTTTCGTTTGTACCTAAAATTGTTATAGTTCTGATATTTATAGTAGTTGCGGGAAACTGGATGGTTACTGTACTTTCCGATTTTGCAAAGCAGATATTCAGTTATATATCAAACCTAAGATAGATATGGGTTTAATGAACGGGTAGGCGGATATGACACTAACATTTCCAGTATTGTTTGGATTGCAATTAAATTTGTTCCTGATGGTTTTTATGCGGATGAACGGTCTGTTCCTTTTCAATCCGATTATGGGCCGTGAAAATGTGCCGGTGCCGATTCGGTTGGGGCTTGGGTTCCTATGTGCTCTGGTCGTGACACCGACGCTCACTGACATAAAAGTCGAGATCAACAACTATGTCCAGCTTATCGTTATGAGTTTGGGCGAGATATTTATTGGCCTTGCAATTGGAGTAGTTGTGGCGCTTATCGTCTATACCGTTCAGGTTGCCGGAGAACTCATCGACGCCCAGATGGGATTGACGCTGGCTCAGATATATGATCCGAGGACTGGCGCCAATATGCCGCTTTTCGGTATATTCTTCAACATAATAATGATTTGCGGATTTTTTATAGGCGGCGCGCATCTGTCGCTTATTTCGTTCATCAGCGATTCTTTCCGCCTTGTAGCTCCGGGAGCAGTAGTACCGACCCAGCAATCCATGCGGTTTATTTTCGCCATGGGCAAGGACTACTTTGAATTCGGCCTGAGGCTTGCGATTCCGGTAGTCGCAGTTGAGGTAATATCCCAGCTTGCCATAGGCATGATTATGAAAGCAGTGCCGTCGGTCAACATTTTTACAATAGGAATGCATCTCACAGCCCTTGTGGGCCTTTTGATATTATTTGTTACAATGACCGCTATTGTTACGGCATGCGGTCAGCTCATCACTTTCTTAATTGAAAAAGCAGCAGAAGTGATAAAACTTATAGCCGCAGGAACTTAGGGGGGACTTTAGTTGGCAGGGCAAAAAACCGAAAAAGCCACCCCGAAACGGCGCCGTGAACAGCGAAAAGAAGGCAATGTGGTTCTGTCCCAGGACATTGTCGGAGCAGGAACACTTATGTGCATATTCGGCATTTTAAAAGTCATGGGTGCTAAGTTCGCTGGTTCAATTGAAAGCGGATTAAACTACTTTTTCAGAACAATGGGGCAGAATTTAAGCGGCAATCATGATATTGAACAAAGATTTGCAATAGCAGGCATAATTGCAGCCGAAGTGCTCATTCCGATTTTTGCAGCCAGTGTTATCGCGGGCGTAGTAATAACTATGGCACAAACAAAGCTGCTGGTTGCCCCAAGGGCCGCCAGAATAAGCTTTTCAAAGATAAATCCAATCAATGGCTTTAAAAATCTGTTTTCTCCGAAATCATTAGCGGAAACCCTGAAGTCGATAATTAAGATCGCCGTAATAGGCGTTTTGATGTTTAATGAAATAAAGTCTTACGTGCCGCAGATGTTGAACATTTACGGCCTTAAAGTGTCTTCATCCCTTTCATGGACTTCAAACCTTGTCCTTACAGTTTGCTTTAAGGCTTCCATTGCCTTTCTCATTATCGGCGTATTCGATTATTTTTTCCAGTGGTGGGACTTTGAACGCCGTATAATGATGAGTAAGGAAGAGGTAAAGGAAGAATTTAAGAACTTGGAAGGAAATCCTGAGACCAAGGCAAGAATCAAGGCAGAACAGCGCAGAATGGCGCAAATGCGGCAAATGCAAGCGGTTCCGTCAGCGGACGTTGTTATAAGAAACCCGACCCATTACGCCGTAGCATTGAAATATGACAGAGAAAAAATGAGAGCACCGGTGGTTGTGGCAAAAGGGCAGAACAACGTAGCGCTGAAGATTGTTGAAATAGCAGTTGCCAGCCGAGTTCATGTCTTGGAAAACCGCCCTCTTGCCCAGGCATTATATAAAGCTGTCGAGGTAGGAGATGAGATACCAGAAGAATTCTATAAAGCTGTAGCTGAGATTCTGGCATACATCTATAGGCTCAAGAGAGCGGGCAGAGGTTAATTACATAAAAAGGATGGTGAATTGCAGTGAAGGCGCTTAACGCCTTAAAGAGCAGTATAATTTCAATTGCCATTGTTCTTATCATACTTATTATAATCACTCCTCTCCAGCCACCACTTCTTGATTTCCTGCTTATGCTCAACCTGTCGCTTTCACTGGTTATACTGCTCATCACTACAAACATCACAACAGCACTGCAATTTTCAATATTTCCGGCGCTTTTGCTCATAACGACATTGTTCCGCCTTTCCCTTGAAATTCAGGCGACGAGACTTATTTTAAGCAACGGCGGAAACGCAGGCGAAGTCATCAAAACCTTTGGTTCTTTCGTTATCCCGAACGGTAACATTGTTATCGGTCTTATCATATTCCTTATTATCGTTGTGGCCCAGTTTATCGTAATTACTAAGGGCGCAGAACGCGTGGCTGAGGTTGCAGCAAGGTTTACGCTCGACGCTATGCCCGGTAAACAGATGGCCATAGATGCGGACCTCAACAGCGGTCTTATAACGGAAGAAGAAGCGAAAAAGCGCAGAAATGATGTTCAGCGCGCGGCTGATTTTTACGGTTCCATGGACGGTGCGTCAAAATTTGTAAAGGGCGACGCCATCCTTGCAATTGTCATCATGATTATAAATATAGCCGGTGGTATTATTTCCGGCGTTATGAACGGCGGAGATATGTCCACAATCATGAGCACATATACGATAGCAACTGTCGGTGAGGGCCTTATGGCTCAGATACCTGCGCTGCTTATCTCAACCGCCACCGGTATTATCGTTACCCGTGCCGCGTCGGAAGACAACATGAGCGTTGAGGTTTCCAAGCAGTTGTTTTCACAGCCGCTTGTCCTGCGTACAGCAGGCATTGTGCTGATTTTAATGACACTGATAAAAGGTTTTCCAAAACTGGTTCTTATCGTTTTGGGTGTCCTATTCATAGTTTTGAGTTTTCTCGTCGACAGAAAGCAAAAGAAAAAGACAAGGCCCTCTCAGCAGGCTGTTCAAAAGCTCAACGCTGCAAACAGCGAATTGGAACGGCTTAAAAATCCTGAAAATGTTTATTCCATGCTTGAAGTCGAAACAATCGAAATGGAGTTCGGTTACAGCCTGATACCGCTTGTTGAAGAATCGCAGGGCGGTACATTTGTCGACAAAGTCGTACTTTTCAGACGTCAGTTTGCCCTTGAAACGGGTGTTGTTATCCCAAGTGTCCGTATGAGGGATAATATCCAGCTTCCCAACAACAGATATGTTATAAAAATCAAGGGTGAAAAGGTCGCCGAAGGCACCGTCCTTGTCGGCAGTCTGCTCATTATGAACCCTCTTGGCGATGATTTCCTCATCGACGGCATTGATACTATCGAGCCGGCATTCGGCCTTAAGGCAAGGTGGATACCTAAGGAAAAGCGCGAAGAGGCCGAAATGGACGGTTATACGGTTGTTGAACCGGCGTCTGTTATGATGACGCATCTGGCTGAAGTGATTCGCCGCCATGCGGAAGAGCTTATCGGCAGGCGTGAGATTAACAATATGCTCGATGTTGCCAAGAAGCATAATCAGGCTCTTGTTGACGAGGTTATACCGGCAAAGATTTCAGTCGGCGAACTACAAAAGATTCTGCAGAACCTGCTGCATGAGGATATTCCTATCAGGGATATCGTGACTATCCTTGAGACAATAGCGGATTATGCCCCGAAGATAAAGGATACAGATGTGCTTACAGAATTTGTGCGTCAAAGGCTCAAGCGCACTATTACACACAAGATTGCGCCTGACGGGGAACTGAAAGTGCTTACAATAGATCCTAATCTTGAAAATAAAATTACATCCAGTGTGCGTTCAACGGAACATGGCACCTATCTTGCCATTGACCCAGATACAGCGCAAAAAATTATCGACAACTTAAGCGAACAGGTGAACAAATTCAATCAGGCTGGTTTAACACCGGTTGTTCTGGTTTCACCGGCTGTGAGGATGTATTTTAAGCGGCTGACCGAACAGGCTCTCCCTGATCTATGCGTTGTTTCCTACAATGAGATAGAAAATGACGTCAAAGTAATGGCATTGGGAGCTGTTGCGGCATAACAGCAAAGCTAAATTTCCTTGTGGGGAGGGGTTTCTATGCAGACCCTACTTGACGAAGCGACGGTCGTAAACCTGTGGAAAAGCTATAAGGAAAGCCAGGATATTGAGCTAAGGAACAAAATAGTCATTCTCTACTCTGGGCTCGTCAAATCCATAGCAAGGCGTGCCGCGTCTGTCAGCGGAAACTATGTAGACATCGACGACCTTGTGAGCTTTGGAATGATAGGCCTTATAAAAGCGGTAGAAAAATTTGATCCTGAAAAGGGCGTCACCTTTGAAACTTATGCCACATATCGTGTCAGAGGCGAAATAATCGACTATATGCGGAGAAACGACTGGGTTCCCCGCGGGGTACGCAAAAGAGCTCAAGCTATTGAAAAAGCAGCCGAGGAATTCAAAAGTGAAGCAGGTCGTGAGCCAACAGAAGAAGAGCTTTCAATAAAGCTTGGAGTCAAAAAAAGCGACATAGCCCAAGCTATGAGTGAATGTGAGAGAATAAATCTTATTTCATTCGAAGAAGTATTGCAGGACGCTTCAATAAAAGAAAGGAATTTTATTTCGGAGGATACTCCGGAAATGTCCCTTGCAAAAAGTGAACTTATCGAGGTTTTGGCAGAAGCGATAGAAGAATTGCCAGAAAGGGAACGGCTTGTCATAACCCTTTATTATTACGAGGAACTGACGCTTAAAGAGATAAGCTCCATTATGGGGGTCAGCGAATCGCGGGTGTCACAGCTTCACACTCGGGCGGTCAAAAAGTTAAAAGCCGCGCTGTCGAAATATTAAACAAGTTGGTTTTGCGGTGATATTTTAGCAAAATTAGGTTACATTTTGTCGATAAGATGATATAATATAAACAGTATGGAATTGTTGGAGGTGCGCAATGCTCAGGGGAATATATAATGCTGCTGCAGGAATGATTACGCAGTATAAAAAAATTGATATACTGGGCAACAATACGGCAAATGTCAATACTGCCGGTTATAAAGAAAGCAATGTCACCCTTTCCGAATTCGGCCAGGAGCTTGCAAGGCGTACAACTGATAACGTAAATGTCGGTGAATTGTCGCTCTGCGTGACCCTTGACAGGGAAACAACGAATCTCGCACAGGGTGCACTTGAAAATACAGGAATTCCTACGGATTTGGCCGTAGACGGTGACGGATTTTTTGCTGTTCGGGCACCGGGCGGCGGAGATGTGAAATACACACGCAGCGGTAATTTCAGCGTTGATGCGCAGGGATTTTTGGCACTGCCAACCGGCGACAGGCTGTTGGGTCAAAACGGACAAGCTATCTATGTCGGCGGCAGCAACTTCACAGTTGATACCGACGGCACAGTCAGGCTCCCGAACGGCCCGGTCGGCAGGATTACTTTATATACATCAGACAATGCGCAGAATATAAACAAGAGAAGAGACGGATTTTTCAATATTGACGGCGCAGTAGTTGCGAACGGCATGATAAGACAGGGCTGGCTTGAGAAGTCCAACACAGATACAATCAACAATATTGTGGAAATGATGGCTGCAACAAGGGCGTTTCAGGGGTGCCAGAAGGCATATCAAATTGATGCCCAGACTCTTGATAAGCTTGTAACGCAGGTAGGTT
>ENA-UPSB01002235-UPSB01002235.1-bioreactor-metagenome-genome-assembly--contig:-NODE-2235-length-19163-cov-6.303224_pt1 | contig 19163 bp, 11 predicted proteins | sample MGYA00238182_ERZ773286 | MGnify/ENA primary metagenome ERZ773286 (study PRJEB29026, sample SAMN07631240) | bioreactor metagenome | isolation source: Switchgrass digestor | place: USA: Dartmouth... | reverse complement strand
AGCAGGATGCCTTCCTGAGCTTCCGCACCCACTACCTCATCGACAGCAACTTCTGTAACCCGGCTTCCGGCAACGAGAAGGGCTCGGTTGAGAATCTGGTCGGTCTGGCCCAGCGCTATATCGTCGGGCCGCACCGGGAAGCCAAGACCTGGGACGAACTCAACGCCATCCTGTGGGAGCGGTGCCTGGAGTATGCCCGGCGCGTGCCCCAGGGTTCGACACAGTCCATCCTGGAACGCTGGGAGCATGAGAAGAAGTTCCTGCGCCCTCTGCCTGCCCGGCCACTGGACTGCTGTAAGGTGGCGCTGGTCACGAGCAACAAGGTGTCCTGCGTGACGTTCGAGACCTGCCGCTATTCCGTTCCGGTTCAGTATGCGAACCGGTCACTACAGGTGCGGGCTTACTGGAACCGAATCGACATTTACGCTGGGCAGGAGAAGATCGCCAGTCATCCGCGCTGCTACGAACGGAACCGGGAGATCCTCGATCTGGACCACTACCTCGAACTCCTGTATGCAAAGCCCGGGGCGCTGGCGCAGGCCAAGCCCTTCCGCATGGCAGAGCTTCCGTCCGTTTACCACCGGTTCCGGGCTGAAATGCAGGCGCAGGGTCGCAGTGAGCGGGAGTTTGTCGAGATCCTCATGCTGCATCGCACCTACTCGGTTTCTGAGGTCAGCAGAGCTCTGCAGCAAGCCCTCGCCCAGCGTACGGCTTGCTGCGCAGCGGTCCGGCAACTCCTTGGCGCTCAACCGGATCTTGGAGCTGGAGCACCGCCTTCCACGGACGGGAAACTGGCCAGCATCCGGGTGCAGCAGCCCTCGCTGGCCGAGTACAACCGGCTGCTGAAAGGGGGCGTAGTGCATTGAGCCAGGAACTGCTGCTGGATTACTACCTGAAGCGCCTGAAGCTCCCCACGGTCCGGCGTCTGTACAAGGAACTGGCGCGGGATGCAGCAGAGCACAACAAGACCTTTGAGGAGTACCTCGAGGCCCTGATGGAACAGGAGGTGATCCACCGGGAGGACAACCAGCTGAAGCGCCGTCTTAAAGCTGCTGGCTTCCCGGTTCCCAAGACCCTGGAATCCTTCGACTTTACGGCCATTCCGTCCGTGAACAAGGCGAAGATCCTGGCACTGAGCAAGGGTGAATACATCCGGGATCGGGAGAACGTGCTCTTCGTTGGCAACAGCGGCACCGGCAAGACTCACCTGGCGACGGCGCTGGGTATCGCAGCGTGCCGGCAAGGCTACCGGGTTCGTTTCTGGCGAGTGGGCCAGCTTGTGGCCGAACTTGAGGAGGCGCAGAATGAGCACCGGCTCAGCCGCGTCGAGAAACAGTGGCTGCGTCAGGATCTGGTGGTACTGGACGAACTCGGCTATGTGTCCCTCAGTCGAGCCGCCAGCGAACTGCTGTTCCACTTTGTCGCCGCACGCTACGAACGGGGCAGCCTGATCATTACGACGAACCTGGAATTCTCGGAATGGGCGCAGGTATTCGGAGACGAGAAGATGACAGCGGCACTGGCCGACCGTGTGACCCACAAGGCCCACATCATCGCGATGAACGGGGAGTCGTACCGATTCCGTGAGACCCTCCGACGGCAGGAAGCCGTGAAGCAACGCGCGGAGATACCGTAAGTCCCGCACGCGCCCCCAGAAGTTGCCAGGCAACTGGAAACCGCAATGGAAACAAAATCGGCCCCGTAGGGTTGGCAGGTGGCTCACTATTTGATGATCAAAGTGGCTCCCAATCTCTTGATCAAACACAGGCTAGCCCCCTTCTAGAATGCATCAGCGCAGTGACAACAGCCTGTCACTGCGCTGATCACGTCTACTCCTTTTCAAACCCTTGGGTGCTGAACTTCAACGTCCGGCAGTTCTCCGTCACAGTCCGGACGACCTGTTCCGGCACGCCGTCGGACACCGTGGCTTCGATCTCCAACGTCACCTTAACGTTCGCGCCAACCAGCCCGACCAGATGGCTGATCACTTCCTCGGCGATGCGGCTGGCGTCACGGCCCACCCGGGTCGGATCCAGAGACACGGACCCGTAGAACCGCCTGGGACCGACATCGGGCTTCTCAGCCACCTGCTCACGGCTACGAGGAGGATTGTCCCTATCTTCCTTGCCACCGGGCTTCGGCCTGGGGCCCACCGTCACCGTTATCCCCGTGACACGAGCCTCCTGCTCCGCCCGATCTGCCTCCATTTGCCGCCGCGCCGTGTCCGGCTTCACCAGGAGCCCGGGGCTGTCGGGATGGACCTGGACCAACTGCCCCGCCCGCAGGCCCCGATAGCGCCCGGTCGCCTCGTCGTAGCTGTCAGCAAAGGCGAACCCGTCGCTCTCCCAGGTCAGCAGCGATGCACCGTCCTGCACCGCCGCGGTCAGGACGGCCGGGTCACGCAACCGCGGGAGGTAGATGTAGCGGGCGAAGTCCTCGACCAGTTGCCTGACGGTCACGTGATCCCCGCGCCACAGCGGGATGCGGTCAAGTTCCATCCGCAAACGGCTGCCGGCAAATCCCGTCAGGAGCAGCTCCTCACTCCGCAGCTTCTTGCTGGCTCGTACGGCCAGCGGATCGTGCCCCGTCAGCCGAATCACCTGCCAGGTAATCGGAGCCTGTGGCGAAGTCTGCTCCGGCACCAGCAGCCACTGGTAGGCCTCCGGCAGGCGTGCACTGACCGCCCCGTCGGCCGCCCTGAGCTGAATCTCAGCCTGCCGCACCTGCTGCGGGTCTAGGTTGAGCGCTTCCTTCTCGTCCACGATCGACTTCCAGGCCAGGAACCGGCAGGTCGCCTCCTCCAGATCCTGCAGCCGGGTCTGATCCGGCGCGAGGAACACCAGCGTGTTCGCGTACAGACGCGGACCGGGGCCCCGGCTTTCGAGGATAGCCCTCGTTGCGATAAGCGCAGGGCTTTCCGTTCCTTTGCTGTAGGGCTGCTCGATGCCCAGGACCACCAGCTTGGCCTCAAGATCGTCGGGAACATCCTGGCCGGACCTGGGCATGGGGTGCACCCGGCTGAAATCGCCCCGCTGCCGGACATCGGCCCGCACCCGGCTCTCGATCTCCTGAGCGACCTTATCCCGGTCGCGAGCGATCTGCTCCGCGCGATCCTCCGCCAGCTTCGTGACGGTGGGCTGCGTCGAATACCAGTAGCGAGCACCGTCCTGATACAGGTACGTGCCCGAGGTGGCCAGGCGGCGCAGCGCATCACCGAACACAGACGGTGACTCGCCCGGCATCACGCATCCCAGCTTGATCCGCCGGTCTTCGAGTCCGCGGTTCGCGGCGGCGACCGTGGGGGCGGAACCCAGGAAGATGGTGCGCGCCACCCGCCGGCAGGCGGCGTACTTGCCCAAGTTGTTGATCTCTCCGTCGATCCGCAACGGCAGGGAGTTCGCGCCGTCCACGTCCTTCTCGATGACGGGCACCCAGTTCTCGGGGAGATTGCGGGTCAGTTCGAGCTGCACCCGCGGATCGTCGATGGGGATGTTGGCCGGCAGGATCAGCGGGTTCCGGTCCCCCTTCTCCCACAGGCTGTGGATGACGGCAGCCATCAGCCGCAGCACCCCGCGGGTCCGCTGGAACTTCACCAGCGTCGACCAGTCGGTGTAGAGCCGGTCAAAGACCTCGGGGTGAATAGGATAGGCCGCCTTGATGCGGTTCTCGTAGTCCATGGTCCGGCACTCGGGCGGGAACTCCTGCGGCTGCGCCCGATAGAGGTCGGCGAAGGCGCGGGCCACGACGTCCCGGTCCTTAAACTGGTCCGGGTCGCTGAGCGGCTCGAACAGGCGCCGACGCACGATCTCGAAGCTTTCCTCGGCGCTGGCGGGCCGCCAGGAGGACTCCACGCGGCCGATGACGTTGCGTAACCGGTCCAGCGCCTCCCGCCCGCGCTGGCCGCCCACCTCCAGGTCATCGGCCCGGCCGTGGGCGCTCGACACCACGTCCGAAGCCGGCAGGCTGATGACCAGCAGGCAGTTCTTGGCGAGCTTAGCAGACTCAGAAAGCGCCTGCGCAAAACTGAACTGGGTCTCGAAGCTGCCCCCGGGCAGGTCGTTGCGGTCATGGAGCTGGCGGGCGTAGGCCACCCACTCGTCCACCAGGATGACGCAAGGGCCGTACTCGTTGAACAGCTCCCGAAGCGTGTCGCCGGGGCTGGTGGCCCGCTCGTCGTCGGCCGCCACGCGGGCATAGGCCCCAGGCCCGCCGAGTTGGTAGGCCAGTTCGCCCCAAAGGGTGCGGACGATGGTCCCATCCGGCTTGCGCATCGGATTCCCCGGCGAGATCTTGTTGCCGACCAGGACAACACGGTTGGCCCGGGGCAGGCTGGACACGCCGGCCTCGGCGAGCAAGCTGTCCACTCCAGTCAGTTCGTTGGCCGAGACACCGGAGAACAGATGGTACAGGGCCAGCATCGAGTGGGTCTTGCCGCCGCCGAAGTTGGTCTGAAGCTGCACCACGGGGTCGCCATCCCCGGTCGTCAGCCGCCGGACTGCTCCCACCAGCAACTGCTTGAGGCTTTCCGTCAGGTAGGTACGGCGGAAGAACTCCCTTGGGTCCTGGTACTCCGGAACGGCCTCGCCCAGATGAACCTGCCAGAGGTCCGCGGCGAACTCGGCCTGCTGGTAGTTCCCTGTGGCGACGTCTCTGTGGGGCGTGATCACCTCGCGCCAGGGCTTCAAGTGGTGAAGGGCGACTGTCTCGATGGCCCCGCCCGCGTTCTTCCGCTTCTCACCGCGCACCTGCTCGTCGAACCGGAGGCGCAGGAGTTCCATCTTCAGCTTCTGGACCTCAGCGGCCTGCGGTGCCGAGACGGCCGTGAGGAGGCGCTCCACCGAATCCATGACGCGGTAGGTGTCGTCGTACGAGAACGGCTGCTGATGCGCCCACCGGTGGCGATACTCGCGCAGTTCGCTGACAATCGCCCGCTCCGCGTGGCCCAGGCTGAGGCTGAAGAGGTCCCGCCAGCCCTCCCACATCAGCTTCAGGAGCGCTGCCACATCCCACTGGGCAAAGGGACGGTTGGTGATGAGGCGGTCGTCCGAACCGACGCGGGCAATCAGTGCCCGCCTATCGGCGGGATCCATGGTTCCCACTTCTGACTCAACGAATGGTGCAAGCCCTTGTCGGAGCAGTTCCAGTGCTCGGTCTACGCGGTCGCGATTGGTTATGGCCAAGGTTTACTCCACCTCCTCACCGTCTAGATCGAAGATGGTGGACTGCGTCGGCTTGACGGCGCCGCCCTCCTGGGCCAGCCGGACGATCTCTGGCCAGCTCTGGACCAGGGAGTTATATGACAGGGCCTCAGAAGCCCGCTTCTTCCGCTCGCAGATAGAGTAGAGGCGGTAGGCCAGATCGCGGGCGACCTCGGCTCGGGAGCCCAGCTCGCGGACCAGGTCAGCAGCTTTCTCCTCGCCCTGTTCCAGGGCCCGGACTAGATGGTGAACGATCTCCCAGGCGGTCAACCGCTTATCAGAACTGGGATCCCAGTTCGCAGGTAGTTCCGAAGGGCGCAGCAACCGCACCTTCCCCCGCTTGGATTCGACAATACCAGCTTGCACCATACCTTCCACGCTGGTGTTCTTGGCCTTGGAAAGAGTATCGGCATCGCCATACTCGCCTTCGGTAAAGGCATACTGTTCGAACCAAGCCAAAGCCCATCGGGTATCTGAATCAAACTCTCCCTCCTGTTCTGCGAGGACCTCATCGAGGACTTGGTTAATGAGAGAGAGAGCCTCACCAACCGACAGTGGATTTCCGGCAGCGTCTACAACTTTCGCGTATCGCGAATAGACAGCCATCCCTGGGCCGATCGCAGCTTGGGCAAGGTCAACCGGTGCTATGTTAGCCCGCTGAAGATAAGCTAGAGCTCGAGGAAGCTCATCCTTGAGTGCAACAAGGAACTCCCTTCGTGTGCCAATACGAGAACTACCGGATCGCTTGCGGCAAACCAACACGATGCTCGACGCAAGTGCATTGGTACCTAAGCCTACAGATCGATTCTTGCGTTCAGTGCGCACGGGCCAAGTACCCGTCACTGCAAAACCCGCCTGAATCACGGCACTTAGGAAAGTCTCCCAACCAGTGCTCCCAACGCCCTCATCTCCGCGACTCTCCGCCTGCTTGAACGCATAATATATAGTTACCGGAAAGGATTCGTGTGCTAGCTCTGCGACTTGCTGCAGGGCCCTCGTCATACCTGTCAGGAAAAAGGTCTCTGCCTTCTCCTTGCTGCCGTGTCTATAGGGCGTTGCAACGAGCTCGTCGGCTTTCGGCACTGTTACGGTTGCGAAGAGTCCCTGTAGTGTCTCCTTCAAGGACCGACGAAGCCAAACGTAGAAATAATCGGATAGATCTGCATACCCGATGTTGTCGAAATATGGAGGATCTGTGGATACAACTTTCGATGCCGTCACACTCTGAATAGTGGCATCTTTTTGCAGTGCATGACCACTGGGTGCGCAAGGGAGTTTCTCAAGAACCCTAGAAATCCCTTCAACAGAGACGGCGATGTCTCCAGCTGCCCCTGCAAACGGGTTGACCTCAGCATAATCCCATACCATCGGAAGGGCTTGTCGGGCAAAGGTACTCTTGGCTTGATTCCTCGTGGGACTCCAGACAACAAGAGAACTGTTGTAGTCTGCAATTTTGTCTACTGCCAGAGCACAGTAGACTGCGATAGCATCAGCGTATGCTGACAGCCCGAGACCGCCTTCAAGCAGACCCTTTGCATCGCCGCCCGTCATGACGTTCTGTCCGTCAGCAATCACTTTCTCGCGCACTTTCTGTACCAAGTCCGAAAACGTCATCATGGTTAGCAACTGCCTAGGGCTAAAAAGATCTTTCCACTTCGTCATTCCGTACTCCTGGATACGAAAACCGAGAGCTCTTACAGGCAGATCTGTGTCCGGGGCATCTACTGGATCCAAGTCCCGTATCATGTGCTCCATCTCGGGGGTCGGTGACAAGTACACGCGGCGTCCCTCTGCCTCAGCCACAACGGCCAAGAGACGCACACCCATTCGCCCACACTTTGCCTCACTTCGAATATATTCGAACGTGATCGGCACCCCAGACACCAAACATCGAAAACTGGTGCCACTCCCCCCCGACTTGGTCCCATGTAACGCTGTACTGCGTTGGAAAGAGCCAGTTCTCACTTCGAACCGGTATGTAGCACCATCAACTATCGGCTGAACATACGCCTCGCTACCAGGCTTACTAGACAATACAAATGTCGACGTCAAAGGTACATCGACATCCGCAAACGCTGGATTGGGACTCTTCACAGTCCGTGCCCAAAGCCAAGCGATGACTTTCAGCTCATGGCCTACGTAGGGCTCTAGATCCGGCCGGTTTTTGGCCATCTCTTCCGTGACCTTCACCTTCGGATACAAGTGACCGATGCGCCGTTCCGCCTCATCGCGCATCCACTGTCCATAGTAACGAACATCCTCCGCCAGCCCTTCTGCTCCACGCCAAACGCGAAGTGCACCTTCGACGCGCGATTTGGGGTTCACCGGAGGTACGCCAGCGAACTTCGGCGGAATCTCGATCAGTGCCTTGTTAATCAAAACCGCCACAGGGTTGAGATCGCTGGCATAAGCCTCCAGACCCAGCCGCTGCGCCTCCAGCGGCAGCGAACCACCCCCGGCAAACGGATCATGAAACGCCGGTAACTTGTCGCGGTCAAACAACTCCTTTGCACGCGGGTGGTCGGCATTCTCCGCACAGGTGCGCCGCCAGCTCTCCCAGATCTTATCTCGCGCGGCCTGGAGAACGGCCTCGTTGTTCGTGTTCTCCCACTGCACCAGGTCTTCGATGATCTTGAAGAGCCTCTTACGTTCCTTCTCCTGCTCCTTTTCAGTGGGGAACAGGTCCGGGTATGACGAAGGGTCGTCGACCATCTGTGCAAAGATCACCGCACGGGCCGCAGCCAGCGGACGCCGGGCCCACCAGAGATGCAGCGTGCTCGGGTGACCATGGCGAATCGACTTCTCGCGCGCCGAAGCCTTGTTGATTGCCTCCAGTGGCAACGCCACTTCGATCAGCTTCTTCTTGTAAGTGGTCATCCTGACTTGCAACTCCCTCTGCCTCGGCTGGAATCGGAGTGAATCCAGCCTATACTACGTGCTTCCTACTGGGCAGAACCAGCCGATACCGGCTCATCTTGGCTCTTCCGCCCTAGCCAGCAACTCCGCAAGGTTATAGTTCACACTCGTCACCTCGAAGTCCGGTTCCCGCCGGAAGGGCCTGCGGATGTAGTGAACACGGTGCCCGCCATCGTCCAGGAACTCGACGATCGCCAGGATGTAGTCATCCGGCTTGTTCAGCGAGTACAGGATCTCGTTCCTGGTCACCGTGATGGTGTCCGCGCCCGCGACCCGACCCTTCACCTCGATGAACCGAAGCTTGCCGGTACCCGGCACCCGGCTCTCGATGTCGTAGCCCAGCCGCTCGAACTCCCGGTCCACCGGCTCGTAGCCCAGGCTCCGCTCGACCTCCATGACGATCGCCCGGGCGCGGGCGGAGCTGGCCTGCGTGTCGACGGCAACCGCAGGGGCCATCGGTCTCCCGGTCATCTTGGCCAGCAACCCGGCAGGCACGACCAGGAACCCACCCAGCACCACCGGCGGCATAGGCGAGATCTGGGCCTCCAGGTTCAGTTCCTCCAGGCGCTTCTGGAGCCTGGCCTGCAACTGGTCGGCCCGCTTGCGGGCCTCCGCCGAGTTCAACCGGGCGTTGGGCTTTCCGGCCTGCTCCTGGAGCTTCAGTTCCTCCGCCCGATGATCCCAGTAGTTGATCTCCTTTACCAGCCGATCTTTCACGGCTGCCCGCGTCTTCTCGATCAACTCCAGCCGGGGGCCGCGCACCTCTTCCAGGTGCTCCGGTACCACCTTGGTAATGGCATACCCGAGCGCCGCCTTCTCCAGGTCGCGAGTGATCCACCCGCATTCGGGCAGTCCCAAGATCTCGTCCACCCCCGGCTCGTCGTCAGCCAGCGGTCGGTAGTCCAGGTACGGCGCGTAATGCAGGTGGCGGGCGGTGCCGTCCGCCGACATCTCCACGTACAGCAAGCGCTTCGAGACCACCCGCCGCTCGCCGGAGCGAGTAAGGCTGGCATCCTGAATGGCGTGCTCGATCGTGAACACCACCCGCGGCTCGGTGCCCGGGTCCCGCTCATCGACCAGCACCGTTCCCCGCCTCAGCAGATCGCGGTTGCGCTCCAGCGTCAGGTCGATCACCGCGTCCAGCAGCGGGTGGCCCGGGCAGATGAAAGCGGCGAGGGGCTGGCCGGGCGGCGCCACGAGTTCCTTCTCGAACACGATTCGCTCGTAGCGCGGAAGCACCGGATCACCCACGCCGATCAGCCGGTCGCGGTTCCGCACCACGGCGGGGACGTGCGTCACCTCGTAGCGCCGGTGTTCACGCTGCCTCACACTTCCGCCCAGGCGCTTGAACGCCTCGAGGAAGAAGGATTCGATGTAATGGGGCTGAAGCCGGCGCGCCTCGGCCCGTTCCATCTCTTCCCGGATGCGGCGTACCCTGCTCACATCCATGCTGTCGCGGACCAGCGCTCGCTCCTCCAACAACTGCTGCAGCTTGCTCTGGTCGAGGGCCTTCTCCACGACGGTCTGCAGGTACGCCCGCACCTCCGGGCGGTCGCCGTAGCGGATCGCCTCGATGAGGAGGTCGCGCAGCGACTTGCCCTCGAACTCGAGCTTCCCCAGCACGTCGAAGATCTTCCCGCCGAGGGCGTTGCGGGCTTCGTCGATCTTCTCGAGCAGCCGATGGTAGACGTCACCCTCCCGGGTCTCCACGGCAACCAGGTTCCACAGATGGCAGACCTCTGTCTGCCCGATGCGGTGAATACGGCCGAACCGCTGTTCCAGTCGATTCGGGTTCCAGGGCAGATCATAGTTCACCATGAGATGCGCCCGCTGCAGGTTGATGCCCTCGCCGGCCGCATCCGTGGCGATGAGGACCTGCACCACCGGATCGTGCTTGAAGGCCTCCTGGGCCCTGGTGCGCTCTTCCCGGCCCATGGCGCCGTGGATCACCACTACGGCCTCCGGTTTCCCCAGGAGCGCGGTAATGCGCTCCCTCAGATAGTTGAGTGTGTCCCGGTGCTCGGTGAAGATGACCAGCTTCTGGTGCGGCGAGGACTGGAACGTCGGTACAGCCTCTGCCCCGTCAACGGCTGCCGCCTGCTCGTTGTAGATGGCCGCAGGGGTGAAGATCGCACCGAGCAGGCTGGCCAGTTCCCGCCACTTCGTATCCGTGCCGCTGCGCCGGACGGCGAGGGCCATCTCCTCGAGGTGTTTGAGCGTCTGAATCTCGGCCTCGAGTTCGGCGATCGACCGGGCGGCGGTCGCCTGGTCGAGGATCTCCTCTTCCACCTCGGCGATCTCGTTTTCTGGCGCGTCTTCGATGTCCTCGATGTCCTCCGCGTCGAGCATTCGAACCTCGGGAACCAGTGCGGCAGCCTGCCGGCCCCGGTAGAGGAGCTGCATCTCACGCAGGCGGCTCTCGAGGCGCTTGCGCCGGCGGCGAAGCGACTGGTAGATGGCCTCCGGTGATGAGGCCAGCCGGCGCTGCAGGATCGTCAGGGCAAAGCCCACCGTTCCGGCACGCTTGTCATTCTCCAGGGCCTCGGCGCGGTTGAACTCAGCACGGACGTACTCCGTGACCTCCTTGTACAGCTGGGCCTCCTGCTCAGACAGCCGGTAGGGAACGGTGTGGGCGATGCGCTCCGGGAACAGCGGCGTCCCGTCGAACTTCAGCAGGTCCTCCTTCACCATCCGCCGCATCAGGTCCGAGACGTCGGTGGAATGTACGCCGTCCCGGAACCGGCCCTCGAAGCGGTCGCCGTCCAGTAGCGCCATGAACAGCTGAAAGTCCGCTTCCTTCCCGTTGTGGGGCGTGGCAGTCATCAGGAGGAAATGCCGGGTGAGTGAGGACAGGAGTTGCCCCAGGCGGTAGCGCTTGGTGTACTTCACCTCGCCCCCGAAAATCGTGGCCGACATCTTGTGGGCCTCGTCGCAGACGATCAGGTCCCATCGGCAGTCCGGCGCCTGCAACTTCTGCTGGACGCCTTCGTCGCGCGCGAGCTTGTCGAGCCGGGCAATCACGAGGTTGTTCTCCAGGAACCAGTTGCCCGTTCGGGCGGCCTCCAGCTTGTCGTTGGTCAGGATCTCAAACGGGAGGTTGAACCGCCGGTACAGCTCATCCTGCCACTGCTCAACCAGGTTGCCAGGACAGACGATCAGGCACCGCTGCAGGTCGCCGCGGGCGATGAGCTCTTTGATCAGCAGCCCGGCCATGATCGTCTTGCCGGCACCGGGGTCGTCCGCAAGAAGAAAGCGGAGCGGCTGCCGGGGCAGCATGCATTCATACACCGCAGTGATCTGGTGCGGCAACGGCTCGACCATGGAGGTATGGACGGCAAGCACGGGATCGAACAGGTGAGCGAGCCGGATGCGTTGTGCTTCCGAGACCAGGCGGAAGAGCGCGCCGTCGCCGTCGAAACTCCATGGGCGCCCCTGCTCCACGAGGTCGAGGGCGGCTTCGTTGTGGCGGTAGAGCAAGACGTTCCCTACCCGGCCGGCAGCGTCCTTGTAAGTAAGCTCAACTGCCTCGGAGCCAAACCACTGCACGGCTACCACCGTGACCTGGGAATCGGGCAGAATGCCACGTACAACCGCGTTGGGTTTGAGGTCTTCGAGTTTCAACAAACTGACTCCCTCCAGATCCGCCCTCTAGCGCTCCTGCCCCTGTATTGGCTGTCTGCTCGCCACGTTCCTTCCCGGGCCGAATGACGGAGGTTGGCTGACTCGGGTCAAGTACACGTCCTTCTCACCCCCAACGCCTGCATGCGACGGAGGACCCGCTTCCTGCATGCGGGTGATCTCGGCAACCACCGGGGGACGGGCGCCCCAGTGACTAGAAAGAACGGACAGCGGTTCCAGAGGGGCCCGCCCTTCCACCTGGCGAGCCCCCTTTCTCGTCAGCATCCGCCGTCGTGGGCCTTCTCCGCATCCAACATCCGTTGAAAGATCGTGTCAACCGTATCCCCCTCCCGTACCTCCACCTCCCAAAACGCACAGGAAGGAGGCCTGTCCAGCCGCTCCCGGATGTAATCCGCGACCTCGGGGTTGTCCCAGTTCACAGGCTCCAGGATCGTAAGAACCTCAAACTGATCGTCCTGGGTCTTGAACTTGCAGTCATAGTTGCCGTCATCGTACACCACAAGGACCCCGACTGCCTCATTCCGGGTGCGAAACGGGTTTTCGGAACGGTTCGGAGCACAGATGAATGCACGAAATGCCACTACCACAACCACCCTTCACGTTTGTTGCCGCGACGCACAACTGAAGCTGAACGCCCAGTCCCCCTCACCGCCGCTCCGGCTGGCCGCCCTCAGCCCCGAACAGCTCGTACAACAACTCCTCCACCGACGTCAGCCGCTTAAAACACGACTTGGGCACCACGCGCAGCGCCGGCCGGAACGCCTTGTACCCCTGCGCGTTCGCCTTCCTGTGCCTGGCCTTCTTCAGCTCATCCAGCGGCGGCAGCGGCTGGCTCGGTTCGCCGAGCCAAAGGAACTCCTTCAACTCCAGCGTGTCCGGGTCAAACCACGTCCAGATGACGCAGCTCCCAGGGCGGCGCCAGAGACTCCGGTGCACGTTCACCGAGTTCGCGGCCCCGCCCAGCTTCGTGGTCTTGAGCTGGACGGGCCGGGTCACGCCGTCCCGGACGAGCAGCAGGTCGACCCCCACGGCATCCACCTGCGGCTTGTAGACCTCCAGCGGCTTCGGCCAGGACTTGCGCATGAGCTCGCCGATGAGCAGGTGCTCCAGCATCGCCTCCCGATAGCTCGACAGCAGGTAGTGCGCCGCGTCTGCGTCCTCGTCGGGCCCGCCGTCCACGGCGGCCTCGCCGGCCTGGTGGCCCTCACCCCGATCGTCAGCCGCTGGCTCAGGCGCTAGCTCATCTGTCCCCTGCTGAGCCCACGCGACCCCAGGCGCGGCAACCTCACCGGCCGCTGCGACCTCGGCGTACGTCAGCCCGGGATCCCGCTGCCAGGCGACCCACTTGTGCCAGAGTGGCCAGAACCGGGCCTCTACATCTGCCTGGTCCGGCCAGAGCGGGCAGCCGGTACGCGAGGGATGCACTGGGTCCGTGACGCGACAAAGCCGATGTGTACCCGGTCCGACCCGGAAGAGGTAATTGTAGACAACAGGATTCGCCTTGGGCGACGATGCGTTCGCATGACTGTTGATGTACACGCTCACTCCAAACCGAACGTCTCCGAACAGGCGCTTCACCTCGGCCTGCAGCTCCTTGGTGGTAAACACCTCCCGCCCTCGATCGTGGAGGCTGGCGGCCGCGATCCATACCTCGACGCGGACCTTCATGTCGGCACCCCCCGTACACGCCACCGTTCAACGGCCGTGATGTGGCCTCTCGAAGCTCTTATCGCGCTAATTGGCCAGTAGCCATATCAACTCCTGGTTGGTAGTTACCATTTGCATGGGAACTGGGTAATACAATCCTGACGCTAAAGAGTGACAGCATACTGTCACTGCGTTCGGGCATCCTTGCGCCAACACGAAATCTCACCTGGACCCCGCCGCCGGCAGGGGTCCGCTCCACCCCACGGTCCCCCGACACCACATAGCACAGCGGGCGCCGCCCCAGCGCCGGCCCTGTTCCCCGTTCACGAAAAGCGTACCGGTTACTTCGTTCGTCACATGTTCACAAATATGCCCCATTCGTATAATCATCCCCCCATAAGTATCGAAGCAGAAAAATAGATATTGGCCGACCTCTCAAGCCGTGTTACGGTGCAGGTGAGAGGACGTTCACCAATTTCGCAACGGCGTTTCACCAGGCGAAACGGAGGGAGAGCCGTGGCGGAAGAACTCACCGTGCGGGCGGTCGACCGGGCCCTCGAGCTGCTGGAGCAGTTCGGGCCGGACCAGCCGGCGCTGGGCGTCAGCGACCTGGCCCGGATGACGGGCCTCAACAAGGGCACCGTGTACCGGCTGCTGAACACGCTCCAGCAGCGCGGGTACGTCCAGCAGGACCCCGAGACCCAGAAGTACCGGCTCGGAGTGACCCTGTTCCGCCTGGGCGCCCTGGCGCAGCTGGACATGGACGTCCGCCGCATCGCCCTGCCGTACATGCGTGAGCTCAGGGACAAGAGTCAGGAGACCGTCAACCTCAACGTGGTCTCCGGCTTCAACCGGGTGTGCGTCGAGTGCATCGAGACGCCGCACTCCGTGCGCTACCTCATCTACACGGGTTACACGGGCCCGCTCCACCGCGGCGCGTCGGGCAAGGCGATGCTGGCCTTCCTCCCCGAGAGCTACCAGGAGGCCGTCATGCTGGGGCTCCTCCCGGAGGAGCGGATCAAGCTCAGAAAAGATCTGGAGCAAATCCGCCGCCAGGGGTATGCGTGGACCCGGGGCGACCGGTTGCCGGACGCCGCCTCGGTGTCGGCCCCCATCCTGGGGCACGAGGGCACGACCGTCGCGGGCCTCACGATCTCCGGGCCCAGGACCCGGTTCACGGACGACGTCATCGAGCGCTGCCGGGTCCTGGTGACCGCGGCGGCCAAGGAGATCTCCATCCACATGGGCTTCGGCGCCCCCCGCTGATCACGAACTCAGGTTGAGCAACAAACGAAATCGGATGCCGTGTCGGAAGCGACACGGCATCGGCATTTCAGGGCGAAAATCGCAACGGGGTTTCATCAGGCGAACCCCCCATGTTCATGGGGCGGAAATACAGGAGGAAAGGAAGGGTACCGCATGACCAGCAACAAGGTCCAGGAGGGAACCCAGCACCCGGGCACCAGCCCGCCCAAGAAGACCGGCAAGAAGAACGGAAAGCGCTCGCTGATGTGGTTCCTTGTGGCCGTCGTCGCAGCCTTGCTGACCCTGCTCATCGCACCGGCGACCGGACTTGAACCCACCGGACAGAAATCCCTGGCCACCTTCGTTTTCATCCTGATCATCTGGATCACCGAGGCCGTCCCGTATCCGGTTTCAACCTTCTTCCTCCTTGGGTTGATGACCTGGGCCGGCCTCTCCCCCGACGTGAACCTGAAGTCATCCCTGAAGTCCGCCCTGTCCGGGTTCAGCGGAACCGTCCCGATCACCTGTATCACGGGCACCGCTCTGGCCGTGGTCGTGAAGCGCACCGGCCTCTCCGAGCGCATGGTCTACTTCCTGATGCGGATCCTCGGCGGCGCCAGGGCGAGCGCCAAGCGGGTGCTGGGCGCCCTGTTCATGGTCGACGTGCCGATGGCCTTCCTGGTCCCATCGGCGACCGGCCGCTGCGCCCTCTACCTCTCCATCGTGGAAGGCCTGGACACCCCCTTCAAGTTCAAGCCCCTGGACAGCGGCGAGGAGCCGAACCCGTTCCAGAAGGCGGCGTACATGGCGGCCGCCATCGTGCCCGTCATCATGGGTGCGGCCTTCCTGACCGCCGCCGAGGCCACGCTCCTCTCCGGCCGCCTGATTGAAGAGGCGACCGGCATCACGCAGACCTGGGCCGGCACCTTCGTCATCCTGTTCATCCCGGCGATCATCATGATGGCCATCACCTGGTTCATCCTCGTGCGGATGTTCCCGTCCTCCGTCGAGACCGTCTCCATCTCGTTCATCCAGGACCGCCTGCAGGCCATGGGCCCGATGTCCCGCGACGAGAAGTTCGTCCTCACCGTCCTGCTGGCGGCGATCCTCCTCTGGGTGACGGACGGCATTCACGGCATTCCCGCAGAGATCGTCCTGATCATGGCGGCGGCCGTCCTCTTCATCCCCGGCTTCGGCCCCGGTAACTGGAAGCAGGACTACAAGTCCATCGCCTGGGGTTCGTTCATGGTCATCGCCGTCGCAACCAGCTTCTCCACCCAGCTCACGAACCACGGGGTCCTGCAGATGTTCGCGGACTGGCTCGGCACCCTCGGCGCCAAGGGGTTCCTGGCCATCATGCTGGTGATGGTGATCACCACGGTGGTCCTCCGCCTCGGCATGGCCTCCATCACGGCCGCCGCGACGCTGTTCATCCCGCTCGCCCTCACGCTGGGCGCCTCCTCCGGCCTCGTCCCGGCGGAACTGGTCGGCCTCGGCTGGATTGTGTACGTGTTCTGCCGTGCCGGCTACCTGCTGCCGCAGCAGACGGCCCAGGTGATGATGGTCTACGACTTCAACATGTTCGGCCGGCGTGACCTCCTGAAGGCCGGCGGCCTGATCACCCTGGCCACGCTGGTAGTGCAGGGACTGTGGTTCTGGCTCGTGGTGCCGAAGATCCTCATGTAACCGCCCCTGGATGAGGAGGGAGTTGAATTGCCGCACACCGTAACAGAGAAGATCCTGGCGCACGCGGCCGGACTGCCGTCCGTCACCCCCGGCGACCTGATCAACGCCAGGGTGGACAACGTGATCGGGCACGACATCACCACGGCGGCGTTCCGGGTGCTGGAGAAGTGGGGCATTGACCGGGTGTTTGACCCGGAGAAGGTCCTCTTCACCGTCGACCACTTCGTTCCCAGCCCCACGCAGGACGCGGCGGCCCAGCTGAAGGACCTCGGCAACTACATCGAACGCTACGGGATCAAGCACTACTTCGCACCGGGGCACGGCGGCATCTGCCACGCCATCTTCCCGGAGGCGGGCCTGATCCGCCCCGGAACCGTGGTGGTGGGCAGCGACTCGCACACCTGCACCTACGGCGCGCTGGGCGCCTTCTCGTCGGGCATGGGGGCCACCGACGTGGCCGCCGCCATGGCCCTGGGCGAGGTCTGGCTGAAGGTTCCGGCCACCATCCGGTTCGACATCACCGGTCGGCTGGGCCCCTGGTCGACGGGCAAGGACCTGATCCTCTACGTCATCGGCCAGATCGGCGTGGACGGCGCCCTCTACAAGGCGATGGAGTTCACCGGCGAGGCGGTGCGCGCCCTGCCGATGGACGACCGGTTCACCATCTGCAACATGGCGATCGAGGCCGGCGCCAAGAACGGGATCATCGAGTTCGACGAGACCACCCGGGGCTATGTGGAGGGCCGGGTGAAGGAAGACTACCTCGTCTTCCACAGCGATCCCGACGCCGAGTACGAGACCACGTACCGGTGGGATGCCTCGGCGATCGTGCCCATGGTCGCCCAGCCCCACTCTCCCGCCAACGTGGCCCCGGCGGCCGACGTGAAGGGCGTGCGGGTGCACCAGGTGGTCATCGGCTCGTGCACCAACGGCCGCATCAGCGACCTGCGGGCCGCCGCCTCGCTGCTGAAGGGGAAGAAGGTCGCCAAGGGCACCCGGCTGCTCGTCATCCCGGCCACGCAGCAGGTCTACCTGGAGGCCATGCGCGAAGGCCTGCTGGAGATCTTCATCGAGGCGGGCGGCATGGTGACGCCGCCGACCTGCGGACCGTGCTTCGGCGGCCACATGGGGCTGCTGGCCGACGGCGAGACGGCCATCTCCACGACGAACCGCAACTTCCCGAGCCGCATGGGGCACAAGGGCAGCCGTGTCTACCTCGCCTCTCCGTACACCGCCGCGGCCTCGGCCGTGGCCGGCGAGATCGTCGATCCCAGGGAGGTGAAGTGACGTGGCAGGTCGGGTCTGGAAGTTCGGCGACGACGTGGATACCGATCAGATCATCCCGGGCCGGTACCTCGCCGACTGGAACAAGCATCCCGAGAAGCTGGGCCAGTACTGCTTCGCGGATGTGCGGCCGGAGTTCGCCCAGAACGTGAAGCCGGGCGACATCATCGTGGCCGGACGCAACTTCGGCTGCGGCTCTTCCCGTGAGTCAGCCCCCACCGCGATCAAGATGGCCGGCGTGCAGCTCGTCATCGCGGACACCTTCGCCCGCATCTTCTTCCGGAACTGCATCAACATCGGCCTGCTGGTGCTGGAGTCGCCGGAAGCCGCCCGTGCGGTGCAGGAGGGCGATGAGCTGGAGCTGGATCCCGTGGGCAAAATCCGGAACCTGACGCAGGGGACGGAGTACCCGTGCAAGCCGGTTCCCCCGTTCCTTCAGGAGATCCTCGACGCCGGCGGCCTGAAGCCCTACGTGCAGAAGCGGCTGGCGGCCAGGGACTAGACGCTGGGAGGTGCTTTGTATGAGCGAGAGCATGGGCAGGCGGTTACGTGAACTTCTGAAGCAGGACGAGATCATCATCGCCCCCGGCGCGCACGACGCGCTGATCGCGAGGATCATCGCCCGCACCGGGTTCAAGGCCGCCTACATGACCGGCGCCGGCGTGGCCTACACCACCCTCGGCAAGCCGGACATCGGCCTCATCACCATGTCCGAGATGGTGCAGAAGGCGTGGTACATCTGCGAGGCGGCCGGCATTCCGGTCATCGCCGACGGCGACACGGGCTACGGCAACGCGCTGAACGTCCTGCGCACCGTCCGGGAATACGAGCGGGCGGGCGTGGCCTGCATCCAGCTGGAGGACCAGCAGCTGCCGAAGCGCTGCGGCCACATGAGCGGCAAGACGCTCGTCTCGACCGATGAGATGGTCGGCAAGATCAAGGCGGCCTGCGACGCCCGGCATGATCCGGACTTCCTGATCATGGCCCGCACCGACGCCATCGCCGTCGAGGGCCTGGATGCCGCCCTGGAGCGGGCGCACAAGTACGTCGAGGCCGGCGCGGACATCCTGTTCATCGAGGCCCCGCCCTCCGTCGAGGACATGAAGCGGCTGTGCAAGGAGTTCGCCGGCGTGCCCCTCCTGGCCAACATGGTCGAGGGCGGCAAGACCCCGCTCTTCACGGCCAGGGAACTGCAGGAGATGGGCTACAAGATCGTGATCTACCCCGGCGCAGCCGCCCGCGTCATCGCCAAGGCCGTCACGGGCCTGATGGAGGAGATCATGGCGAAGGGCACCACGAAGGAGTACCTGGACCACATGTTCATCTTTGGCGAGCTGAACGAGATCCTGGAGCTGAAGGCCATCCGGGAGCAGGAGAAGAAGTACGCTTACTAGTTGGAATGGTCCGGGTCCGGAAAGCGGGCCATCGATTCCTCTCCGGAATCGATGGCCCCTTCCTCCTTGGTTCCACTTGACATATGTTCTGTCGCGATAATACAATGCAGAACAACGGTACAATATATTACATTTCCAGGTGCACCGCTGACAC
>ENA-UPSB01002221-UPSB01002221.1-bioreactor-metagenome-genome-assembly--contig:-NODE-2221-length-19276-cov-5.243328_pt1 | contig 19276 bp, 17 predicted proteins | sample MGYA00238182_ERZ773286 | MGnify/ENA primary metagenome ERZ773286 (study PRJEB29026, sample SAMN07631240) | bioreactor metagenome | isolation source: Switchgrass digestor | place: USA: Dartmouth... | reverse complement strand
TAAAATACCCGAGGCGATTTTAAACGGTGAATGTGAGGGCTTTGCCAAAGACCCCTTAACCATTGAAGGGCAGTTTAAAAAGATTAAGTATCCGGCTCCGGGTTATTCCCCGGTAAGGATGTACTATAAATACGGCGGCTCCCATTTTGGGACCATGGTTGATACCAACCGTTACGCCGCCATGTACCGTTCTCCCAATTTGGAGTTTGTAGTCAACCAATCCATCTGGTTTGAGGGCGAGGCCAAATTTGCCGATATAATACTGCCGGCCTGTACAAACTTTGAGCGTTGGGATATCTCCGAATTTGCCCACTGCGGTGGCTATATCCTCAATTCATTTAATCAATGCAATTACAGAGTTTTTGTCTTACAGCATAAATGCATTGAACCGCTGGGTGAATCCAAATCGGATTACGAAATATTCAGTGAGCTAAGCAAACGTTTAGAGATAGCTCTGCCCTTCTGTGAGGGTGGGCATAGCGAATTAGACTGGGTCAAACGCTATTTCGAAGCCACCGACCTGGCCAAAAAGATTTCCTGGCGCCAATTTCTGAAAAAAGGTTATTATGTCTTACCTGCACCTTCTGAAAAAAGAAGAGATCCTGTCGCCTACCGCTGGTTTGCCGAAGGCCGACCCAAAGACACCCCGGATATCACCACATTGCCCGGAGATTATTCTCAAGGTTACGGTCGCGGTCTTCAGACCCAGTCCGGCAAGATCGAATTTGAATCTTCAAGTCTCAAACGTTTTGACCCTAATGATCCTGAAAGGCCGCCGATTTTAAAATACCGTCCATCCTGGGAAGGACCACACAATAAAGAGTTATATACCAAATACCCCATTCAGCTTATAACACCGCATCCCCGCTATTCCTTCCATACCCAAAGCGACGGCAAAGATTGCGCCACCAACGATATTAAAGACCACCGGGTTTTAATTGACGGCTACTACTATTGGATTATTAGAATTAATCCTCAAGATGCAGCTGCACGCGGTATTAAAGAACATGATCTGGTTAAAGTCTATAACGACCGTGGTGCAGTTATTTGCGCCGCCCAGATAACAGAGAGAATACCCCCGGGCTGTGCTCACTCCTATGAAGCTTCGGCCGTATATGAACCCTTGGGTGAGCCCGGAAAATCGGTGGAACGGGGAGGATGTGTAAACACACTTACTCCGAGCAGAATGATGATCAAGAATTCACACGCCATGGCAGGCAATTCTTGCCTAGTACAAATCGAAAAATGGCAAGAGAGGGGAATGTCTAATGAAAAAATGGTATATGATAATAGATGTGGCCAAATGCGAAAATTGCAATAACTGTTTCCTGGCCTGCAAAGATGAACATGTGGGCAACGAGTGGCCCGGTTATACCCTGGAGCAACCATTGCACGGACACCGTTGGATAAATATTATGCGTAAGGAAAGAGGACAATTTCCATTGATTGATGTGGCTTACCGTCCCACACCCTGTATGAACTGCGACGAGGCGCCATGCGTGAAAGCCTCACAAGGTTCAATTGTTAAACGCCCGGACGGTATAGTCTTGATCGACTATCAAAAGTCCAAGGGGAAAAAAGAACTGGTTAAGGCCTGTCCGTACGGAGCTATTTGGTGGAATGAAGAGAAAGAAGTCCCACAAAAATGCACTTTTTGCGCCCATTTGCTGGACGAGGGTTGGAAACAGCCCCGCTGCGCCCAGGCCTGTCCTACCGGATGCTTAAAAATGATCCGTGTCGATCAGGAGGAAATGAACAGGATTATTAAAGAGGAGAACTTGGAAGTTCTCCATCCCGAGTTCAATACCAAACCCAGTGTTTACTATAAAAATTTATATCGTTATGATAAATGTTTTATTGCAGGCAGCGTAGCCTATGATAACAACGGTATAAGCGAATGTGCACAGGGGGCAAGAGTATCGCTTTATAAAGATAATGTTAAATTGGCTGAAGTGCAAACCGATGCTTTCGGAGATTTTAAATTTGACAAACTGGAAGAAAACAGCGGGGATTATATAATCGACATTCAGTTTAAAACAGACACGAAAGTTACCCTAAACATTAATTTAAATCAAAGCCTCAGTCTGGGAGTAATAAAAATCTAAAGTCCAAACTATTAAACCGAATATTATATTTTGTCCTCTCAAAGCAGTAATTGCTGACTCTATGCCAAGCCAAAAATTGGAAGCGAATATTGATATGATACACGAAAAATTTTTCCTTGAGGGTCCAGACGAATTAGTTAAAAAAAGGAGGCGTAACGGATATAAATTCGTTACGCCTCCCAATTCTATCCTCAACCTTTTTCTAAGCTCTTCTCTTTTTTCTTATCCAGATCCATATTTTCCAGTTCGGATAATAACAACGGTATGGCCGGATTGGTGTTGTCTTTTTTCCAAGCCAGTACAATATCAACTTTTGCGCTTTCACCTTCGAGTTCAATAAAACTGACGCCCGGGCGCTTGTAAATATTTAAGTGCCTCGGCAGGATAGCCACACCCAACCCGGTTTCTACCATAAGTAACACATTTTCAGGAAAAGCGGAGCGAGGAATGGTTTTGGGAGCAAAACCGCTTTCTTTAAAAAGATCAAGCAGTTGATCATAAACCCCTGAAGGTTCTTCAATAATAAAAGTCTCATCTGCTAATTGGAACAAGGAAATCTTTTTCTCGCCGGCCAAGGGATGATCATTGCGCAAAACTACGCAAAAAACATCGCTGTAAACTTTTTTCCATTCAATACCCGGAACTTTGGCAATATCGCAGGAAAGAGTAAAGCCGGCATCAATTTTGTCATCCAGGATGGCATTAATTAATGTCGCAATATTATATTGGTTCATTTGCAGATCGATATTGGGATAATTATCACGGTAATTGATTATCAGAGAAGAGAAAAAGTCTTTCACCGCCGCCTCTAAAAAACCGATCTTCAATTCACCGGCCAAACCGGATTTGGCTAATTGAATCCTTTTCATGCCTTCTTCATAACGGCGGATAATACCTTTAGCTTCCTCCAAGACAACTTGGCCGATGGGTGTCAATTTTACAGATTGTTTGTTACGAATGAACAGTTGAACGTCCAATTCGTTTTCCATCTCAATAATATGCCTGCTCAACACCGGTTGGGAAATATAGAGCTTTTTAGCGGCCTCATGAAAATTTAAATGTTCGGCTAAACAAATAAACTCACGTAGAAACTTAATTTCCATTTTTATTGCTCCTTCTTAGCCTGTTTAAGTCAATTCCGTATTTTGCTATTTTATTGTACAAGGTACGACGGTGGATATTTAATTGCCGGGCGGCAAGAGCAACATTCATGTTGGTTTCATGAAGGGTTTTAACGATTAGCTCCTTTTCTTTGGAAGCCACATGTTGAAACAATTCTACCTTTTCCTCTTCTTTTGGCATTTGCGGAACAGAGTCTTCTAATTTTAACGCTTCCCGGATTACATCCTCATCGATAACTTCTTTATCCTGCAGGATATCCAAAGAATAGACCACATTTCTAAGCTGCCGTACATTCCCCGGCCAATCATAATTTACCAACAGACTCATGGCTTTGGGACTAAAACGCATAGTTAATCCGGTTTTTTTCATATAGTGGTTAAGGAGTAAGGGTATATCCTCCCGATGTTCCCTTAAAGGGGGAATATTTATTTCAAAAGTACATAAGCGGTAATACAAATCCGTGCGGAACTTGCCCTGCTGGCACTGATAATAAAGGTTTTTATTGGTTGAAGCAATAATCCTGGCTTTTAAAGGGATTAGGCGGTTGCCGCCGACCCTTTCGAATTCTTTTTCTTCAATCACCCTCAACAGTTTGGCTTGGATCCGGGGATCCATCTCACCAATTTCATCCAAGAGGATTGAGCCGTTTTCCGCCAGCTCAAACTTACCGATTTTACTCGATACCGCCCCGGTAAAAGCGCCTTTTTCATGGCCAAAAAGCTCAGATTCCAACAAGTCAGTGGGTATGGCCGAACAATTTATTTTAACCAAAGGAGCCCTGTTGTTTTTCCGTCCGGCGGCATGAATGGCGCTGGCCAATATTTCTTTTCCCGTTCCGGACTCGCCGATAATTAAAACCGGATGTTTCAAGGGTGCCAATTTACGGCATTTATCCAGGATACGCAACAGAGTGGGGGATTGGGTAATGAAATCATCAAAAGTGTAATTGGTCTCGGTACGGGAGATGCTATCGTAAAAATCGCTTTCCGCTTTCTTGTCATCATACTCGGCCAAAATTTTTTTTATAAAAGAAAGGTTGCGAAAAAGAATTCCTCCCAAGCAAGCAATAACTTTACCCTGACAGACAATAGGAATCAAATGCTGAATGCAATTATGGCCGTTAACTACAGTAAAAGAATAATGCGAATCTTGCCCGGTACGCATTACTTTTTCAAAATCAGATACAGGGTCTAAATCCTTAATCGGTATTCCCGTTACCTTTTCCGCCGGAATTCCTGTTAATTCCTCCGCCCCAGCGGAGTGATGAATTATACGCAGATTAGTATCAACCAACACGGCAGCGTCAAAACAATTATCCATCATTTCATAAAAGAGCCCATTCGGGTTGTGCAAATCCTCCATAGTGGCTTGGATAGGCATATATATTATCTCCTTACATAAAAAATTAGATCGTTTTGGGCAAATTCTATTTTGACCCTTAGGCCAAAATACAAAACCTTTATCAATCTTTGAATTAATAATAATATAACATATTGATGTACATTAATGCACATAGCAAGAAATTATTTGCACATCTTCCAAGCCGGTATTTTTTTCGAGTAATTTTTAACGAACTATAATTATTTTCTGACAATGAAGGAATGAGCAAAAGAATGGAGAATTACCTGAAGAAGATAAAAATTGTTTATTGCCATCATTTAAAATATTTAAACATTAGAAAAAATTTAGAAAGGAGAGCGAAGTTGCTTTCTTCGCTACAGAATAATGGGCAAATATAAAACACTTTTCTCGCCTATCATTTTAGGAAAAACTCAATTCCGCAACAGAATTTTCGCCGCTCCCATAGGATGGGAATATTATGCCTCTCCCAATCTTCATCCCGGAGATGACTTTATCGCTTTTTATGAAAGAAAAGCCCAAGGAGGTGCTGCCACGGTATGCATTGGCTCGGCCATGGCTGACAATGCCAGGGGAGCTGTCGGTCCCACCATAAGGCTTGATGATCCGACCAACTTTGCTCCGCATTTCCGTCTCACTCAATGCATCAGCAGGCATGGGGCGGTTCCCGACATTGAACTGCAGCACTGCGGCGCCAATGCCTATCATAGCAAATTGGGATTGGGCAATCAAATCTACGGCGCCTTCGCCTCCACCAACAGTTTGGGCATGGATATTCCTGAAATGCCGGAAGAAGTTATCCTGGACACCATTGAGAAATTTGGAGACGCTGCCCAGACAGCCAAACATTGCGGTTATGGGATGGTAACCGTCCACGCCGGACATGGCTGGTTATTAAACCAATTTTTGAGCCCCAAAAACAACCGCCGGGATCAATGGGGCGGTAGTATGGAAAACAGAGCGCGGATTGTTATTGAAATTGCCAAAAATATAAAAAAGAAATGCGGGCAGGGATTTCCTGTTTGTATCCGAATCAGTGCCTCGGAAATCTTTGCCGGCGGTTATGACATTGATTATGGAATAGAAATCGCCAAGCAATTGGACGGTTATTATGATTTAATCAATGCCTCGGTAGGGGCTCATGAAGAGCCCACTGTGTTTACCCATACTCATCCCAGTATGTTCCTGGAAGACGGCGTTAATGTAAAATATGCCGCAAAAATAAAAAAAGCGGTTAATTACTCCAAGATTGCCGCTGTCGGAGCTTTGGCTGAACCGGAACTAATGGAAGAAATCATCGCTTCAGGACAGGCCGATGTGGTTATGCTCTGCCGCCAGCTTATGGCTGATCCAGATACTCCCATTAAGGCCCAAACCGGAAGGGAGAAGGAAATTCGCAAATGTATCCGTTGCTTCGAATGTTTTTCCGGCCATTTTACCAAACAAGCCAATTTATGCGCCCTCAACCCCGAAATAGGATTTGAAAGGGAAGTCAAATACACGGATCCGTTTATCAAATATAAGAAAAGAATCCTTGTAGCCGGCGGCGGCGTAGCCGGAATGCAAGCGGCAATAACAGCCGCCGAACGGGGGCATGAAGTTATTCTCTGTGAAAAAGCGGATACCTTAGGAGGCATTTTACGCTGCGAACGGAAAGTACCTTTTAAGCAAAACTTGCAGAGATATCTTGATCAGCAGGCAGAATTGGTTAAGTCCTCCAAGATAGATCTCCGTTTGAATACGGAAGTAACACCGGCCTTGGCCGAAAGTATTAAGCCGGATATCATTATAGCGGCCCTCGGTTCCCGCCCGCTGGTTCCCAATATTCCGGGTATTGACAGGGAAAATGTTTTTAGCGTCGATTATGCCTTTCTGCATGCCGAGGAAACAGGTGACAGGGTAATTGTACTCGGTGGCGGCCTCTCCGGTCTGGAACTCGCCATTTATCTGTCCGGGTTGGGCAAAAAAGTCACCGTTATGGAAATGGCCAACAGGCTTAATTATTCCGGCAATGTGATTCATGCCATGGCCATCAATAACGAACTCAAACGCTTAAGCATTGAAATTATCCTCTCGACCAAGGCTATAGAAATCAACGCTCAGGGAGTGGTGGGTGAGTATGTGGGCGACTCATTTTCACCTGCTCCACCCTGTAATACAATTGTCAAAGGTATGCTGGTATCCGTGATTTCGGAGGCGGAATTCAAGGCCGCCGCTCCGGTCGGTAGCAGAACACTGTACAAGGCAGACACAATCGTTTATGCCCTCGGACAAGTTCCGCGGCGAGAAGAAGCAAATTCTTTACGGAATTGCGCACCCTTGTTTTTTGATATTGGGGACTGTGTAGAAGCCAGGAATATTTATGCGGCCAATTCCACAGCCTTTACCATAGCCAGAAATATCGGAAGATATTAATTGTAAAATATTATTTCTTACTTTACACTTTATAAGGATGAAAGATAATAACATAAACAAAGAAGGAGAAATGATTATGGGTAAAATTATTATCACCGGCGTAGACGGCAATTTTGGCGGTTATGCTGCCAGAAGCATTATGCAGAAAGTTCCTTTGGAAAAACTGATTTTTACAGCCCCCAACAAACAAGCCTTGGAACAATTTGCCGCCCAAGGGGTGGAAACCCGTTACGCTAACTTTAACAATCCATCTCAATTAGAAGAAGCTTTCGCCGGAGGAGAAGTACTGCTATTAATCTCCATGCCATTTGTCGGTGAAAAAAGAAGAATGGCTCACAAAAATGCTATTGACGCCGCAAAAGCAGCCGGCGTGAAAAAAATAATCTATACCTCCATTGTGGGATGCGGCCATGAAGAATGCGACGCTTATGAAATCCGGGATCATAAATATACGGAAGAATATCTGTTAAACAGCGGCTTGAAATATGTCTTCCTCAGAAATGCCCAATATGGTGAGGCAATGATCTCGGCCTTTGAAGAGGCGGCCAATTCCGACGGCATTTTGAAAAACAATATGGGGAACGGACGCATGGCTCATGTTTCCCGCAATGATTGCGCCGAAGCCGCAGCCTGCGTAGCCGCCGGCGCCGGGGAAGATAACGCCATTTATTATATTACCGGCCCGACAGCCAATACCATGGAAGAATTTTGTGCCATCGGTTCAGAAGTTACGGGCAAAAAAGTAACCTATCAATATATTGACGATGATGCAATGTACGCCTTTTTTGAGTCGATCGGCGTGCCAAGATATACCGATGGCGAATGGGCAGAAACGGCAAAAGCTTTTCCATTCTGCGCAGAAGGTATGGTAACCTTCGGAGCTGCCATTCGCAAAGGCCAGATGGACCGCTGCACCAACGATTTTGAACTGCTGACCGGTAAAAAACCTATCAGTGTCCGCGAAATGTTTGAAAACCTGGAAAAATTCAGAATAGGGGACAGAACCTCAACCGATAATTAATAATATAAAGATAATTTTGCCAAGCTTGAAAAAAGACGCTTCAAATAAGGAAGCGTCTTTCTAATTTGTTTGACAGCCCTTTTCCTTAATGGTGTGTCAATGTCTTCGCTTTTCACCCCTTTGCCGAGAGAGGCTTTTTTGCCATACAACAGATTTTGACGTTTTGAAACTTCTAATATAACTTATAATATTCATTAATAGTCATGCCATGGGCTAAAGCTTGACCCACCAATCTGCCGAAGGTCAGGCAACGTCCGTGGTTAAGCCCCGGAACTGTAACCGGATAGGAATTGGCCAGAAAATCACCCTGAACATTGCCAATGGCAAAAAGCCCGGGAATGGGGTTATCATCCTCATCACAGACTTGGGAATTTTCATCCACATGCAACCCATAAGGAACGGCCAACAGCACGCTGGTGATTGCCGAGGCATAAAATGGGCCCTCCTTAACGGAAGACAAAAACCTTGAGGGAACACCAAATTCCGGGTCATAGCCGGCATCGCAATACTTATTATATTGTGCAACGGTTTTTTTGAGATTTTCGGCCGGCACCTTAATAACATCAGCCAATTCCTCCAGTGTTTGCCCCTTAAAAATGTGTCCGGACTGAACGGCTTTTTCCACCTTGGCTCTCAGTTCACTTTCGGAGACAGAGGCAAACTTGGACGGTTCCTGCTTTTTGGCATGTTCCGGATAACGAGAATCAAAAATCGCAAAGGCTTTATTGCCCGGGGCATTCATGCGGGCGTTGGTCACCAAGGGTTCCCATGCTACTTCACAGCAAAAACGTTTGCCTTCCCGGTTAACTGTCAGCCAGGATGTATCCATGCCGGCTGCCAACGGCAAGAAATTGACGGCATGAATGATAGGCGCCGGATAACACCTGGAACGGGCTGCCCCGACCCACATGCCCAATATAATGCCGTCACCGCTATTATAACCTTTGCGGGTATAAACACTTTTATCAGCCCGTAAACAAATGGGGCTCCAACACTCCAACATTTCCCTGTTGCCCCCGATATCTCCGGTGGCCAGAATCACGCCTTTTTTGGCGTTTAAGCGCTTATAACCTTTGCTGTCACTAACAATAACCGCCGTAACCCGGCCTCTACCATTATCTCCACAACCGTCTTCCCGAACTAATTGCTCCGCTTTAGTTTGAAAAGCAAAAACAGCACCATGAGCTTCGGCGGCCTCTTTTACCATTTCCACAAAGTCGGTGTTGATAAATTTCCCGTCCGCTCGGTAATGCCGTTCATCATCAGTAAATTTATGGGCTGTCCGAAATTGCTTGAAACGATCCTCCAATTCATCCCAATCCGACCGGGCCGTATTCTGACTGTTCAAACTGACTTTAAGGCCTTTGGCCCTGGCCAGATCATAATAATAATCAAAAACTTCGCCGCTTTTATCCACAAAAGTACGAATAAGCCTATAATTGGCCTGGGATTGTCCCCATTGATAAATCAGGCGAGCAATCAGATCTTTATCCAGCTCGATACCCGCTTCCTTTTGCAGTTTGGTACCAATGGCTCCCACATCAATACCATGACCCACAACCTCGGCGGCTTTTTCTACACAAATCACTTTGGCCCCCGCTTCGGCGGCGGAATGAGCGGCTACACAACCTGCAAACCCGGCACCGACCACAACAATGTCATATGTTTCTTCTCTCTCAATATTGGTAATAGGCTGGGGCTTAATTTGCCAGGGATGCACAGAGGGCACGGTACAGTTATTGCTTTGCTTATTATCTTTGTTCATCTCCAATTCCTCCTAATTTAAACCGATTGAATATCGATTAACTTTTCTTTCTAAATATACTAATTATTTCAAAAATAATCAAACCTTAATTTGTAGCATTATTTGTTTTGTTGTGTTTTGGGCCTGACAGCTTGCCTCTTGGAGGTAACTGAAGACAATCAAGCTAATTTTAAGATATAAAGAGCATAATATGTGATAGTTATTGGATTCCTGTAACTTCCGAGGTGAATAATATTGAAAATATTACTTTTATATAACCCCATCGCCGGCAATGGTACCTTCGTCAATCACCTTGATAAAATTATAAAGACTGTTCAGGATAACGGCTATTACTTAATTCCTTATAGATTAAGTACGATTGAGGCCTTGCAGCAAATGCTTCTTTCTTTTGATCTAAAAAGCGTTGACAGAATATGGATTGCCGGAGGCGATGGCACTATCCATAATGTTGTTAACGCCGTTTATCCGCTTAATCCTGATGTCCCCCTGGGAATATTTCCCGTAGGAACAGCCAATGATTTTGCTTATTATTTTGAATTTCCCTCTGAAATACTGAAAATGACCAATATTTTGCTAAGTAATAACTTTACCTATTGCGATATCGGGGTGGCCAACAACCGCTACTTCCTTAATGTGGCCAGTATGGGTTCCCTGGTGGATGTCAGTCAGAAAACCGATAAAAAGTTTAAGAATGTCTTGGGACTTTTAGCTTATTATTTAAAAGGCGCGGAAGAATTGACCCACTTAAAACCGGTTGAAATTAAAATCAATTGTCAAGAAAGAAATTTTCACGATGAAATATACTTCATGTTGATCATGAATGGCAAATCGGCAGGAGGCTTTCGCAAAATCGCCCCTTACGCTTCCGTAACCGACGGCCTGCTCGATGTCTATATCTTTAAAAAATGCCCGCTCTATGAGCTTTTTCCATTATTGATAAAAATCGCCAACGGAGAACATACCGACAGCCGTTATGTTGATTACTTTCAAACGAAAGAAATGACCATAGATTGTGCGGAAACCATCGGTACTGATATGGACGGAGAAAAAGGATTTGACTACCCACTAAAAGTATCGGTCAAACAAAGAAAACTAAAGCTAATAACCGGATTAAAATAAGAAAAGGACAGGGGATAAAAGGATAGGGGATAAACTGTACATATTTATAAAAAAGCCAATTCTCTGCTATAATTGTCTGGTGAAGTCTTAATATCCCCTGTAATGCCTTATTGGCAGAAAATAAGCCTTTAGACATAATACTTAGCTATATACCAAAATTTAATGGAAAAGGGTAGAGACAATGATTCCTAAAGATATGAATTATCAGATGCCGGCGGAATGGCATCCGCATAAGTGTACTTTTATTTCCTGGCCTGTCCGGAAGTCGATGATATATCCTGAAAACTATAAAAACATCTGCAGGGGATACGCGGCAATTATTGAAACCATTGCCGGATATGAACCGGTCAAGGTAATAATCAATCCCACGGATAAAGAAGAAGTGCAATCTTTCCTGAGCAGCGAGTTGCTATGGCAAAGGCAAATTGAACTTCTCTGCATTGAACATAATGATGCCTGGCTCCGGGATAACGGACCCACTTTTGTAATTAACGACCAAGGTAAGCTGGCAGGAATCAATTGGCGCTTTAATGCCTGGGGAGGAAAGTATGCTCCCTGGGATCTGGACGATCAAGTAGCCCCGGCAATTCTAAAGCACTTAGGCTTAAAATGTTTTGACGCTCCGCTGGTTTTAGAAGGCGGTTCTATTCATGTTGACGGGGAAGGTACACTGTTAACTACCGAACAATGCCTGTTGAATCCCAACCGCAACCGAGGGTTAACCAAAAAGGATATTGAAAAAATCCTTGGAGATTATTTAAATATCGAAAAAGTAATCTGGCTCAGAAATGGGCTCTACGGCGATGAAACTGACGGACATATAGACAATATCGCTTGTTTTGCTGCCCCGGGCAAAATCCTGCTCCAAATTTGCGATGATCCTACCGACGAAAATTACAATATCACCAGGGAAAACTTAGCCATCCTCAAACAAGAATACGACGCTGCAGGCAGGAAGCCGGAAATCATTACCGTCAAACTGCCGCCTCCCATGGATTTTCGCGGTCGACGTTTAACCTTAAGTTATCTTAACTTTTATTTGGTCAACGGCGGGCTGATTTTGCCTGTTTTCGGCGGGGAAGCCTCAACAACTGACAAACAAGCCATTGAAATTATAAAACAGGTTTTCCCCCGGCGGCAAATACGCCCTATAGACGGTATGGCAATAATCAGTGAAGGTGGCAATGTCCACTGTATAACTCAGCAAATGCCGGTTGGAATCGGAGGTGAGAACAATGCGAAAAGTTAAAGTAGCGGCAACCCAGATGAGCTGTTCCCGCAATATCAATGAAAATATAGCCAAGGCTGAAAGCCTGGTAAGGAAGGCAGCAGCGGAAGGGGCGCAAATCATTCTTTTGCAGGAATTATTTGAAACTCCTTATTTTTGCCAAAAGGAAAAACCCATCTATTACCAATATGCCGCTGAAATGGAACAAAACAAAGCCGTCAAACATTTTAAACAAATAGCCAAAGAATTGGCTGTAGTCTTACCCATAAGTTTTTACGAGAAAAAAAATAATGCCCGTTACAATTCCGTGGCCATAATTGACGCTGACGGTAAGATTCTCGGCAAATACCGCAAAAGTCACATTCCCGACGGACCGGGCTATGAAGAAAAATTCTATTTTAATCCCGGAGATACAGGTTTTAAAGTCTGGTCAACCCGTTATGCCAGAATCGGCGTGGGAATTTGCTGGGATCAATGGTATCCGGAAGCAGCCAGGTGCATGGCTCTATTAGGCGCGGAAATTCTTTTTTATCCCACGGCCATAGGCTCAGAACCCTATGATGAAAGCATAGATTCCAAAGACCACTGGCAAACTGTGATGCTGGGCCATGCAGCCGCCAATCTTATCCCGGTAGTGGCTTCCAACCGGGTAGGAACAGAAGAAGATGAAGATTCGCGCATTACCTTTTACGGTTCTTCCTTTATCGCCGGCCCTAGGGGACAAAAACTGGCCGAGGCCGGACGCAGCGAAGAAACATACCTGGTGGCGGAGTTTGATTTGGATCAATTGGAAGTTCAGCGGCTGGAGTGGGGGATTTTCAGAGACCGCCGGCCGGATTTATATGGGATCATAGCCAGCTATGACGGAGAACAGATATTTGGAAAATAATTTGGGAAATTCGGTAGTTCAATCCTGAGATAGGGGGGCGTCACCTTCAGTCTGATATATTGGTCTTAAACCATAAACGGTCAGATCCACTTTTAGAAGTAAGCGGGCAAAATCCAGCGCTTCCTTCTGGTTAAGGCTTTGCTTTGGAATGGTAAGAGCATAAGCAATAGCCGAACCTTGAACTTCTTTATTGGGCCCGAGGGAAAAGGAGACTCCACTGTAATGGTCTTGCTTTTGAGGATCGGAAAGGTTGTAAAGGCTTTCCAACTCAATTATCGTTAACTTATGTTCCTCAGCAACTGAACCGTACTCAAAAGCAAAATCTATATTCCCCAGAGCCAGGTCATTGAGCATGGGCTCGGGCCCAGGGTACACAACCCTTCCCGGATGGGTGATTAGCAATTGATACAAGCCCGGAAAATGCTTATCTGCAAGTTTTAAAACCATAAGAGTGCGATAACCGCAAGGGTCTTTTTCCGGATCGGTATAGCCAAACCTGACTAGGGGATTGCAAAGTAGTTCGGACCAATGCCGGTCCGGAATTTTTTTGCCCTTTGGGGCCGTAAGCACCATGCGATTAGCCGCAAATAGCACATACCAGTCCGTAAACCATGGAAACAATAATTTTTCAATCAAGGAATAATCGGCCAGTACGAGAAGATCGGCACATATCCTCGTTGAACACGATTAATACATTCCACAGAACCCATAGCATGTAGATTTAGGGATATTTCAGGATCGACAAGCTTATATTCTTTTGCCGCCTTTTCAACTATACTTTTAGTACTGCCTGCATGATAAATATGTAATTCTTTCGACATTTGATCCTCCTTGATAAACATATTTTTCCTAAAAAGTACGGAGCAAAGTATTAAAAAAATGTAATCATATATGCACATTAGGAATATGTATATTCCTGTTTTGCATGTAAAATAATTGTTTTTAGTTTAATATTCTATTTACTTTAAATATAATACAGTTAATTTTAGTTGTCTATTGCTGGACCCAACTGTCTATTTTCCTTGACTTGCTTATAAATTTTATCTATGATTATTTTAGTTGAAAAAAGGAACCTAAAAAATGGAGGAGGTGGAAGATGGCGATAAGGTTTACAAATGTTTGCAAGAGTTTCGACAATTTGACGGTCCTCTCTAATTTTAGCTACACAATTGATTCAGGCGAATTTATTTGTTTTTTCGGCCCGTCCGGAATTGGGAAGACAACAATCTTGCAACTCATCGCAGGTCTGTTACTGCCTGATGCGGGAGAATTGAAAATTGAAGAAAAAAGAATAGGCTATGTATTTCAAGAGCCCAGACTTCTCCCGTGGTGTAATGTCGCCGATAATATCGAACTCAGTCTCTATGCAATTATACCGGACTCCCGCCAAAAACGTCTGGAACTGGTTAACACCTTATTGCAGAAAGTGGAGCTGGAAAGCTTCGCCAAGTATTATCCGGCGCAATTAAGCGGCGGTATGAAACAAAGAGTCGCTTTAGCCAGAGCATTTGCTATTGAACCGGAAATCCTTCTGCTGGACGAGCCGTTTAGCGCTTTGGACCATAAATTAAAAGATTCTCTGCGCAGCTATTTACAGGATCTTTTATCTTGGAAACCTTGTATTACTATAATGGTCACTCATGATTTGGATGAGGCCATTCGCTTGGGAGATAAAATCCTAGTCATCGGCGATAGGCCCTGTCGTATTTTATACGAACATATTATTGAAAAACCAAGAGAAAAGAGAGATGACTTGTTCATTTTTGAGCAAACTCGGCTTATACAAAGCTTTTTAAACACCAAAATAAATTAATATCCATATGGAGGAGACTGACATGACCAAAAAACTTTGTTATTTACTTATAGTCTTAATACTTCTTTTAACCTTCGGCTCAGGCTGTAGCGCTAATAACTCAACGCCGGATAATCCGCCATCCAATACCTCCGAGGAGGAAAACATAGATAAGATTCCTGAGTTGACCATTGCTTCCTCGCCCGGACCCATGTCCTATCCGCTGGCTTATATGGCAGAAAACGACGTATTTGCTAATATAGCTGAAAAGACAACCTTAACATCCTGGACCACAGGAGACCAGCTTAGAGCGATGGTCACTTCTAATCAAGTTCAATTTGCCGTAACCCCAATCACGAACGCCTTTATGCTTTATAATAAGGATGTGGATGTCAAACTTATCAATGTAGCTGTCTGGGGTATGCTTTATGTCATGAGTTCCGATGAAAATCTTAAAACCATAGAGCAATTAAAAGGCAAAGAAATTGCCATTGCCGGCAAAGGCGGTATTCATGATTTAATCTTCCGCCACCTTCTAATTAAGCACAATATTGATCCGGAAAAAGATATTAAGATTACTTATATGGATATGGCCCAAGCCTCTACCAGTCTCCTGACGGGCAGTTTGCAATACGCTATTTTAAATGAGCCCAACTCTAGTGCTGTGCTGGCAAATGCCAAAAAGGAAGGCCTTTCAATTTATAGAAGTTTGGATCTCCAGGAAGAATGGGCTTCTGTAACCGGCAATCCGGAAGCCAGAATACCCTGGGCAGGCTTGATAGTTGTTGGAGAAAACGCTAATAATCATAAGTTGGTAAATATGGTTGTTGACCAATTCGCCTCCGCTACCAAATGGGTTTTAGAAAATCCGCAGCAAGCAGGTGAGATAACCGAAAAATATTTTCAAAATATGAAAGTACCGGCAGTGGCTAATTCCATACCCTTCTCCAGATTGGACCCCAAGCCTGCCAGTGAATGTCAGAAATTGATTGAAGACTTTTTCCAAGAACTCATGACCACGGCTCCAATGGAAGCAATCGGAGGGAAAATACCTGATGCCGGTCTTTACTACCAAGGCCAATAAAAACAAGCTATTAAAAGCAGCCGGCATCTTCCTAATCTTTTTTTGCTGGTTTATAATATCGCTGTTTTCCCATCCTCTTATAGTCCCGTCAATCCCTCAGACCTTTCAGGCTTTGTATAAACTTATAATTAGCGGTGAAGCGGTTAGCTGTTTTCTTATTACCATAAAACGTCAGCTAACCGGTTTGGGTCTGGGGGTTTTGATTGGGGTAACTTTAGGTATATTTGGCGGTTTGAACCGCTCTTTTCATACAATCTTTATGCCGGTAATCAACACCATTTTAGCTACGCCCAACGTAATTTTTGTCGTCATGGCCATGGTCTGGTTTGGAGTAGGTAGCACCCAAGTTATTTTTGTTATTGCCCTATTAATTTTCCCCATTATGTATATGAATTCAGTAAAAGCTCTGCATTCTTTGGACCAGGATCTTCTGCAAATGGCTCAAGTATTTCGTGTTCCCCGGAGAATCAAAATAAAGAAAATCTATCTCCCCGGTATTCTGCATGGTTTTATAGCCGGGTTTACCCTTAGTGCCGCATCATCTCTACGTATAGCAGTGTTCGCCGAAGTTTTCGGAGCCCCAAATGGAATTGGTCTTGCTGTCACAATCGCCCGCAGTTATCTGGAGATCGACAAACTCTTCGCCTGGGCCATTCTTTTAATCCTAATAGTCACAACCATAGAGTCTTTAATAATTAAACCGGTGGAACGCTATATTAAAAAATGGGGTGCGACATAAACGACTAAACATTTTATTGAGACGTTTTTATTTATTAGAGCTAATAACCAAGAAATATCTTTTTAACAATTTTTGTGAAGGGAGCAATTCGATGAAAAGCATTAACCTTAAGCCTGTCGGTATGGTAAAAGCCGAATATAATGACAGGATGACAGTTCCTTTATGGGGACAGGACATAACGGTTATTGAAATCTTTCCTGAGTATGAGCGGGCTCTCTTAAGGATGGAGGAACACTCTCACTTTTGGGTTCTCTGTTGGTTTGATCAAGCTCGTAGAGATATTTTGTCCACTCGCCCGGAAAGGATTGATCCTAATCTTCCGGAATATGGCGTCTTCGGCTTAAGAACCCCGGCCAGGCCCAACCCGATAGCTTTATCCTTAGTAAAATTGGTAAAAATAGAGGGCTGTAACCTATATGTCCAAGGACTCGATGCCATAAACGAAACTCCAGTCTTGGATATCAAGCCTTACTATGAGCAGGATATAATTTTTTCTCCGCAAGCTCCCTATATTAGACCGCCTGAACTGGACAAACGCCGGGAGTTAATGTTGAAAGAGGCAATCAATCATCACCAGGAAGACTGTGCGGATTTGCATTTAGCTCTCCGCATGGCTTTAATTGCTGAAGAACATTTCGGTAAACTTAATTCCCAAGACCTATATTTAGAGGTAAGGGGATCCCTTTGCCTGGGAGATGTATTGCAGGGTTTGAGCAGGGCCAGATTATCAAATCCTGCCAGGTTCAATTTTACATTTTCCGCTGATACCGCCAAAAGTGTTTGGCAGAAGAACGGTATGACTCTTAGCATAGAATTGGCTCGAAAATTGGACAATGCAACACAGCTGGACCAAATGGCTGATCAGGAATTATTTTCGATAAGGAAGGAATAGGGCCATGAGTAAAAGGCTAATTGAAGAAGCTATTGAATTCCACGGACATCTATGTCCCGGTATTGCTTTCGGTTGTCGCGCCGCTTTGTATGCCTGTCGGCAATTGAATATAGAGCCGGGTAGGTTGCAAGACAGCCATATTGTTGTTGCTGAAAACGACCTGTGCGGTTTAGACGGCATTCAATATATTACCGGTTGCACCATAGGTAATGACGGCTTGGTTATTCGCAATATTGGAAAGCAAGCTTTCAATTTTATATCCAAAAAAACAGGGCAGGGTATTCGAGTTGTACTTAACGTCCCTTTATGGGAAAGTGCCGAACCTCTTTTACTGCACGCCAAAGTAAAAAACGGTAAAGCCACAGAACAAGAAAGGAAAGATTTTATTAAAGCGCGATTCGAGCGCGGGCAAAAGCTGTTGGATTTACCGGATGAACAACTGTTAAAATTAACTCCTGTTGCTCATTCTGCCCAAGAAAGAGTGCGCCTGTTTCCCTCCGTCAAATGCTCGCTCTGTCAGGAAGCGGTTATGGAGCCCTATGTCTCAAACATTGAAGGCAACCACCTTTGCCAAGACTGCAATATATATGAAAAAATACGGAACTATATGCGCGAACTTTGCAACAAACAAGATTTAAGTGAAAAAAATATTAAGATCACAGGCACTATCCTTTCAGTCCATGAAGCTATCGGGTCCCCAGCAAGAAAAGATTTTCCATTGCAAAAAGGAAAAGAAAAATTGGTGCAAGCTGAGATCGATGGTTTTTTGGGGCAGGCATTCACCGATATGCCCAAAGATTTTTCGGGCAAGCTGGAGGAGGTTATCGCTCTACCCCTGGATAACAATTATCGTCGGGCAATCTTTTTCTCCACTTTGAATTCCCTGATGGCCAAACTGGGACTAATAGATCACACTATTCATTGCAGGGACGAAGGTCCTACCAAATGCGCCGCCAAACTAGCCGCCAAAATCAGCGAGCAGTACGGCAACCCTCATATCGCTTTGTTCGGCTTGCAACCAGCTATCGCTGATGCTTTGAGTCAACGGTTTAAGACCAGAATTTTTGATCTCGACCCTGACAACATCGGGAAAGAGAAATTTATGACCACCATTGAAAATGGTGATTGCGATTTGTCAGAAGTTGAAGAGTGGGCGGACTTGTTTTTAGTTACGGGAAGTACAATTATCAATGGTACGCTCATACCCTTTTTAAGACTGAAAAAACCGGTTATCTATTATGGCACATCAATTGCCGGGGCGGCAAAAATCCTAGGCTTGGAAAGATTCTGCGCCGAATCTCTCTAAATATTCAAACATCTCAAACAGGCAAGATTTTTATCTTGCCTGTTTATTTATGTTATACTTATAAAATGTAAACTGTGTACTGATTAAATACCCAGACTTTATAATTTAAAGAGTGACCAGCAATGATGAAAACATTTAAGATGTACTTAGAGTTTACCCGCAAATCATTTCAACGTTCAGCTGCTTATCGTGTCGATTCCTGGAGCAGAATTATCGGCAATATTATGTCTTTAGGTATTTGGGGCTGTATCTGGTTTGCTCTTTATCATGGCCATGATTCGGTAGAAAATATTTCCTTCCAATCCATGCTCAGTTATATACTGATCAGCATGGCCCTGCAAGGGATTCACAACGCCGGTACTCCGCTTTGGGAAATTCAGCATCGGGTCAGGACCGGCGATATTGCTTTTGAAATGCTGCGGCCTTATGATTATCCCTTG
>ENA-UPSB01002220-UPSB01002220.1-bioreactor-metagenome-genome-assembly--contig:-NODE-2220-length-19280-cov-5.675007_pt1 | contig 19280 bp, 14 predicted proteins | sample MGYA00238182_ERZ773286 | MGnify/ENA primary metagenome ERZ773286 (study PRJEB29026, sample SAMN07631240) | bioreactor metagenome | isolation source: Switchgrass digestor | place: USA: Dartmouth... | reverse complement strand
TGATGATGCGGTAGCCAGGATAATAAGGTCCGAGGGAGGCATGATATGGGCCTGCAAAAACTATGACGGGGATGTCATGTCCGATATGGTAGCCACCGCTTTCGGAAGCCTTGCGATGATGACATCGGTACTGGTTTCCCCGGATGGGGTTTATGAATATGAAGCTGCCCATGGTACCGTTACAAAGCACTATTACAAATACCTCAAAGGCGAAAGGACTTCCACCAACCCGATGGCCACGCTTTTTGCCTGGACCGGAGCATTGAGAAAACGAGGTGAGCTGGACGGACTGAAGGACCTGGTTGATTTTGCAGGAAAGCTGGAAGCCGCTTCAATTGAGACAATTGAAGATGGTGTTATGACCGGTGATCTGGCAGGGCTTTCCGATGCGGCGGATAAAAAGGTTGTCAACACTGAAGAGTTCTTAAGGGAAATTGCAAACCGCCTGGAAAAGCAGTTATGACTTGCGTCAGGGCAATCTTGATATAAAGAAGGTCCAAGGCTTTTTTACCGGTGGATCTGTGGGTAAAAAAGCCTTTTTATATTGCTGTCTGTTTTGGTATAAAACTCAGAACATGTTGATATATTTAGAACAAGGCATGGTCCCGGGAGGTACCTGGATATTTATTTACATAAAAATAAAAATAATTATTGTATATTTATGCATTATAAATTATAATATCTCTTGTACTAAAAAGATGCGAGATGGAGATGAAGAATATGAAAGAGATGAAAAAAATAATATCTGTTTGCTTATTGGCTGCAATATCGCTTTTCCTACTGGCAGGTTGCGGCTCGGACAGCAATGTGATCGTAATGGCAACCAATGCACAATTCCCTCCTTTCGAATATAAAGACGGTTCCGAGATTGTCGGTATAGATGTGGAAATTGCCAGGGAAATAGCAAAGGACCTTGGAAAGGAACTCAAAATTGATGATATGGAATTTGACTCAATAATAACTGCGGTTTCCAGCGGCAAAGCTGACATGGGCATTGCCGGAATGACAGTCAACAAAGATCGCCTTAAAAACGTTGATTTTTCAGATACTTATTTCGAGGCAGCCCAGGTAGTCATTGTAAAGAAAGGCAGCAATATAACGGTAAATGATCTGGATGGATTGAAGATAGGTGTTCAGAGCGGTACCACCGGGGATGACTATGTTACTGAGAATTTCCCGTCATCTCCGCCCAGCAGGTTTTCATCGGCCATAGATGCAGTGCTTGCCCTGACCACCGATAAGATAGATGCAGTGGTAATAGACAACTTTACCGCAATGGCCCTCGAAAAACAGAATGCTGACAAGATAACCGTACTGGAGGATAAGCTTACTTCAGAAAAATATGCAATAGCCGTAAAGAAAGGTAATAAAAAGCTTCTTGAATCAATAAACAAGACTCTGGCCAGAATAAAGGAAGACGGAACTCTTGAAGAATTTATTATAAAGCACTCGTCCAATTAAGCAGTGAGTATGATTCCTATTTTCAATAATGGACGCAATACCGGAGCATAAGCATTGTGTAAAGGGACAGGTTTGGCTGAAGGCTTTTGAAACAGCTGTTGCAGGTTAAACCGGGGTATAGGAAATATTTGCGGGATGTGGTATATCAAATACGGCAGATGGGATATCTGCCGTATTTAAAACATGGGGGTAGAAATGGGTTTTTTAGGAGAACTTCAGCAGAAATTTACTGATGATTTTATTGTAAAGGATAGATATATGGAATTGGTGATCGGTCTAAGAAACACGGTCACTATTACTGCGTTTGCTTTAATTATAGGAATATCCATCGGTCTTGTTCTTGCAATGTTTAAAATCATTGCCAGGGAAAAGAAAGATCTCAAAATATTGGATGTGATAGCAGACATATATATAACCGTTATCAGGGGTACGCCGGTGGTTCTTCAGTTAATGATATGGTTTTATGTAGTGCTTGCCTTTGCCAAGGATCCTATCCCGGTTGCGATTCTAGGTTTTGGTATTAACAGCGGTGCGTATGTGGCTGAGATTTTCCGGAGCGGAATACAGTCAATTGACAAGGGGCAGATGGAGGCCGGTCGATCCCTTGGTTTGTCCTATTGGACCACCATGCGGTATATAATATTGCCCCAGGCTTTCAAGAATGTTCTTCCAGCTTTGGGAAATGAGTTCATTGCGTTGCTCAAGGAAACTTCGGTGGCCGGTTATATTGCAGTTCATGACCTGACGAGGGGTGCATACAACATACGCAACATGACCTATGACTCATTCCTGCCGTTGATTGCTTCGGCAACCATATATCTGGTGATGGTAATGATCATATCGTCATTGCTGTCTGCCCTTGAAAGGAGGCTGAGGCAAAGTGATAGAAGTTAGGAACCTTGTAAAGGATTTCGGAAATAACAGGGTGCTGGATGGAATAGACCAGTTCATTGAAAAAGGTGAGAAGATTGTTGTTGTGGGTCCGTCCGGGTCAGGAAAGAGTACTTTCCTGAGATGCCTTAACTTGCTGGAGACTCCTACAAGCGGTGAAATCTATTTCCAGGGTGAGGAAATAACCAGTCCGAAAGTGGATATAAATAAAGTGCGCAGGAAGATGGGAATGGTGTTTCAGCATTTCAACCTGTTCCCGCATATGAATGTACTTGACAACATTACTTTTGCACCTGCCCATCTTAAGCTTATGAGCAAGGAAGAAGCCGAGGCAAAGGCAGAGGCCCTGCTCAAACGCGTTGGGTTGATAGATAAGGCGAAAGCTTATCCGAATCAGCTTTCCGGAGGCCAGAAACAAAGAATAGCCATAGTGAGAGCGCTTGCCATGTCTCCGGATTTGATGCTGTTTGATGAGCCTACTTCTGCACTGGACCCGGAGATGGTGGGAGAAGTATTGGAGGTTATGAAGGAACTGGCTGAGGAAGGAATGACGATGATTGTTGTAACTCATGAAATGGGTTTTGCAAAGGAAGTCGGAACCCGTGTGCTTTTTATGGACGAGGGGAAAATTCTGGAGGACGCTCCTCCGGAGGAACTGTTTGACAATCCCAAAACCGACAGGGCAAAGGAATTTTTGAGCAAAGTGCTGAAATAATTGGGCAAGAAGAAAAAATACAGGCCAAAAGCAGTACGGCAGATTTTGGGACCGGATCCTGGGATTCGGTCTTTCCATATGCAGTCATATCACACAATTCCTTCCCCTGCTTTTTGCCAGGTACAGCTTTTTGTCGGCCAAGTCAATGATATTGTCAACAGATAGGAACCTGGCTTCGTCGCATACAGTATGAACTCCAAAACTGCAGGTGAGGTAAACCTGTTGATCCAGCACGGTAAACACTGTTTTTTCTATGGAAACTCTCATGTTTTCCGCTGCTTGCCATGCCTCCCCGTAAGGTGTGTTGGTAAGACAAATCAGAAATTCCTCTCCTCCATACCTTGCTATCCAATCCTTACTGCTGTCGATGTGTTTCTGAAGTTCATCCCCGACCTTTTTCAAAATTTTATCTCCCGCTGCATGGCCATAATTATCATTTATGCTTTTAAAGAAATCCAGGTCCGTAAAAATTATGGACAGCGGTTCCTTTTTTTCTGATGCATGCAGTAGGTTTACCGGCAGCCTTTCGTTGATAAATCTGCGGTTATATAACCCCGTAAGTTCATCCTTGACAGATATTTTGTTCAGGTATTCCACCAGTGTGACAGTCTTGAAATTTTCATCAAGTCTGTTGTCGTGCAGAATCAGGCTGCTTGTTGCTTCCTTTATAAACTCCGCAACCAGCTTTCTGCCGTTTATGGTTATGGGAACGGCAGTTATCATGTAGATTATGTTGTCCCTCAGCTCAATTTTGAATATGGTTTCATTTTCAATTATAGCCCTCATTGAAACACAGTTCTCGCAGAACCGGTTTTTTTTCCATAGTTCAAAACACTGGGTCTTGATGTCTTTGAGATTATGGTCCTGCAGCGCTAATACTTTCTTGGCCAAAGGATCAACAATTCTCACCGTTTGATACATTTTTTCAAGAACCTGCAGCTTTTCCAATACATAACTCAAATCATTGCCCATAAGTTTTCTCCTGAATAAAAATGCCCTGCCTGACATGGCAGATCGTTTGTCCGGCGTTTGGCATACTATAAATAATATCTGTCTGTATTGTTGAAAAACGGTTACATTCCGTAGTCATTAATGTACATAATAAATATATAACACAAAAATCTCTTTTTTGACAGAATTTTTTATATAAAATAGAAATATTAAACAATTTAGTATATTTTGGATAGTATTATCTGTATCAGCTTTTTATGTGGAAATTTGGATCAATTATTAAGTTCCGGTGGCTGGATCAAGCTTCATGGCATTAACTTGATTATCGCGTAAAATGATGATAATTACAGATAACGGCAAATACTTTGTGCTAAACGAAAAGCTTGGGATTAATCAGGGGTTTTCATTCCTTTCTGGCTTTTCTTGTACACTTGCAGATTTCTGGCGTTTATCATATAAATATATATATATAAATGTTAGCCAAATTATCATGCTTTCGAAAGCAAAAAAAGATTTTGGAGGAAACACATGAAAATTCTGATTATAGGTGACGGTAAATTAGGTTACAGCCTTGCTGAAAATCTTTCAAAGGAAAATAATGACGTGACTATCATAGATAAAGATACAGAGGCTTTGAAAAAGGCAGAGGAAAGCCTTGATGTCATGTGTATCAGAGGGAACGGGGTCAGTGTAAAAACCCTTCTGGAAGCCGGTGTTGACAGGGCTGATTTGCTTATTGCAGCGATGGCCAGCGATGAACTGAACATGGTATGTTGTCTTGCGGGGAAAAAGCTGGGTGCAGCCCGGACCGTGGCCAGGATAAGAGACCATGAGTATGCCAGTGAGCTTTCCCTGCTGAAAGAGCGTGTCGGTCTTGACATGGTGATAAACCCCGAGCAGGCGGTGGCAGATGAAATTGCCCGCATTTTCAGGTATCCGTCGGCAGTGGATGTTGAGAACTTCTCCAGGGGAAAGGTGGATATGGTGGGGATAAGGGTTACGCCCAATACCCCTGTGGTTGGTCTAAAGCTGAGGGACCTGCCTAAGAAAGCAGCCGGATCAATACTCATATGTGCAGTGGTAAGGAATGATGAAGTAATAATACCCAATGGGGATTTTAAAATTGAAGATGGGGATGTGGTTTATGTAATTGGAAAACCATCCAATGTATATGGGCTTTATAAATACATGGGGCAGGATACCCATAAGGCGAAAAACGTGATGATGGTAGGCGGAGGGCGTATAGCTTATTATCTCACAAATCTGTTCAATGGAATGGGCATAAAAGTAAAAATAATTGAGAATGACAGGGCAAGGTGTCAGGAATTGTCCGAATTGCTCCCGGATACTTTAATAATCCATGGTGACGGTACCGAGGATGAACTGCTGAAATCGGAGAATATAAGCGAAATGGACGGTTTCATATCCATTACCGGGAGGGACGAGGACAATCTCATATCGGCTCTTCTTGCAAAACAGTACGGGGTTGATACGGTGGTAACCAAGGTGACGAGGATGAACTACTACCCGATAATGAAAACCCTGCAGCTGGATCATGTTGTCAGCCCCAAGCTGATTACCGCCAATATTATATTGAGGTATATCAGGTCGCTCAAAAATGCAAGGGGGAGCCGGATTGAAGCCCTCCACAGGATCATAGGCGGACAGGCGGAGATAGTGGAGTTTATCGCCAATGATTCCTCCAACTATCTGGACAAGCCATTGAAAACCATAAACTTTGCAAGGGGATCACTGATTGCTGCCATAGTCAGGAACAACACGATCATCATACCCCATGGCGAGGATGTCATCAAGAAAGATGACAGGGTGATAGTTGCAACCAAAAACAGGAACATTTTTGACTTAAAACAGTTAGTATCTATTGGAGGCTAATAGAATGAACTTTAGGATAGTGTTAAAGACATTGGGAATACTTCTGCATTGTGAAGCAGGTGCCATGCTGCCGTCGCTGGCTGTGGCCGTATACTACAGGGGCAGTGATATCAAAGCATTTGCTGTGACCATACTGTTGTTAATGATCTGCGGAACTTTGCTGGTACTGATCAAGCCAAAGGTAAAAGAAATGTATGCCCGGGACGGCTTTGCCATTGTCGGTCTGGGATGGTTATTGATATCCGTCTTCGGTGCCCTGCCCTTTTATCTCAGCGGAGCTATCCCTACAGCGATAGACAGCTTTTTTGAATCCGTCTCAGGATTTACCACTACCGGAGCCACCATCCTGAGGCAGGTGGAAAACCTGCCCAGGGGTATTCTGTTCTGGAGGAGTTTTACCCACTGGATAGGAGGCATGGGTGTGCTGGTGCTGACCCTGGCAATTCTGCCGTCGGTGGGAGCACGCACTTTACACATCATGAAGGCTGAAAGCCCCGGCCCTGCTCCGGGCAAGCTTGTACCCAGGGTGGGACAGACTGCAAAGATTCTTTATAAAATGTATGCTTTATTGACCGCTGTGCTGGTCATACTGCTTCTGCTGGCGGGCATGCCCCTGTATGATTCTCTGGTGCATGCCTTCGGTACGGCAGGTACCGGAGGTTTTTCCATCAAAAATACAAGTATCGGGGCTTACAATAATGTATATGTTGATGTAATAATTACAGTTTTCATGCTGGTATTTGGAGTAAATTTTTCTGTATACTATCTGATAATGAAAGGAAACCTGAAGCCAGCCTTAAAAAACGGTGAACTGTGGCTGTACCTGGGAATAGCTGCAACATCAACAATATTGATTGCCATTAATATACATGGCAGCGTTTTTGATTCAGCAGGGCAATCTTTAAGGCATGCAGCCTTTCAGGTAGCTTCCATCCTTACCACCACCGGTTATAGTACCACTGATTTCAACCAATGGCCTGAATTCAGTAAAATGATACTTTTGGTGCTGATGCTTATCGGAGGATGTGCCGGTTCTACTGCCGGAGGTATCAAGAATATCAGGATCCTCATACTGGCGAAGACCATAAAAAGGGAAATGATAAGGATTGTACATCCCAAGGCTGTTCATACCATTAAGGTTGACGGAAAAACCGTTGATGAGGAAATCGTATCCGGAATAATGACCTTTTATTTTGCCTTTACGGCTATATTTACGGTTTCGGTTATACTTGTCTCCCTGGATGGGAAAGATATGGTGACTACCATCTCAAGCGTTGCCACAGCCATAGGAAATGTCGGCCCGGGGCTTGGCATGGTAGGCCCTATGGGAAATTTCGCGGATTACTCGGTATTCAGCAAGCTGGTGCTTTGTTTCTGCATGATAGTCGGAAGGCTTGAAATATTCCCTGTGCTGCTTCTGTTTGCGCCTCGGTTTTGGAAAAAAGTCAGCATATGAAGTTACCTGCCCATGCATGTGTTAATATTTATTCTTTGTGAAGTAAATGTTGTTTTTGATTCCATTTGAATGTTTAGTATATATCACATGGGTATTTTTGATAATAAATATTGACACAATTCTATAGCCTGATATAAATTAATTTATGTACCGGCTATCGGGATAGAATTGTGAAAGCACCTGTAATTATCAGTTTAAGCAATAATATAGTGATATGAGTGATAAAATGATAACAAAGCGAATCTTTGAACAGTTCAGAGAACTGGTAGAAGCAGATGCCCGGGATAAAAAGCCGGGAGAGCCTATTGATACAGAGGTCAATTATGCACGACGCTTCGGCGTGAGCCGTTCTACAGTGCGCAAGGCAGTCAAGGATCTTATCCGCATAGGAATGATAAAGCGTGTTCCGGTAAAAGGTCTGGTGATAGCCTGAATGGATGAAGTTCCCTATCAGGGTAAACTGCTGATCGCATTGCCCCACGATGTAGGGGACGGATTCCTTTTCCGCGTTATGTTTGGGTGCGTAGAGCAAGCCAATTTACTGGGCTTTGATTATAAAATCCTGAGCACCAAGGATCCCAAAATTCGCCTTGAGCAAGTGAAGAAAGAGCATCCGGAGGATTTTGTCGCGGTAATAACATGCTGCTATGAGGAAGATCCCGAATATGAGATGCTGGAGTATCTTAAGAATGCCGGATTGCCCATAATGCTGATAGATAACCCGCCAAAGCATATGGACATGCCATGTGTTACTTGCGATGATTATGATGGTGGGTATAAGATGGGAGCCTATCTGGCAAGAAAGGGCCACCACAACATAATTAATCTATCTTCCCGCAGGCCCGTCCTTACGATTGAGAGGCGTGAACGTGGTTTTGTGCAGGCTTTGCGGGATGCCGGCATAGATTATGACACATAATTGATTTTAAAAGAAGCACTTATACTTCCGAGTTCATTCCCCGCTTTAAGCCAAGCGATTTTATATCGGGAAAATATACTGCAATTTGCAGCCATACCAGCCTTGCCATTGTTGAAGCAAGCAGGTGGCTTTACGAGAACAACCTGCGCATTTATGACGATGTATCCATCATTGGGTATGGGGATAACCCTTATTTACCGATGTACGACATGCCTTTCACCATTATAGGAATACTCAGCGCAGAGATGGGAAAAAGTGCAGTGGATGAAATCAGTTCGGCGCTCCTTGAAAAACGCCCTCTTAACAGCATACAGCATGAGGTATGGCTTGAAAAAAGGCATACGGTAAAAACTTTGGAATACTAAATGCATAAGCAAGTACCCATCTGTTCTTTGTCTCCTGGTGAAGTATTGCCTTTCTGCCGATTCCTGCTGAAAAAGAGTGTTCTTTATTTCTATGACATCATCCGAAACACCGTAGTGATAAGCGTGCCAAAGCTTATTTTCAACTTTCCGGCGCCCATTATTCTGGCATTAATGCTTAATGCCGTCAGAAAGCAGCAATTCAAAAGAACCATACAAACTGTTTCCTACCTTCCATACTTTGTTTCCTGGGTTGTTGTGACAGCTCTCTTTCATAAACTCTTTTAACCCACAAGTGGGTTGCTGGATGACATTAGGATCGCCAGGGGACTGGAACCGATATATTACCTTGGGAAAAGGGAATTGTTCCTGCCTTTTATTGTACTGTCGGACATGTGGAAAGGTGTCGGTTATGGATCAATTATATATTTAGCTGCATTAACAAGAATAGATCCGACATTGTATGAAACTGCAAAAATAGACTGCGCAAACGGATTCCACAAGCTTTGGCACATAACTCTGCCCGGAATCAAGCCAACGGTTGGGATCATGTTTTGCTGAGCTTAGTGGGATTATTCGGAGCCAATATGGAGCAAATACTCTTGCTTCAGACTCCAGCCACTTTTGATGTTTCAGAGGTGATAGACACCTATGTACATCTCAAGAAAGCTGTATGTTGAATACATCAACTATGACGAAAGCTTAAGACTTGTGACCTATGGCACTGAAGGCAAGCATTATAACATGGTGAACGGCAAGCCCCAATATACCGAAGAATGGCTCAATATAAGGAGTAGCGACAACAACAGGTTTAAGCTGGAAAGCTTTGGCCTCGTAGGATACTTTATCGGTGCCGACCCACGTGAAGAAAACCTACCTTGCAAAGAGCGATGAAGAAGCGATAGCTATAATAGAAGCACAGCGCAAGCGCATGATCGATGCAGGTTACCTGGAAATGGAAAAATATTTGAATGAGGAATACGCTAAGGATCCAAAGATACTGTACTAGTCCTAACAAAATGTTCAAGTCTTGACAGTATATTCTAAAGATTATAGAATACAAAAGAGGTTCGCATCCTATCTGCGGACCTCTTAAAATGTACCAACAGTTGATGGATTATAGCTTGATCACCACATTCTTTCAGGGCTGATTGAGCTTCAGACGGGTACTCATTTCCCAGGTTATGTGACATCAATTCAAAGATATGGAGGAGACAGTCTATATGTCAAAAGAAACGCATGAGAGCTTCAAGGAGCTCGAAAGAAAGGTAAAGGACATGGTTTACAGGCCACTAAAGGATCTGAACTGTGAAATGTGGTGGAGCAAAGAACCATTGCCTTTTGAGGAGAGAATGAAAGGTAGGTACAGTCGCCTGAAAGTAGGTGACTGCTGGGGAGAATTGTGGGATTGTGCCTGGTTCAGATTCACGGGAGTTGTGCCGGAAGAGGCATCGGGCAGTAAAGTGGTGCTGCTGATAGACGTTGGTGGAGAAGGATGTGTCTTTGATGGTGATGGTACTCCTATACGGGGACTGACCAATGTAAGCTCAGAATTTGATCGTTCCCTGGGTTTGCCCGGTAAACGGGTGCTGCAGTTTTTGCCTTGTGCCAGGGGAGGAGAAAAGATTGATATATGGGTCGAAGCCGGAACAAATGACCTTTTTGGAAAATACAACGGTAACGGCAGGCTTGTGCAGGCCTGTGTGGCTGTCTGCGATGATGCCGTCCGTGATCTGTACTATGATTTGCACGTATTGATAGATCTGTATGCTTCACTGGATGACGGATATCGTAAGGACGAACTGGCGGGAATAATAGGACATGCCAATGAAATTTTGGATGATTTTTCTCCTGAAAAGATAAAAGCTGCCCGTGAAGTGTTGGCTTTTGCGCTGAAACAGAAGAATCTGAAAGATACGATCAGCTTCTCTGCGATAGGTCATGCCCATATAGATCTTGCCTGGTTATGGCCGATAAGAGAAACAATACGCAAAGGCGGACGTACCTTTTCCACAGCGCTGGAATTGATGGAACGTTATCCCGAGTATAGGTTTGGCGCCAGCCAGGCTCAGCTTTACCTGTGGATGAAAGAACGATTTCCGAAGCTTTATGAAAAAGTAAAAGAGAAAATTGCCGAAAGTCGTTGGGAAGTGCAAGGTTCCTTGTGGGTAGAGTGTGATACGAACCTTTCCGGAGCCGAGGCATTGGTAAGGCAGATACTCTATGGAAAGAAGTTTTTCCGGGAGGAGTTCGGTATTGATGTAAGAACTTTATGGCTGCCTGACGCCTTTGGTTTTTCTGCAGCTATCCCGCAACTTATGAAACTCAGCGATACTGATTATTTTATGACCATAAAGATAACATGGAACCACTTTAACACTTTTCCATATAACACATTTATCTGGAAAGGCATGGACGGTTCGTCGGTAATAGCCCATATCCCTCCTGAGGGTACATATAACAGCTCGGCCAGGCCATCGGCTTTAATAAAGGCAGAGAAAAACTTCAAGCAGAAAGATATCAGCAGCAATGCTTTAATGCTGTTTGGAATAGGCGATGGCGGAGGTGGTCCGGGTCCGGAGCATCTGGAGCGTATTGCCCGGGAGCATGACCTGGATGGAATGCCCCGAGTGCAATATGAACATGCCGTTGATTTTTTCAGGCGACTTGAACCTTTGCGTCCGAAGCTGCCGGTTTGGTACGGAGAGATATACCTGGAGAACCACCAGGGAACTTTCACATCCCAGGCAAAAAACAAGTACTATAACCGTAAACTTGAGTTGGCGCTCCGGAAAACCGAGGCAGCATGCCGGATGGCCGAACTGATTTCCGGAAAGGACTATCCTGAGGAGAAACTGGTCACGATATGGAAAGAAGTTCTGCTTTACCAGTTCCATGATTTACTGCCCGGGTCATCAATAAAGCGGGTATATGATGAATCATGTGAACGCTATACTTCGATGCTTGAACAGATAAACCATATATATTCCGGTGCCCTTGCCGCTTTGGTTGATAATATTGATACCGGCGGTGTCAATGTGCCGCTTGTTGCCTTCAACAATACCTCATGGCAGCGTACGGAGTGGATAAAGACTGATAATTGCTGGTTTAAAGTCACCATGCCACCCATGGGGTACTGTGTATTTAATGGAGAGGCAGGAGTAAATGGCGATTTTACAATAAGGATGGACAACGGTGTGGTGGAAAATGATAAAGTGAGAGTTGTCCTCAATGACAACGGGTTCATTGACAGCGTTGTTCTTAAATCCAACGGCATGGAGATGCTGAGGGCAGGGCAACAGGGCAATCTCCTTACGATACACCAGGACTGCGATGATGCGTGGAATATTGATCCCGAATACCTGACGCTGCCCGCAGAGTATCCTAAGCTGGTTTCCCGCAGCGTATGCGTTGACGGACCAAAAGCAGTGGTAACTCAAACTTTCACCTATGGCGAATCAAAAATAGTACAGGATATGGTGCTGACGGACGGCAGCGCGAGGATAGATTTCATTACCAGGGTTGATTGGCACGAAAAGGGGAAAATGCTGCGTGTCAAGTTCCCTGCCTCCATAGATGTGCCTCAGGCAGCCTGTGAGATACAGTTTGGCCATATATTCCGCTCTACCCACAGCAACACCAGCTGGGATCTGGCCAAATTCGAAGTGCCGCATCACCGCTGGGCGGATGTTTCAACCCATACCACAGGGCTTGCATTGCTGAATGACAGCAAGTATGGCATAAGGATTCATGATTGCGTGCTGGATCTGAATCTTTTGCGCAGCACTGATTATCCCGGCAAGGAAGCAGACAGGGGAACCCACACGTTTACTTATTCCCTTTATCCCCACGAGGGGGATCTGGTGGCAGGAGGAGTGGTCAGGGAGGGATATTTCCTCAACATACCGGTGGAGATAATAAAAACCGGTTCCCATGGAGGAAGTCTGCCTGCAGAGGCCAGCATTGTCACGGTATCTGATGAGAACATAGTTGTTGAATCCGTTAAACGCAGTGAGGATCGCAAAGCCACCGTAATCCGGCTCTATGAAGCATCCGGTGCGTACCGCAGGGTCAAGGTCAGACCGGGATTTTCGGTATCGAAAGCAGATGCAGTAAACCTGCTGGAAGAAAAGCCTGTGCCGCTGGAGATGGAGAAAGGAGCTATAGACCTCGATTTTCATCCCTTTGAGGTTAAGACCCTATATTTAATGAACTAAGAAACAGATGCGTCAGGTAAAACCATCAGGATAACATAAAAAGCATAGTCTTTTTGTCATGGATATAATGACATAAGCTTATGCTTTTTTTTCATTATATGGTATACTTTTATTGGAGATTTTCGCATAAGACTTTGACTATTGAGGAGGACACCTTTACTAATGAAAAAGACAGGTTTGCAGAGCCCTGACGCAATTGGGGGCAGAAAATCCAAAAAAACCGGACCGGGCAGGCAAAGTGCCCTGATTATTATAATATCAATATTAGCATTATGGATTCTGTCAGCCGCTTTTTTTTCCTATAGAAGTGAAAAGAGCTTTTTTGCCGTCCTTTTGATGGAAATACCGATAATCGCAGGCTTTTTCATGCTGCTTTCATATAAAGCCAGAGGTAAGACCAAAAAAACGGCCAATGCCGCCGTTAGAGGAAGAAAAGCAAAATCTTCCGTACATAACAGAAAGAAAAGTCATTTCGGGCAGACAGGAAAATCGGAAGGCGGGAAAAGGCTCCGGACCTATAGAGTTGATGAAGATTTCTCGTATGAAGAAGAGTATGGTTCATACCACAGATCCGGCAGGAGAGAATACAGACCTTTTAAGAAGAATTTCAACTGGGTAATTACCGACAATAGGAAAAGCAGCCTGAAAACCGAAGATAAAATAAAGGGAAGCAGGGAAGAATCAACCAGTAAGAAATTTGTGCCCTACAGATCCCCCTTTGTCAGCACGGTCCCAACGGGACAAAATAACAGCCAGGGAAATGTACAGCATGGTTCCGCCGGTGCTACAGCTGCAGGCAGCGTAAGGACGGGAGCATCTGAAAGCAAAAACAAGGGAGTAGAAACCAGAGAAGTACCATTGGATATAAAAGACAGCATAAGCACCACAGACGGGAAGGATTTCACTGCGGAAAACGTAGAAAACAGTAGATGTATGGGACATGACGAGGCAGGATACCCTGTAGGCATGGAACTTGAAGAAAGCACAGGATATGCATACGATGGGGAGTCTGAAAAAGGCGGTGGAACTGCAGGATATGCGGAGGATGTGGAACTGGAAAATTATATGGAATACTCAGGGTATGAAGAGGATGCTGAATTTGGGAAAGCCATGGGATATGCAGAATATTCAGCAGGTATGGAATTTCCGGAAGATGGAGAAAATGCAGAGCATTCAGAAGATGAAAGACTGTTGGAAGATAAGGAAAAATCAGGGTACCCGTCATATGATGTTTTTTTGGATGATGGGGAAACAGAAGAGCATTCAATGGATGCAGGAGTTTTGGAAGATAAGGAATATGCAGGGTACTCAGCAGACGCTGAGCTTTTGAATGACCGGAAAGATACAGGATATTCAGCGGATGAAGAACTTTCGGAAAATGTGGAATTTTATGTAAACAAGAAAGGCGCAGAGTATTCAAAAGATGCAGAGTCTTTAAAAGACAGAGAAGATGTGGGGCATTCAGAAGATATAAAGTCTCCTGTAGATAGGGAAAAAGAAGAACATTATAAAGTTGTAAGGTTTTTGGAAGACAGGGAAAATGCAGATTATCCAGCAGACGAAGAGTTGGTGGAAGATTTGGGAGATGCAAGGTATACAGAAGACGCAGTGTTTGAAGATGACAAAGAAAGTGTGGCGTATGCAGGGGATGAAGATTTCGCGGAAAGCTTGGAGAACTCAGAGAACGCAGAGTATTCAGAACATGCAGAGGGCATGGAATATGGAGAAGATGCAGAAAACGGGAAAATAGAAGAACATACAGGGGGAATGATGGTTACAGGTAATGTAATAAGCTTCAGAAAAGGCAAAGATTCCGAAAACATGATTAATGCACAAGACATCGGATTTGATGAGGAAATTGGTAACGGTGATGATGAGGAAAACCGTTTAAGTGAAAAACCATGTCAGGATTGGACGGAATATTCCCTGCCACCTTTGGATTTATTGGAAAGCAACCAGGCAAAGGCTGACGAGAGTTTGGCTTTGAGCCAGGTAGAGAATAATGCCAAAAAACTTGTGGATACGCTGGCCAGTTTTGGTGTCGGTGCCAAGGTTGTAAACATAAGCAAGGGCCCGGCTGTAACCAGGTATGAGCTTCAGCCCAATGTAGGGGTAAAGGTAAGCAAAATTGTAAATCTGGCGGATGATATTGCATTAAATCTTGCAGCAACCGGCGTCAGGATTGAAGCTCCAATACCAGGAAAGGCAGCGGTGGGCATTGAAGTGCCCAATAAAGAAGTAAGACCTGTATTTCTGAGAGAGGTAATAGAATCGCAGGAATTCATCAATCATCCGTCAAAGCTTTCCTTTGCGGTCGGGAAAGACATAGCCGGTAAACCCGTGGTGGCAGATATAGCCAAAATGCCTCATCTGCTTATTGCCGGGGCTACCGGTTCCGGTAAAAGCGTATGCATAAACACGCTTATAGCAAGCATACTCTTTAAGGCTGCTCCCTCTGAAGTAAAGCTGCTCATGGTTGATCCCAAGGTTGTGGAGCTGAGCATATATAATGGAATACCGCATCTGCTGATACCGGTTGTGACTGATCCCAAAAAAGCGGCAGGAGCTTTGAACTGGGCGGTAACAGAGATGTTAAGCCGGTATAAGATGTTTGCGGACAATAACGTGAGAGATCTGAAAGGTTATAATGCATTACTGGAGAGCAAAGGAGAGAAAGCGTTGCCCCAGGTGGTCATTATAATAGATGAGCTGGCCGACCTTATGATGGTAGCTCCAAATGAAGTGGAGGACAGTATTTGCCGCCTGGCCCAAATGGCAAGGGCTGCAGGAATGCACCTTGTCATTGCCACTCAAAGACCGTCGGTGGATGTAATCACGGGAGTCATAAAAGCCAATATCCCTTCCAGAATATCCTTTGCCGTATCATCCCAGATCGATTCAAGGACAATATTGGACATGGCAGGGGCAGAAAAACTCCTGGGCAGGGGAGACATGCTTTTCAGTCCCATCAGTGCGCCCAAGCCTGTGAGAGTTCAGGGGGCATTCATATCCGACAGGGAAGTGGAGAATATTGTTTCGTACATAAAGTCAAGGTATGATGCCACTGAAAGCTATGATGAGGAAATCCTTCAAAAGATCGAGAGCCAAACCGAGAGCCATGCCCCGAATGAGACAGGGGATGAGGACGAGCTGCTGAACCAGGCGATAGAAATTGTCATAGAACAGGGGCATGCTTCGACATCTTTCATACAGAGAAAGCTTAAGATAGGGTATGCAAGGGCAGCAAGGATACTGGATCAGATGGAGGCCTGGGGAATCGTTGGACCGTCGGAAGGAAGCAAACCGAGACAGCTGAAAGTGACAAAGCAGGAGTGGCAGGAGATGAATTCCTGATCCGGTGCCTGTCTGTTTTAAATGTAATTCTGCCATTGCTACGCACGGCAGTCTGTTCCTTTAAAACCTAAAATCCGTTCATGCAGCGGGGGGTGACTTTCAATATGGCATGCCGTGGATACTGTGTAAATATCTGGACGCCTACATGGGCGGATGATATAATTCTTGTATATTAAATGTATAAGATTGAGGCGATTAATATAGGAAACTTGGTAAACAGGTTTTTAAGCCGGTTTTGCTATGGTGAGTACAAAAAAAGCCTGGTTTTGTTTATAATTGATGGGGTCCTGGTAAACGCTGCTGCCATATTATCCAGTGGTGTATTCCTTTCAGGATATTTGGTCTATCTCAAAAGCTCCGATTTTCTTATAGGCCTTTTGAACAATTCAGGGGCATGGGCTTCTATTATCGCTATTTTTTCTTCTTTCATATACGAGAGGATGAAAAAAAGAAAAAAATTTCTGATAACCCTCAATGTAACCGCAAGAATGCTGATCTGCTCCATAGTATTTTTACCCTTGATCTCAGGCAATCATGCTTTTATCCTAAGCGCTGTTTCTATCATGGTCATCCTGGGGAATCTGCTATGGGGTTTTTACGGAATAGGTTCTACAGTGTGGATGATGAGCCTTGTGACAAAAGAAGCAAGAAATGAGTATATAAACATACGCACGCTCTTTTTAAGGATCTCCTTTACCCTGACTTCATTCCTGATGGGAATTGTGCTGGATTTGTTCAATAAAAGCTATACGGGATTCCTGGTTATTTTTACAACCAGCCTTGTATTTTCCATTACCGATGCAATTATACTTTCAAAAGTAGAGGAACCTGAAAACAAGATAGCGGTTGGCGGCACCTTTTCTCTTTCCGGAGCCGCTGAACCTTTGTGCAATGCAAAATACAGGAGTTTTTTGATATTCACGTTCTTTTATTACCTGAGCCTTACCATGTCATCGTCATACACTTCGCTATACCTGATAAAATATGTGAAGCTGGATTATTCCTTCATATCCGTCGTCAACGTTATTGCCAATGTTACCATGGTTGCCTGCACACGGCTGTGGTCCAGGGTTGAACGAAAAAAAGGACTTTGGTTTGTGCTCAGGGTATCCGCCATTGTGGTGGTATTGGAATTTTTTATTTACAGTTTCCTGACGGAAAGGACATATTTAATATTACTCTTTGCTCCCATTTTTGCAGGGGTGGGCAACGGCGGCTTTAATATTGCCATCCTCTCATACAGATATGATTTGATGCCTGAAAGCAACAGAACCGCATATGAGGGATGGTACGGCGCTTTATATGGGCTTAGCACCCTTATGGCCCCGGCGCTCGGAAGCCTTTTGATGAGAATTCTTCCGGAGATAAACAACATCATATATCAATACAGCCGATTCCAGTTGTTATACCTCATCTCCTTTGGCGTGTCCATGGCGGTAATATTGATAATGTTCTACAGACCCCAGAAGAGAATTAATGTATATGTCAACAATGAAGATGCATGACTTTTGAATCGGGGATTCGCATAGCTTTGCCTCATATTATGATATAATAATAATATTATGGTAAAAGCTGCAAAAAACTATAACATTACTGGATAGAGGTGGAACAGGTGCCGTTTGTAACAACAATATCATATGTCGCAAGAAGATTTGTGTATAGTTTTTTTGCCGGCTATTTTTTTCTTCCCTTTTATCTGATTATTACATCTTTGATAAAGACATATTATGACAAGAGCAAAAGATTTCAGGCGGATGTTGCTGAATTCCACAGAAAGGAAACACGGGAGATTTTAAAGGAGACAGTGTTTTTCGGACTGGTTTCAGGTTTTACAGGCAGCATTGGTGTAGTTTACGCGGGTGTGGTTTTGGACTCCGGGATCATCATACATATTTTGATGATAATGGTAATTTTATCAATTATAAACATAAGATTTTTATGCACTTCATATGCTGCCGGTGTCCTGATTCTGGCAAGGTATATTTTCAATATTCCCGACGCAGGGTCAACTTCTCTTTTGCTCATTGTTGCCGTCGTTCATCTGGCAGAAAGCGTCCTTATATTTTTCAACGGAGCCCGGGACAACATTCCGGTTTATATACAGCACAAGGATAATATTACAGGGGCATTTCTCATGCAGAAGTTCTGGCCCATGCCTATTGTATTTCTCAGTTTTGTATCCGGAACTGCCGGAAGTGGACTGGAAAGGTTTGAAATACACCACTGGTGGCCGGCATTCAAGCCTGATATGGTGGGATACGGAGCATTGGCCCTGACCATGGACAGTATCATTACTGTTGCCGGTTATACTGTCATATCCATAACCAAGCAACCGGAACAAAGGGCAAGGGAGACGGCATTTCAAACTTTGGCTTACAGCCTGGTTATGTTTTTATTGGGGATATTATCCGCCCGTTTTCATGTATTCAAGGTGATCGGAGCCATATTTGCGATAGCCGCCCATGAAGCCATAGTGCTGTATAACTATTATACAGAAAAGCATGGGGAACCTTTATTTACGCCTGTCAAAAGGGGGATCAGGGTTTTTGATATCCTTCCGGGCAGCCATGCGGAGAAGATGGGAATAAAAAGAGGAGATATAATACTGCGGGTCAACGGAAAGGACGTGCAGACGGAAGACGGCATAACCCACGCGTTGAGAGAATATCCGACTTTTATATGGGTGGATGTGCAGGGCGCGGATGGGTCAATGAAAGCTTACGAGTATAAATGCTATCCCTTTGGTACGAATGATCTTGGAATATTGATAGTACCCAGGGAAAGAGAAGTTACGTACAGACTTGAGCGCTTCGGGAATTTTGCAATTATCAAAAACCTGGTGGCCCGATTTAAGAGCGGGTGAGAAATATTTAAACGGCTAAGTGACATAAACTTCTTGATGGAGTTTAAATTTCATCATGCCATGAACATGAGCAGAAAATGCTGATACAAACAAAGGAAGACAGTAATGCATGTACAATTCGCAAAAAAGCATGGAATATATTCATTTTGTATTCATCTCAGACTAACAGATAAGTATAGAGGTATGTCTTATGAGACA
>ENA-UPSB01002219-UPSB01002219.1-bioreactor-metagenome-genome-assembly--contig:-NODE-2219-length-19286-cov-5.972648_pt1 | contig 19286 bp, 18 predicted proteins | sample MGYA00238182_ERZ773286 | MGnify/ENA primary metagenome ERZ773286 (study PRJEB29026, sample SAMN07631240) | bioreactor metagenome | isolation source: Switchgrass digestor | place: USA: Dartmouth... | reverse complement strand
CGCTCTCTTCCTTAACACATGCATACCAGTTTATGCTTCCGCTGGGACATACCTTGATGCAAGCACCGCAATTATCGCACATTTCCGGATTTATTTTTGCCAGGGTGCCGTTCATCGTAATGGCATTTCGAGGACATGCCTTAACACATCTCGTACAGCCTATGCAACCCACATCGCAGATTTTTCTCACCACTGCTCCTTTATCTAAGCTGCTGCACCTTACGGCATACTGGGCGCTCAGGGGGACAATATCTATTATGTGCTTGGGACATGCGGCAACACATTTTGTGCAGGCCGTACATTTGGATGCGTCCACTATCGCAACACCGTTCTCGATGCTTATGGCACCGAAAGCACAGGCTTTGACACAGGTTCCCAACCCAAGGCAACCATGGGTGCATGAAAGCGGACCACCAAATAGGCTGGCAGCTGCAGTGCAATCAATAATTCCTGAATATGAGAACTTTTCCTTGCATTTATCATGCGTACCGGCACACATCACCCTTGCCACCATAGGTTTTACTTCACCGGCATCCACGCCCAATATCTCTCCTATCTTTTTCGCCACCGCATTACCACCTACAGGGCAGCCGTTTGCCTTGCAGATGCCTTTAACAACAGCTTCAGCAAAGCCATCACACCCGGTTTGTCCACATGCTCCGCAATTCGCCCCGGGAAGTACTTCCCTTACCGCTGCAATCCTCTCGTCCACCTTAACCTCGAATTTCTTTGAAGCAAAGGCAAGACCCAGTCCAAACACCAGTCCCATGCCACTGATTATGGAAGCAGGAACTAAAATATCCATTAACATCAAACTACCTCCTCACACCGACTAACGATTGACATAACATCAAATCCCAAATAAAAACCAGGGTTATGAGAACAACCCCCGGAATCCGAAGAAAGCCACTGAAACCAATGCTGCTGCAATGAGAGTTATGGGCAGGCCTTTGAGGCTTTCAGGAATATCGTTATGTTCTATCCTCTCCCTGACACCGGAGAATAGCACCAACGCCAAGGTGAAGCCCAGGCCGGCACCAAAACTGTATATTACTGAGTTTAACAAACTGTACTTCCTTTCCATGTTCATGAGAGCAACTCCCAGAACAGCGCAGTTTGTCGTGATCAGAGGCAAATATATACCCAATGCCTTATAGAGGGAAGGCATAAGCTTTTTCATAACTGTTTCAACCAACTGTACCAATGCGGCAATAACCAGAATGAAAGCAATGGTTTGCAGATATTCCAGGCCATAGGGTGCCAGCAGGTACTCATTTACCAGCCAGGTTGCCGCTGATGCTATGGTCATTACAAATACAACAGCCGCACTCATGCCGACCGCCGTAGAAAGCTTTTTGGAAACTCCAAGAAAAGGACAGATGCCTAAAAACTGCACCAGTACGAAATTTTCCACCAAAATGGCACTTATCATAAGAACGATTATGTTTTCCATCATGCACCAACCTCCCCGCTTCCTGCGCAGGCTCCGCTTTTCCGCAGTTCACATGCCTGGCAGCCGGTCTTTGTCACCTTTTTGCTGGTAAACTTGTTTAAAAGACCCATGGTAATGCCAAAGGCAAGAAAACCTCCGGGAGGAAGTATCATTATTATCGCAGGATCAAACAAATTGGCAGTAATCGTCACACCAAAAAGGGTGCCGTTTCCAAGCAATTCCCTGAAAGAGCCTATTATAGTCAGGGCCATAGTAAAACCAAGGCCCATGCCCAAGCCGTCAATAGCTGACAGCCCGACAGGGTTCTTGCTGGCAAACATCTCTGCTCTGGCCAGAATGATGCAGTTTACCACTATCAGTGGAATATATATCCCAAGAGCATCATTTAAAGCAGGCAGGTATGCCTGAAGCAGAAACTGAACAATAGTTACAAAGCCGGCAATTATGGTTATAAAAGCCGGAATCCTGACTTTATCGGGTATAATCTTCCTTGTCAGAGATATTACCACATTGGATCCTATAAGAACCGCAGTGGTAGCAAGCCCCATACCTATGCCATTGATGGCAGAAGTAGTAACGGCCAGTGTAGGGCAGGTACCCAAAACAAGCCTGAATGTGGGATTTTCATTAAGCAATCCGTTTGTAAGGGTTTTCAAAGCTTTCATCTAGCAACCCCCTCCTTTTCCATCAATTCCTCTGCTGCGTCCATGGCTGTCTGAACCGCTTCCGTTACAGCTTTTGTAGTAACAGTTGCACCGCTTATCGCTTGTATCTCATCAGGTGTTGATTTCTTTCCCCTGACCGTGGTCAGTTTTTCTCCGATGGACAACCCGGAAAACTGTGAAATAAAGGTTTTATCCTGGGCTTTCCCCCCCAAGCCTGGAGTTTCATCATTTTCTCCTATTTCGACTCCGGATACTTTTCCTTCCTTATCAATTCCAACCGTCAGTTCCATATCACCACCGTAGCCTTTGGTTGACATAAGGAAAACATATCCTTCAAAGCCTCCTTTGTTAAGTCCCCTGTAAGCTTCCTTTACCGCACTTTGACCGTTATTGCCCTTCAGGAGAGAATCAATGCCCTCTATAGTCTCAAAGTCCGTTGCGCTGGTAAGCACTGCTTTTCTTGCGTTCAGCTTATCCAGTTCCGCCCTTTCAGCAATTGTTTCTTTAGTAACCGCATGAGTAAAGGCAAGGGCTGTAGAAACTATTAGACAGATTAAAAACAATGTAACCGCTGGTTTTATTATGTCACGCAACTTTCTTTTCACCTCCAAAGCTTGACGGGATAGTATATCTGTCAATCAAGGGTGTAGCTATGTTCATAAGGAGTATGGCAAAAGAGACTCCTTCCGGATAATTCGTATACAGGCGTATAATGCCGGTTAAAAGCCCGCACCCGATTCCCATTATTACTCTTCCCTTGAAAGTAACCGGAGAGGTGGTATAGTCCGTAGCCATGAAAAATGCTCCCAGCATCAGTCCCCCGGAAAGTATGTGATACATAAAATCACCGGTAAACAGCGTTTCTCCGCCAAATATCCACGTAAACAGTGCCAGTGAGCCGATAAATGTAAGCGGTGTTTCCAGGGAAATAACCCTGCGGTACACAAGGTATGCTGCACCTATCAGTATAGCCAGCACTGATGTTTCACCTATGCAGCCTCCGATCTTGGACATGAAAAGTTCCAGATACCCCGGCATGGCACTTCCCACATTTCCCTCTCCTTTCAGCAAAGAAAGAGGAGTGGCTGATGATATTGCATCAGGAGTGGCAGATGACACCGTATCAGGTAAAATCCAGTTTGTCATCTGTACCGGCCATGAAATCAAAAGAATTACCCTTGCCGTCAGTGCAGGATTCATAAAATTCTGACCCAGGCCTCCGAACAGTTCCTTTACCAGAATTATGGCCAACGCAGCACCAACAGCCGCAATCCACAAGGGTATTGTGGGAGGAAGATTCAGTGCCAGCAGCATTCCTGTAACCACTGCGCTAAAATCATTAATGGTAAGATCCTTTTTCAAAATCTTGCATGTTATGGCTTCCGAAGCTACGGCAGCCAATATCGTGGTCAGGATAACCAGTATTGTCCTTGCTCCGTAAAAATATACACCAGATACTGCAGCAGGGAGAAGAGCGATAACAACATCCATCATAATCCTTGCTGTGGTATCCTTGCTTCTAAGGTGTGGTGAGGATGTCACCAGTAAATTGTTTTCCAAATCACTTTCCCCCTTTCGCAGCTGCCTGCCTAAGCTGAGCCTTGCCGAGCCTTATGGATTGAACGAGATGTCTTTTTGCAGGGCAGACATAAGAGCAGCTTCCACATTCAATGCAATCTGTTATGTGATATTTTTGCAACTCGTCCAGGTTTCCTCTAAGTACATTAAAATTAAGGAAAAGAGGCAAAAGATTCATAGGACATGCCTTTACACACCGTCCACACCTTATGCACTGGCTTTCGGTGGGAATTTCCGCATCAGATTCATCAAATGCCAGCAGGGCATTTGTATGCTTTAACACCGGAGCCTGCATGGAAAACTGGGCTATGCCCATCATCGGGCCACCCATCAGAATTTTATGCGGTTCTGATTTGAAACCTCCCGTGAAATTAAAGACATCTTCCAGTGGTGTGCCTATAAGAACCTCTACATTGGACGGATTTTTTACCGCAGAGCCATCAACGGTGACCGTTCTCTTTATCAAAGGCATACCGGTTTTCAAATATTCTGATATGAAAGATACGCTGTTGACATTCAAGACTATTACTCCCACATCTGCAGGAAGCTTTCCGGCCGGAACTTTCCTGCCTGTTACAGAATAAATGAGCATTTTTTCCGCCCCCTGTGGATAGCGGGATTTAAGCTTTGCAACTTTTATGATGCTATCCCCTTCAATAAGTCCGGACAGCAGGTTTATGGCCTCGGGCTTGTTATCCTCTATTCCTATCCATACATGTTTGACCCCCAATATATCGATAAGTATCCTTATGCCATTTATGACGCTTTCCGGATTTTCAATGATGCCTCTAAAGTCTGAAGTAATAAACGGCTCACATTCCGCACCGTTTATTACAAGTGTATCAATGGTCTTTTCCGGTGGTGGAGAAAGCTTGACATGAGTAGGAAAACCTGCTCCTCCGAGGCCTACCAATCCCGACTGCCTTATCAGTTCCAGAAATTCTTTTTTATTGGAATATCTCGGTGGAGCGACGCTTTCATGGACTTCCTGCTTTCCGTCGGTTTTTATCTCGACAGTCAACACATTGGTCCCACCGGGGTAAATCCTTGGAGAGATATCGGAAACAACCCCTGATACACTTGAATGTACAGGAGAAGATACAAATTTATCCGATGTTCCTATAAGCTGTCCGACTTTGACGTAATCACCCTTATTTACAACAGGTATGCAGGGAGCGCCTATATGCTGCAACATGGGTATAAAGACCTTTTCGGGAACGCCCATTTTCAAAGTCTTGCAACTGGCGGTGTTTTTATTGTGTGGTACCGCTGCACCACCTTTAAACCTATTCCCAAACATATACATGACACCTCTGGTTATTATACTTATGCAGGTGGCGATAAAGATTTTTCAGTACCGTTGTGCTTTGTTTGGCTTTCTGTCTTTATCGTTTAACTTGTGTTACAACTTGCATCTTTTAATAAAAATGATCCTTTGCCATGGCAAAATGGTTTTAAACAGTATTAGTTTTGTAACATGTTTTTCCATATGCAATGTAAATAATAACAACATAGTATATGATAACATACAAAATACAAATTTTAAAGAGAAATCATTGTTAAAAAATAAACTAATGCCAGCAAAAATGCGGCTTCTGCCGCATAACTCAAGTACTTTGTATACAAAAATGTTATTTTATATCAAAACTTTTTACTCCTTATCCTTTTTTGGAACTTCCATAAATTCCTACTTTAGGAATATAGTGCAGCATAAAACTTTCTTTATCCTACTTCCAAAATATGTCTGCTATTCGAATGGAAGTTTCAGATACCGTAAAGAGGGTTCATGTTGCTTTTACGCATCCTAATGTAACATATGAAGTTAATATGACAGAAGAACCGACGCAGGAAGTCCTTGATGCTGTTTTGGAAAAAGCAAAGTCCTTTACCACTGTGGAAAACATGGAGGAGATAGCCCGTAAAGTTGGGTGGGATCCACCTATTTCAGGAGTTTACTTTCAAATTAACGCTGACAACCCAGGCATTTCCTCACAGGAAATGCCTGAGCTGAGTCCTGCATGAAACCATGAAGCCGGAGCCATATCCTTTTCATACATTAATATTTTCATGACTTTCACTTTCTCCCAAGGTCCCGTTGTTTACTCTCACAACAGGAAGATTCAATTTGAAATATATCGATACCATCCTCACGGCAAATATTATAAAAATGCACAAGTATGTATTCACCGTCACACCCAAAACCCCATACAGCATATAGAAGATGAGAGCTCCGATAAACGAAGCCAGGGCATATATCTCACTCTTAAATATCAGAGGAACTTCGTTAGCCATCATATCTCTCACAACTCCTCCCCCGACACCGGTAAGAATAGCCGTAAATATGACGCCGATAAAAGGAACATCTGCCTGAATGCTTCCATACGCAGCAAGCACTGTAAAAACGCCCAGGCCGATTGCGTCGAATATTTTTATAAGCATCTGCATTTTGTCAAGGAAGCTGTACGCAAAGTGAGCTATGATACAGGTAGCCACAGTAACCAGGGTTATGGTAATCAGATACTTCGGTTGGGTAAAAAACACCGGCAGGTTCTTGTTAAGGATTATGTCTCTTATCAGTCCCCCTCCGGAAGCTGTTATTGTTGCAAGAACATATATTCCAAACAGATCCAGTTTATTTCTTATTCCTACCAGTACGCCTGAAATGGCAAAGGCCGCAGTTCCAATCAAGTCCATTATTTCTATGAAAAACATACTATTCCCCCACAACAGAGCATTTTTTATACACTATTAAATACTATCGAATTTCAGCAGCACATAGTACACCTTTCTTGAAAGTTTACAAGCATCATTGCAGTTTTTCATGCACTGCATACCCAATACCCATATCAGTTATTTCTGAGGCGTAGCCATATCAGTCTTTTTAAGACGCCCATATACCACCCTGTCTATACCGCCAAGGTCTTTGACAACCTTTACTTCATGACAGCACTTATCCAACAGTTCCGCCACCGCATTGGCCTGATTGATTCCCACCTCAAAGGCTATCAGGCCACCGGGCTTCAGATGCTCCGGAACACCGCCAATTATCGCCCTGTAGAAATCCAGTCCGTCAGTTCCCCCATCGAGAGCTGTGAGCGGCTCATAGTCTCTTACTTCTTTCTGCAGGTCTTTTATATCCCCGGCCGGAATGTACGGAGGATTGGAAACTATTATGTCAAAGCATTCTCCTTTCAGATTTTCGAAAAGGTCGCTCTTTTTAAAGGCAATTTTTTCTTTAACACCGTTCTTTTCAGAATTGATGCGTGCAGTTTTTAATGCTTCCTCCGATGTATCGGTTGCAGTGACACGGCAATTTTCTATATAGTGGGCAAGGCTTACCGCTATGCATCCCGAACCTGTACCTATATCAAGAATATGCAGTTCCCGTCCGGTATCCCGGCAGCTGTCGGCAAAGGCGATTACGGTCTCAACCAGTATCTCGGTATCATGCCGGGGTATGAGAACATGGGAGTTAACCGTGAACTCCAGGGACATGAACTCCTGAACGCCTGTTATATACTGTACTGGCATACCGGCTGCCCTCAGGGCTATACATTCAAAAAACCGGTTCAGCACAGAATCATCAAGAATTTCATCCCCGTGAGTATACAGGAACACCCTGTCACGTTTTAACACGGAACAAAGCATGACCCCGGCATCCGTATCCGGGGTCTCGATTTTCGCATTTCTTAAAGTTTCAATACCTTTAAACAAAGCATCTCTCAAAATCATAAATACACCATTCCACGCAAGACCGTTTTGAAACAATTCCGGCAGCATAGCTGCCCATCTCCGGTATTCGTCTGTTCTAAAAAGCGCTGTCACAATATTTAGTCTTTCTTCAATAATTCTATATATATCTGCAGCATTTGCTGCTTACCAGTTATCCGCGTCCTTGTCTTGCACCAGAACATTGCAAAAGGCGGCAATCGCCACTTCTATCTGGGCATCGTCCGGTTCCCTGGTAGTAAATATCTGAAACAGCATCCCCGGAGCATTTATTATCTTCATTATCATCCATTCGCTATGGCGTCCGGCAAACTTCAATACCTCATAGGACAGACCTGCAACAAGAGGCACCAGAGCAAGCCTGATGAGAACATTGAACCAAACGTTTCCCAATGGAACCAACGAAAATACCAGTATGCTGACAATCATAACCAGAAACATGAAAGATGTGCCGCACCTCGGGTGCTTCGTGGAATACTTGCGGACATTCTCCACTGTAAGCTCATCGCCATGCTCATAGCAGTGTATTGTTTTATGCTCTGCCCCGTGGTATTCCCATACCCGCTTAATATCTTTCATCATTGAAGCAAGCTTCAGGTATATGAAAAATATCACTATCCTTACCAACCCTTCAAAAAGGTTATATGCTATAGTGTTCTGAAACCCTGCGAGAGTAGCTATGAAATTGGGCAGCAGGACAAAAAGCCCCAGGCTGAAAGCAATTGCAACAACTACTGCGGCATATATGGCAATATCCTTAAACCTATCACCGAATAACCTTTCAAAGAACTTGTCAAGCTTGGACGGTTCAGATTGTTCTTCCTCCAGATCCACAAAATCTGCCGAGTACATAAGCGCTCTCATCCCGAAAACTATTTGTTTCGCAAAATTCATAACTCCCCTTGCCACAGGTACTTTGGATACCCAATTCTTTTTAGGCAGAGGTTTCTTTTCGATAACTATCTCGCCATCAGGCTTCCTAATGGCTATGGCAGCATTCTCAGGGCCTAGCATGAGTATGCCCTCAATTAATGCCTGACCTCCAATACTAGTCTTTTTCATCTCTTCTCCTCACAAACAAATAAAACTTTCCCACAAAAACAAAAGGCTGAAATTGCTTCAGCCTTTAGCTTATCATACTTTTATGCACATTTCAATTAATTGACAGCATTAAAATGTGCAAATCACATTATCTGTCTTAAACGCAAATTACTCATTATCCACAATTCCAAATTTCCTCTTGAACTTCTCAACCCTTCCGCTTGTATCAACGAACTTCTGCTTTCCTGTAAAGAAAGGGTGACACTTTGAACATATTTCAACGCGCAATTCCTTTTTGGTAGAACCTGTTACAAAAGATTCCCCACATGCACACCTTACTATTGCTTCTCCATATTTTGGATGAATACCCTCTTTCATTCTTTTCACCTTCTTTCAATAGCCTTTTATTATTATTGCAGCTGTAAGTTTTTCATGATCCAAACTGCACGAATTCCATTAATAAAACAAGTTTATATCGTAGTTAAATTATCTGTCAGTTTATAATGTTTGCATACTTATGTATCCCCTATAGAAAGACAGAAAGTATTTTAACACAAATGCGTTGTTCATGCAAGTGTTATTTATCCAAGAACGCAAGATTAATACCGTTTACAAATTCTTCATTTGTTTTGGTCTGCATCAGACGGTTGATTATTATCTCGGTTACTTCCGCCGTACCCATGTTGCTCATGGCTTTTCTTATCGCCCACATGCTTTCCAGCTCTTTTTGGCTAAGCAGAAGTTCTTCCCTTCGGGTTCCGGATTTATTAATGTCAATTGCAGGGAAAATACGCTTTTCTGACAATCTCCTGTCCAGATGCAATTCCATGTTACCGGTTCCCTTAAACTCTTCAAAGATAACATCATCCATCCTGCTGCCGGTCTCAATCAGGGCTGTGGCTATAATGGTAAGGCTTCCGCCGTTTTCAATATTCCTGGCCGCTCCAAAGAACTTCTTCGGTTTATGCAGTGCGCCGGGGTCCAGACCTCCGGAGAGTGTCCTTCCCGTCGGAGGGATGGTCAGGTTATAAGCTCTTGCAAGCCTTGTGATACTGTCAAGAAGTATAACTACATCCTTTTTCTGCTCTACAAGCCTCTGGGCCCTTTCCAGAACCATTTCAGCAACCTTTATATGATGCTCGGGAACTTCATCAAAAGTCGAATACAAAACATCGCCTTTTATGCTCCTCTGCATATCGGTCACTTCTTCCGGCCTTTCGTCTATAAGCAGAACTATCAGTTCCATTTCAGGATAATTGGTTGTTATAGCGTTGGCTATCTTTTTCAGAAGAATTGTTTTACCGGCTTTGGGAGGAGACACGATCATTCCGCGCTGTCCCTTACCTATGGGTGCTATCAAATCTATCAATCTTGTGGATAATTCTCTTGGGGTAGTCTCAAGAGTTATCCTTTGGTCAGGATATATAGGAGTAAGGTGCTCAAACGGAATTCTCTTGGATGCAACTTCCGGCGGGTCTCCATTTACAGACTGCACATACAAAAGCGCCTGAAATTTCTCCCCTTCTTTTGGTATTCTTCCCTTTCCCTTTATCTTGTCGCCGGTTTTCAATCCAAACCGCCTTATCTGTGAGGGGGATACATATACATCCTTCAAACCTGACAGATAATTGTCACTTCTTAAGAAGCCATATCCATCGGGCAAGACTTCCAAAACACCTTCAACCGGGTCATCGCTCTCTATCTTTTCAAGATTGTAGTTATTTGCCTGCTCTTTTCTCTGTTCCTGCTGCCTGCTTGTATATCTGTCGCTTCTTTCCGGCTGTTTTTCCAACTCTTTCTCAGTTTCAGCGGGAGTCTTGCCTTCTTCCTTCGCTTCAGCAGCCTGTTCCTGTTCTTGTTCCTGTTTCTGTTCCTGTTCCTGTGCCTGGACGGTTCTTTCCTTTTGAACTCTTTCCTTTACAGGTTGATCTGCTTTTTGCTGTTCTGCATCAGGCTGCACCTGTTCATCCACGACAGCAACAGGCTCCTCAGCCTCAGTTTGCTGTGCTTTGGTTTGTTCCGCCATAGTTTGCTCAATAGACAATTGCCGCTGCTCGGCTGCTTCTTTTTCACCTGCTGAAGCCTCCGTTGTCTCAGGTTTACCGCTGACAGACTCTTCAACGTCTGCAGCTTTTTTTGAAAGCCTGCCGCGCCTTGTCTTTTTGACAGGTTCAGTTGTTTTAGCAGGTTCATCAGGTTTTTCCCCAACCTCATCATCACCTGTTTCCACGGCTGCCGGCCGTTCTTCAGAACTCCCACGGCTTTCAGCTTCTATTTCAATTTGATCTATTTGCTTTTGCTCTGAACCTTCATCACTGTCACTGGATTTTGAAGCTCTTTTTCTGCGCTTCACAACAACTTCAGGCTTGACTTCCTGTGGCTGTTCTTCTGCCTTTTTGGAACTTTCTTCTGCCTGGACTTTTCTTCCCTCTTCCAGAATTTTTTCTATCAATTCATCCTTTTTTAGCCTTGAAATACCTTTTATATTCAGCATTTTTGCAATATAACGCAAATCTTCCAAAGTCTTTCCTTTTAGATTAATATCTTCCATATCACACCGCCTTATTTAAACATTATATATATTAAAATCCTTCGGGAATTATAAAATAGATACACCAAGCGAACCCTTCGAATATTAGAATTAAACCTTTGGGGAGACTTGTGAATACTACCGAATCCTATTATAGCATTTAGTTTAATTTTTGTCAAAATTTCATTGCCCGGAATAGCATTCAGGCGTTCCTGAGCTACTCCGAGGGTTTGAAAATCCTGCACTTCGGATTGCAACATTTTTTATTTCCCACGGCAATCAATAAATGATATGTTTTCCGGGGTACTCTCTAATCCAGATGCTTCAAATCATACACACAATTCAATCAACCTCGAATCCCGCCTTGTTATTGTTTGCGCATCCAATCATTATCCTCTTTGAAGACAGGAGATGCTTCAGGTCTTCATTTGAGCCTGTTTTTATCTCAATGCTCCTGTCGCATCTTCTGCATTTTAACAATATTTTTTCAGTAAAAAGCACAAGCTCAATATCCCTGCTCCCACATATGCAATACAGATTCCCCATTTCAGCGATATCATGTATTTTGTTCAGTGAATCAAAGGCCACCTGTGTGTTTTTGAAATAGCTTTCATAACCCAGCATATCCACCATTTCGTCCAGTTCCTTTTCTATTGCATCAATCTTCTTGCGCACATCGTGGTCGTTTCCGACAAAGCAATGCTGTATACCTGTCTCCGGGCAGTTAAATATGCTTAAGCTTTTACCCAGCATGTCTTTCCTGCTTATTCTGTGCACATGCTCCCTGCCGCATGCCATGCAACCTGCATAAATTATATAGCATGCCGGTCCGCTTTCACAAACGGTTGCACTGTATTTGCCGCACCGGCATTTCAGATGTATATCCCTGCCATTCTCCGGCAGTCTGAAAGCAGATATATTATGAAACTCGTAGGTCCCGCAGCAATAACATTTATATGCAATGGTCACGTCCGTGTTTACAAGCATATTATCACCTCAGCAAACGCAAAAAGTAATATTCAGCCTAATGCCAATGAAATCTTTCCTTACTTTCTAATGGATATAAAATATCCACTATTTCATTTTTAATACGCAAAATTGAAAACATAAGCAATTAAGAGAACCTCTAAATCAAGAATCTCACAAGGAGCATTGTGAATGTATCGCTTTATCTTAAAATTAAAGCTCTAGTTCTTGGTATCAACCAGCGCCGGACAATGCAATATTTTTTAATAAATGCCTTTAGTAAATATTTATATTAAGTATTCTTCAAACACGTGTTTTTAATAAATTTTTGAATAAATGTCTTTTTATAATTATTTCCCAATAAATTTTAAATAAATATTATCCTAAACAAAGAATTTCTCTGTTTTTAAGAATACCGGGCCCATACCAATGCTGTAACAAAAAAACATAAATCCGTGATAATAATATTTCGCCAGATATTTTAAAAATCCTCCCTGGAATAATATATATTATATAATTACCAGGTTTATATCAGTTCATACAGACTTGGAGATTTTTTACGGAAAGTTTTAACGGAACTGAAGATGTTATATGGAATAGGTAAATTTGCTCATATGCATAAAAAGCGGCAGGTATAAAACCGGCAGGGATTGCCTGGTTATTCAACAGTCCCTGCCAGTGACATACCAATATAACCGCTTGTATTCATTAATTTATTTTATTTAGTGTCGTGCAGTAAATTGTAAATGTTTATGCAGCTATCCCCTAATTTGGTAATAACAGCATCGACAGTAGTCCTTTTACTGCACAGGTATATGCATACTTGACAATTGAAACCAAGTATTGTTTCCGGAAATACCCTATGGTATCTCCCAAATTCTCAAGCTTTAAGGATTTCTTGTTTGAAACCCTGAAAAGCTCTAGAAAAGTATAAGTCATAAAGACCATGCTCCAGAATCGCTTTATTGATGTTAAGGATTCTACCTGGTATTCATCAAATCCAAGTGAGTTTTTTTGATACCGATAGCTCACTTCTATATCCCTGCGGTTCTGGTAATATAAAAGTATCGCTGAACTGCTTCCTTTTACACCTGAAGGTATTTGTATATGATTATTGCAGCCTGACCTCTGGTAAGCTCCCCTTTGGGATTGAACTTCCCGCCATAGCCGCTGATTATGCCTAAACCCTGGGCAATGGATACATACCCTATGAGGTCGGGGTTGATTTCAGTTTCATCTATAAATATGCTCTTGTAAATACCCTTTATTTCTGCCACCTTATCATACTTCATGGCCCTGATAATGAATTTTACGCCATCTTCCCTCGTTATGACCGCATCAGGATCCTTTTCATCTTCTTTTATTATGCCTTCTCTTATCATGTAGGCATACAGGGTTTCAGTTTCCTTGTCAGTACCTTTATAGGATACAGGTACATAGTAATCGGACAGCGTTTTTGAAAGCAGCTTAAGAAAATCTACCTGCTTTATGCTTTCATCAGGCCTAAATTCATCCCCGTCAAGGGCTATGCCGTATTGGGCCAGAATCCTTATCTCATTTTCAGCATAATGGCCGTCAATATCGCTGTATTCTACAGCCTTTACTTCTTCATAGGGTTCACCGTCGTTATCCAGTACAACTCCGGTTTCAGGATCAAATATCCATGGTTTTCCCGTATCCAAAGCATATACCAGCTTCACTTTCACATTATTATAGTCGGGAACATATGCTTTTTCACTGTCCTGCATTTCATAGCAAAGTTTGTATTGCAGCTCAAGACCCAGTTCATCGAACATCACTTCGTAAGCCTTGTCGGAAGTTACGTTTTGGCTGACAGCAGGAAACTCCACGTCAAACCAGGCCATGCTAAAGCTGTATATCTTTCCGTTTACGGCATCATATCCTATATTCAAATAGTTGTCAGTGAAAGGTATTCCGTCCACCATTCTTGTGTAGTTTACATAATATTGCAGGGGCTTTTCTGATTCCTCGGCATATATGATAACATCATCCTGGCTTGCAGTGTCATATTCCGTCTGGGAAAACAACTCCGGCTTAAATTCCTTGAGGAATTCCTCAGCGGCAGCTTTCGCATCCTTTTCATCGTATTTGGCCTTTGCATTTGCGTCATAAGGTATACTTGTATAGAAGTTTGTTATTTCCCCGGTTTTCGCGTTTAAAGTTATGCTGGCATACCTGTAATCATTGTCACCCCTGGCTTCTTTCACAAAGCTGAGTCTCCACAGGAATTCGTCCTTGTTGGGCCATGATCTCGAAAGCCGTGCATTTGAAAGCTTATATTCTTCAGTCAGCCCCAGCATTTCAAATTCCCTTGCTGTTTTTTCCGCATCTTCCCTGCTTATCAGCCCGGATGCTTCTTGTGCGGCTTCCAACTCTTCAGGGCTGAGATTGACTTCCGCTGCCTGTTCAGCGGTAGACTTCATTGCCATATCGGCAGTTCCCATTTCCTCGGCGTACCTTCCATAATAACCTGTCTGGATCAGCTCTCCGGTCAGTGCATCTATGGAATACGTGCTGCCATATACCGGTACATATGCCGGGAATATTTTTATCTCATCATTTTCATAATCATATGAATACTTGTAAACAAGTTTCAGACCTGCTTTTTCCCTGTATGCCTTTTCTGCCTGTTCAAGGGTTATCGCCTTGATTGTCGAGGGGAAACTCAGGTCGTCGTTCCAATTATAGTAGTAGTTTCTTACAATTCCGGTATCCCTGTCTACTGTAACACTGATGTAGTTCTCATATAAAGGAACTCCGTTCTTTACCCTGTAGAAAGTAAAATAATAGTTGTAATCAATGGATAAAGGCTCTGAACTGTCCTGCAGTTTGACACTGGCAGCCGCAACGGGATTGACTTTCTTTATAAAGGACTCGGCAGATTCCAGCGCATCCCCCCTGCTGACTTTGGGAAGTTTCTTCCTGTCAGAATAATTATATGGGATATAGCGATCATAGGAATAAATCGTTCCGCTGTCATCAGCAGAAACCCATATGCTGCCTTTAAGATCATCTTTACTGTTCCAGGTCAGGTACCAAATCGTTTTTCCGTCTTCCTGGGTATAGGCATCATAGTTCTTGTTAAATGTAAAATCCTCGGGAATGTCAATCTTTGACTTTACACTTTTCAAAACCTCCTCCAGGCTTTTGCCGGTCTCTGCGAAAGCCTGTGCCGGCATAAGCGAGACGAAAAGCATAATAACAGTCAAAAACACAGCAAAAGATCTCTTCATCAAATAACACCTCTTTGAATTAGTTTTACTTATTAGACTTGGTTAATAATGAAAAGTTCCATAAGATATACCAAGGTCACAGCTTATTTTATATAAAGCATAGGTACGGATTGCAAGCATAAAAGTTGGTTTTTTTCGTATCAAATGCATGCAATATATCCCTTTGGCAGACGCTTTCCACCCATAACTGCTTCCTGTGCCGGCCGGGCAATGTGATAAATTGATTTTCACAAACATGGCATAAATGATATAATTGGTATATACCACACTTTAGAAAGGCGGTTTTTCCATGGAAAAATATATTGATTATGCAATCCAGCAGGTGATAAACCTTTGCAATATACCCAGCCCTACCGGCTTCACAAGGCGGGTGCAGAACTATCTTGTCGGAGAATTTGAGAAGTTGGGGTATAAACCTGTTTTGACCAACAAGGGTTCCCTGCTTGTCGATCTTGGAGGAAACGGCGATGTGCTGGTGCTGGCCGCCCATGTGGACACTCTGGGCGCCATGGTACGGGCCGTCAAGGATAATGGCCGGATCAGGATCTCAAAAATAGGCGGGTTTCCTGAAAACTACATTGAAACCGAAAACTGCACGGTCCATACAAGGACGGGCAAGGAATACTCCGGAACGGTGCAGCTCGTAAATCCTGCAGTTCATGTAAACAAGGATGTCTCGGATACAAAGAGGGATGATTCCAACATGGAGGTAGTGCTGGATGAGAAGGTGAGCTCAAGGGAAGACGTCCTGAAACTGGAGATAAACCCGGGGGATTTCATATCCTTTGATCCAAGGACGGTATATACCCCGAGCGGATTTATTAAAAGCAGGCACTTGGATGACAAGGCAAGCGCAGGCGTGTTGATTGCCCTTGCCAAATATGTAAAAGATGCCTCTCCCCAATTGCACAGAAAAGTTTATCTGCTGTTCACAACCTATGAAGAGGTAGGCCATGGAGGTTGCTCCGGGCTTCCGGACAGCGTGAAGGAAATGATTTCGGTAGATATGGGCGCTGTCGGCGACGACCTGCAGGCCGACGAGTTCAAGGTCTCCATTTGCGCCAAGGATTCAAATGGGCCCTATGACTATGATGTCACCACCAGGCTGATTGAGCTGGCGAAAAAGAGCAACCTGAATTATGCGGTGGATATATATCCTTTTTACGGCTCGGATGTGGATGCAGCGCTTTCAGCAGGATATGACCTGAAGCATGGCTTAATAGGCCCCGGAGTGTCAGCATCCCATGGATATGAAAGGACCCACAGGGAAGGCATCGGAAACACGCTGCTTCTCTTGAAAGAGTATGTGGAATCCCCCTGATGCAGTATCATGCTGAAAGGAATACGAACTATGAAATACGTACGGTTGATAGCCTTTATACTTCTTTACCTGGCAGTATACTTTATTGTTTCAAATTATATAAGTGTTTTGTTCATAGTTTTATCCCTGATAAAGGAGCTTGTTAAAAATCCCGCAGCTTTGTTTGATGAAGCTTTGCATGATAAAATCAACCTGGAGATCATGTATGATTACATCGGAAGCAGCATATGGTTTATGGTAGCCGCAGCTGTAATTTCTTTTCCCATATATGCATTGATATTACGGCTCCGGAAGAAAAGAATCACCAAATTCTGCGAATTCCATAGGATATCCTTTAGGCATGTGGCGATTACGGCTTTAATGGGCATATCCCTGAATTTTATTGTGGAATATTTCGTGTCCGTAACTTCGCTGGATGATCTTTCACCTTATGTGGAACAGATACTTAATCAGATTTTTGACAACAATGACTTCCTTGCAATTTTAATCAGCATCGGAATAGTCGGTCCTTTTATTGAAGAGGTAATATTCAGGGGACTGATATTGAATGAACTCAGGCAAAACATGCCTGTGGTTCCTGCTGTAATCATACAGGCAATCCTTTTCGGAGTCTACCATGGAAATCTCACCCAGGGCATATATGCAACCTTCCTTGGCATTGTGATGGGACTGGTATGCATTAAAATGAACTCCATATGGGCCCCCGTAATAATCCATATGTTTTTCAACAGCACCAGCACAGTTCTTGGGAAACTGGTGGACCCGCAGATTTTTGTAAGATACCAGTACCTCATGTTGTTTGGCAGCGTTGTTCTGTTTATAGCAACTTCCGTCATGACCTGGAGGGATAATGAAAGGGTAATGGGCACTGAGTAATGTTCGGCTTTATGCGCTGCAGGAAAAAACGGCTTCCTGTGGAATGGAGATGTCCGGTTTACCAGGTTTGTTTGAATGAAACGTTTTTTCTTTCCGGGCAAAAATCTTTAATTATTCATGCCTATATGAAAGAAGCGGTTTGTTCATCAAATATATCTGTTTGCATGTGGTGCAAGAAACGGTGTTTGAAATGATGGAGCCTGCAATAAAGCAACCGGCAAAACAACAGGCGGAAGATTCAAACAACCGGCGGGAAGCTCACCCGCCGGTTTCATATGTGTATCATGGAATTTTAATGTCCAGCATCTGTTTCATCCGGTTTTTATGTGATCCGGCAATTTTCAGCCGGAACGGCAAATACTGTCCTTTCACCCGCATTACTTTATATTCTTAATAGCCTTTTCGGCAAAGCTTGTGTCCGACAGCTTCTCATAAGGTACTTTCTCATTCAGCTCTCCGGCTGTCTGCATAACTTCCTGCAGCAAATCAAATGAATTTTGCTTCAGAATAGGATCCGTATTCCATGCATCAATATCTTTGTACCTTTGCGTAACTGTTATCAGCAAGTCAAGATCGGTATCAGGGAAATATGACTGGATAGCCTCTGCTATTTCCTTAGGGGTATGCTTGCTAACCCAGATCTGTCCCTTGTATATGGCATTTGTAAACTTTTGTATTATATCCTTGTTTTTCTCTATGTAGCTCTTTTTTGCATAGTAGGCCGTATAGCTTATCTCACCGCTTTCCTTGCCTATGGATGCAAGCACATATCCTTTCCTTTCCTTTTCCACCAGCGACGCTGTGGGTTCAAAAAGAGCCACATATTCCGCATCGGTTCCGGTAAAGGCTCCTGCCATGACCGAAAACTGTATGCTCGTGTCAATATACACATCGGCTCCGGGCATGATCCCGTTTTTCTTCAGGACATACTCCAGCGTCATATTGGGCACTCCGCCCTTTCTTCCGCCTATTATGGTCTTTCCCTTTACATGGGACCAGTCAAAGTCAGGATCAGGATCCTTTCCTACCAGGAAAGAGCCGTCCCGGTTGGTCAGCTGGGCAAATACTATCGGATAGTCTTCCTTGCCTTCATTGTACACGTAGATTGCAGCTTCCGGGCCGGAAAACCCTATGTCCACCTGATTGGACAATACGGCCGTCATGACCTTGTCGGCCCCCTGACCGGTAGAGAGCTCAATCTCCAATCCTTCTTCCTTGAAAAATCCCTGGCTTAGCGCAACATACTGGGGAGCATAGAATACGGATCGGGTAACCTCACTTAACCTGACTTTTGTTGCTTCCTTTTTACCACACCCCGATAATACAAGGGATACGCCTATGATGACCACAAGCAGCAGAGCAAATATTTTTTTCATTTTCAACCCTCCTGTTTTGAATTAATCAATATCTTTTAAATCAATATCCTGGCCAACCTGTTTTGCCGCCCAATCATGCAAGTCCGGCACAAACAGCAGAATCAACGTTCATGGTTTTTTACCAAGAGTCTTTCAAGATACACCACTCCCTGATACATCAGGGTGGCAGCCAGAGCCAGTATTATCACACTGGTCATCACCAGGTCCAGTTGGAACACCTGGCCGCCATAAATGATGAGATAACCAATCCCGGCTTTTGATACCAGGAATTCTCCCATTATGACACCTACCCAGGATAATCCGACATTTATTTTCAGGGAATTGATTATCGTAGCAAAATTTGCCGGAACCACCACCTTGGTGAGAATCTGGAAACGGTTTGCTCCAAAGGTCTGTACCAGTTTTATCATGTTCTGGTCCACCGTAAGGAAACCATTCAGGACTTCCATGATAGTGACTATAAGGGATATGGCAAGAGCCATGACTATAATGGACCC
>ENA-UPSB01002216-UPSB01002216.1-bioreactor-metagenome-genome-assembly--contig:-NODE-2216-length-19304-cov-9.228999_pt1 | contig 19304 bp, 20 predicted proteins | sample MGYA00238182_ERZ773286 | MGnify/ENA primary metagenome ERZ773286 (study PRJEB29026, sample SAMN07631240) | bioreactor metagenome | isolation source: Switchgrass digestor | place: USA: Dartmouth... | reverse complement strand
GAGGAATAGGAGCAGTAATTTTAACATCATCATAAGGAATTCCTTTTATATTTCCTTTTGATAAAACAGGCTCAATATCTTCAATTAAAGTATCTGAATAGATTTCGATGAATTCCAGTAGATTTTTTGGAGTTTCTTTGTATAGATAAGTTAAAATTGACTTCATTGGGATTATTGAATTATTGCTTTTATCTACTATTCCATAGCCTTCATTGCCTTTATAAATGTATGATATGAATTTCATATGAAAACCCCTTTCTCTTATAATGTACTTATATTTTAACATACATAATAGATAACAAATTTATATATTTAATAAAAAATACAGTCGATTACGGTTTCGCCTATGCAAACTTAAGTTTAACCATAGGCTGCAAATGTAATCTCCTTGTTTTTTTTATTAAATATATATGTTCTTAACTATAGCTCTTTAGAACTTACTAGCTTATTTTTCATCTATATCTGTTATAATAAAACTAGCTAATATGAATTGAACCAATTGGAGTGATAATATGTATAAGGTGTTAATTATAGAAGATGATGAAAAGCTTAGAAATCTTATAAGGGATGGACTGATAAGATATAATTATGATGTTTCAACAGTAAAGGACTATTCTAATGTGAAAAGAGAGTTTATAAAGGAAGCACCTCATCTTGTGCTTATGGACATAAATCTTCCAAATTATGATGGGTTTTTCTGGTGCAGGGAGATAAGGAGCATATCTAAGGTTCCAATAATATTCATATCAGCAAGGTTTTCAGATATGGACCAGGTTTTGGCCATAGAAAATGGAGGAGACGATTACATAGTTAAGCCCTTTTCCTTCGACCTGTTAATGGCTAAAATAAAGGGAGTTATGAGAAGAGCCTATGGAGAATATGCTGAAAACACTTCAAAGGATGTACTGGAAGTAGAAGGGTTGTATCTTTATCCTGGGCAAAATATAATTGAGTGGAACCAAAAGAAGGTAGAGCTTAGCAAGAAGGAATTTGCTTTACTTAATATCCTCATTAAGAACCTGGATAATATAGTTATTAGAGAGAAGCTATTAGAAGAGCTTTGGGATGATATGGATTTTGTAGATGACAATACTTTATCCGTAAACATTGCAAGATTGAGGAAACGATTAGAAGATATAGGCATATATGATGCCATTGTAACGAAAAGAGGTCAGGGATACTCTATGATAAAAACTTGGAATTAGGTGATATTATGAAATTTACCGATTATCTGATTGATAGGCTTTTATACATATTGTTCTATTTTATAAGCATTGTTTTAGTAATAGTCATTATGAGCCTTGATTCTATTAATAGAGATATTGGCCTTAATATTGGAAATATATTGTATGCTATATTAATTTCCATAGCTATGCTAATAGTTTTTTTGGCTATAGATTACTTAAGAAAGAGGGAAGTATATAGGGCTATAAATAGAGGCCTAGAAAGGGATGAATCTGACTATATATTTAATATGCCTGGCAGGGCAAATAGAGAGCATAGAGCTTTTAAAAAGCTGCTTACTAAAAACTATATGCATTATGAGAATACTCTAGACAGCTATAGAAAGAAATACAGAACCCAGCTTAACTTAAAAAGCAGATGGATTCATCAGCTTAAGACTCCAATATCTGTAATTAAGCTTCTTTTGGAAAAGGAAAAGGAGAAGGATATAGATGAAAATACAAGAAAGAACTATGAAAGCATTGAGGAAGAGATAGAAAAGCTATCCCATGGACTTGAAATGGAACTATACTCTTTGAGAATAAACGATTTTGAAATGGATTTTAAGGTAGAGAAGATTGATGTAATAGATATTGTCAGAAAGGTCATCAATGAAAATAAGAATGCGTTTATAGTAAATTCCATTTATCCAAGCATAGAATCTAAGGAGAACACACTGGTTAAAAGCGATAAGAAGTGGCTAAAATTCATAATAAGCCAGATAATATCCAATTCCATTAAATATACCAGAGTAAAGGATATAGAAAGGAAGTACATACATGTTAGCCTTTCCAGAGAGGAAAACAGCACAGTTCTTTCTATAGAGGATAACGGGGTAGGAATACCCAATAAGGATTTAGACAGGGTATTCAATGCCTTTTTCACAGGAGAAAACGGAAGAAAGTACTATGAATCAACAGGAATGGGACTTTACCTTGTAAAGGAGATATGCGACAGAATAGGACATGGTGTAGAAATAAAATCGGTGGAAGGCATGGGAACCATAGTGAGAATCATATTCTACGACTCAAGGAGCATATATGACAAAATTGTAAGATAATATTTTGTCTTTGTAAGGGAAATCAATGGAAGGATTTCTCTTATTTTTTTAAAATGTAGATAACAATAACGTTGGGAGGTAAGGAAATGTTTATATTGGAGACTAAAGGATTATCTAAAATATATGGCTCTAAGGGAAAGGGAGTAACTGTAAAAGCATTGGATGATTTTTCAATGAATGTTAAGGAAGGAGAGTTTGTGGGGGTCATGGGCCCTTCAGGAAGTGGCAAGACTACTCTTTTGAATATACTTGCTACAATAGACTCGCCTACCTCTGGAGAAGTATTAATAAATGGGAAAAACCCACATAGATTGGATGAGGATGAATTGGCCCTTTTCAGAAGGAAAAACTTGGGCTTTATATTTCAGGATTTTAATTTGCTGGATACTCTTTCAGTTAAGGAAAATATAATACTGCCTCTAGTGTTGGAGGGGAAAGGACAGAAAGAAATAGAGAAAAAGGCTATGGATATGGCTAAAATACTTAATATAGAGGAGATTCTAAACAAGAGAACCTATGAGATTTCAGGAGGTCAACAGCAGAGAACTGCATGTGCTAGAGCTTTGATAAACGACCCATCAATAATACTTGCCGATGAACCTACAGGAAATCTGGATTCAAAGGCATCAATGGACTTAATGGAGGCTTTGGAGACTATAAATGAAAAAAGGAGAGCCACAATTGTTATGGTTACTCATGATGCCTTTGCAGCAAGCTTTTGCAATAGGATTGTTATGATCAAGGATGGTAAGTTCTATTTAGAACTGGTAAAGAGCTCTTCTAGACAAGTATTCTTCAAGGAAATATTGGATGGCCTTTCCTTAATTGGAGGTGGATACAATGAGACTATATGATTTTGCCTTGAAGAACTTAAAGGGAAACCTATATAGATATGTAATGTATTATTTAAGCAATGTATTTACTATAGCTGTATTCTATATATTTTTAAACTTCCTATTCCATCCTAGGTTAAGAAGTGGACCCTTGGCTCCTAGTGCAACAGTACATTCTGGAGCAATGAGTGGTATCTTTATATGCCTAGTCATAATAATCATATTTACAGTCTTATTTATTGGCTATGCAACTAGTATGTTTATAAAATCCAGAGGGAAGGAATTTGGACTATTATCCCTATTTGGAATGACAAATAAGCAAATAAGAAAATATATATTAACAGAAGGAATTATTATATCTCTTGTTTCCATAATATCAGGAGTTTTGGCTGGAATGCTTTTTTCAAAGCTGTTTTTCATGGCTATGGAAGCTTTTATGGATATAAGCTTGCCATTTAACGTATCATTAACAGCAACATTGCTTACAGTTATAATATTCTTGGGATTGTTTCAGGTAGTTAATTTACTGGCAGCATCAAAGATAAGAAACAAGGAAATAGTAGACAACCTTAAAACAGAAAGAGTGCCTAAGAAAATGCCAAGGTATTCCAGGATAAAGGCAGCCTTAGGAGTAATCTTATTAGGACTTGGCTATATTACCGCTTGGATTGTAGATGGAGCTCTTGTAATATTTGCTATGATACCGGTAGTGTTAATAGTTGTTTTGGGAACCTACTTCATATTTACTCAGTTTAGCATAGTTTTAGCAAATAAATTAGCCAATAATAAGGGTCTGTTTTATAACAAGACAAATATGGTGGCTTTTTCCCAGATGATATTTAAGCTTAAGGACACTGCGAAGGTATTGTTTCTGGCATCTATATTAGGGGCTATAACTTTTACAGCTACAGAAACCATATATTCCTTCTTTACAGAAATACCTAATATTTCAGGTATTAGTGATATGCCTCAGGATATCGCCATAATCCAAAGGGGTGAAAACCTAAATGATGATAAAAGCCTAGATAAAGCAATAAGGATACTAGAAGATGAGGGACTTAATATAGAGGAAATTTTCAAGGTAAAATTAATAAATGTTACAAATGAAACTAAAAAGGATTCTGATGGACTTGGAACCTATATATTAGCTATTTCCAACTCAGATTACAATAGCTTAGCCAGATCTGCAGGTAGAGAGCCGGTAACTGTAAATGAAAATGAAGTCATATACAATTATCCCTTTATGACATATTTAAATGAAGAGGGTACAGAGCTAGGAAGGATGTATCCATACGAAGTTATGGAATTGAACTTAAATGGAGTGACTAGAAATTTTAAGGTAGAGAGAGAAGTACATGGTCCTGTAGCTACCTTAATTATGCGTTACTCTGACCTTGTAATATTAAACGATAATGATTATAAAAAACTAATGGATAAGGCTACAGATAAGGATTTAAGAATATTCAATGGAATCAATGTAGACAATTGGAAAAGGTCATATAAGGCTTCATTGGAAATACAGGATATGCTAGGAGTAGGATATCAAAATAATTTCTATTCCAAGGCAATACCCTATAGGGAGATGAGAAGCTTCTATGGATTTACATTATTCTTAGGATTTTTCATTGCATTTTTATTCTTCCTGGCAACTGGAAGTATAATATACTTTAAGCTCTTTAACGAAATAAAACAGGACGGTATTGAATATGGAATTCTAAAGAAAATTGGAATTACTAAAAAAGAGATGAACAGCATGATAACCAAGCAAATAGCATTTGTATTCTTTTTGCCCTTTGTAGTAAGCACACTCCATTCTCTATTTGCACTTAAGTCCCTGGCAAATCTACTGGATGCAAGTCTAATTAGAAATGGGTTAATTGTAATGGTAGGGTACTTTATATTCCAAGGTATATACTTTTTAATTATAAGGAGAATATTTATAAACAAAATAGATGAACTGACATATGTGTAGTGCAAGGGGGACGGGGGTTTTTGCATCATTTTGATGCAAAAACCCCCTATCCCAGTTGTATTTAAGTAACATCAAAGGAGGTTGTAAGAATGAATGAAAATAACATAGTTTGGATTGATGCAGAGAGACTTCAGCCATCTCAGTTTTACATAAATGAAAACCCATTAAATCTTTTAAGAAATAATTTTGATAAAAACTATTTGATCCAATACCTGTGAAACTAATAGGGAAAGATTTAGTAATGACTGATGGACATACTCGTGCTTGTTATCTTGTTGAAAAAGATTATAATTCTATTCCTACAGTAGAGGAAAGCTCTGAACTGGACTTAGATGCCTATAGAATAAATGTAAAGGATTGTAAAGAACGCAGTATATGATGAAAGCTTATGGGTATTTATTGATGAAGTAAACAATGGTAAGAATATACCTGTAGCTTTTGGAATGGCAGATTTAGATACCTCCGTCAAGGAAGGAGTACTGGAATGGATACAGGTACTGCCACAATACAGGAGAATGAACCTAGGTACATCCTTAGTTAATGAACTATTAAATAGGTTAAAAGGGAAAGCAGTTTTTGCTACAGTATCAGGAGATTGCAGCAATGTAAGTAATCCAATCAGATTATATAAAAAATAGCCACTTCTATGTATAAGGATATAAAAAAGGCTATTAAAACTTATCCTATATTAAAATGGCTTATAATAAGTGTTTTTCTATTTTCCTCAATCTCCTTTATTAAAGTATACTCTATAGATTATGTTTACGAGGCTCGCCTTGGCCATGGATTGCCACTTGCCATAGTTGTAGGTTTGACATCAATTGCCATTGCTATTTATGAAAAAAAGTAAATGTGATAGGGGATTAGTAGGAAGAAGATAAGGTGTAATTAGTTTTTGGAAAATATTATTCTAATAGGAGGTAAATATGGAACACGATATAGGAAATACAATTATAAACAATGCCCTAATTATTGCAGCTAAAATTCATAAGAATCAAACAAGAAAGGGCTCTGATATACCATACATAGTCCATCCCTTTGAAGTTGCACTGATACTTCAGGAAAATGGGGCAGACGAAGAGATGATTGCAGCAGGGCTACTACATGATGTATTAGAGGATGGAAATTTGGATTTGGAATTCATAAAAAATGAAATAAGGACTAAATTAAATGATAAAGTGCTTAAGTACGTCATTGGAGCATCTGAAAAGCTTGAAAACAGGAAATCGACTCCCTGGATAGACAGAAAAAGCCATACTATAGATTATCTAAAGGATGAAAATACCCCCAGGGAAATTAAGATGATATCCTGTGCTGATAAGCTGAGCAATGCAAGAAGCATATTTAGGGATTTAAAGATAGAAGGAAGTAATCTTTGGAACCGCTTTAATGCAGGATATGAAATGCAGAAGATGTATTATGAGGAGCTGGTGGAAAGCTTAAAGGATTTAGAAGAATTGAAGATGTATGAGGAGTTTAAGGAAGTAGTAAAGGCTATATTTGGTTGATACAAATGGTATAATGTATATGGATATTATTTTCTGATGGAGGATTTACATGGATAATTTTAAAGCTAACAACCTTATGGATAAGAAAAAGTTATTAGAAATATTTGATTATTTAAATGAGAGATTAAAGGAAAACCAATTGCAGCTTGAAATAACCATTTATGGCGGCGCTGTTATGACTATGGTTTATGACAATAGGCCGGCTACTAGAGATATAGATTGTGTATTTAGTGAAACAAATTTTAAGTTACTGGAAAATATATTAAATACCACAAAGTTTGCATTTAATTTACCAGATGGATGGATAAATGAAGAAATTAAAGAACCGTTAAAGTCAATTATTAAAGAAGATAAGGAAACTTATAAAATATATTCCAACTTAAAAATATTAAAACCAAAGGCAGAACAGCTACTGGCCATGAAGGTATTAGCTGCAAGGCCTGAACCTGCTAAAGATTTTATAGATGCTTATATATTGTGTAAAGACTTAAATATTACAACAAAAGAACAGCTTATGGATATAGTCTCACAATATGTACCCATTAAGTTATTAGGAGAAAGACAAATGAATTTCATTAAGTATTTGGGAGAGGATTTGGGTTATGATTGGGAATAAGTATCTTGAAGAGTTATTTAATTACCCAGATGAAGATACAGCTTTAAACCAATTGCTGGAAATGTTAAAAAACAAGGATGAGAAGTTTATAAATAGTCTAAACGAGCCTATAGATTTAACATTATGTGATAAAAAGGAGATAGAATTTTTAACGAAAGTATCCGCTTTAATAGACTATTATCTACAAATTCATGGCCTAGAAGTACCAGATTGGCTTAGGGATGACAAGTTGAGCTTTAAAACACCTTACTATCATCCAAGAAGAATAAGTGATTTTGACAAGATAAAGCTACAAATTACATGTCCTGGTCCTTTTAGAGCTAGAAATGTGTATTTTGATATGAGTGGATTGGAAAGGGTATAGTAGGGTGAGCTCATGAGAAGTAAAGATCAGAGCTTTAAGGCTAATATGTCAAAAGTATACTCCTGACAAAATGAATTATTTTAATTTATCAGGCCTAAAAAGAATCAACATATTTAGAATAGAAATGGAAGAAACTAAAGCTAAAGGAAGAAATAGGATACAAGTGGAGAAGAGATGAAATGGGGAAGGATGGAATAGAGCAAGTTTCATACAAGGATTTATCATTAACAGACAAACTCCATTAAATATGAAACTTCCAACTAAAAAGACTAGCAAATGAGTCATAAAGTTGGCTGCAAATTTTTCTGCATTCATTGTGCAGCAAATTAAATATGCAAACCCAACATTATTTAGAACTTTTGGGGCCCTGGGGTGTAATATTATTAGTATGGAAATTGCTATTGCCAAGGGTATCATGTAGCCTAAAAAGCCACCTATCAGAGGAGTCAGTTTTACTATTCCAATTATCAATAGATAGGCAAGGATTATACCAACCAAGCCTCCCAGTGTTACTGTTGCCAGCTTTTCCTTAAAATCATTGCCAGGTAGAGTAAAAAAGAATATATTGCCTATGAAAATAAGCCATCCATATTCAAAATCAACCAAATGAAATATTGCATTGGCCACAAGCACCAAAACTAATATAGCCACTCGAAAGTAGGCCATAAATTTTTCAGTAACATCTTTTTGCACAATATACCTCCTTATTAGATTTATTTGAAAATCTACTTTTTCCTGCATTTAACCAAATCCGGGGTAAATTAAGAGACCTAAATTGGTGCCTAAACAGGCACCAATTTAGTCTGAGGCTATAACAATTTGATACTTGAAGGGTTGTTTCCGTTGACCATATCCTTTATTCTATGGCCTGCAGGGTATATGGATTCAGGATGGGTAAATATATAAAACCTATTTTCTTCCAAGGCAGTAAATACGGTCATACCTACAGAATCTATAGGCATTCCAGCCAATACTGAACGTTTGGATCGTATATAGCCTGCCTTAAATTCCTGGCTTTGATAGTATGGATCATCCAAAGAAGCATAGCGTTCAGGGCGATATCTGTCGCTTTCGTGGATATTAGTCTGAATAAAGGCTGGGCACAATACATGGACATGAACATTATTTATACCTCTGGCCTTTAAACCAAGATATGTGGTTTCTGCCAATGCTACATCGGCTGCTTTTGTACTGTGATACATAGGTGCATTAGGAGAAATCATTATGCCTGCTGTAGATGCTACATTTATAACTGCAGCTTCAGTTCCCTGCTCAATCATCTTTGGAATGAATACACGCATCCCATAGGCGCGGCTTAGGAAGTTTACTTCTGTAATCCAATTAATATCCTGAATAGGTATTTCCCATATAGGTCCAGAAACTGCTACCCCTGCATTGTTTACAAGAATATCCACTCTTCCGTAGGTATCCATAGTTAAATCATAAAGTTCCTGTACATTTTCTATTAGGGATATGTCAGCTGTGTGGGTAACACCTTCCCCTCCCATGTCTTTTATCTCTTCCAGTGTTTTTTGCACACTTTTATCATCAATGTCATTAAGAACCACCTTCATACCATGGAGCACAGCCTCTTTAGCTATGGCTGCACCTATACCGCTACCGGCTCCGGTAACAACAATAACTTTATCCTTAAAGTCCTTCATCTCAATCCCCCTCCTTTAAAATACAAATGCTTTGTCGTTTGCTTCCTTTATAGCATCGCCAATCAAACCAGGCTTTACAACATCTCCTATGCAAGTAACCTTATCAAAGGCTTCTTCAAAGTGGCTTACTATTTCCCTGCGTGGTTTAACACCTAGGGCAAGTACAACTGCATCTGCTTCTCTTTCAACTTCAAAGGCTGTTGATGTAACCCTTAAACCTATTTTTCCATCCTTTACTGATTCTAGATAGTGATCTGTAATAATTTCAACTCCTGCTTCATTTAGACGCTTTAATAGAAGGGCACGTACGCTTGGATAAAGGTTAGTTCCTACATTATTCATCATTTCTATTACAGTTACCCTATTGTCTCTGGCCAACAGCTCTGCTGTCTCTAGACCTGTGGAGCCTCCGCCTATGACAGCAATGTTCTTACCCTTTAGTTCAACCTTACCTGCCAGTACATCCTCTGCTGTACAAACGTTAGGGCTATCAATTCCTGGAATATTTGGAATTATAGGAGTGCCTCCTACAGCCACAATTACACCATAAGGATTTAATTCTTTTACCATTTCAACATTAGCCTCTGTATTCAAACGAATTTCTACTCCAAGGGCTTCAAGCTCTGCTGTTTGAGTTTCTATTAATTCTGTAATAAGCTGCTTATGGGGAGCCTTATCAGCCATTTTCATAGTTCCACCTAAGGAAGCTTCCTTTTCAAATAATACAACTTTAAAACCACGCTTGGCTAATACATAGGCTGCCTGCATTCCTCCTGGACCTCCACCTATGACGGCTACAGTTCTTCCATTACCGTCTTTTACCAGCTTATCATCTCCTAAAAATGCTTCCCTGCCAAGTAGAGGATTGACAGTACATTCAACAGGACGGCTGCTATTTAAAACCTTAAAACAGTTCATACAGCCTATACACTTGCGCAATAATTTTTCCTGACCATATTTTGCCTTGTTAGCCCATGCAGGATCTGCCAAATGACCACGTCCAATTCCAACAAAGTCACTTACCCCTTCTTCTAGAAGCGCTTCTGCTACTTCAGGATGCTTTATATTGTTAACGGCAATTACCGGTATCTTCACATTAGCCTTAATGGTCTTTGCTAAATCTTTCTTCCATCCTTCAGGTATACAAGCTGGCTCTATTATGGTATGGCCTGACTCATAAGTACCACAACTTACATTTATGGCATCTATACCTAAGCTTTCTAAGTATCTAGCTATTTTGACACTGTCTTCAAGTGTCAAGCCCCCTTCTATAAATTCATTGGCACTTATACGGACTGAAATTGGAAAATCCTTGCCGCAGGCAAAGCGGATACCCTGAATAATTTCTGTTACAAAACGCATCCTGTTGAAAAAGTTTCCGCCATACTTATCCGTTCTTTTGTTTGTGTAAGGGCTTATGAACTGGTTAATAAGATAACCATGGGCTGCATGTATTTCCACTCCATCGATACCTGCAGTCTTAGCTATGACTGCCCCAGTGACAAATTTTTTTACTAATGCTTCACATTCAGCAGTAGTCAATTCACGGGGCATCTCTCCAATTACTTTGCAGGCAATAGGGCTTGGAGCTACAATTTGTTTGCCATTTAGCAATCTTCCATATGTTTGTCTGCCTGGATGATGAAGCTGAATAAATATTTTTGAATCATGACGATGTATTGCATCTGCTAATTTGACCAGCCTGGGAATATGTTTTCCGCTGGTTACGCTAAGCTGGTTGCTCATGCCTACACCAGTTTCATCATCTATACGGGTGATTTCTGTTATAATAAGACCACATCCACCCTTAGCTCTTTCCTCATAATATCTGATTATTTCATCAGAAGCTTCTCCAGTAGATGCTGCGAAGCTGGTACCCATGGCAGGCATTACAATTCTGTTTTTTAACTCTAGTTTGCCAATCCTGCCCTTTGAAAAAAGCCTTTCATACTTCATAAGATTCACCTTCCTTTTTCTTAATTCTTATATTTGTGTTAAATTTTTAGCTACTCTTATCTTAATTTTAACAATATTCCTAAAAGAATGACAGGTTTATAAGGAATAAAAAGGTTTGTGGTTTTTGTGCATATTGTATAAAATATAGGTGAGGTGAATTTATGAAATATTCAGAAATGATAAAACTAATAAAAAGTAAATATTTGGTGGATTCTATTACAATAAACCAGGACTCTGAATTTGTAGACATTGCTCTACTTAATAGTGAAATATCTTCTTATAGGGAGGATACCTTATATATTGGTCACATAGCACAAGTAAACCATCAAATTAAACCTCCACTTTTCCTCCTGTATTTTGGATATAATACACAAAAAAATGTTAAATATTTATTTAATAGTGCTCAAATAAGAGAAGATGATTTTCCGGCTGTATTTAACTTAATTAAGCAGGAATTGATTAAATCTTTAAAGGTGGAGAAGGCTTATTCAAGAATGTTAAAAATGATACTGGATGGAAAAGGTCTATCATCTATTTTGTGTGAGACATCAAGGATTTGCGGGAATCCTCTTGTTGTTATTGATATAAGTGGAAAGATACTTGCTTACTCCGAACCCTTTGACATTTCAGATCCCATGTGGATTCGAAGTGTAGAAAGAGGCTACTGCCCCTATGAATTTATGAAGTATATAGAAAGGGTAAGATCCAAAAAAATATCACCTCCTAATTCAGAGCCTTTTATAAGTGTCTGCCCTGAAAATCAATTGGTTTATCTATGTAGCAAGATTTTGGCTCAAGATCGTCTATTAGGTTATGTATTTATGTTTCAAAACAATTTACCTATCAATTCTTATAGCAAGGAATTGCTTCCCATGGTAAGCAAGGCTGCCAGTGAAATAATATTACGCAACCATGACAATATAGGTCTTCGCTCTTATCTTTATCAAAGCATCCTTACGGATATGCTTAAGGGGGTAGACCCTAATCAGGCCAGTATTCGTATTAAGGCAAGTAAACTAACCTTTCCCAAGCGGATGAAAGTTCTCATAGTTAGACCTTTATATTATCGTGACCAGAATTACATAAAGGGAGAATTGATGGATAGGCTACAAATGATTTTTAACAAGGCTCCTTTATTCTACTATAAAAAGGAAATAGTCATAATAGCTCCTTTGGATAAAAATTATAATATAGATACTTCATCAATAGAAAAATTGAATTCCTTAGCCAAAGATGTTCATCTCCAGGTTGGTATAAGCAACCCCTTTTATCAAGTTAATGATTTTGTTGATTATTATAAGCAGGCAGATGAGGCCATTCGTTTCGCACAATTTCTAGGCAGTAATGAATATATAAATAATTACATGGAATACAGTTTTTACTCCATGCTCAGCACAATTCCACTGGAAGTACAGTTGAGTAAATTTTGCCATCCTGCTTTAGGAAAGCTACGGGACTATGATTATGAAAATGGGACAGATTTTTATAATACCCTTAAAGTATTAACAGAAACATCCTTCAGCACAAAAGAGGCTGCAGATAAACTGCATCTTCATAGAAATACACTTAATTATCGCAGGAAAAGGATAGAAGACATATGTGGACTTGATTTTGATGATTCTAAATTGTTGTTTGAATTGATGTACTCCTTTAAAATTGAACAATTTTTGAAAAAGCAAGTATAGTTTTGATAGAAGACAGGTTAATTAAAAAGGCAAGGTATGGATAAATCATACCTTGCTTTTATATATTCCTAAGCTTCAGTTAAATCAGATATACAATGTGGGCATTTTATAGCCTCTATATGGATTTCAGAATAGCAGTAAGGACACTTTTTAGTAGTAGGGGCTGCAGCTGGAGCTGGTTTTCTTAGCCTGTTAATCCACCTTATCATCATGAATACAACAAAGGCCATTATTAAGAAATTAAGAACTCCAGAAATAAATAAGCCATAGTTTATTGTAGCAGCCCCTGCATCCTTGGCAGCCTGGAGGGATTCATATTTATTGCCATCCAGGGCTATAAAAAGATTAGAAAAGTCAATTTTACCTGTGAATACACTTAGTGCTGGCATGATTATATCATTAACCAAGGTATTCACAAGGCCATTAAAGGCCCCGCCAATGATGATACCTACTGCCATATCAATCATATTGCCCCTTAAAGCAAAGTTTTTAAACTCCTTTAACATTTGTTATCCTCCTTTCCACCTATATAGATAGGTTTTTAAAAATACTTTAACTATAGAAACGACCACCTTTTTTTCTGATGTATTCTAGTTCTTCAGGAGTTGATTCCCTTCCTAGATCCTTGTTTTGATAGGGATAGCGGCCAAACTTTTCTAAAACCTCCCTATGAAGCATTTCATAGTGCATAAATTCCTCATCTCCAAGTTCTTCAAAGTATTTATAAGCCCAATTATGAAGATCCAAGGATTCAGAGTGCATAAAGGGCAGAAGAATATATCTTTTCTCCAAGGTGGATAGCTTATCATAGTCTGGATGGTTTACTGCCTCTTGAGCCAGGGCAATGGCCATTTTATCCTGAGTATAGGTGCGTATATCATTTCTCCATAGATTTCTGGAAAACTGATCCAGGACAATAATTTCTGCCAGCCTTCCTTTAATATTTTCTCTCCAATGAACCAACAATCCTTCAGAAGCTGCTTCCCAGGTTTCAAGAAATTTAGTACGAATTAGCTCATCAAATTCAGGATCCTCAACAAAATGCAGGAGAATATGTTTTGGATCAAACCAAAAATCCAGAACCTCTTTCCAAGTAGCAACAGCCATACAATCTCTCCTTTATTTTTTAATCTTAATGGATTTATACCCATATTTGCCAATCTAATATAGTTAGTTATAAGTAAATTTGCCAATAATCATATTGAACTCTTTAATCATTTTAAATGTGGGTCAAGTCTGGCTAAAATTGACCAAGTCCTATAAAATATAGTTAGAAGAATTATATAAGGAGGAATAATCTGGCATACCCAGGGCAGTGGAAAGAGCCTTACTATGGTCTGGCTTGCCAAGTGGATCAGGGAAAATATAAGTAATTCCAGAATACTAATAATTACCGACAGGGAAGAATTAGATGAACAAATTGAAAAGGTATTTTTAGGGGTCAATGAGGACATATACAGGACCAAGTCTGGCAAGGATTTAATTGAAAGGCTTAACCAGACTACCCCCCTTATGATGTGTTCTTTAATCCATAAATTTGGTGCCAGGGGATATGCTGATGAAGAAGAGCAATATGAGAAACAGTATGATGAATATATCAAAGAAGTAAGGAACAATCTACCCAAAGACTTTAAACCCAAGGGGGACATATATGTATTTGTAGATGAATGCCACAGGACCCAGTCAGGAAAGCTTCATAGGGCCATGAAGGAGATATTGCCAGATAGTATGTTTATTGGATTTACAGGTACTCCCTTACTTAAAAAGGATAAGCCAACCAGTATAGAGATTTTTGGTCCCTATATCCATACCTATAAATTTGATGAGGCTGTAGAAGATAAGGTGGTGCTAGACCTTTGCTATGAAGCCAGGGATATAGAGCAAAAAATTACATCCCAGGAAAAGATAGATATGTGGTTTGAAGCCCAAACCAGGGAGCTGACAGACTATGCCAAGGGCAAGCTAAAACAAAAATGGGGAACCATGCAGGCTGTATTAAGTTCCAGATCCAGGCTGGAGCAGATAGTTAAGGATATCATACTAGATATGGAAACTAAGGATAGGCTCAAAAGTGGTAGAGGAAATGCCATACTGGTGTCCAGTAGTATTTATGAAGCCTGTAAATACTATGAACTATTCCAGTCTGCCGGCTTTAAAAAATGTGCTGTAATAACTTCCTATAATCCCCACATATCAGATATAAAGGGAGAAACAACAGGAGAAGATAGGGATACAGAAAATGTAGAAAAGTATAGGATATACAAGGAGATGCTGGGAGATAAGAGTCCAGAAGAATTTGAAAAGGAAGTTAAAAAGAAATTCATAGAAGAACCAGACCAGATGAAGCTCTTAATCGTAGTAGATAAGCTATTGACAGGTTTTGACGCTCCGCCAGCCACCTATCTGTGTATAGATAAAAAGATGCAGGACCACAACCTATTCCAGGCCATATGTCGTGTAAATAGGCTGGATGGAGAAGATAAGGAATATGGCTATATTATAGATTATATGGATTTGTTTAAATCCTTAGAAAAGGCAGTGGCAGATTATACCTCTGAAGCTTTTGCCAACTATGATAGGGAGGATGTGGAAGGCCTACTGAAAAACAGACTGGAAAAGGGTAAAGAAAGGCTGGAAGAAGCCCTAGAGAAAATAAGGGCTTTATGTGAGCCGGTGGAGCCACCTAAGGGTACCAATGAATACATTAAATATTTCTGTGGAGAGGACCAGTTTAGTTTAAAAGAATTAAAAGAAAGGGAAGAAAGAAGATTAACCCTATACAAATATACAGCTTCCTTAACCAGGGCCTATGCAAATATAGCCAATGATATGCTGGAGCTAGGTTACAGTATTAAAGAGATTAAAAAGATAAAGGAAGAAGTTAAGCACTATGATAATGTTCGCAGGGAAGTAATGATTGCTGCTGGAGACGATATAGACCTTAAGGCCTATGAACCAGCCATGAGACACCTAATCGACAGCTATATTGGGGCTGAAGAAAGTAGGACCATATCTGCCTTTGAAGACAATACTCTGGTTGAATTAATAGTCAAAAAGGAAACTGCTGCAGTAGATGACCTGCCAGAAAATATTAAAAGAAATAAGGAGGCTGTAGCTGCAACCATAGAAAACAATGTTAGGCGTTTAATAGTTGAAAAAAGCCCAGCAGATCCAAAGTACTATGAAAGAATGTCTGTACTTCTAGATGAGCTTATTAGAAAGAGGAAAAAAGAGGCCATTGAGTATGAAGAATACCTTAAAGAAATAGCTAAAATAGCAAAAGACAGCTTTGAATACAGGGCTTCTACCTATGTCTATCCTAAGGAAATAAATACAGATGAAAGAATTGCCCTATATAATAATTTAGACCAAAATAAGGAGTTGGCAATTGCCATAGACGAAAGCTTGAAAAAGAATAGACCCGCTGGCTGGAGGGACAATCCAAGAAAAAGAAGATATGTCATTTCTCTTATAAGGGAACACATAGAAGACGAAGATCTGGTTCAAAAAATATATAAAATAGTGGAGGAACAGGAAGGATATTAATGGAAAAAATAATAATCAATAATATAGAGATAGAATTAACAAAAAAGAATATAAAGAACCTCCATTTGTCAGTCCATCCTCCAGATGGCAGAGTAAAGATATCGGCCCCCCAATATATGGATACAGACACTATAAGACTATTTGCCATATCAAAACTTTCTTGGATAAGGAAACAGCAAAAAAAGTTTATAAATCAAGAAAGGCAGCCGGAAAGAGAATATGTATCTGGGGAAAGCCATTACTTCCTAGGCCAGAGATACTTATTAAATGTCATCTATACCAATAAGAGAAAGCAGGGAGTAGAAATTAGAAATAAGAAATATATAGATTTATATGTAAGGGAAAATACTCCAAAATATTTACGAGAAAGGGCAATGACGGAGTGGTATCGGAGGGAACTAAAAAAATTGATTCCAACAATAATAGCAAAATGGGAGCCCATAATAGGTGTAGAGGTAAATGAATTTGGGGTAAAGAAGATGAAAACCCGCTGGGGAAGCTGCAATCCTAAAGCAAAAAGGATATGGCTTAATTTAGAACTAGTAAAGAAAAGCCCCACTTGCATAGAGTATGTAGTTGTCCATGAAATGACCCACCTGCTAGAAAGGAAGCACAATGAAAGATTCATAGCCTATATGGACAAATTCCTGCCCAATTGGAGAGCTATAAAGGAAGAATTAAATGGGCTTATATATGAATAATGAATAGGCAGAAGGAAGAAATACTATCTCCTTTTGCCTATTTTATTTAAAATCTATGATTTATGTCATCTAATCTATCACTTATACAAGTTTCATAGCCTATTCCATATCCTGTTTACAATAGGGTTGTCTACTTTTGATAAAATGTACAGAAAGAGAATATTTCCCGTAGCTGGTTTTGCGGACATTTGACTAAACTTGAAATTAAATATTATTAGTTATATAATTAATTTATACAGAATATTAAGAAAATTGTCACGAAATTCTTGGGTAGAAAAATGAGTAAAAATTTATAGACTTTGACCTGTCAAAAGTTTTCCATTTCGTATTATATAATGGAAAGGGGTGAAGTTTATGATTATTAATCGTAGAATTAGGTTATTAGACAAGCTATTAGAGTTAGGCCTGGGATCTTTTGCTGAACCAATAATGCCTCTTCTTGACAGAATATAAGAGAGAAGAACAAAAGGAAAATGTCCTGAGGGAGAGAAGATTGGCATAAGGCCTTTTGTAAACTTCATACCGAGTAAAGAAAAAGGTAGATGTACTCATGAACTAATTGTAGTATGTTTTGATTGTGATAGCTTAGATGAAAGGCTAAGAGAAATGGTGTATCATGCTGGAATCTATTGCCCAAATAAAAATAGAAGAATACTTTTTTTGACATCAAAATGGGATACAGAAATTTATGAGAAACATGAAAGAGATTGTAGGGTAATTGAAAGTTGGGAGGGGTAGAGATTTATTATGTGCTGATAGGCAAAAATACTGTTAATCTGATAGTATAGGCTAAAGGGGAGATACCATGGATTCGAACATTATAGATAGGGATTTAGAAATTATAAAAAATTTTATATACAATGATGAAGTTCAGATGTTGCTTTCTAAAATTATGAATTCGGTTAAAGAGTTTAATATATTTGAAATAACAGGAATGCAAGAACAGGAAATTAAGCATTCAAATACATTAGCATGGTTATTTGGAGATAACGAGCATGGACTAGATAGTAGGTTTTTTATTGAATTTCTTAAAAAAAGCATAATAGCTACACAAAGTAATTCGGATTACTATGATAATCTAATAGTGGAAATAAACAAGTTAAGAGAGTATATTTACCTAAGTAATAGAAAAAAAGAATTAGAAGTCAGAAGAGAATATAATAATATAGATATTGTAGTTATTGATCAAAATAACAAACATGTTTTTTTAATAGAGAATAAGATTTATTCAAGCGAAGAGGAAAAACAACTATATACATATTTTAATAATATAGAGAAGGAGTTTAATAATTATAAACGATATTATATATATCTTACAAAGGATTTATTAGAACCCCGATTAGACTTAAAAAACAACAATGTAGTAAGGCAAAACTACCTTCTATGTTCTTATAAAGAAATAGTGGAGATTATTGATGAGCTAATTGAGCTTAATATAAATGGAATCCTAAGCATTAAGGATGAAACTATACTTATTTTAGAGAGCTATAAAGATTTACTGATTAGGAGGGGTATTGTGGACAATGATCCAATTCAAGAATTATGTAATAAAATCTGGGCTAATCCAAAATATAGAGAAGCCTTGGAAATATTGATAAACAATAAGCCAAATATAATTAGCGATTGTTTAGATAGAGTATTAGAAAAAGATAAGGAAATAATAAGACTAGACAAATATGGGACTAAAAGAAGAATTTTTACTTTTAAATCATTTGATAAACATCCTATGATTCAAAGCTTACATGCAAATGTTGATGTTGGAAGATTTAGTGGAGTGTGGAAAGACAGAGCTATAGTATTTAGAATCAATATAGAAGATGACAAGTTAGAATGGTGTCTTATATTAAAAAGTAAGACAAATAAAGACCAGCAGTTAGTAGAAGAGTTTCTTGAAAAAATTAGCAATATTAAAGGCATTAGAAAAGGGAATAAATCTTATCTTACAGGTTGGAAAAATTTATGTAAGTTTGATTATGACGAAATAAGCGAAATGGGAAATGGAAATAATCAGAAAATTGAGAATAAAATAAAAGAAGGTATAAAGAATATAAAAACACTTGCAGATGCAATAATTGTAGAGCTTGACAAATAATTTAAATAGTGTAAAGCTTTGTTGTTATTTGAGGAAATTGCATAATTAACTTTTTTAATCAAGGTTAAAAAAGAGCATAAAGA
>ENA-UPSB01002212-UPSB01002212.1-bioreactor-metagenome-genome-assembly--contig:-NODE-2212-length-19330-cov-4.831751_pt1 | contig 19330 bp, 18 predicted proteins | sample MGYA00238182_ERZ773286 | MGnify/ENA primary metagenome ERZ773286 (study PRJEB29026, sample SAMN07631240) | bioreactor metagenome | isolation source: Switchgrass digestor | place: USA: Dartmouth... | reverse complement strand
TCTAAGGGGCGGATATTACCGCGTTGCCACCCTATTTCGGTTTCCCAAAATAAGTACAACCCTCATTAAACATAACGGTTTTTACCGTTTGACTCCTCGTCAACGACTCCGAGGCGGAAATAATGAGTTATCTACCGGTTCACACCAACCACCGGCTCTCTGAAAATTAACTTCATTAATTTTCCTCTTCATAGTCTTTATATTATTAAATTATAAACAATTATAAAATAGAACATTTAATCTGTCAAGTTATGTCTATCCACAAGTTTTATTCTTCATTAAAATCATCATCAGCATCAAGTTCCATTTCATCATCATATAATGTTTCCCAAGCGTCTCTTATCATTTCAAATTCTTCATCATCTTCTACCACAGAAAGAATTTCTTCACCGTTTTCATCGGTATCAATACGGAATATATACGCTTGGTCATCTTCATCGTCAAGAGGAGCTAAAATCGCATAATCAGTATCCTCAACAGTAATAACTCCTAGTATCTCAAATTCTGTTTCTTCGCCATTTTCGCCTAGTAACGTGATAGTTTCTCTTTCTTCCATTTTTTCAACTCCAATTCTTATTAAATTAAGGATATTTTATTGTAATTTTTCCCTGCTGTCAACTCTAATTTTAAAATCTAAATAACTTTGAAGAATTAGTACTGCTGCCATTTTGTCAATGACCGTTTTTCTTTTTTTGCGGGACATATCAGCTTCAATTAATATTTTCTCGGCTGCAACAGTCGTTAATCTCTCATCCCAAAAATCTAATTCAATTCCCAATGTGTTTTGCAGTTTAGCAGCATATTTTTTAACGGCTTCACCGCTAGGGCCCAAGCTTCCATCCATATTTTTGGGAAGGCCTACAACGACTTTTGAAACATTATACTGTGAAACAAGCTCTGCTATCCTTTTTATATCTTCACCATTTTTCTTTCTTTCTATTACATCTAAACCGTGAGCAGAAAAACCAAGTTCATCTGATATTGCAACGCCAACTCGCCTTTCACCAATATCTAAGCCCAAAATGCGCATTAAAAATTACTCCTTTTAAAATATTTTTATGCAAAATTCAGGACAATATCCAGCACAGTAGCCACAAAGAATACAAGCTTTGGGGTTTACAACTGATCGGCCATTATGAATAGAAAGTGCATTGTATCGACAGTGCCTTACGCATTCTCCGCAACCTTGACACCAATCTTCTACTAATAGTTTTCTTTTCTTTTTGCTCAATCTTTTCTGAATATCAGGATTTACTGTTTTTCCTTCAAATATGTTAACATTTGCCATGACCTCATCACGAGATTGCATGCCCACAGCTACCGAATCAAGGTATGGGAATGATAAAATATAAGAAAAGGCTTGTTCTTTATTTTTTATTAGATTTCCACCGCCTAAAGCCTTCATACCGTATATGCCTTTGCCATTTTTATACGCTTTTTGTATCGCAATTTCCATGTCATGTAATGTTCCATCCTTAATACCAAGTCCTTTAAAATTAATCAAAGGATGAATTATTTCTATTTCTTGCATGTCTGCTGCTGCATTTACTACTTCAACTGTATGAGTCGAAACACCTATTGCTTTTATTAGCCCTTTTGCTTTAGCATCAACCAAATATTCTAAAGCTTCCCGATGTCCCTTAAGTGTTAGTTTCGTTTCCTGTTCATGCAGCATAAATATATCAATTATATCTTTTCCAATTTCTTTACGTGCTTTTTCTACACTTTGTTTCATTCCTTCATATGTATAAGCATAAGATTTTGTTGAAATTATTAGCTCTGCTTTTGCTTTCTTTAACGCTCTATTTATATATCGATAGTTGCTGTAAAATTCGGCAGTATCTATAAAATTAACACCTAGTTCCATAGCATATAATATAATATCTGCTCCGTCTTCGATAGATAAATTGGCTTGAAGGGGACCAATTGTCAAGCTGCCAAAACACAACTTAGATACTATTAAATTAGTACATCCAAGTTTATTGTATTGCATAAGTTGTTGACCTCTTTGAATTTTTCTTTGTTAACACCATAAAAAAAGTATCAGCAGGCAACACCTAGCATAAATATAAAAATTACTCTAGTAAATGATATTACCTGCTGACAATTTTCTCTTTACACTTAATACTTAAACTAACCCTCAATAAAATTTTTGAGAAGTTCTTCTAATAATTCATCACGTTCAAGCTTTCGAATTAAATTTCTTGCATTACCGTGACTTGTGATATATGCAGGATCACCTGACAAAAGGTAGCCTACAATCTGGTTTATTGGATTGTAACCTTTTTCTTCCAAGGCTTTTGATACTTCTTTTAAAATCTTGCGCGCATCAATATCGCTGTCTTTTTCCACCTTGAATTTTACCGTTTCACCCATGTTTTGCCCCATTATCATTCCCTCCATCGCTTTTTTAGATTACACAATCAACTTTGAAACTGAAGCAAGGGCCTCGTCAAGTTTCGCAGGGATTTTACCGCCAGCTTGGGCAAAGTTGGGCCGCCCTCCTCCACTTCCTCCGGCAATTTGAGCTACGCTCTTTACAATGTTGCCGGCGTGATAGCCTTTTTTGACTAAATCATCTGTTACTGCGGCTACAAACATTGTTTTATCGTCACAAATGCTACCTAAAACGATAATGCCGGATTTAATCTTCTGACGCAGTACATCACTCATCTTTCTAAGATCATCTATAGTCTTTGCTTGAGTCTTGGCTGATATAACATTTATGCCGTTTATACTTTCTTTTACTTTAAGTATCTCATCTACTTCATAGTTGATGGCATGTTGTTTTAAGGACTCGATTTCTTGTTCCTGCAGTTTATATTTTTCCAACAGCTCACTCACTTTTTGAGTTACCTCATGAGGTGAGGCTTTTAATAGAGCAGCTACTTTATTTAAACTATCAAGAGTGTCATACAGAAAATCCATTAGATTTTTCCCGCAAACTGCTTCAATCCTTCTAATACCAGCGCCTATACTGCTTTCGGATATTATTTTAAACAGCCCGATTTCAGATGAGCTATTTACATGGGTGCCACCGCATAGTTCTTTACTATAATCACCAATGCTTACAACGCGAACGCGGTCATGATATTTTTCTCCAAAAAGCGCTACAGCTCCCTGCGTTTTAGCTTCCTGAAGTGTTGTCCAATTTATGTTCACAGGTAAATTATTTAATATGGCACTGTTTACCTTCTCTTCCACCATGCGGATTTCTTCCGGTGTAAGTGCTGCAAAGTGAGAAAAATCAAATCTTAATCTGTGTTCATCGACCAACGAACCAGCCTGGTTTACATGTTCTCCTAACACTTCCTTTAAAGCTTTATGCAGCAAATGGGTAGCACTGTGATGTCTTGCTGTGCTCAGTCTCTTATCTATGTCAACCTTTGCCGAAACTAAATCATCTATATTTATATTGCCCTTTAATATTTTACCCACATGATAAAACTTCCCGTCAGGAGTTTTATGAGTTCCAGCTACCTCGAACAAAAAGTCTTCATTTTCAATTATACCTGTATCTCCAACTTGGCCACCGGATTCTGCATAAAAAGGCGTTTTGTCTAAAACAAGTATAACTTCTGCAGATTGGTCATTACATGTTTTAACAACTTCACGGTCTTTTAGTATAAGTTGAACCTTACTGTTTGATTCATAAGAATCATATCCCACAAAATCTGTTGGCGGAAGATCTGCTAACAAATCATAAAGTGCATCAATTTTATAGGTTTCTTTGCGAGCAGCTTTAGCTTGTTTGCGCTGTTGGTCCATAAGCTGCTCAAACGTCTTGGTATCAACGGTCATACCCTTTTCTTCTGCTATATCCTTTGTTAAATCTATTGGAAAGCCATAAGTATCATAAAGCAAGAAGGCCATATCTCCGGGGATTTGGGATTTTCCTGCATTTGATAGTTTATCAATACCTTCATATAATATCTTCAGACCATCATTTAATGTCTCGTGGAATCTTTCTTCTTCGGCTTTAACTACTTTTTGTACATATTCTAAACTCTTTTCCAGTTCAGGATAGGTATCCTTCATTAGCTTGACCACTTGTGGCACAATTTTATATAAAAATGGCTCATTAAGGTCAAGTTCTTTACCATAGCGGGCTGCCCTGCGAAGAATACGCCTTAATACATAGCTTCTTCCTTCATTTCCGGGAAGTACTCCATCGGAAATTAAAAAAGTAATAGCTCTGGAATGGTCTGCAATAACTCTAAAAGGTAGACCCTCTTCACCTTCATCGTATTTTTTGCCTGACATATCCTCAACAAATGAAATCAATGGGCGCAAAAGGTCTGTATCATAGTTGCTGTAGACATTTTGCATTACAGTCGTTATGCGTTCAAGGCCCATTCCTGTATCTATACTGGGTTTTGGCAAAGGAGTCAAATTGCCTTGTTCATCTCTGTTGTATTGCATAAAAACTAAATTCCACAATTCTCGCCAGCGGTCACAATCGCATTTTCCTAGAGCACATTCTTCTGCATTACATCTGTGCTCTTCTCCTCGGTCAATATATATTTCACTGCATGGTCCACAAGGTCCGGTGTCACCCATGCTCCAAAAATTATCTTTCTCGCCCATACGGACAATTCGCTCGGCCGGGACATAAGCTTGCCATAATTTAAAAGCTTCTTCGTCATTTTCATAGATACTTACCCAAAGTTTTTCCTTAGGTAGTTTTAATACTTCTGTTAAAAATTCCCAAGCATATTGTATCGCTTCTTTTTTAAAATAGTCTCCAAAAGAAAAATTACCCAACATCTCAAAAAATGTATGATGCCTAGCTGTTTTTCCTACACTTTCCAAATCATTGTGTTTGCCACCGGCGCGCACACATTTTTGACAAGATGCAGCACGTGAATATGGGAGGCTTTCCAGTCCCAAAAAAACATCTTTAAACTGGTTCATTCCAGCATTAGTAAACAACAACGTGGGATCATTTTGTGGAACAAGTGAGGAGCTAGCTACTCTAGTATGGCCCTTGCTCTCAAAGTATTTTAAAAATTTCTCCCGAATTTCTTTACTTGTCATCATCTTAATATAACCTCCGAAATATTACAAAGTCTTAAAGCTTCCTTATTACTGACGCAATTATATAGAAGATATAAATCATTGTCAATATTTTCTATCAAAGCATCATATTATTCTTACTATGCGTGAGGAATATTTTTTGCTGACTTCTTCACGGCTTGTAAAAAAGTGTATTATAAAAAAGCTGATTGACATAAAAGCCAGTCCAATAAAAAAAGAAACAACCTCAGCCGATGATAAATTAAAGAGATTCGCAACCTTTGAACCAAAACCTATGCCTAATAAAAATGCAAGAAGAGGTACACCATATGCTATCAATGTAGCTGATAAAAACGTTGCCGCACTTAGTTCTATTTCAACAGTTTGCCCCACTCTTGCACCAATCGGGTTCTGAGCCCATACCCTAAGAGCCTTACCTTCTCTACCCACTGAGCAGCCCTTGCAGCCATCACATGCAGCAGATTTTCTTATCTCCACTTGAGCGCGGTTATTTTTATTTTCCACTACAATAGCTATTTCCCTCATGGAATCCTCCATTTATAATTTAAAATATGCTTATTTTAAAAACTTATGTAACACATCTACAAGCTCATCAATTTTTTCATCACCACTGTCAGTTTGTATAGCTTCAACTACGCAACCCTTTGTATGATCTTCAAAAATAATCAACCCTACTTTATTTAATGCTGCCCTAACGGCAGCAATCTGAATCAGTATATCCGCACAATATTTTTCCTTTTCTATCATTCTTTGTATTCCTTTAATCTGACCTTCTATTTTTTTTAAACGCCGAAGGAGATTAACTTTATTTTCAGAATAAGAACAGGTATGCCCATGCCTCATGTCATTACCTCCAATACCATATGGGGGTATAGTGTGCATTTTTATTATACAATATTGTTTACATACAATCAATTCTTTATTAAATCTTTTATAACCTCACCCGCCATTATTAGCCCCATGACTGAAGGCACAAAAGAAATGCTACCTGGTGGTCGCTGATGTCTTAAAGGACTTTCAGTTGAAAAAACCACTTTAACTCCTGTTTCTATACCGTTTTTTCGGAGTTCTTTTCTAATTTTTCTAGCCATAGGACATACCGATGTTTCAGATATATCTGCCACTTGAAATTTAGTAGGATCTAATTTATTCCCAGCTCCCATTGCAGATATAATTGGAATATTTAATTTCTTGCAATTGACAATTAAATTAATTTTTGATTTTATACTATCTATAGCATCTACAAGATAATCAAAGTCATCTGATAATATTTGGGAAGCCGTTTCAGCAGAATAAAATTCTCGAATGCTAACTACTTTTGCATCGGGATTAATATCGAGAATCCTTTTTTTCATTACATCTACTTTCGGCAAACCCACTGTAGTATGGAGAGCATGAATTTGACGATTTATGTTAGAAGGAACAATGATATCTGAATCCACAATTGTAAATGTGCCAACACCTGCTCTTGCCAGAGCTTCTGCTGCAAATGAGCCAACACCGCCAATTCCCACAATGGCTACTTTTGATGCCTTTAATTTTTCTATGCCTTCTTTATTTATTAGCAATTCTGTTCTAGAAAAAAATCTCTCTTCCAAGAACATCTCTCCATAATTGTTGTATAAATATAAAAAACCCCCCACCATGCCGTGTTCGCTGACTGTAATAGAGACCCGGCTCAACCAGGTGGGTGTCCTCCTAAGTGCTTTATATTTCCCTTCAAAGAGGGCATATATGCCACACTTAGAGACCGGACTCCCTATATCTATGTGTTGGCTCTTTACAATGCCAGTTTACACGCACACAGCAGGGTTTCTTTTTTAATTCTAGATTTATATTACCATAAAACCCGCTGTTTATCAAGGTTTTACGCTAATATAGCCATGCCATTATATGCCTTAATATTTATTTTTTTACCTGAATGTGAAGTTCATTAAGCTGCTTTATATCCACTTCGCTGGGTGCTTCAGTCATGAGACAAGAAGCGTTTTGTGTTTTTGGAAAGGCAATGCAATCTCTTATGCTGTCAAGACCTAAAAGTAACATAATCATACGGTCAAGACCATAAGCTATTCCACCATGTGGCGGTGTGCCATATTCAAAGGCCTGTAGCAAGAATCCAAAGTTTCGTCTTGCCCGTTCTTCTGAAAACCCAAGTACCTTAAACATTTTCTCCTGCAAAGCCGCATCATGTATTCTTATGCTTCCTCCGCCAAGTTCTGTACCATTTAGTATAATGTCATAAGCTTTTGACCTGACTTGAGCAGGGTTCTCATCTAAAAGCGGTATATCCTCATCCATGGGCGATGTGAATGGATGGTGTTTTGCTACGAATCTCTTTTCTTCTTCGCTGTATTCTAGTAGTGGAAACTCTGTAACCCAGAGAAAATTAAGTTTGTTTTTATCAATTAAATTCAAGGTTTTCCCTAAATAAAGTCTTAAACTACCTAATGAAGTCATTACAAGTTCGGAATTAGTATCTGCTACAAACACAAGCAAATCGCCGGTCTCGCCTTGCAACTTATCTATAATTTGCTTTAATGTTGCTTCGTCAAAAAACTTGGCTATGGGAGATTTTATTCCTTCCGAAGTTATGTTGATCCATGCAAGGCCCTTTGCACCAAACTCGCTTGCCTTCTCTCCTAGTTCATCGATTTGTCTTCTGCTAAAGATTTCTCCACCTTTTTTTATGGTTAAACCCTTAACACAGCCGCCACCTTTGACCGCTTGGCTGAACACTTTAAAATCTACGTTTTCCACCAGATCAGATATATCAACCATTTCCATACCAAATCTGGTATCAGGCTTATCAGAACCGTATTTTTCCATAGCCTCTTTATATGTCATTCTGGGAAACGGTATTTCTACTTGCCTTCCAGTAACCTTTTCAACAACGTATTTAATCAGTTTCTCATTTATTGCAATAACGTCTTCTACATCTACAAAAGACATTTCCATATCCAATTGAGTAAATTCAGGCTGCCTGTCTGCTCGCAAATCCTCATCTCTAAAGCACCTGGCAATCTGGTAATATCTTTCCATACCAGCTACCATCAATATCTGTTTAAATAGCTGAGGTGATTGAGGCAATGCGTAAAATTCTCCCGGATTTAATCGGCTGGGAACCAGATAATCACGAGCACCTTCAGGTGTGCTCTTAGTTAAAATAGGTGTTTCAATTTCTATAAAGCCGTTTTCGTCTAAAAAATCCCTTATGGCCTTATTGACTTTGCTGCGGAAAATCATGTTGTGTTGCATTTTCGGTCTTCTTAAATCAAGATATCTGTATTTTAACCTTACGCTTTCATCAACCTTGACATTGTCTTCTATTGCAAATGGTGGTGTTTTAGCAATGCTTAAAATTTCCAATTCTTTTCCTATTACTTCAATATATCCTGTAGAGATCTTCGAATTGACATTTTCCTTCGGGCGCATGCAAACTTTGCCCTTCACTGCGATTACATACTCACTTCTGATTTTATCAGCTGTTTCAAAAGCCTCTTTTTGATCTGGATTGAAAACTACCTGAACTATTCCACTCCTATCTCTTAAATCAACAAAAATTAGACCTCCTAAATCTCGTCGGGTTTGAACCCAACCGGTAAGACATACTTCTTTGCCTTCATGTTCAGGTCTTAAATCGCCACAATAGAAATTGCGTTTAAATTTCCCCATATCATCAACTCCTTTTCTATAGTTAACAATATTATTCCTAATTAGATAAAAATAAAAAACTCTCTCACTGATATAACATATCAGGGACGAGAGTTTTCCCGCGGTGCCACCCTGTTTGGATAATCCCACTCAAGCATTTAACGCAATTAAACGTAAACCTCTACTTAGAGTTCAAGATTTCAGCTCCGGGGTGTTGGAAGACATACCACTATTCTAAAAGAGCTCTCAATCACGGCTCTTTCTCCCTGTCGAAAGCGATATATGCCTTTGCCCCATCCTTGCCTTTCTGCCATATCTATTTTTGATGATTATTATAATTAAATTAAATCACTGTGTCAATGTTTTACGGAGCTATTTTCACAAATTCATAACAAATTTCACATAAAGTTAATACAAAAAAAGGTTATAATTTAAATAGTTATAAAATCGATAATGGAGGTTGAAACTATGCAGTTATATAAAAAGAAATATATAATTGCAGTACTACTCGGCATTGCTCTAGGGGTTGCTCTGGTTACTGGAGGCATTTTTGCTTATAACTTAATTTATCCGGAAACAATGGCTAGTGCAGGAAATGACCAAAACAAACAAGTTAACTTGACGTCAACCGGTATCCTACCTACAAATATACCGGAAATTGTGGATAAGGTCGGTGATGCTATTGTATATATTGAAACAACCGCCGAAAGCACAAGCCCTTCTGATCCCTTTTTTAACGATCCTTTTTTTAGATACTTTTTTGGAGACAGCTTCGGTTTTCGCACAACACCTAAAGTGAGTAAGGGTATCGGTACCGGTTTTATCATCGACCCCCAAGGCTATATTATTACTAACGAACATGTTATAAGCAATGCGAAAGAAATTAACGTTACAGTAATAGGCTTTGACGAACCTTTTAAGGCAACTGTAGTAGGTAAGGATTTTAACCTGGATTTAGCAGTATTGAAGATAAATTCTACTAAAAAACTGCCTTACATTGAAATGGGAAATTCCGATGAGATGCGTGTTGGCGAATGGGTTATTGCTATAGGTAATCCATATAGACTTGACCACACAGTAACTGTAGGAGTAATAAGTGCTAAAGGAAGACCCGTGACTATTCCTGATACATCAACAGGCAAACAAAGAGTTTACAAAAATTTAATTCAAACCGATGCAGCTATAAATCCCGGCAACAGCGGTGGCCCCTTGATTTCACTGGATGGCAAAGTTATCGGAATAAATACGGCAGTCAATGCACAGGCTCAAGGTATCGGTTTTGCCATACCAATAAACACAGCTAAAGAAGTTCTTGATGAACTTATAACAACCGGTTCAGTAACAAGGCCATTCATAGGTGTAGCTCTTCAAGATTTGACGAAAGATTAGCAGAATACTTTAAGCTCAAAGAAGCCAAAGGAGCTATTATTGCAGATGTGGTTTCCGGCAGCCCAGCGGAAAAAGCAGGTTTAAAGCGCGGTGATGTAATATTAAAGATTAACGATACTGAGATAAATAATTCAAATGATGTCAGTAATATCGTCAGCAAATCTAAAGTTAATGATAAATTAGTAATGTTAATATTGCGAAACGGTCAAACCCAATTCGTTACCGTTGTAGTTGGAAAACAATCATAGATTATACTCAAAATCCCGGCAGCTTAACTTCTTGCCGGGTTATTTTTTTAGGAATTCCAAAGGGATTCGTTGGCCCATTTCTTTTTAATACTCTTTACCGTGTCAATATCTATATTTGCATAATGGGCTATATCTTCGTCGGAAATATCATCATCTTGACTGATAATATCGAGGATATCCGAATAGCAATCATAATAATTTAATAATTTTTTAAAACTCTTGATTTTCTTGGCCAAATTTATCCCTCCCGCAGCACTATTCCTAGTTTTCCCTAAATAAAAAAAAATATGTTTAGAGATATAGTTACTGCAGAAAGGGATTCATGCTTTTTTCATAGGCTATGGTAGATGGTTCACCATGCCCTGGAAATATTTTTGTATCGTCTTCCAAAATTAATAACTTATTCTTAATGGAGCTGATAAGTTCATCTAAGGAACCACCTGGAAAATCAGTCCTGCCAATGGAACCTGCAAACAGAGTATCCCCAGTAAAGACTATATTATCAACTTGTATAGAGATGCCGCCAGGGGTATGGCCGGGAGTATGAATGATTTTTAAAACCAGCTTTCCTAAATTAAACATTTCATCGCCATTCAATGTTATATCTGCAGATGGTTGAGTAAGGCCTTTCCCAAAAAAGATTGACAGATTGTGCTTCGGAGAAGAAAGCATATGAGCATCTTTGTTGTGAATGGCTACTTTAGCATTGGTAGCATCCTTTACTTTACTCAATGCTGCAATATGATCACTATGGCCATGTGTTAAAAAAATATATTTTACCATAAGTTTTTCGTCAGATATTACTTTTATTATATTATCAGCATCACCGCCCGGGTCGATAACGGCTGCATCCTTACTTTCCTCATCGGCAATAATATAACAGTTAGTATCCAAAAACCCGACTTGTAAGTGCTTTAAAAACATTAAATTCCTCCTAAAACTGTTTTTTACTGTCAATTAGAATGGTAACGGGACCATCATTTAAAACATTTATTAACATGTGAGCTTGAAACTGACCTTTTTCAACTTTTTTAACTTTACCTTTGCAAATTTGAATTAGAGCTTCGTATAGCTTTTTTGCTTCATCAGGTTTAGCCGCCTGCACAAAACTTGGCCTAAAACCCTTTCGCACATCACCCAAAAGGGTAAATTGCGATATAATAAGGAGCTCACCTTCCACCTCTTGGAGGGATTTGTTCATTTTGCCCTCCTCATCTTCAAAAACCCTAAGGCCTATGATTTTTTTTGCAATATACTCTACATCATCCATAGTATCGCCTTCAGCAACTCCTAAAAAAACAACAAGGCCCTTTTCAATTTGCCCGATTACATTGCCTTCAACAGAGACAAACGCCTCTTTAACTCTTTGAACTACTGCCCGCATGAAATCCTCCTTACATATTCATAACCCGTTTTACATCGTATATTCCTTTAATTTTTGAGATTTTTTGCATTACACTTTCCAAATGTTGCTTACTGCTGATCTCCAAAATCAAATCAATAATAGCAATGCCGTTTTTGGTAGCTCTTGCATTGACGGCATCAATATTTGTTTTAAAATCTCCTATTAGATTAATAACTTCAGAAAGCAAGCCTGGTCTATCATAAGCCCAAACTTGAATTTCCACAGGGTAAGAACTGTCTTCAAACCCTTCCCACTTAACCTCAGTTAGCCTTGCTCTGTCAAAATTACCTTGTCTAATGTTTTTGCAATCCTGTCTGTGAATTGATATTCCCCTACCGCGGGTTACATACCCAATGATTTTATCACCGGGAACAGGGTTACAGCATCTGGAAAACTTGACTAACAGATTGCCGATACCATCTATTTTAATTCCTCGATCTAATTTCTTTTGAATCTTAGATTTACCATCGCCTTTTTCTAAATTAAGCTCCAGTTTGTCAGGTTGAGCATTCTTCTTGTATTCATCCAATATCTTTTGAAAAATTTGCTTTGCTGTAACTGCTCCATAACCTATTGCGGCATACATATCATCGATATTTGTAAAGCTCATACGTTTAAGTATATTATTCATAAAATCATATTTTATTAACTGGTATATGTCATATCCCTGTCTTCTGGCTTCTTTTTCAAGCATTTCCTTTCCCCGGGCGATGTTTTCATCACGTCGTTCTTTTTTAAACCATTGTCTAATTTTATTTTTAGCCTGGGGAGATTTTACTATATTTAACCAGTCTCTACTTGGGCCGTTGCTATGGCTAGAGGTTATAATCTCAATTATATCGCCATTTACCAACTCATAGTCCAGCGGGACCATTTTCCCATTGACCTTTGCTCCTATACATCGATTTCCTATATCAGTATGAATCCTATACGCAAAATCAATGGGACAAGACCCTTTAGGTAAATCGATGACATCACCTTTAGGGGTAAATACATAAACTTCATCAGTAAATAAGTCGATTTTTAAAGTCTCCATAAAGTCTTTGGCATCTCGTAAATCCCTTTGCCAGTCTAGGATTTCTCTAAGCCAAGAAAGTTTTTGTTCAAAATCACTGTTGTTTTTAGCACCCTCTTTGTATCTCCAGTGGGCTGCGATTCCATATTCGGCAGTTTTGTGCATTTCGTAAGTTCTGATTTGTATTTCCAGAGGATCACCTGAGGAATCTATTACCGTCGTATGAAGGGACTGGTACATATTAGGTTTTGGCATAGCTATATAATCCTTAAATCTTCCGGGAATGGGTTTCCATAAAGTATGGACTACTCCAAGGGCTCCATAACAATCCTTTACTGTATTTACTATAACTCTTACTGCAGTTAAATCATATATTTGCTCGAAAGTTTTATTTTGTTCTTTCATTTTTTTATAAATGCTGTAAAAATGTTTAGGCCTGCCCTGTATTTCAGCTGATATGCCGGCAGAAGTAAGCCGCTCTTTGAGAATGGCTATCATTTCATTTATGTGATTTTCTCTTTCCTGCCTCTTTTTTGCTACTTTTTCCACAAGTTCATAATAGTGTTCCGGTTCCAGATATCTGAAGGCTATATCTTCTAATTCCCATTTTACTTTTGAAATTCCTAAGCGATGAGCAAGGGGCGCAAAAATATCCAGGGTTTCCTTAGCCTTTGCCAGCTGTTTTTCTTTAGGCAATGATTTTAGCGTCCTCATGTTGTGGAGCCTATCTGCAAGCTTTATTAAAATTATGCGAATGTCTTTTGCCATGGCAAAAAACATCTTACGAAGATTTTCCGCCTGTTGCTCTTCCTTGGTTTTAAACTCAAGTTTACCTAGTTTTGTTACACCATCAACTAAGAGGGCGACTTCTGGTCCAAAATTGCTTTCTATATCTTCTATAGTATACGGGGTATCTTCCACTACATCATGCAAAAGGCCTGCAGCAATAGTTGGAAGGTCTAATTCTAAATCAGCCAGTATCTTAGCAACTTCTAAAGGGTGGAAGATAAACAACTCACCGGAAATCCGATGTTGACCGCTGTGAGCCTCTTTTGCAAATTCATAAGCCTTTCTTATTATACTAAGGTCAGCTGATGGACTATATGATAATATTTGTTTTTCCAAAACAGCGATATCCAAATCTTCCACCCCTGACTAATAAATTAATACTTTACAAGAGAAAAGACTTCATAATTTGATAATTGCTCTCTACCTTTCAAATCTTCCAATTCAATAAGAAATACAACTGCAGCAACTTGTCCTCCTAGCTTTTCCACAAGCTCTATGGTAGAAATAATAGTACCGCCTGTGGCAAGTAAGTCATCTGCTACTACTACTTTTTGACCAGGTTTTATAGCATCCACATGCATCTCAATTATATCGGAACCATATTCCAGCTTGTATTCAGCCTTGATGGTCTCTCCAGGCAATTTGCCTCTTTTTCTGGTTGGCACAAATCCAACACCCAATTCATAAGCAAGAGGTGCTCCTATAATAAATCCCCGAGCTTCAGGACCGGTAATTAAATCCACTTCTTTATGGCGTATTAGTTCTGCCATGGATTTTATGGCTTCTTTATAAGCTTTGCCATCTTTTATCAATGTCGTAATATCTTTAAAACTAATTCCTTTTTTGGGGAAATCCTCAATGACTCTAATTTTTTCTTTAAAATCCATCTATTTTCCTCCATCTAAAATAATTTTGATTGAAGTATTAAATATTCATTATAAAATTCCACTACATCCTTTGCAAGTGAATGAAGCAACATATATGTACGCGATGATTCTAATTTAAAAGTACTATCGTGTTTTCTATAGTCAGTTATATTTAATAATCCGCCTTTTTGATTGAATTTAATAATATTTAGGTCTTGAAAAATATTAAAAACATTAATTAAGCCTACAGTATGCATATCAATTCCATATTGTTCATGCAGAATATCTATTAGTTTGTAAATGTCCAAGGTGCATACGAATTTACCTGCTGTCAGCTTGCCAACCGTATGATAAACTGCTTTTAACTGATTTACGCTGGGCAAAATCTGCCTACACACTAAAAAATTATAACGCAAATCCCCTCGCTTAAAAAGTATATGAATTTTTGATGTAGATGGTAAGCTTGTCAGTTGTGCGTTTAACAGTTTAATACTAAAAGGGGTATCAAAAAACACAATGTCATCGAAATTTTCATCACTGACCTCAGCAAAGGGATCAACCACAATAAAATTATTTGCGCTATTATTTATAATTGAACTTAAGTCATAAAATACTTTTATATCGTTGATTAAACTATCATAGCCATTAAGATAGGTTAATAATTGCCAGGCTTTATATGGCGTATTTACTACTATAATAACTTTTCTCTGCGTTTCAAAAAGCCCTTTAATATAGTTCATTCTTTCCTGAGTAGTCTTATTAGCTAATACTACAAAGTTGCTTTTATCTATTCCTTTTTTTTCAGTCAAAACAGCACTATTTCTGTTGTTCAAGTTTAAAAGAAAGTACTTGTAATAGTTTTTTTCTACATCATCTAACAATTTATCACGCAAAAAGGGAACTTTTAAATCTTTAATATTTAACTGCAATCCTTCAAAACCTTTCCAGCGATTCACTTCAAGATTAAAAGCTAAATCCATTATCGAAGCCATTTCTAAATCTTCTTTATATAAGCCAAAGTTAAATCCAATAGCATCAATATTTGCTTCATGACTTTTTAAATTTAATTTTAAGTGTTTATCCCCATTTCCTACTGTCCGTGAATCTAGGATATGCAAGTTCCTACATATAAAAACCGGTTTGGGATTGCCATAACCAAAGGGTTTCATAAGTTCAAGCTGCTGTGCCAGTTGTAATGTAAGATCCCTCTTGTTTAATTCCAAATCTATATCGAGTTTTGGCCTTAAATCCATTTTTTTAAAAGCATCTTTATGAAGCTCATTTATTTTTTCTCGAAACAAATCTATATTCTCTACTTTTATCTTTAAGCCTACTGCTTGCTCATGACCACCATATTTTATAAGCAAATTGGATAAATCACCTATAGCTTTAAAAAGGTTAAACCCTGAAACGCTTCTGCCTGAACCTCTACCTTCACCTTTTTGTTCTGCTATCATAATACAGGGCCTACAATAGATTTCAACTAATTTTGAAGCAACGGTCCCAATAACTCCAGGATGCCAATTGGGACTTGAAACGACTATTATACTATTTGTGTCTAAATCTATTTTTTGTTCGATTATTTCCTTTGCTTCCTCCAATACTTTTACCTCAAGGGCTTGCCGTTCCTGATTGATTTTTTCAAGTTTATTTGCTAACTCAAAGGCATGGTCTTCGTTTTCAGACAACAAAAGTTCTACAGCTATTTTAGGATCAGCGATCCTTCCCGCCGCATTTATTCTTGGTGCTAATAAGTAGCTGATTTTAGACGGTTCAACCGGAGTATCCTTTAAATTTAATAAAGCCATCATTGCCAAAAGGCCTTTATTATCTGTAAATGCCAAATTTTCAAGGCCATTTTTCACAATTATCCGATTTTCATCTAAGAGTATAACCATATCAGCTACTGTTCCGATGGCAGCTAACTCCAAAAACTCCTGGTATAGCTTTTGGGGACAAGCATAGGTATCCATCAAAGCATGGGCGAGTTTTAATGCAACGCCTACACCGGCTAATTCTTTAAACGGATAGCTGCAATCCCTTTGCTTAGGATTAATTACAGCAATAGCTTGAGGAATTTCTAGTTGTGGTTCATGATGGTCAGTTATAATAACATCTAATCCTAAAGAAGAAGCATATTTTACTTCTTCATTAGAGCTAATGCCATTATCTACAGTTATTATTAAATCAGTTTTTTTACTATGTATCTCTTCTATGGCCTCTTTATTAAGACCATAGCCCTCATCAAGCCTTGAAGGAATATAATAGTGGACATTACCTCCTAAGCTTTTCAGCAGCTTGACGAGAATGGCACAGCTTGTTATCCCATCAACATCATAATCTCCATAAACTACTATCCGCTGCTGTTTGGCCAGGGCCTCCTTTATGCGCCTTACTGCTTTATCCATATCTTTTAGCAGCATTGGATTATATAAATACTCTAACTTGGGAAAAAGGTACCTCTGAATCTGTTCAGGCGTCACTATACCTCTTTTTTTAAGCAATTGAAGTATTATTGGATGAAGATTGCCATAGGTCCCATCACTTTCCCCTACAGAATCAACTTGCCATATATAATTGCCAAAAATCATTCTTTCCTCCGGTTTTATAAAGGGTGATATAAGATAATTTTTACATTTTCAACATATATAATTATAAACCAATACCATTTTTATATCAATAACAACAAAAATCGAGCCGTAGCTCGATTTACAGCAATTGACCGCTCTTTCTTGCCACCTCCACTAAAACTTCCCGGTTAAGTTCATCTAATACATATAACTTGCCTTTTGCCGCATTTGTGACTTTTATTAAGCAATCCTTATTCGGTTGTAAGCCTATGCAACAAAAATTGATCTTTTTATCAGAAATCTTACCGGCCGCCAAAACAGCATCATTTATCGGATCTGAAGACCACAATGATACGGTGGGGATACCATCAGTTATGAGTATAATCAGTGGATTTTTCAAGTTGTTCTTGCTCATATACTCCGCGCCTTTATCGAGAGCCAAAGCTAATGGTGTCAAACCTGTAGCCGCAATCTGATCCAAACCGCTTTCCAGTTTTTCATAGCTTCTGGTGAATGGGACAAATGTATTTATTTCCTTTTCCTGAAAAGCTAAAATACTTATTCTAGTATACGGTCTTAGAATAAGGTACTTTGCCAAATATTTTGCATTTCTCAGTCTAAATCCTGCCATACTGGCACTTGCATCTATAATTAGGCAAATATCCTGATGAAATTTAGGTACTCGTCTAACACAAACCAAGTCCTGCTGTTTAATATGAAAACCGCTATTTTCAAAATAACTTCTTATCATTGACCTTCTTATAGTTTCGGGCACATTCACTTCTTCAAGCCAATTTTCTGGATCATATGGCACACAAATGCCTGGCCCTGTTTGGCCCCTGATTACTTTCTTTGAAAACCCATTACTCTCAAATCCCTTACAGTTGTTGAGTTTAGGCAAATTTTTTATTGTCCGCTTTAAAATATGCTCTAGCTCTTTTCGATTCCTTTTTATAAATTCACTAAACTCTTTACCTCTAGGAGTGAGGTAATACTTGTTTTGTTGTCTATACACGAAATTTTTCTCTTCAAAATATTTCACGATATCATCATAGTCGCTGCATCTTTTTTGTAAAGACTGCAATGATGCATGGGAACGTTCTTTACCTTGAATAGCCTCCAGCACATCTTGGATTTGTTTTATGCTTCCAAAATGCTCAATCAACTCAACAGTTTCATCAAATATATCACTTCGTTGAACACTTTGATTCTGCCTTAAATTAGAATCTGAATGGCTTGCATATGAAGACAAATCTATTGGCCTTTTCCCAATTTCGTGCAATATTTTCTCGATCTTTCTAAGTTCCACACCTTGCTTTAAAAGAGCTTGTTCAACTTTAGCTACTATTAAAAAAATACTTTCTAGTTCTTCTTCAGGAATGCAAGCCGCAATATGAACATGGTTTAAATGGGACTTTTTAAGGCTTTCTGATCTGCCATAGCACAAATCCCCTGTAAGTCGGCCTCCTCCAGAACCGGTTTGAATATCAATATAGTCCATCAAGTGACTAAAAGGGCTACTTTTGAGACCTTCTATGACAAAGTCACCTAATTGCCTTAAATTAAAGGTTTTTATTTCATGAAATAAGTCAATATGAATAATTTCATTTGGCAATAAACGATTATAAAAAACTTGCCCAGCATCTGAATTAACGATTATGCTCACAATTTGCGGGGTAGATGGGTTTATTGTGTGGACTTTTCGACTCACAACAGCAGTTTGACCTATTCGAACACCTTTATTTTCATTTAATGCTTTTTGGAGCTTTATTACAGGATTCATCTCATCAGTTCCTCATCAGTTTTTACATATTCGGCAACATCTAGCTTATCAATGGGAATTGCTTTTTGAGGTGGCGCCTTTAGTTTTATATTTTCGGGATTCGAATTTGATATATTCATTATCCTTTTTTCGTCTTTAGCTGATTTAATGTTTTCCGCAAATCGTCTAAATAGATTCTTTACAGAGTCTAAATTGAAAGGAATTGTTTTTTGATTTTTATCCCTATTGATTTCTGTAGTTTTTGCTGTATCATGTTTGTTGCTTATACTTTCAGCGGGAGAATTTGCCGTAATAGGCACTTCTTTTGAAACATCTTTTTGATCAAGACTTTTTAAAATATCGTTTAACTCTTTAAAATCTACTCTATGGCGTAGAGCTGATTGAGCAACAAAGACAAGATCAGCCACGCTTGGACTTCGCTTTAAAAGAGCACTTCTTATTTTTATTCCCAACAAACAAGCTTCGATACAGCGCAGGCTCTCTATTTTATAATCCACGTAAATAGAAGACAAAATGTTTTTTATTTCATTTGTTGGTTCATATTGTTCCAAAGTATTGCAAGCTTCTATAAATT
>ENA-UPSB01002209-UPSB01002209.1-bioreactor-metagenome-genome-assembly--contig:-NODE-2209-length-19352-cov-4.452039_pt1 | contig 19352 bp, 15 predicted proteins | sample MGYA00238182_ERZ773286 | MGnify/ENA primary metagenome ERZ773286 (study PRJEB29026, sample SAMN07631240) | bioreactor metagenome | isolation source: Switchgrass digestor | place: USA: Dartmouth... | reverse complement strand
TGCGCCGATTGACAGGTCGATGCCTTCACCGCCTGACAGGATGACCAGCGTCTGGCCGGCGCCGATGATGCCCAGGAAGGCCGCCAGCCGGAGGATGTTCATAGCCATGGTGAAGCTGGCAAACCCCTGCTGAATGATGCCGCCGATGATAAACAGCACAACCGCCAGCAGCAGCGCGATAACCGGAGGGCTGAGACGGAAGTTTCTCATACGCGCCTCCTGCGGATCAGATCAATCAGGCCCGGGCCGGCCAGAGCGAACATCACGATCAGCCCGTTGACCAGTACCTGGTACCAGCTGGGTACATTGGCAAAGGAGATTACGTTGCGGATGATGGTGATAATGAACACACCAATCATGGTTCCGAACACGCCGCCCATGCCGCCGCTCAGAGCAGTCCCGCCCAGCACCACCGCTACGATGGAGCTCATGGTCATATCCAGGCCGATCAAGGCGCTGCCCGTGCCGATGCTCATGGTGATGGCCAGGCCGGTCAGCGCGGACATGAACCCGGAGATGACGTAGGTGGTGAAGCGGATCCAGTTCACCGGCACCGCGCTCATGTAGGCGGATATGGGCTGCCCGCCCGAGGCGTACAGGAAGCGGCCGAATTTGGTATTGCGGACGAACGTCCAGGCCAGCAGCAGGAACAGGATGATCCATACAGGCAGGATGATGCCCGCGAGGTCCCAGCGGTATATGCTCATAAACGCGCTTGGGACGGCGCCTCCCGGAGAAGGCAGGACCCACACTGCTATGCCTGAGAAGATCGATGTGGTTGCGAAGGTTGTCACCAGGGGCTGGAAGCGCAGGAAGGCCACCGCCGCCCCGTTGACCGCGCCGGCAGCAATGCCGGCCAGCAGGCCGATGGCTACCGCGCGCCAGACCTCGGCAGCTGTGGCATCCGCGCCCATCTGGGTCACCAGGATCACATTCACCATGGTGACGATCGCGCCGACGCTCAGGTCAATGCCGCCGCCGATCACCACAATCGCCTGCCCGACAGCCAGCAGCAGGGACGGCAGCACCGTGCGCAGCAGGCCGTTCATGGCGCGGGGTGTGAAGAAGTTTTCCTGCAGCTGTGCGTTGATCACCACCACGATGGCCAGCAGAAGCAGTGAGAAGAGATAATATTGCCCGCTGGCACGGTTGATCAATCGCGACCATTCGATGGTACGGGGAACCCGGGCAATTTCTTCAGTCTTCATAGGGTAGCTCCTGTCCCGTGCTGCCCATCGACGCGGCGACCAGATCATAATGCGTCAGGCTTTCACCTTGTAATTCCGCGGTAATCTGCCCGTCCTGCAGCACCAGGATGCGGTCGCACAGGCCGAGCAGTTCTTCGTCGTCGCTGCTGTAGAACAGGATGGACGTGCCCTGATTGCGCAGCTCGGTCAGCAGTTTGTAAAACTCACCTTTGGCGCCCACATCCACGCCTTTGGTCGGGTCGTCCAGCAGAAGGATTTTCGGGCTGCGCAGCAGCCACTTGCCGAGGACCACCTTCTGGGCGTTACCGCCGCTCAGACTGGTGACAGGGGCGTCCAGACTCTCCATGACCAGTTTCAGGTTCTGGGCCGCCTGCTGGGCGTCATGCCTCGCCTTGATCATGCGGATGGGGAACCCATAAGACCGCCAGGAAGGCAGCATTAAGTTTTCCAGAATCGAACGCACCGGGAGCAGGCCTTCAGTAGAGCGATCACCCGGTACGAACGCAATATGCTCTTTCATCGCCCTGCGCGGGCTGGTCAGCTGCACCGGACGGCCGAAAACCGTCAGGCTGCCGGTGTAAGGCACGGCTCCGAACAGGGTCAGCAGCAGTTCAGACTGGCCCTGGCCCTGCAGGCCGCCGATACCGAGCAGTTCTCCGCGCCGGACTTCAAAATTGATGTCCTTGAGCCGCCGGGTGTTGAGGTTTTCCACTTTGAGAGAGACTTCGGCCTGCATGGGCGCCGGTCCGCTCCCGTTGTGCCGGGCGATCTCGACATCTTCAATCATCAGGTGAACCAGCTCCCGCCGGGGGATTTCATTCACCGGGGCGGAAGCGACTGTTTTTCCGTTGCGCAGCACGGTGATATGGTCCGCGATGCGGTAGATTTCATCCAGACGGTGAGAAATAAAGACAATCCCTTTTCCCTGTTTTTTCCACTCGCCAATCAGCTCAAACAGGCGCTTGACCTGATTGGTATCCAGCGAGGCAGTGGCCTCGTCCAGGATCATGATCCTGGGTTCCAGGCTGAGGGCTTTCAGGATTTCAGCAATCTGCTTGTCACTGGGAGCCAGCTGATGAACCGGTGTATCTGGCTCCACCCCGGCGTTCATCACGCCCTGGAACAGGTCCAGCAGGGCTCTCGTCCGGTCGCGCATTTCCTGCCTGCGCACCAGCCCGCTCCTGGACACCAGCTCATGCCCCAGCCAGATGTTTTCGGAGACTGTCATGCGGGGGACGAGCGACAGTTCCTGGTATACGGCGACGATCCCGTGCTGCCGGGCCGCCAGGGGAGAAGAGAAGCTCACCGGTTGATTGTTAAGGAGTAGTTGCCCCCCTTGAGGGGCAACTACTCCCGTCACAATTTTGCTGAGCGTGCTCTTCCCGCTGCCGTTGGCGCCTACGAGGGTGACGACTTCTCCGGAATGAACCTCGAGGTTCCCGTCAGAAAGCGCAACCACACCTCCATAGCGTTTAACCAGGTTTTGTGCGGAAAGAGTAACTCCATTCATACCGCAAGGCCTATTTGAAGAACGCGTCGATTTCCTCGTCGGTCAGCATCTGGTCCATGGTGAAGCCGGCGGGCTTGTCGCCAATCTCCTGATAGACCTGTTCGATGTTGCTGTTGTCCACGACACCCGGGATGGGCACGTAGATGGTGTTGCCGTGTTCACCGGCCAGCAGGCCGTCACGCAGCTCGCGGCACTGCAGCAGGCGCACAGCCACCTTCAGACCATCCGCGCCGATGCCCGGGGGATTGATCACGCCGAAGGACTGGAAGTCCGGCTTCTCCTGCAGGATGTTCCACCACTCGGCGACGTAGGCCTGGCGGGCCTCACCCACCATCACCGGCCAGGGATCCGGATTGGCAGCCTGGACCGCATGCAGCGCGCCCAGCGCAACGCCGTCCTGAGCCCACACGCCGTTGATGTTCGGGTAGGAAGCCAGCATGTCAGCCATACGCTGCTGGCCGGTGGCTTCGTCCCACATACCTTCGACGGAGTTCAGGATGGTGATTCCAGCCTCTTCGAAGACCTCAGTGGCGCCGCGAACGCGGGCCTCGTTGGCCGGGTGCCCGGTGACGCCGTTGATCATAACCACGTTGCCTTCGCCACCCAGCTGTTCAACCAGCCAGCGGGCGCTCATGCGAGCCCACTCGGCCTGGTCGATCACCACGTTGATGGCGCCCTGAGCGGAGACTTCCTGGTCGACGGAGATCACGATGATCCCGGCGTCAACCGCTTCCTGGATGACCGGGTTCAGCCCGGCGGCATCGCCAGGGTTGACGATGATGGCATCCACGCCGCGGTTGATCAGGTTGCGGATCTGCTGAGTCTGGCCCTGCAGGTCCACATCCGCGTTTTCGATGACCAGGTCAGTGGTCAGGCCCTGAGCCTTGTACTGCTCGTTGACCTCCTGCATGTTGGAGATCATCTGCGTGCGCCATTCGGAGCCGACGAAGCTGTTCGACACACCGATGGTGAAGGGCGCCTCATACTGGCAGGCGGCTTCCCCCTCACCCGGAGCGGCGGGTTCGCCGCCGGGAGCAGCGGTGGGTTGAGCGGTGCATGCGGCCAGCGCCACAACCATGATCAGCGAAATCACGACAAACCAAGAGCGTAAACGATTTGACATTTCATCTCCTCCATTGTTCGATGCTAGAGACATGCTGCCTATCTTTCGTCATAGCCTTTTCCTGATACTTGCTTACAAGCATCACCTCCTTTTACAGGCTACCACGACTGGTTCGAACTAACTTCATCCTTTATGATGAATCTGGCAACGCTCCAATACGGCGTTCAGTGATGAAATTATCGCTTTGGTTGGCTGGATGGGGGTTGGTCTCCTAGACTCTGGCTCTCCGTATGGCGGTGTTTTTCAGGAAAAGAACATAGAACATTGTATCACAACTGGGGTGGCTGGCTGATCATCCCGGATGTTTACGACAGTGATTCGCTTATTCCTGTACCTGCTGGACAATCTCACCGGTCTGCTTGTCCTTCAGGATCAGCTTGGTCTTCCCATCCGGCATCTTCTCGGTCTTGATCAGCTGGTACTGTTCGTTGTAATCCTGCACGTGCTGGTCCGCGCTCACTCCGGTTTTCCCGCGCCAGACATCCAGCTGTACCGGCTCCCATTTCTTGCTCTGGGCCGACCGGTAGCAGGCGTCGATGATGGCGTTGACCACGTAGCCGTCATAGAAGGTTTCCATCGGCTCTTTTCCGGCGTCAAACGCACTCAGCTGGTCCAGGAACATGGCGGTGTAGCCCAGTGCGCCGGGTTCATCGCCCACCGGGAACAGCCAGCCGGTATCCGCTTCGGCTTTCTCGGCCACGTATCCGCCCAGACCGACCGAGGTGAAGACCTCAAACCCGGTGCGCAGCCAGTGGTTCAGCCAGATGGTGCCTTCGGTGCCGGAAACCTCGTCGCGCAGGTCCATACCGCCGCGGAAAGTCCAGGAAACCTCGAACTGGCTGAGCGCGCCGTTCTCGTAGCGCACCAGGCCGACTGCGGTATCTTCGGCTTCGATCGGGTGAACCTGGGTATCGGCCCAGCAGATGGCCTCCACGGGGCGGATGTCCTTGCCGATGAAGTTGCGCCCGATTTCAATGCAGTGGCAGCCCATATCCACGATCGCGCCGCCGCCGGAGAATTCCTTCTTCCAGAACCAGTCGCTGTGCGGGCCGGGATGGGTCTCGCGCGAGCGGGTCCACAGGATGCGGCCCAGCGCACCGTTGCGGACGGCTTCCAGCGCTTTCAGCGTCTTCGGGGTGTAGGCCAGGTCTTCCAGATACCCGGCGAACACGCCCGCTTTTTCAACCGCTTCCAGCATCAGCCGGGCTTCCTCTGCGTTGCGGCCCAGCGGCTTGGTGCACATGATGGCTTTGCCAGCCTGGGCGGCTTCCCGCACTGCGTCCAGGTGCAGGTGGTTGGGCAGCCCGATGACGACCAGGTCCACCTCCGGATGGCGGATGGCTTCTTTGAAGTCTGTGGTCCAGTGCTTGATCCCCCACTTTTCAGCGAAGGTTTTCACGTTCTTTTCCGTGGCCGAGCAGGCGACCACAACCTCATCGCGGCTGCGAGAAGCCAGCAGAGCCTGTGTGTAGAACTGGCCAATTAACCCCGTTCCCAGCATTGCTATCTTTGCCATCGTACATACTCCTTTCGCTTGCTGCGGTTTTATCTGCTAAATCGAAAGAGCTGCAGCGTTATTCAATTCAGAATTGGGCTGATTTTTTCCATTGTACTCAAGAACCGAAAAAACGGAATGAGCCGAACAGGTCAGTCAACCGATCTGCTCACAATTTATTACACCTGAATTAGAATATGTCCGTACAAACATTATGTTTGTATAAGGTTCTTATCGCCGTTTCTGTGTTGAAATGGCTTGACAGGTCGGGCTATAATTAAAATGTTCGTATGTCCGATTTTGATTAAGACATTTACATTCACAATTGTGAATCTGGCTCTCGGGGGGGGATGGGAGGGGCGAAATGGCAGTTAAAACCGTAAAACTGCACATTACACCGGCCAACCCGGCGCTGCCCGCGCCGCTCTACCACCAGGTGTACGCGGATCTGCGCCAGAAGATTACCTCCGGCCTCCTGAAGCCGGGCGACTACCTGCCACCTGAGCTGGAGCTGGCCGAAGCCTACCAGGTCGGACGGCAGACGGTGCGCAATGCCATCGCCCGGCTGGTCAACGAGCATCTGGTCGAACGCTTTCCAGGGATCGGAACGGTGGTAACCGAGCAGTCCCCACGGACGCAGTTCCTGATGGACCGCAGCTTCACCCAGCAGATGATCATGCTGGGCATTGTCCCCTCATCGCGGGTGCTGATGAGCAGCGTCGGGACGGTCGATCACGATGCGCCGGTGGAGCTGCGCAAGAAGACCGGAGCTCCCCTGCTGACGCTGATGCGCCTGCGTTTCGGCAACAACTCCCCCATTGGCATTCAGACGGCGAAAATCGTGCTGGAAGCCTGCCCGACTCTGCCAGAGCACAACTTCAACCGCGAATCGCTGTACGAAGTCCTGGCCCGGGACTACAACCTGGTCATCCACCGCATCTCTCACGTGGTGCGCGCCGTTCCGGCCACCGAGCTCCACAGCGAGCTGCTGCAGATGGAGAAAGGCCAGCCGCTTCTCTCGGTGCGGACCACGGCTTACCTTTCCAACCTGGACCCGATCGAGTCCACTGTCAGCTATTACCGGGCGGACCGCTACGAGTTCTTCACCTCCCACAACGTTTCAGAAATGGGCTGAGGAAGCCGGCGTGCCGGGGTGCGGGAGGAGAATGTGGTAGCATAAAAGTGAGACTATTCAAGTAATGAGGGGTAGGAAGGGTTTTCTTGATGGACATGTTTTCCACACCGGTGCGGCACAGCATTGAAACTGAAGTCCTCGTGGTCGGGAGCGGCTCGGCCGGGGCTGCCGCGGCAATTGCCTGCGCTCAGCAGGGCGCGAAAACCATGCTGATTGAGCGCTACGGCTTCATGGGCGGCATCAGCACCCAGGTGCTGGATACCTTCTACGGATTCTTCACCCCCGGAAAGGAGCCCCGAAAGGTGGTCGGCGGTGTGCCGGATCTGGTCGTCGCGGAGCTGGAGAAGCACAAGGCGATGGTCTACAGGCCGAACACCTACGGCGCAGGTCAGGGGATCACCTACGATCCTGCCATCCTGAAATATATCTGGGAACAGCTGGCCCTGCGCTCAGGGGTGCGGCTGCTGTTCCACACCCATTTTGTCGATGCCGTGCTCGAAGGAAATCGTGTTACAGGCGTGATTGCTTTCAATAAAGCTGGCTTCCTCCGCATCAAAGCCGGCGTCGTGATCGACGCCAGCGGCGACGCGGATGTGGCAGCCGCGGCGGGTGTTCCCTTCGAGAGCGCCAGGGAGGGCCCGGTGCAGTCACTGACCACCACCTTCCGCATGATCAATGTGGACGATGCGCGGGCAAGGCAGGTCAAAAAGGCTCAGCTGCACGAGTTGATGGCGAAGGCCGTTGAGTCGGGCAAGTACGACCTGCCGCGCAAGGAAGGCAGTGTGCACATCACGCCGCTGCCCGGGGTTATGGCCACCAACATGACCCGCGTGGGCGATGTGGACGCCACTGACACCGAACAGCTGACCGAAGCGGAGGTGGAAGGCCGCCGCCAGGCGCTGGAATACGCCCGCTTCCTGCGGGACATGGTGCCCGGCTATGAGAACGCGCAGCTGATCGATTTCAGCACCCAGATTGGCGTTCGAGAGAGCCGGCGTATCTACGGCGAGTACCGCCTGACCCGCGAGGACGTGCTCAACGCGCGCAAGTTCGAGGATGCCATCGCGCAGTGCGGCGCGCCGATCGAGGAGCACCACGCCGGGAGCGACACCCGCTGGGAGTACCTGCCCGAAGGCGAAACCTACGATATCCCCTACCGCTGCCTGCTGCCAAAAGGCGCGGAGGGGCTGCTGGTCGCCGGGCGCTGCCTTTCGGCGGACCACGATGCGCACGCTTCGGTGCGCAGCATGGGCCAGTGCATGGCCATGGGACAGGCGGCCGGCACCGCCGCATCCCTGGCGCTGGCGCAGCGCTGCGATCCGCGGGAAGTATCCATTCCGCGGCTGCAGGAGCGGCTGCGCAAGGCAGGCGCGGTGCTGACCCCTGCCCGGGGATAGATCAACTTTCCTCGCCGGGGGAGCCCTCCGCCAGGCCGCGCAGACCGGCCTGCATCAGGTTGGCTTTGATGCGCCGGGCGTCCCTGCCGGTTTCCCGCAGCCAGTTTCTCACCATCTGCCGGCGGGAGTGGTCTTCCTGCGGGCAGGCAGGCGGCGGCTCGGGGAAGCCAGCAGACCGCGCATAGCGGCGGATTTCGCTTTCCTCCAGCAGGCACAGCGGCCGGATCACCCGAATTTCTCCGCCAAAGTACTCCCTGACCGGGGCGATGGCTTCCACTTTGCCGTGGTACAACAGATTGAGCAAGGTAGTCTGGGCCATGTCGTCGGCGTGGTGACCCAGCGCAATCACGCTGCAGCCCTGCTCTCTGGCGGCTTCGAACAGTGTCCGGCGGCGGTTCCAGGAGCAGCGGTGGCAGTTGAGCGGCAGCGGCTCGCCCTCCGGAAGGCGCAGCGGGACCACTGCGTAATGAACCACGGACTGCGCCAGGTGCTCGACCAGCGGAAGATGCGGGTGTTCGAGAGCGCCGCGGCTGTCGCCGATCACATGAATGGCGACCAGCTCAATCTGTTCTCTGGGATCCTGCTGCAGCAGCCTGAGCAGGTTCAGCAGGGTCAGGCTGTCCTTGCCGCCGGAGACAGCCACGGCCACCCGGTCGCCGGGCCGCAGCATACCGAACTCGCGGATGGCGCGCCGGAAATCTTTCATCAGCCAGAAGGCATTTTTGTCTGCGTCCATGTTTCTTCCTGTGGAATTCTGGAAGCTTGATTATACTGGGTGCTGGCGGTCTACTGCCGCCGCCAGAAAACCATCATTCGGAGGGCCCGCCATGACCCGACAATCCCCCATCAAACCCCTCACCCTTGCCCACCGCACCGATCCCTTTCAGGAGTCGGTCATTCGCGAAATGACCCGTCTGGGCGACGAAGCCGGCGCGGTCAATCTCTCCCAGGGGCTGCCGGACTACCCTGCCCCGCAGGAAGTGCTCGATGCGGCAGTGCGCGCCATCCTGGACGGCGACAACCAGTACTCCTTCCCCTTCGGTCACCTGGCCTTTCGAGAGGCCGTTGCCGCGAAATACCGCCGCGACAACGGCATTCAGGCGGACCCGGAAACCGAGGTGACGGTCACCTGCGGTGTGAGCGAAGCCATGATGTCGGTCATTCTGGCGCTGACTGATCACGGCGATGAAATCATCCTGATGGAGCCGTGGTATGAGAACTACCTCCCGGATGCGCTCATGGCGGGCGTGACGCCGCGGTTCATCCAGCTGCACCAGCCGGACTTCCATCTGGACCCTGCCGAGCTGCGGGCGGCCTTTACCCCGCGCACCCGGCTGATCATCCTGAACACCCCGCACAACCCGACGGGAAAGGTCTTCAACCAGGCCGAGCTGGAGTCGATCGCCGCGCTGTGCCAGGAGTACGGCGTCATCGCTGTAACCGATGAGATCTACGAGCACATCATCTATCCCGGCCACCGGCACATCTGTCTCGGCAGCCTGCCCGGCATGGAAGACCGCACAGTAACTATCAGCGGGCTGGGGAAGACCTATGCACTGACCGGCTGGCGGGTAGCCTGGGCTATCGCCCCGGCGCGGCTGTCCGAGCGCATTCGCAAGGTGCACGATTACCTGACCATCTGCGCGCCGTCCCCGCTCCAGACGGCCGGGATTACCGCTCTATCCCTCCCGGATGCGTTCTACGCAGACCTGCGTGAGGAATACGGCCAGCGCCGGACACTCCTGCTGGAAGCTCTGGAAGCGGCCGGGTTCCGCTTTCAGCCGCCGCAGGGCGCCTATTACGTCATGGCGGATTTCAGCGGGATCGAATGGCAGCGTAACCCCGCCTGGCCGGCCAGCTGGTCGCTTGACCGTGCCTTTTCAGAGTATATGGCCCGGAATATCGGCGTGGCTGTGGTGCCCGGCTCCAGCTTTTTCACCGAGCGCAAGGAGCTGGGTTACACCCTGGTGCGCTTCAACTTCGCCAAACAGATGGAGACGCTCCAGGAGGCTGCGAGCCGGTTGAGCCGCCTTGAGACCAATCGGGGGTAGGGAAACACCCCATTGTAAGCTTTACTCCCGCGCCTACAATCGATGAACAGCAGACAGCAGGCCGAAGGTATGGCAGGCTGTTTGCTGTTTATACCGATCTTTACTGGTATCTGGATGGTGATTGATTTTATTGGTTCACCGGGGGCCGGGAAAACGACCGTGGTCCCTATCACAATCGAGTCGCTCAGGCAGGCCGGGATTGATGGGCACCGACTGGTTGATGCCGCCCGTCTGTCGATTAAGGAGACAGTGTTGGGGAAGATCACCGCCCGCATTCTTCCTGTCCGCTACCAGGATGCGGCGCTGTGGCACCTGTTTTACCGGCTCAGCCTGCTGTACAGGATGAAATTCGCTCTGAAGCATTTCCGGCTGCACCAGTATGTGCTTGATCTGCAGCGGAACAGACCGCCGGAGGCCGATACGGCGAAGCGGCGCGTAATCCCTGGTTTTCTATCCCTGATGGGTGCCTACGAAACATTACTATCTCGGGGGAAGGCCAGCGGGGCCATCTTGTTGGACGAAGGGTTCATTCAGCGGGTCGTCCAGCTGACCGCTTCAGAATGTGAGGTCCCGGAGGCAAAGACGATTAACACCTACCTGGACTTGCTGCCCCGCACGGATCTGGTGATCTACATCAATACACCAGTTTCGTTGTGCCTCGACCGGGTTTACACCCGCGGCGTCTGGGGGCACCTGCGGCATAAGTCACCCGAGGAGATTGCCCGGTTTGTCACCAACGCGCATCACGGGGTGGAACTGGCAGTACAGGCCATTCTCGAGCGCGGCTGGCCGCTTGTCGAAGTTCGAAATACCGACCCGCTGGAATGGACGGAAGGAAGCCTGCAGCAGCAGATTTATGAAGCCGTCACCCGCATCTTGGTTCCATCCGCGGGGCTGCATATGGAGCCGCAGCATCACGGATAGGTGTTGACCAGCCATTCCACCGGGCTGACCTGCACGCCATTGGCCCAGATCTCGAAATGAAGGTGCTCGCCGGTGACGCGCCCGGTGGCGCCGATTTTTCCAATCACCTGCCCGGCCTGCACCCTATCACCCACCTGTACCAGGATCTCCTCCTGATGCCAGTATCCGGTATAGATGCCCCGGCCGTGGTCGATGATCGTGGCGTTGCCGCGGACGGTAAGCGCGCCAGTATATACCACCACACCGGGCGCGGCGGCTAAAACGTTTGTAGAGCTGCAGGGACCGTAATCCACACCGGCGTGATAGTAGATATAGGGGCTGCCGTTGAACGAGCGCCGGTTGCCAAACCAGGAGCGCAGGCAGGCAGGCTCGTCCACCGGCCGCTGGAACGGCCCGGACCAGTATTTCTCAGGCGTGACCGGGGAGACCAGCTCCTGCACCAGCTGCTCCTCCGGCCCGGTGACAGCCGGATCGATGGTCTCCGGGTCGACTGTCAGGGGGATATCCTCGACGAACTCCCCTGCGTAAAGAGGAATCATGCGCTCGTAATTGGTGATGCCGCCGTCCGGCCCGACCAAACGAAGGGAGAACTCAGCCAGCCCCGGAGCAGCCATGGCGTGAATGCCCTGGATGGCGATCCACTCCCCGTTCCACAGCTGGAAGTGGAGCGGATGCCCGTCCAGCCAGCCGCTCAGCGCGGCGCCGGGGATGTCGTCCATGTGAACCACCACGGTGCTCCCCTGGGTAATGTCCTCCGGTGAGATGATCAGGCTGGAGAAGGGGCTGCCGCTTTCACCAGTGTCTTCTACGGGGAGAAACAGGGGATGGTCAGACATCAGCCTCACCGGGTTTTGAGCCTGGTTGAGCAGGCTGATCGTCCAGGGGTTGAGGCCGTACCGGACAGCTGCCTCCAGCCAGGTTTCCCCCAGCTGAAGCGGCCCTACGCGGTGCAGCGGGGATGTCTCCAGCCGGGCGGCAGCCTCTTCCGTCAGCACCACGTTCTGCCCGGCATACAGCCCCAGCGGGCTGGCGAGCCGGTTCAACCCGGCAGCAGCCTTCTCCGGCAGCCGGGCCGCCCGGCTGATCTCAGCTAAGCTCATGCCATCCGGCAGGGTGACGGTGTCCACCCGGTCAGCTGCGCCTGTGATTCCGGGGATGACCAGTTCAGTGCCCGGCCCGACCATCTCGGGGTTGATTTCGGGGTTGGCTCCGGCCAGCGCGTCCATGGCCAGGTGGAACTGCCGGGCGACCGAGTAGAAATTGTCGCCATCCTTCACCCGATAGACCAGCGGACCTGCCTCACCGGCTGGATCGAGGGTTTGATCCCCATCGGAGAGGTCCATTCCGAGGTGGTTTTCAATCACCGCGCTGGCTTTCTCACTTTCCAGCCAATCCTCCAGCGCGTTTGACCTGACCTTCCGGAGCGCGGTGGGCATCAGCTCCTTTTCCTTCCGTTCGAGGACCGTGAGGATGTGATACCCGTGTCGGGTCTGAATGACGTCGCTCACCTGTCCGGGTTCCAGTTCGAAAGCCGCCTGCTCAAGCTCCGGCAGGTAGAGCAAACCGCGCGGGAACCAGCCCAGGTCGCCGCCGGTGTAAGGGTCGAGGTCAAAGGCCGCGTCTTCAAAGTCAAGCCGGCCGGCGGTCAACTGGCGGTGAACCTCGCGGGCCGTGTCTTCCTCTGCGAACACCAGCTGTCGGGCGCGAACCTGTTCCACCTGCTCCGGCACACCGGCCGCGATCCGGTCGCGCTGCCAGGCCGCCGCAAGAGATCGTTCCATCAGCTCCGAGATGCGTGCCGCCGGGATGCTGTTTTCCTGCATCCAGCGGGCGAAGTCCTCTTCCCCGCCGGCCTCGGCCTGCAGCCGCTGGAGACGTTCCACCAGCTCGTCCTCGCTGATCTCCCATCCGGCTTTAAAAGCTGCCTGTGCCAGAAGTGTCTCCTCGACAAGGGCGTCGAATGCCTGCCGGTTTGCCTGCTCCTCGGATAGAGTGAGGCCAAGCTCCTGAGCGGCCTGCAGGAGCCGGTTGACCTCCTGCCGGTGGTCATCCAGCAGAATCCACTCGCCGTTGACGGCCGCCGCCAGTGGAGGGATTTTGACCGTCACCGTAGGAGTTGGTTCAGGCTGTGAGGTTTCGGTCGGCTGCAGCACAGGTGTCGGGCTGGCGCAGCCGGCGGTCAACAGGATCACCAGCAGGACCAGTACCGTGTTGGTCGTTTTCATATTGTGTCCTCCATGGATGATCACTCAGCCGGCGGCAGGGTGCGGGGACTTGATCAGCCCATTGTACTCTGCGAGCCACATGCAGGCAACAGGCTCCTGCCCGGGGAGAACATTGGTGATAGAATTAGGGCAGGCAGGTGGTACGGCCTACCGAACCTTTCAAACCATCCTCTTGATTGAAACAGGTCACCATCCAGATCTGCCAGCGCTTTTCGCAGCGCCGGACTGGCCTGATTCATCCCTCAACCATCACTGTTCGCAACCGGCAGGATTCCGCCTGCTGGCGAATCATTCGTCTATGAGGAGAAAAAGAATGAAAAGGTCGCTGTTTATTCTTATGGTCGTCGCTCTTCTGGCCAGCTTGCTGGGTGGGTGCGCCCAAACGCCAGGCGCACAGGAACCCCAGGAAACCCCAAGGAGAGTCGTATATTTGATCAACGGCGCGCTGGGTGACCAGTCCTTCTACGACAGCGGTCAGGCTGGCATCGATAAGCTGGCCGAGGAGTTTGGGGTCGAGACCCGCACCCTGGAGACCAACTTCGACGCCGCCCAGTACGAGCCCGCTCTGCAGGCTGCCGTCGAGTTCGCCGACGTCATCTTCGTGATTTCCTATGGCTTCGAGGATCAGCTGAAGGAATACGCCGATCGCTATCCCGACAAAATCTTTGTGAACCTAGACACCGTTGTCCAGAACGATGGCAACACCATCACCTCGGTTGATTTCATCGAGGAAGAAGGCGCTTACCTGGCGGGTGTCGCGGCTGCCCTGGCCACCACCGACACCTCCATCCCGGGTATCAATGAGCAGAAGCTCATCGGCACGGTCGGCGGCGATGTGGACCCGGTCATCGCTTCCTTCGTGTTCGCCTACACCAACGGCGCACGCTCCATCGACCCTGAGATTCAGGTCGAGACCAAGTACTTGGGCACCTGGGATGACACCGCCAAGGGCAAGCAGGCCGCCCTGCAGCTGTACGACATGGGCGCGGATGTGGTCTTCCAGATCGCGGCTGCGGCCGGCCTGGGTGTTCTACAGGCTGCCGCTGAGCGCGACCTGTACGCCATCGGCGTGGACACCAATCAGAACGACATTGAGCCCGGCCATGTGATCGCTTCGGACATCAAGGATGTGGGCCAGGCTATCCTCGAGGTCTACAAGACCATCGAAGACGGTTCTTTCCAGCCGGGCCAGGTGCTTGAGTATGGTCTGGCGTCTGGCGCTGTGGATATCGCTCTGGAAGCCTCGCAGCCTGTGCTGCCTCAGGCCACCCAGGACAAGATCATGGAGATCCGCCAGCAGATCATCGACGGCACGCTAGTGATCGAACGCTACACCGGCCAGTAAACCGGTCCAGACAAAGGGAAAACGCACGCGATGGATAATCTCATCGAGATGCGGGACATCGTAAAGGTGTTCCCGCCGCATGTAGTGGCGCTTGACAGGGTCACCGTCTCTTTCAAACCCGGTGAAATCCATTCAATCGTCGGAGAAAACGGGGCTGGAAAAAGCACGCTGATGAAGGTGCTGTACGGCCTGGAGCACCGCGATGCCGGTGAGATTATCTATCGCGGCCAGCCGGTGGCTTTCCGCAACCCGGGTGAGGCCATCGAGGCTGGCATCGGCATGGTTCACCAGGAAATCCTGCTGATCAACGAGTACAAAGTCTGGGAAAACGTCGTCCTGGGGCAAGAGCCGGTCAACTGGTTCGGCAAGATCGATGAGAACCGCGCCCGGCAGCAGGTCCAGCAGAAGATCGAGGAGTTTCAGTTCAACCTCAACCCGGATGCGGTGGTCGACGAAATCTCCATCGCCGCCCGGCAGAAGGTTGAAATCCTCAAACTGCTCTACCGCAACGTGTCGGTGCTGATCATGGACGAGCCGACCGCCGTGCTTACGCCGCAAGAAATCCCCCAGCTGTTCAATGAGCTGCGCCGGCTGCGCGACAACGGGCACACCATCCTGTTCATCTCGCATCATCTGGAAGAGGTGCTGGAGCTGAGCGACCGCATCACGGTGATGCGCAGGGGCAAGCTGATCGACACCGTCCCGGCGGCCGAGACCAACAAGGCCGAACTGGCCCGCATGATGGTCGGCCGGGACGTGCTTTTCACCTCTCACCGCGAAGAGCGCAAGGCAGGCGAGCCGGTGCTGGACATCCGCGGGCTGACGCTTGCGGATGCAAACCAGCAGCCCCGCCTGCAGGACATTGAGCTGCAGGTGCGTTCTGGTGAAATCGTCGGCGTGGCCGGTGTGGAAGGTAACGGCCAGTTCGAACTGGTGAACACCATCATGGGCCTGACCCGGCCCACGAGCGGGCAGATCCTGGTGGCTGGCGAGGACCTGACGGGCGCCGACATCCTCACCCGCCGGCGCAAGATCGCCTTTGTACCGCAGGACCGGGGGCGCATGGGCGCGTCCGTATCCGCCAGCATCACCGAGAATGCCATGATGACCCATCACCGCCTGAACGGCCGCTTCACCGAATGGAAGGGACTGCTGCTCAACTTCCGCAAAGCGCGCCAGTACACGGACGAGCTGGTGGAGCGCTTCTCCGTCAGCCTTGGTTCGCAGGCGCAGCCGTTTAAGTCACTTTCGGGTGGCAACCAGCAGAAGCTGATCCTGGGCCGGGAGCTGATGCTGGACAGCCCCTTCGTCCTGCTCGACCAGCCCACCCGCGGCCTGGATGTGGGTTCCATCGAGTATGTGCATTCCCAGATCCTGAAGATGCGCGAAAACGGCCGTGCAGTGCTGCTGTTTTCGGCGGATCTGGAGGAGCTGCTGCGGCTGGCCGATCGGATTGTGGTCATGTTCCGCGGGCGGATGGTCGCTGATCTACCGGTGGAAACCACAAACGTGGAGGAAATCGGGTATCTCATGCTTGAAGGCAAGCACAGAAATTATGAGCAAGAAGCTTCTTAGCGGCCTGTCGGGTATTCTTGTGGCGCTGATCATCGGCGCCATCGTCATGCTCGGCCAGGGCTATAACCCTATTGCCACCTACGGCGCCCTGTTCAAGTATTCATGGGGCGGTCTGTACCCGCTGGCGACCATGCTGAAAAACTCCGTGCCGCTGGTTCTGACCGGGCTTTCGGCTTCGGTTGCCTTTGCATCCGGGCCGGTCAACCTGGGCCAGCCCGGCCAGTTTTTGATCGGGGCGCTGTTCGCCACCGTCGGCGGGCTGTACCTGGATCTTCCCCCGGTGCTGATGGTGCCTGCGCTACTCCTGCTTTCCATGCTGGGGGGCGCGCTCTGGTCCGGTGTGGCGGCCCTGCTGCGCCGCCTGTTCAACATGGACGAGTTCATCACCACCCTGATGTTGAACATGATCGCCGATTTCTTCACGTACTGGGCGATCTCCTACCCGCTGTTTGACAGGACTGCTTTCTCCCCGATGACCCCGGCCATCAATCGTGCGGGCTGGATGCCGGTGATTGGCCAGTTCAATACCAGCGTGCTGGTAATGGTCATCGCGTTTGTGGTCATCCTATTCGTTTTCAACCGCTGGACGGCGGGGTATGAATGGCGCCTGACCGGGCAGAACTCCATCTTTGCCCGCATCGGCGGGATTGACATCAATAAAAACTATGTCACCGTGATGCTGGTCACCGGCGCGCTGGCAGGCCTGGCCGGCGGCCTGGTTCTGATGGCAGGTCCGCACCGATTCCTCAAAGGTCTGGGTGCGAACTACGCCTGGGACGGTGTCATGATCGCCGTGGTGGCCAATAATGGGCTGATCGCCACGCTGCTGTACGGCCTGTTCTTCAGCACGCTGCAGACCGGCGCTCTGGGCATGGAGCTGATCACTGCCGTGCCAAGTGAGTTCATCCAGGTTCTGCAGGCGGTGACGGTTCTGGTGATCGTGGCCGGACGAGAAACGATCGATATTATAGTGGATCGCAGTGTGCGGCGGCGAAAAGTGCGGGAGAGAACGGCATGAACTGGTTTACTGGATTAATCAACGGCATGCTGCAGGGGGCTACGCCCATCCTGCTGTCCGCGTTGGGCGGAACGTTCACCTTCTACGCGGGCATCTTCAACATCGCCATGGAAGGCATGATGCTCGCCGGTGCTTTCTTCGCCGTGCTGGGCTCTTACTATTTTGGCTCCTGGCTGATGGGTATCCTGCTGGCCATCCTCGGTTCCCTGCTGATGGCCCTGGTTTTCATCGTCTTTGCCGTCTTGATCGGTGTGGATGAGTTCGTCACGGGCATCGCGCTCAACCTGTTCTCTCTCGGCGCCACCACCTACATGCTGCGCCAGATCTTCAATGTAAAAGGCGGTTTCTCCGATCCAGGCATCGTCTCCATCCCCCGCATACACATCCCCTTGATCCGCGATATTCCGGTTCTCGGGCAGATCCTTAGCGGGCAGAACCTGGTGGTCTATCTGGCGGTTATCGCCACGGTGGTTTCGGCCTTCGTCATCTTCCGCACCCGCTTCGGGCTGCGGCTGCGGGCAGCCGGTTACAACGCCGCCAGCCTGAGCTCCAGCGGTGTGCGTACCGACCGCGTGCGCATCTACTCGCTGCTAATCTGCGGTGTGCTGTGCGGCCTGGCGGGGGCTTTCCTTTCGCTGGGGTACGTGACCCTGTTCTCCGAGAACATGTCCGCCGGTCGCGGGTGGATCTCACTGGCCGCAGTGATCCTGGTCAACGGCAACCCCTGGGGAATTGCGCTGATCTCGCTGCTGTTCGGCTTCACCGACGGGCTTGGCCTGCTGCTGCAGAGCTACCGTATCCCGTCGCAGTTTACCTCCATGGTCCCCTACGTGGCGACGCTGATTGCGCTCTTCTTCTACTCCATACGCGCAAAGAAACGGGCATCGGTATGATCAAGAAAGCCTGGCAAATCGATCGTGAAACTCGTTTAAATGCCGTTCCGATGGACCGGCGTGTGCACCAGAGCAGCTGGTTCCCTGCGGATTTCACACCGCCCTGCGGTGACGACCTGATCGACATGTTCTGGGAATCCCGGGTTCCCGGGTCCGGCGCACCGGAGTGCGCCTACGTGGAGATGGTCCAGTCGCTGCACAACCGGGGGTATGATGTCAGCGAGGCTGAGAAGCTGCTTCCGCCGGGGCTGGAGCTGCACCGCAGGGGAGATCGTACCGGCCTGCGCGCCCTCACCGCCCGGCTGTGGGAAGCCATGTACGCCGCGCCGATCGACCCATCCTCCCCGTATCACCGCTACGAGCATCCGGCCGCGTGGGAGCAGGTCCGGCAGGCCATGGGAAAGGTCAGCGAAGAGCGGGATCTCCGCGCGCTGGACAACCTGGAGGAGAAAATCCACCACGGCTGGCTGGGGCAGCTGGCCGGGGGCGCATTTGGCACTGCCATCGAGGGATACACCGGGCGGAGGATCGCTGAAGTTTACGGCCGGATCGAATCCTACGTCACCACCCCGGAAACCACCAACGACGATGTGGTGTACGAGCTGGTCCTGCTGGACGCTTTCCAACGCTCCGGCCGGAAGGTGACCTCCCGGGAGATTGCTGTCGAGTGGGTGCGGCAGATCCCTTTCGGCTGGTCAGCGGAATGGGTTGCACTGCGCAACCTGCAGATGGGCATCTTCCCACCGGAATCAGGCTCTTTCCGCAACCCGTATCATGATTGGATCGGCGCGCAGATGCGCACCATGATCTGCGGCATGCTGGCCCCGGGCTGGCCGCTGGAAGCAGCCCGGCTGGCGCACATCGACGGGGTCATTTCCCATGCTGCCAACGGCGTGTACGGCGGTATGTACGCGGCCGTGCTGACCTCCCTCGCTTTCGTGCGGGACGATCCGCAGGCGCTGCTGGTCGAAGCCGCGGAATATGTTCCGCAGAAAAGCGAGTACCGCGCTGTTGTCGGGGAATGCCTGGAAGTGGTACGCGCGAACTCCGACCCGCAGCAGGCCTGGGATCAACTGGACGAGCGGTTTGAGGAGTACAACTGGATCCACGCCTACCCCAATATTGCCGCGGATATCGTCGCCCTGTGGTATGGCCAGGGCGACATGACCCGATCCTTCGCTCTGCTGGCTATGTGCGGCATGGACGTGGACTGCAACGGCGGGCTGGTCGGAAACATCCTTGGTGTGATGAATGGCACACCCGGACAGTGGGCCGATCCGCTGGGTGACCGGCTGGATACCTACATCGCAGGCAAGGAAAGCCTGTCCATCCGCCAGCTGGCCGCAAACACCGCCGCGCTGGTGCGCCAGACCTGGTAGCAGGATGGTCGAACAGCTAACAGCCCCTGCCGGAAATCAGGCAGGGGCTGTTGATTCTCTCAGGATCTGGCTCA
>ENA-UPSB01002204-UPSB01002204.1-bioreactor-metagenome-genome-assembly--contig:-NODE-2204-length-19370-cov-5.839555_pt1 | contig 19370 bp, 20 predicted proteins | sample MGYA00238182_ERZ773286 | MGnify/ENA primary metagenome ERZ773286 (study PRJEB29026, sample SAMN07631240) | bioreactor metagenome | isolation source: Switchgrass digestor | place: USA: Dartmouth... | reverse complement strand
CCTCAACTATCGGTTCCAGACGGCAGACCCCTATACAACCGGTCATGACGACATTTACGTTGCTAATATTCCTTTTTTTGAGCTCCTCAAGGAAAGCATTCATCACTGGTCTTGCTCCTGCAGCTATACCACATGTAGCCATTCCTACAACTATTCTCATTCCGTCCTTGTTTTTTCTCATTTTGATATCTTCCAGCGTCTTCCTTCTTATTTCTTCCAGCTCAGCTATAGATTTCATTCAATACACCTCCAAACGTTATCATAACGCCTTCACTTAAATACTCTTTAATCCATGTTAAAATCTCATAATGATTTATGGGAATATCACCAATCTTTTGCTTGACATCCGTGGTGCTGAAATCAAAAACTCCCTTTTCGCTGATAAACTTAAGATTCATCTCTATTTCCGGATTTGATGAAATAACAGCAATCACAGTTTCAACTACGTCACCCAGCGGAGGCCTGTCGATATGGGACAACCTAAAAGTTGCTGTCAGCGTAGTGCCGACTCCCTTAGCAGACTCTATGGTCAGGTTTCCGGATGATCTTTCGCAGGAAGCAGCCAACAGCGGGATCCCCAAACCTACTTTCCTCGTGTCTCTTGTTGTAAAGAAAGGATCCACGACTTTTTTCACCAGTTCCTCGTCCATTCCCACGCCGTTGTCTGCAACAGACATTATCAGCATGTCTTTGTTTTTGTCAGCCTTGAATGTTATACAGATACTACTGGATTTAGCAGCTATGGAGTTTTGAATTATATCCATCAGATGTAGCGACAAATCCCTCATTTTAGTCCCCTGATTGCATTAACAGCCTTATTTTCATCCTTGCACGTGTTTTTCCCTATATAATGCCACAAATATTCAAAGTGATTATCCAGATATGATTTTAGAATTACATATATTTCTTCTTATATTGCTACATATTCTTGTACTTCTCAATGATTCCCTTGATATCATCCGGCACCAGTCTTCCATACACATCATCGTTAATCATCATTACCGGTGCCAAGCCACAAGCTCCTATACACCTGCATGCCTCGAGAGAGAACTTTCCGTCTTCGGTACACTGACCGACATCTATACCCAGTACTTCTTTCAACCTATCAAGAACAAGATTCGCACCTTTTACATAGCATGCAGTACCCAGGCAAAGCTGAATCTTATATTTTCCCTTGGGATTTAATGAAAATTGCGTGTAAAACGTTATAACTCCATATATTTCGCTGAGTGGTATATTCAAGCCTTCAGAGATTTTCTTCTGGACGCTTAAAGGCAAATATCCATAGACTTCCTGAGCTTCATGCAGCACTGAAATAAGTGCGCCTTTCATGCCCTTATGCCTATCAATAATTTCCTGCAATTTCAGCTCTTTTTCGTCAACTTGCCCACAACAGCATTTGGTAGCACTCATTGCTATACCCCCTTGATTGATTAGTTGTTGGTTGTTTGTAAAAATAATGTATGGTTGTTAAATACTTCACAAATAACGTTCTTATTATATCAAATTTCAATACAAAATACAATAAATTTTCATAATTCTTTGGAATATATTTGCCCGAAAACAATAAATGCAAGTACCTTTTGGGTAACTTGCAAAGTTTATTGTATACATGCGGATTTTGTACAAAAAATGCAGCCCGTGCTGTATTTTACTTTTTATTCCAGCTTGCTCAAGTCATACGGTGTTTCCTGATATACGTAATAGTTCAGCCAATTGCTGAACAGCAGGTTTGCATGGGATCTCCACGTGACCTTGGGAACACGTGTAGGATCATCCTGTGGAAAGTAATTCTTTGGCAGATCTATGTCCAGACCCTTTGCAATATCCCTTTCATACTCCTGTTTCAAGGTAAAGGGATCGTACTCCGAGTGCCCTGTCACGAAAACCTGCCTGCCCTGACGGGCAACTACTATGTATACTCCTGCCTCTTCTGATTCGGATAATATCTCCAGCCCCGGAACTTTTTCTATATCAGCCCTCCTGACCTCGGTATGTCTGGAATGCGGGGCCTGGAAAACATCGTCAAACCCTCTCAGGAGCTTAACATTCTTTTGATTTACAGTGTGGTCAAATACGCCAAACATTTTTTTTGGCAATTTATACTTGGGTATTCTATAATGGTGGTAGAGTCCCGCCTGAGCCCCCCAGCATATGTGAAAGGTGGAATACACGTTATGAACACTCCAGTCCATTATCTCTTTCAGCTCTTCCCAGTAATCCACTTCTTCAAAATCCATCAACTCAACGGGAGCTCCTGTAATTATCATACCATCGAATTTCTGGTCCTTTATTTCGTCAAAGGTATTGTAAAATCTTATCAGATATTCCTGGGGAGTGTTCTTTGATACATGGGTTTTGGGATGAAGCAGCACAATATCCACCTGCAGGGGAGAGTTGCCGATCAACCTCAGGATCTGGATCTCAGTCTCTATTTTCTTGGGCATCAGATTGAGGATGACTATCCTAAGGGGCCTTATGTCCTGGTGAAATGCTCTGCACTCATCCATTACAAAAATATTCTCATTATTTAAAACTTCCACCGCCGGAAGATTGTTTGGCACCTTTATAGGCATTATTGCAGCCTCCCTGTTCCAAAAAGTATAAAGTATTTTTAATTCTACATTTCTTACTGGTTTTTGTCAATCAGGCTGCAGGCATTTTGATTCCTTTTTTTATTGTATCAATCAGGCACCGGGCGCTTAACTCCTCCAGATCTATGTAAGACTCCCTTTCCAGAATGTCGCCCAGATGATGGGCATCGGAAGATCTTATAAAGGAATAGGGCTTTAAGTGGGGGTTCCTTTCAATATACTTTTTCAAATCTGTGTCTCGGGATATTTCCAGAGTTTTTATTTCCAGATATTCCGGAATAATGCCCAGGTTGGATATTATGCTGTAGGAGTCCCTGTCCACATGAGCCGGTATGGTTACTCCTCCCAGCTTGTCCACTTCACTGAAAATTACATCAATGCCAAGCCCTGCGGCATTTATCAGCAGTTTGGGGAAATATCCGACAACATTGTCGTTTTTGTCCATGACTACCTGTTTGCCGAAGATATCCTCCCTGTTTTCTATATTTGGCAGGGCAGCATGAATGATATCCTGCATTTTCAATACCGATTCAATGCAGGGAAACAGACACACAAGGTGTACTTCCTCGCTGGATTCCACTTCCATACCCGGAATAAACAGAATACCTTTTTCTTTAGCACATTCCATCACTGCTTCACAATTCATGGCTGCATTGTGATCGGTTACAGCTATGATGTCCAGACCTTTAAGCCATGCCATGCCGACAATGTTATTAGGTGTCATATCATCATCGGCACATGGTGAAAGCGCAGTATGAATATGAAGGTCAATGGCAGCTCTCATATTTCACCCCTGATTTCAGATACTGGCAAAGGTACAAAAGGCGATTTGGATATTGCTGCGGATGGCACTACAATATCAGAAGACAAATTACAATTGCTTCCTTTCACATCTTGACAAGATGAGATGATGTATCCGGATCAATTTTAAGCCCTTGATAAAACCTCTCTGCTTCTGCAGCATACTTCATAGGTGGTCATTTCTGTGCTCAATACTGCGATTCCTTCCTGCTTTGCCTTGCTAATTGTGGATTCTTCGGCATTTATCCCCTCAGGCAGTATAATACAGCTTATCCCTGACAAGAGGGCTACTGCAATTGTATTGATATGCGACTGCACCGTCACCCACGCATCTCCTGTTGAGGCATGGGACATAACCCAGCTTAAAAGATCACAAGCATAAATTCCGGTAATTTCTTTTTCTGTCCCGGCATCTCCCGTAAGAATTTTCATTCCCATTTGTTCTGCAAAATCTCTGACTACCATATTTTTTCTCCTTCCTGTTTCGATTTTAAGCTGAAGCTCCGGCATTGAAAAATGCCACACGCTTTTTTCGTGCTCTTGGCATAAGGCATCTGCACGATCATTTCCTTTTTTTCTGAACCATTACAGGGGGCATCTTATCTTCCAGTTCGATCATCTGTGCTGCCAGATTTCTCACCTTTTCCCTGAGCTTAAAAATACAGTCGGTCTCATCCGCATTTCCCCTCACTATATCCTCTGCCAGGGCCTTGCAGCTTGGAGCTCCGCATGCACCACAATCCAATCCGGGCAGCTCGCTGAATATCCTTTTCATGTCATCCATCATTTTCATAGCTTTCTGTATATCATCATTCAGTTTCATTACAGGTCTGTGCTCAATTTCACCCAGGATGTCCACCATGCTCTCGTACTGTTCCGGATTACTTCCTGTTCCGCTGTGATTCTTGGCCTCATCCAATACTCTCTTAAATCGGTTTTTTGCCACATACACGTTTTCCACCGTAAGCGGTCCTCCCAGGCACCCTCCCGTGCATGCCAAAGCTTCCAAAAAATCAACATCCTCCAGCCTGTCATCCTCAATTTCATTCAGAATTGTTATAACATTGTGAATTCCATCCACCGCCAGAAATCTGTCCGTTTTAAGCGCAAGGCTTTCTCCTCCCGAATTGGCCCAGTGCACACCCTCATATCCCGCCAATTCAAAATTTTCCGTTTCCCTGACGGCTCTGTCCAGTTTGCCCAAGACTTTCAGATAAATATCCTTTATGGATATGGCTCCGTTAACATAAGAGCTGGATTTCCCATAGGGAGCCTTGATACTGGTGATTTTCGCAGCACATGGTGTTATGAAAAAAATACCGATGTCCTCCGTGCGAATTCCCTTGTTCCTGATTATTCTTTCCCTCGCCATCTTGGCCGTGACCTCCATGGGTGAGTCCAGCCTCAAAATATTGTCTATCAGGTTCGGGAATCTGACCTGTATAAGTCTTACCACAGCTGGGCATGCTGATGATATCAGCGGTTTTTTTAAGTCCGGCCTCTTCAGCAGCTTTCTGGTGGCAGCAGAAACAATTTCAGCCCCCAGGGCAACTTCATAAACTTCATCAAAACCGACCATTTTTAATGCCGTAAGCAGTTGACTTCTGCTGACATTAGCCTTGAATTGCCCATAAAAAGTCGGGGCAGGTATGGCAACCCTATACTTGTATGCATAAATCAACCCGAAAGGGTCGCTTATTGCTTTCTTGGCATGATAGGGGCATATTCGGATGCATTCACCGCAATCCACGCATCGCTCGTTAATGATCCTTGCCTTGCCCATTCTTACCCTTATGGCTTCGGTTGGACATCGTTTAATACAGTTTGTACACCCTCTACACTTTTCCTCATCAAGTGTAACCGAATGGAAATACGTTCCCACGGGATCACCTCCTGGATTAAGTTTCCAGTTCCTGACTTCATGTTTTTCCATCATCAACTGGTTATTCATGCATATTGATTATCCGATGACTACTTCTATCAACCTCCAGTCATGATAAGGCTGGTCTGTATTACTTGTTAATTAATTAACATACCGTGATGCAGGATCGCCCATCAGCAATATAACATCAACTTCGGGAAATGACGCTTGTACGAAGTAAAACATGTTTATCTGCAATGATGGGATCATCCGGAATTTACCTTATGTATACCACCATGGTTACAGTGGTACCCTTTCCAACTTCAGTGTCTATTGTAATTTCATCCGAGTAGCGTTTCATATTGGGCAGGCCCATACCGGCACCAAAACCCAATTCTCTTATATTGTCCGGAGCGGTGGAATAACCTTCCTGCATTGCCAGGTCCACATCCTCTATCCCCGGTCCATTGTCTGATATCTTTACCACTATCTTTTCCTGGCTTATGTCAATATCAGCTGTACCTCCACCGGCATGGATAACAGCATTCATCTCCGCTTCATACATTGATATCGCAGCTTTCTTAATTATCACAGGATTAATCCCCAACTGGCTGAGAATTCTCTTCACATTACTGGAAGCTTCACCGGCTATGGAAAAGTCTTCTGCAGGTATCTCATAATGAAGTTTTATGGAATTCCCACTCAACCTCACCCACCTCTTCCTGTAAGACCTGAACTGTATAACTTGCCGCAGGCAATAAACATGGGGTACTTTGTGGCCAAAATGGTAATCCCCTTTTCATTCGCCAGGTCTATTATATTCTGACCGGGATTTTTGCCTCTTACAAACACTATCACCTTTATATCCATCATCTCAGCTGTACGTACAACCTGCGGATTTACCAGGCCTGTAAGCAAAAGTACGCTGTCCTTTACAAAAGCCATGACATCGCTCATCAGGTCCGCCCCGCAAGCCGATAGAATGTTCAAGTCCAGATTTTCTCCTCCTGCCAGGACCTCTGCCTCCAATATGCTTATAATCTCCCTAAGTTTCATAGAACACCTCTGCTTCACAATGAGAATAGTTTTATAAATTAGACTAAGCAATCTGCAAAAAAATAATTACTTTATCTATCAAACTTTTGCATGTTATGGGCATATAAAGTCAAATAATGGATTTCCGGCATTTATAGCAGCATAAAAACATTATCGCTTAATTTACATTATATAGCATATGACGCCGGTATACAACTAATTGGAAAGCAAGTTTGTTAAAAAATTGTTATTCAGGCGTACAAACATTTATTGTTGTACTCGCATAGAAGATAATTCAGAATAATTTTGTGACGCATGCGGATAATAAAACTGTAATCAAATTCAAGGAGGGAAAAGAGCATGCGTGTCAGAAAAATGGATCATCCTAACCAGGCGATAAAATGTGTGGTTAACACATGCCATTATTATACGAGCGGTGATTTCTGCGCTGCCGAACAGATTGAAGTACAACCCAGGAACGCAGCAAACTCACAGGAAACCGATTGCGCCACTTTCACACCACAGGGAAAATAGGCAAGATAGATATATATATAAGAATGCAGGATTGGAAACAAAGGGATGGATTCTCCATCCCTTTAATGCTAAACAGGCAAAGCCCGCTGCAACATCTCATCAGGTATAAAATACGCTTCCGCCGATGAACTCCCTTATTAATGAGTTATTGGGTATTTCATCATGATCAATGGGCAGGAAGTTTCCGAGAAATTCCAGCAACCTTTTTGCTTCCGAGTATTCCCTGCAGGATCTGTCTATCTCTCTGAGCAGGGGCTCGGCAAAGGTTTTCAGCACCCCAAGCTCATAAATCAGGGATGAATTGAACATGACATCGGCTTCCTCCTGGAAAGGAAATATGTTCCTTACCTCTCCCCTTCTTACCGACGGCCAGCGTTTGATGGTCTCCACCGCAGGGCTTGCCCGGAACTGGTGATCCCTGACGATTCTTCTGATAAATCTGACGTCGGTGGTGGGTATCCTGTTATGGTCATCGATATTCATGGAGGTCAGCGCACTTACATATATCTTGAACTTATCTTCCCTCTTTATTGTGGATGTAAGCTTTTCATTAAGCCCATGGATCCCTTCGATAATCAGCACCTGATCTTCTTCAATCTTCATTTTTCTTCCGGTAAGGCTCCTTTTGCCTTTGGAAAAGTCAAATACGGGAACCTCCACCTCCCGCCCGTTTATAAGATCGGTCAGATGAGCGTTAAACAGCTTTATATCGATGGACTCCAAAGCTTCAAAATCCAACTCACCATTCTCATCCCTGGGTGTGTTCTCCCTGTCTACAAAATAGTCATCCAGGGATATGGTGACCGGTCTTACACCATTGACTCTCAGTTGTATAGAAAGCCTTTGGGCAAAGGTGGTCTTTCCTGATGAAGACGGTCCCGATATCAGTATAATCCTTTTTTTGTGAGCACTTTGGGTTATCATGTCAGCTATCTGCGCTATCTTTTTTTCATGAAGAGCTTCTGAAACTCTGATAAGCTCACCGATTTTACCCGATGCAACTATGCTGTTCAGCTCGCCTGCCGTATCAGCGCCAAGAATACGTCCCCACCGGGTATATTCTGCAAAGACGTTGAACAGTTTTCTCTGTTCTACAAACTCCGGCAGAACTTCAGGGTTTGTCTTTTCGGGAAAAAGCATTATTAGCCCCGGGGGATAGAACTTCAGCGAAAAAACTTTCAGATATCCCGTATCCGGCACCATATATCCATAGAAGTAATCATCCACATCATCACACCGGTACATGGTAACATAAGGTTTCTTTCTGTACTCTATAACCTGAAAACGGTCCATCCTGTTGTTTTTTATAAAGATTTCCCTGGCCTCGTCAATGGGTACCTCCCTTTTTACAAAAGGAATCCTTGCATCCACCAGCTCTTTCATCCTTTGTTCCAGCTTCTTCACTTCGTCCTGGGTCAGTTCCTTTTCTCCGGTTATTTCACAGTAAATACCCTTGCTTATGGAATGGTTGATTATTACTTTTCTGTCGGGGAAAAGATCATGGGAAGCTTTTATAAGCAAAAAATGCAGGCTTCTCCTGTAAATGCGCATTCCATCCTCTTCAGTCAGATCAATAAACTCGATATTGCAAGGTTCCTCAACCCTATATGTCAGTTCCTTTATTTCATTATCCACCTTTGCAGCAACAATAAGAGCTCTGTATTCACTTTCCAGTTCCTTGCTCAAATCCAGCAGCATAGTTCCTTCCGGAACTTCTTTTTTTCTTCCTCCGGGTAAACTTACCGTTATCATTTAAAATCGCCCTCTTTCACAAAAAACTATGTACTTTGCAAACCGGAGTCTGCAATAGTTATAGTTATTGCGCCCTTACAGCATTCTATTCATTTTTTCCAAACCCCTCCACAACCCATACGGCATATGCTTTCAAGTTACTGTTAATTGACAGAACCCATGGCTATAATATAAAATGTTTAGGTATTTTATGCATAGTGCCGAGAAAAAGTTGCCGGCAGGCGCGGTAAATCAATCTGTTTGACAGCCTGGCAAGTCCATAGTATATGTTTATCAGGAGTTCGATGCTGTAGATTTTATGACTCCACTACTTATATTATTGCATATGCTTGAAAAATTGTCGACAACGGTGACGGATGAAAGAAACATGAACGCTGTCAAAATACAAACGTGACACGAATTTACAACGAATTTATTAATAGAAATGCAATGGAAAGAGGATTTGATATGCAAGACTTAAAAAACAAGATAGCCAGTGAAGTATTCCGCAGAAGAACTTTTGCGATAATATCCCATCCTGACGCCGGTAAAACCACCTTGACAGAAAAGCTTCTTCTGTACGGAGGGGCCATAAGGCTGGCAGGGTCGGTAAAATCAAGGAAAGCAGCCAAACACGCAGTCTCGGACTGGATGGAGATTGAAAAACAAAGGGGAATATCGGTAACCTCCAGTGTTCTGCAGTTTGAGTATAACAATTACTGTATCAATATTCTTGATACTCCGGGGCACCAGGATTTCAGCGAAGACACCTACAGAACGCTTATAGCAGCTGACAGCGCAGTTATGCTTATCGACGGCGCAAAGGGTGTGGAGGAACAGACCATAAAACTTTTCCATGTATGCAAGATGAGAGGCATACCTATATTCACCTTTGTAAACAAGCTGGACAGGGCGATCAAGGACCCCTTTGAGCTGATGGAAGAAATAGAAAGGGTTCTGGGAATACGTTCTTATCCCATGAACTGGCCAATCGGAACTGACGGTGACTTTAAAGGGGTTTACAACAGAAAGCTGGCGCAGGTGGAACTTTATAACGGAGGAAACCATGGTCAGACCGCTGTATCGTCCGTAAAAGGTCAGGTGGATGATCCCGTATTTGCAGACTTGCTGGGCAAGCATTACCATGACAGGCTCTGCGAGGAAATAGAACTTCTCGACATGGCCGGGGACGAGTTTGACAGGAAAAAGGTCATGCAGGGAGAACTAACCCCTATTTTCTTTGGAAGCGCCATGACCAACTTTGGAGTTCAGCCGTTTTTGGAGGAATTCCTTGAACTGGCTCCTCCTCCGGGAGTAAGGACGTCCTCCACCGGTGAATTTGACCCTGAAGACGAGAAATTTTCCGGCTTTGTATTCAAGATACAGGCAAACATGAATCCTACCCACAGGGACAGGATAGCTTTCATCAGAATATGTTCCGGGCGGTTCACCAGGGGTATGGAAGTCTACCATGTGCAAGGGAGAAAAAAGATTAGGCTGTCACAGCCACAGCAGTTTATGGCTCAGGAACGCACCATAGTTGAAGAAGCTTATCCGGGCGATATCATCGGTGTGTTTGATCCCGGAATATTCAGTCTTGGAGATACCCTGACCGAAGGAGACCCACAGCATAAATTTGACGGAATCCCCATATTCCCTGCAGAGAATTTCGCCAGGGTTACACCGAAGGATACCATGAAACGCAAACAGTTTGTAAAAGGAATTGAGCAACTGTCTCAGGAGGGGGCCATACAGGTTTTCAAGCAGCCGGATATCGGCATAGAGTCCCTGATTGTAGGTGTGGTTGGAATTCTTCAGCTGGAAGTGCTGGAACACCGGCTAAACCATGAGTATGGAGTTGAACTTCGTATTCAGCATCTTCCCTACAGGTATGCCCGCTGGATAGAAGGAAACTCTGATCCGAAAAAGCTCAATCTGACCAGTTCCACCATGATAGTTCACGATAAGCATGAGAGATATGTGCTGCTGTTCGAAAACGAGTGGTCCATCAACTGGGCGCTGGAAAAAAACAAGGGATTAACGCTTATTGACATAGCAAACGCCGGAAATTCATAAATTTCCGGCGTTTCGCCTAAACTTCGCAGTCTGTTTCACTCAAACTTACCAGTTCGTTTCACTGGAATTTCGCAATTCGTTCCACTCAAATTTTACAGTTCGTTTCGCTCAAATTCCGTAGCTCGTTCCACTTGAACTTCACATTTAATCGTTTATCCAGTTCTTTGATCTTTCCACGGCTTTTTTCCATCCGGAATATTTGCTTTCCCTGGTCTTTTCATCCATTGCCGGCAGGAAAGTTGTGCCCTGGGTAAAGTCTTTCCGTATATCCATCTTATCTTTCCATACGCCTGCAGCAAGGCCGGCGAGATGTGCCGCGCCCATGGCGGTTGTTTCAGTGACGGCCGGACGGTTTACCGGTATACCCAGTATATCAGCCTGGAACTGCATTCCAAAAGGACTTACGCTGACGCCTCCATCCACCTGCAGCGCTTTCAGTTCAATCCCTGCGTCTGCTTTCATGGCTTCAAACACATCCCTGCTCTGATAAGCTATGGATTCAAGAGTCGCCCGTATTATATGCTCCCTTGTAGTTCCCCTGGTAATACCGATTATCAGACCCCGGGCGTAAGGGTCCCAATAAGGTGCCCCCAATCCCGTATAGGCCGGCACAACATATACGCCACCGGTATCGTCAACCTTTTCGGCATCAATATCGGCCTGATGGGCGGTTTCTATTATCTTAAGCTCATCCCTGAGCCATTGTATGGACGAGCCTGCATTAAATACACTGCCCTCCAGGGCATATTCCACATCTTCTCCTATTCCCCATGCGATGGTTGTCAGAAGATTGTTCCTGGATTTTATAGGCTTATTTCCTGCATTCATCAATATAAAACATCCCGTTCCGTAGGTATTCTTGGCACATCCCTTTTCAAAGCAGCCCTGTCCGAAAAGCGCAGACTGCTGATCCCCGGCGATACCTCCTATTGGAATTTTTACGCCCAGAATATCTTCATCGATTTCGCCTATTATGCCCGAAGAAGGCACAACTTTCGGCAGTATCCCCTCAGGTATGCCAAACATCTCCAGCAGCTCTTCGTCCCATTCCAGCGTGTTGATATTAAAAAGCATAGTCCTTGAAGCATTGGTATAATCCGTAGCATGAAGCCTGCCTCCGGTCAGATTCCATATAAGCCATGTGTCGACGGTGCCTGCCAGGAGATCCCCGGAAAGAGCTTTCTCTTTTGCTCCTTCCACATTATCCAGGATCCATTTTATTTTTGTCGCAGAAAAGTATGCATCCACCACCAGTCCCGTCTTGTCCTGTATCATATTGCTGAGGCCCTGGGCCTTGATATCCTCACATAAAGCGGCAGTTCTCCTGCATTGCCACACAATTCCGTTATGGACGGGCTTGCCTGTGTTCCTGTCCCACAGGATAACTGTCTCCCTCTGGTTGGTTATTCCTATGCATGCAACTTCCTCCGGTGATATGCCCGTATCCCTGAGCACTCCTTTCACCGCTTCAAGCTGGCCTTTCCATATCTCCTCCGGATCGTGTTCCACCCATCCCGGTTGAGGATATATTTGCTTCAATGGCACGCTCTTAATACCAAGAATTTCGCTTCTTCTGTTGAAAATCACGGCTCTTGAACTGGTAGTGCCCTGATCCAGCGCCAATACATACTTTTTCTGCATTGAACTGACCTCCCCAAAATGATTTATATATAACCCCGCCGGGCCGGTATTTTCCCTGGACTAAAGCGATATTGCGCAGAATCGGTTTGCATTCAGCCAACTGAAATGCATGATTGTCAGCATAAAAGAATTCAAAGTACATTACAATCATTGAACTTTACTGCTGAATTCGTTCCTGCATCATATAAGTCTTGCCACGGGCGGAAAAAGACCGGTCTCCGGTTATATTCCTGCCTATAACACTATTTTAATACAATTCATCTTACAGCATCAACCTTTTTGGTAGCTACTATATTGACGCCGGTATCCAGTATATCCTCCACCACTACGCTTCCTATATCAACCGGTGCTTTCAGTACAACACGGTTCAGGTACTTCATGCAATCCATCAGCATGCTTTTGGGCAATGGCTTATCCGTTTTTACTGAAATTAAAGGCGCTTCCCCTCCGTCAATCCTGACCGTTGTAGTAAGAATTCTTCTGGGATCAACACATTCCGTACGGGCATATCCGGCTCCTCTTTTGCATTTGTTTCCTTTTATCTCCTTTACCTGGCCGTTTTCAATCAGGACTTCAACATTGCATCCTTTCGGACAAACTATGCAGGTCAGGCGCTTTATTTCTTCCATACTTAATCCTCCTTTCCGGCCGGATCAAAATATGAATCCGGCTGATTACATAGATGATTGCTGTCAACTTTCAATTTTTGCCTCCAAGGACATATTCCGCTGCGGCTCTGCCTGCGATGTAGCTCTCCAGGGTCACATTGTCCACCAGGTCATGCACGTGAACCACATTGCCGCAGGCAAATATTCCTTGTATTGAAGTTTCCATGGTCTTGCTCACAAAAGGTCCTCCGGTGGACGGATCGATTTTTATGCCCGCTTCCCTGGAAAGCTCATTCTCAGGGATCAGCCCCACGGAGAGCAGCAAAGTGTCACATTCCACGTATTCCATCGTCTCGGGAATGGGTTTCCTGTCTTCATCCACCTTTGCAATGGTAACGCCCTCCAGCCTTTCCTTTCCATGTATCTCAACTACTGTGCAGTTTAACTTCAATGGTATGCCAAAGTCATCCAGGCACTGGACTTTATTTCTTATCAATCCCTTTGTATAGGGCATTATTTCACACACCATTTTAACCTCAGCCCCTTCCAGGGTAAGCCTGCGGGCCATTATCATCCCAATGTCACCGGAACCCAGTATCACAATTTTCTTCCCGGGCATGTATCCTTCCATGTTCACAAACCTTTGTGCGGCACCCGCCGTCAGTATGCCGGCAGGCCTTGTCCCGGGTATGTTCAAAGATCCCCTGGTCCTTTCCCTGCAACCCATGCTCAGCACTATAGCTCCGGCTTTTATCCTGACAAGGCCTTCAGTGCTGTTGGCAGCGGTCACTATTTTATCAGGGGTAATGCTCAGGACCATTGTGTCCAGCAAATAATCAATGTTCTCTTTCTTTATCTGCTCTATGAACCTCCAGGCGTATTCCGGGCCTGTCAGTTCCTCCTTGAATATATGAAGCCCAAATCCGTTATGGATGCATTGCTGAAGGATACCTCCCAGTTCCTTGTCCCTCTCTATGATAAGGATATTCTCCACACCTCTTCTGCGTGCTTCCAAAGCTGCAGCCATACCTGCAGGGCCTCCGCCGATCACCACGATATCCGCCTGTTTCATTAAACATCACTCCCATCAGTAAATTCCTGCTGCTTTATTTTTCCCATAAGGATTCGGGAGTCTCCTCCTCTTTTTGTAACCGTCTCCATAGGGATCTGCAGCTCTCTGGACAATATCTCCACCACCCTTGGTGCGCAAAAGCCTCCCTGGCAGCGACCCATTCCGGCTCTTACCCTTCTTTTTACTCCATCCAATGTCCTCGCACCTATAGTACTTCTTATACAGTCAATGATCTCTCCCTCACTGACCTTTTCACAACGGCAGATTATCCTGCCGTAAGCAGGATTTGTCCTTATCCTTTCATTTATCTCAGCTTCACTCATCTCGGTAAACCTTCTGGGTCGTCTTCTTACAGGATTGAAACTCTCCTTTTCTTTCATCTCCAGGCCAAGGGTTCCAAGGATATCTATAACATGCTCCGCAATAGCAGGGGCCGATGTCAGCCCCGGAGAATCAATTCCCGCCACATTGATGAAATGGTCGTTCTTACTGGATGGACCTATTATGAAATCATCGCCGTCAACAACCTTTGCCCTGAGCCCCGCAAAGGATGTAATGACCTCCGACATGTCTATTCCGGGCACGGACCTGAGAGCGCTTTCCTTTACCTGATTCAGGCCTTCCTTTGAAGTGGACAAATCTTCCTTGTCCTGAATATCTACTGCGTTCGGCCCCACCAGAAGATTTCCGTCCACTGTAGGAGATACCAGAACTCCCTTTCCCATCCTTGACGGGGTTTGGAAAATTACCCGGTTAACCAGGCTGCCCTGGTTTTTGTCCATGAGAAGATATTCTCCCTTTCTGGGTATGATTGAAAAACTGTCATCCCCCACCATGGCTGATATCCTGTCAGCGTAAACCCCGGCGGCATTTATCACATACCTGCCTTCCAAAACTTCACCGCTGCCATGCAATAAAAATATGCCATTCTTGAATTCAATGCTTTTTATCTCGCAGCCCAGCTTCAGTACTACTCCATTTTCCACAGCGTTTTCCGCAGCTCCCAGGGTAAGTTCATAAGGGCATACTATCCCACCTGTGGGAGCATACAGGGCCCCGGAAACGTTATCAGCAACAGCCGGTTCTGCTTTTTTTACCTGTGTGGCATCCCAGATTTCCAGGTCCGGCACCCCGTTTTTTAAGCCCCTCTCATATATATCCTGAAGCTTCCTCATGTCTTCGGCATCGAAAGCCAGCACTAAGGAACCGGTTCTTTTGAAAGGTACATCCAGTTCCCTGCAGACACTTTCCATCAGCTGATTTCCTCTCACATTAAACCTGGCTTTCAGGCTTCCCGGCACAGGATCATACCCAGCATGCACTATTCCGCTGTTCGCCTTGCTGGAGCCCATTGCTACATCCTCAGCCCTGTCCACCAGGCAGACATTGAGCTGGTATCTTGAAAGTTCCCTTGCAATAAAAGCCCCTGTCACTCCGGCTCCTACAATTACTACATCATAAATCATTTGACTCCCTCCGGTTGTGCAAAAAAATAAAGTCACATCAAAACAGAAGCTTTCATGCTTCCATCTTATGTGACTCCATTTCTCCACACATGATATTTATTCAGTTATATTGATTGCTGTGATATTGCTTCAACTTATTATATGCCGGACATATTTATTCTGGCATATACGTCAACCAGCAACATACTCATATTATTGTTAATTTAATTATATCAAAAAATTCCGGTAATTACAACTCCCACAATTCCTTTTTTCCCACCGATGTTCCAATCGCTCCGGCATTGAGAGCTGAAATGATATCTTCCTTGCTGTCAATAAGTCCTCCGACAATAATCGGCAGTGATACGTGCGAAGCTATACGCTTTACCACCGACGGCATGACACCGGGCAGGATCTCTATCATATCCGGCTTGAGGGAATGAAGGGACTTTATTGTCGTATCAAAGGACATGCTGTCCACCAGGAAAAATCTTTGTATGGTAAATATGCCTTTATCCATGGCATGCTTTATTTGAGTGTTTCTGGTGCTTATTATTCCATCAGGCTTTACTACCTCCACTATGTAATCCAGAGCTTTGTCGTCCCTGCCCAAACCTTCAAGGAAGTCAATGTGTATGAGGGCACGTTTTCCTGCTGACTTTATACTGTCTACAAGGTGATTTATATTGAATATGTCAGCGTGCAATATGAAAATTACATTTACATTGGATTTTAGAGCATCCGGTAAATCCTCTTCTCTTCTCAATGCTGCAATTATGGGATTTTCATAGATCCTGCTTATTATATCACTCAACCCTGCATCCCCTCTCACAAATTACATGCCCGACCCCATAAGGCATATGCCTGAAGCATCTCTTCATTATGGCAAATCGGTTAAATCCAGACCGGTTTTATATTTTATTAATATTCTACAAAAGCTAAGGATAATCCTTTATTATTTTTAAACATCCGACATACAGACAGCGATATAATTCCACAGGCATCAAAAAAGCCGAGGGATGCCTGTTTCTTCAGGCTTTACTTCCCTCGGTCCTGTAGCTAAGGTTTTGACCTACTGGGGCACATTATACATGCCATGGCTCTTCATGTAATTGAAAATGCCCTCTCCATGCTGTTGTTCTTCCTTTTGTATGTGGTTAAGTACCTGCCGTAAGTTTGCATCGCCACACTCAAATATCACTGTGTCATATGTTCCTGAAACGTATTTTTCCGTCATAAGCATGTCTGTACAAAGAGCCTCGTCATTCAGATTTCTCATGGCTGATTGCCCTGACGGTTGCGCCGGCATCTGGGACATGCCCTGCTGGCTTTGCTGGCCCTGTTGCTGGTTCATGCTCGGAACCTGTCCTGCCAGGATCTGGTTTATTGTATTTAAGTGCTGCTGCTCTTTCTGCGCATATTGGCTGAATAGCTGTTTCAATTCAGGATCCTGTGCCCGGCTCGCATATTCGTTATACTTTTTGATGCAAATCTCCTCATGATTCTTCTGGTCTTCCAACAACAATCTTTCCTTTTGGCTGAGTTTTAACGCCATAACTTAACACCTCCAATTAGTATTCTCTCTAATTGGAAAGGTTTTTATTCAGAAGAACATGAGACTATATTTGTATTTTTTAGGTTTAGATTTCACCTTTGGATTCCATTTCTTTTAAGCTCTCCAGGCACTTTTCAATCCCCTCAAACTGGGTATACATTGCCTCACTCTCATACTCGACAATATACCATTCGGTGGCACCCTGCGTTGAACACCATTTCATGAATTCGGCCCAGGGTACGTCATCCTCACCTATCATTGTGGCAAATCCATCTTCAGGCTTCTCACAGCCAAGCTTGTAAGGTTTCAAATGCACTGTCCTTGCTCTTCCGGGATATCTCGAAATTGCGTCCATGATATCCGCACCACCGCTCAATGCATTGCCGTTATCCATCTGCACCACGACGGATGGATCGGTATTGGAAAATAAAATATGGAAAGGCAGTTCTCCGTCCATGCTTTGGAATTCGGAAGAATGGTTGTGATAGCCTAGTATCATTCCATGGGGCTTTAGTTTCTCTGCAACACGGTTGAACTCAGCGGCGGTTTTCAGCCATGCCTCCTTTGAATTGGTCATTTCCGCAGGTAAGCCAGGTATAACCACATATTTATTGCCAATCTCCTTAAAATAGGCTACAGTCTCGTCAAATCTGTCATCCTCAACATAATTCCAGGGTGTATGCCATCCACAGCAAACCAATCCGGTCTCTTCCAGGGCTTCTTTTATTTCCTTTGCTGTATGCCTGAATTCGCCGAAAAACTCCACCCCTTCATATCCCATTTCCTTTACCCTTTTCAACGTATAAAGCAAATCCTTTGCCAGTTCGTCCCTGACTGAATACAACTCCACGCCGTACCTATAACCCATACCATTACCTCTCTTCATATTTATTTTTGTTTTGCATCATAACCTGCAATTACTATTATATAAACATTTCAATGAATTTCCAATATTAAAGAGCAAATCAATTTTTCTATTCTGATTTTGTGCCGGTAAATTTTAGATGGTGGAACAGATTTAGTTATATTTGATGAAAGCCAGTATTCTTTAGGATTTCAGGTTTCCTGTATGATTCTGTTGAACCGACCCTATGATACAGGGGGAAAGGATATGATTAAGATGACACAATTCAAGGTGTAGGTAAAGCTTTAATATCCAGACTTGAAAAAGAAGCTGTATCGGCGGGATATAATCCTGATGAATACAAGGCATTTAAGAAGAAGCTAAACACTGGCGCAGGAGATGCCACGCATTAATACACTTAAGTAAAGATGGCTTACTCCTACTGTAAATGGTAAATTTGGATAAATAATTATTTAATCTAAAGGATTAATGATTTGGTTTGCTTTATTAATGTTTATTTTATCAAATTATCGTGAAAATGTGCCTGCAGGTTGTTGGAGCATTCGAGAGGAGAGGGAAGTCTTTGAAATGTGAAGATTATTTTCTGGCTGTTGATGAGGTAGTAAATTATATTAAATCTTCAAATCTACAAGAATGGATTATTGCTGTATATTTAGGCGGAAGTATGGGAAGAGGGGATTTTGTTCCTGGCAAAAGTGGCATTGACATTTACATAATAACAAAAGAAGAAAATTCGGCAAATGAAAAGCTAATTACTGATACAGCACAAAATATTGCTGTTAAGAGGCTTCCATATTTAACTGATATATGCGATAACCCAATTACAATTGCATTTACTACTGTTGACGCAATAAAAAGTGGTAATTCATGGCTGGGAGTTGGACCTGAATATTTCAGTTTTCGTGAAACTTCAAAGCTTATTTTAGGGGAGGATATAAAGGAGCTAATACCTGTTCCTTCAGACGAACAAATAAAATGCATGTCAAAACAAGGTCTGCAAATATTGATAGATATGATAAAAAATGGCACTGAACCTGTAATTGAAGATAATGTAGATTACATATTGAAAGGATTGCTTGAATTAATATTTTCAGCATTACATTTCATCTTGAGCCTAAAAGGCATTTATTGCAGAGGCAAAAAAGAAATGGTTGAAGAATATATGAAAATTAGCAGTAATGAAACGTTGAAAAAAACATGTTAAAAATCCTTGAATATATGGTATGAGCTAAAAACAAGACATTTTGAGAAGTCTGAATGTATTAATTATATGAGTAAGTAAAATATTTTGTTTTAAATTGCTATGATTAGGTTTCTATAGAATATAATTCAAAACACAATATTGAAAACCCCAATTCGGATAAAGTAAATTACAAACCCTATCTTGAAAAAGAGCATAATCTTTGCTTTCAGCAGCAATGAAAGTGAGCCCGTCACATCGCATTGCATGCCATACATATGCGGCAAAATGCTGATATTTTGAATACATTAATTATAACTCCTTGTACAATTAATATTGTATTAAATCAGTGACCGAAGCCACTGTTCGACC
>ENA-UPSB01002201-UPSB01002201.1-bioreactor-metagenome-genome-assembly--contig:-NODE-2201-length-19391-cov-61.897393_pt1 | contig 19391 bp, 19 predicted proteins | sample MGYA00238182_ERZ773286 | MGnify/ENA primary metagenome ERZ773286 (study PRJEB29026, sample SAMN07631240) | bioreactor metagenome | isolation source: Switchgrass digestor | place: USA: Dartmouth... | reverse complement strand
TCATCATGTCAAATGAAGTTCTATGTCGTATCTGTTATTTATTATGGCCGCTATGCTATTATTTATTCGTCAGTTTAGTCTTTTTAAACTGAGAATATTTGCCAGAAAACACTTTTGCGATACTTTATCAGCGGTCTACGGACTGCGGCTCCTTTGAAAGCTTTCTCTTTTTTATTACCTTAAGTCTTGTGAACTCCTCTCGTTCCTTTTCCTCAAGGGCATTCTGTATATTGGTCACCAAGGCTGTGTAATAGGGAATTGTTATATTTTTTAACGCATTAGCACGCTTTTGGGTTTTATTTATATGTGTAGCCAGACGGTATGCGCTGTTTTCAATCATGGCTAGACGTATAGTCAGCTCCTTAACCTTGGCAAAGCTTTTTGCAGCTTTATCAAGGGAGAGGGTGGTCTGAAAGAAAGCATAGGTAGGTTTGATCGGGGAATTGTCATACTCAACAAGGGGTATTTCTATTCCCATGATGCTTCGCTGCTTTATCCGGATTGAACTCTCCTCGGGTATCGTATTGGCAAGCTCGGAAACATTGGCAATCCCCATCTCTATATTGGCCTTCTGTAACGCCCTGTAGGCAGAAGTGAAGGTATAGTCTATTTCTGACTGGATGTTTTTGGCTTCATCTATAAGCTCCATTAGCTCATGCATAAGGATATTTCGCTTTTTATCCATAAGCTCATATCCCTGTTTGGCAAGCTTAAGGGAATTTTTAGCCAATATCAGATTACCCTTTGTAGGGAAGGTATTTGGATTCATCAGCTTCACCTCTGCTAGTCTGCTATATTATTTTTAGGATAATACTTGTCAAGTATTTTGGTATCAATTCTGTCAAGCTCTTCTCTGGGCAGCATCTTAAGAAGCTTCCATCCCAAATCTAGAGTTTCTGTTATAGTTCTGTTTTCATGAACTCCCTGGGCGATGAATTCCTGCTCCAGGGCAATACCAAACTTCAGGTATTGCTTATCCAGATCAGACAGCTCATCCTCGCCTATAACGCTTGCCAGGGCTCTGGCATCGCCCACCCGGGCATATGAGGAGAAGAGCTGGTTGGCTAAATCCTGATGGTCCTCTCTGGTATAACCCTTGCCTATACCATCCTTCATAAGACGGGAGAGGGAAGGAAGGATGCTAATCGGAGGATATATTGATTTCTGGTGAAGAGCACGATCCAGAACAATTTGACCTTCGGTGATATATCCTGTTAAGTCGGGAATAGGATGGGTGATATCGTCATTTGGCATTGTAAGTATAGGTATTTGGGTAACAGAGCCGGGACAGCCACGAACGATTCCAGCTCTTTCGTAAATTGTTGCCAGCTCACTGTAGAGGTAACCGGGATAGCCCTTTCTGCTGGGAATTTCGCCTTTTGAAGAGGATACCTCACGCAGTGCCTCCGCATAGGAGGTCATATCCGTCAGGATAACCAGTATATGCATACCTTTTTCAAAGGCAAGATACTCTGCTGCAGTTAATGCTACTTTTGGGGTAATAATACGTTCAACAACCGGGTCATTCGCCAAATTCAGATACATCACAACATGGGAGCTTGCTCCGCTTTCTTCAAAGGTTCGCTTGAAAAAGTCTGCAACATCGTGCTTCACACCCATTGCTGCGAATACTACGGCAAACTCACCCTCACTGTTTTCACCCAGAGAGGCCTGCTTTACGATCTGGGCCGCCAGCTGGTCATGAGGCAAGCCGTTACCTGAAAAAATAGGCAGCTTTTGACCACGAATTAGAGTGGTAAGGCAATCTATAGCAGATATACCTGTCCTGATATAATTACGGGGATATTCTCTTTCACAGGGATTTAGAGGCAAGCCGTTAATATTTCTTCTGGTTTCCGCCACAATACTGCCAAGTCCGTCTATCGGCTGGCCGATACCATTAAATACCCGGCCCAAGATCTCAGTTGATAAGCTGATTTCCATTGGATGGCCCAAAAGCTTGGTATGGGTGTTAAAGAGGGACATGTCCTCGGTTCCCTGAAACACCTGTATAACAGCCTTATCCTCATATAGCTCAACTATACGCCCGATTTTTTTATTCCTGCCATTAACGGTTATTTCTACAATTTCATCGAAGGAGGCATTGCGGACTCCCTCAAGAACAATGAGAGGGCCATTTATCTCACTTAGACCTAAATATTCTATAGACATTAAAACACAATCCTTTCCTTATTATTTAAGGGCATTTGTCATCAAGCATTGTTTTTCATTATTTCTTCATAAAACTCGTCAATCATTGATTTGTACTCATCAAATTTATATAATTCATCATTTGCCACGTCATATTTAATGGAGATTACCTTTTCAAATATAGGATTTTCCTTTAACAATGACATTGGCATGTTGCGATCTATCAGAAGCTTAGCTTTATGGTAAAGATAAAGGATTGTTTGCATCATTTTTAGCTGCTTGGCCAAAGGCACATAGGTATCGGAAGGGTGGTAGGCGTTTTGCTGTACAAAGCCAAGACGGATTACCCTGGCTATTTCCAGCACAAGCTTTTGATCATCCGGGAGAACATCGCTGCCAATCAGCTTAACTATTTCATTCAGCTGGTTTTCCTGAGTCAGAATGCTCAGTAGCTGATTTCTGCACTCAACAAAGTCCTCGCCGACATTTTTGGTATACCAGGGTGCGAGATCGCCCACATACTCGCTGTAGCTGTTAAGCCAGTGGATAGCTGGGAAATGTCTTGCATAGGCAAGGGATTTGTCAAGTGCCCAGAAGCAGCGGACAAATCGCTTTGTATTCTGAGTAACCGGCTCCGAGAAGTCACCACCCTGAGGTGAAACGGCACCAATGATTGAGACACTGCCCTCTGTAAAGTTAAGATTCTGCATAAAGCCGGCTCTTTCATAGAAGGCGGACAGTCTTGATGCCAGATATGCCGGGAAACCCTCCTCGGCAGGCATTTCCTCAAGACGACCGGAAAGCTCACGAAGTGCCTCTGCCCATCTGGAGGTGGAATCAGCCATTATTGCCACATGATAGCCCATGTCACGATAATATTCGGCAAGGGTTATACCTGTATAGATGCTGGCCTCACGGGCTGCAACCGGCATGTTTGAGGTGTTGGCAATCAGTGTTGTACGATCCAGCAGAGGATGGCCGCTTCTGGGGTCCACCAGCTTGGCAAAGTCCTCAAGTACCTCAGTCATCTCATTGCCTCTTTCACCGCAGCCTATATATACTATTATATCGGCGTCGCTCCATTTAGCCAGCTGGTGCTGGGTCATGGTTTTTCCTGTACCAAATCCGCCGGGAATAGCAGCAGTACCTCCCTTGGAAATAGGGAATAGGGTATCGATAATACGCTGACCGGTTATCAGAGGTCGATCTGAGGCATATCTCTTAGAGGTTGGGCGGGGGATTCTGATAGGCCATTTTTGTGCCAGTGTCAGTTCCCTTTCCTTACCGTTATTATCTACAATTGTTACAATGGGATTCACTATAGTATATTTGCCGTCAGGCACCACCCTTGTAACTGTACCGCTTACATCTGGGGGAACCATTGATTTGTGCATAACCGATCTTGTTTCAGGTACTTCGGCTATTATGCTTCCGCCATATACCTTATCACCGGGCTTTACTGTTATATGAACATCCCATAGTTTAGTGGTATCCAGCGGATCAACACTGACACCTCTTGATATAAAAGCACCGGATTGCTTGGCTATCTCGGTCAATGGACGTTGAATACCGTCAAATATATTACCAATAATACCTGGAGCCAGGGTAACAGATATGGCTCCTCCGGTTGATATAACCTCATCACCAGGTCTGAGACCGGTTGTATCCTCATAGACCTGTATTGTGGTTTTACCGCTTACAAGACCAATTACCTCACCAACCAGTCTTTCCGGGCCTACTAAAACCATTTCGCCAATCTTGAAGGGATGATTGCCTTTGACATATACTATAGGTCCATTTATTCCATATATACTAGCTGTTGTATTCATAAGGATATACTCCCTTTCCGAGATTTAAAGTGTAAAGGAGCTCTTTACATCTTCAATTTTTGTTAAAAATGAATTATCAATCAGAATTTTGTGTGAAGGGATAACAGCCCGGATGCCGCCTATAAAATCTCGATCACTTATAGTAAGGCTTATGCCGGTCCTTTCTTCCAGGACAGCCTTTTTATCGGCATCCGTAGGGTTAATATAGACTGTAAGCGCATCCCGCTTTGCAAAATCCTTGGCCTTTGTTATCAGCTCGACCAATAAATCCAGATATTCGGGAGTTTTCATATATTCATCAAGCCTTTGCCTGACTTCGCGGAATATAAGCTTAGTGTACTCAGCTGTTTTATCCAGTATCTTGCGGCGCATCTCCATAGCATCCGCCGACAGCCTGCGGTTTCTTTCCCTGGTAATACTTTCAACAGCCGTGCGATATATGGCATCTGCTTTACGTTGGGCAGCTTCCTTGCGTTCCTCATAATTCTTTTTAAGGCTCTTTTTATATTCCTCAATAATTTCCAGATTCTGCCTTGTGGCATATTCTATTACGGAGTTGTAAAAATGATCTAATTTTTCATCAAGTGTCATATTTCTCAACCTTCCCTGATAATTCTATAATTTTAGGCCTATCGCTTCATTTACATATGAGGTGATAAAATCAGGCTTTCGCCCGGTACCGTGTCTGTCCGGTATTTCAACAATCAAGGGACTTTTGACTGTAAGCTTGATTTTATTGATTGTATCTCTGGCCTCATTGCAAAGCTTTTCCGTTATCAGGACTATACCTATTGTCTTGTCTGATAATACTTTATTAAGCTGCTCCAAAAACTCCGGCTTGGAATGAACAACAACACCGCTTACGCCGGCAAGCTTCATTCCGGTGTAGGTATCGGTATTATCGCTAATAACAAACATTCGCATACAGATGCCTCCTAATGTTAATCATGTTCTGTACATATTTATCTGCTTTGATATAGCAGTACGGAAGCTGTCAGTCCCTTATGGACAAAATTATAGGTCTATTTAAAGCTTTCAGACTGAAAACAGCCGGTGCATCAGGCGTTCAAAATCATAAGGGAGATAATCAGACCGTAAAGGCAAACACCCTCAGCCATCGCAACATAAATCAGGGATTTACCCATGATGGAGGAGTCTTCACTGATTGCACCCAAAGCAGCGCTGGCGGCGGAAGCAACGGCAATACCGCCACCAATACAGGAAAGACCGGTTGAGAGGGCAGCGGCTATATATCTCCAGCTCTCTGTTGAAGAGGCAGCAGCTGAGGTTGCTTCAGCAGCGCTAACCTTGCCGGTAAACATCAGGATATTAGCCAGTACCAATACACCAAAAAACATCAGCAAATTGGAGCCTAGTGCCGCTTTGAAGCCACCCTTTGTTTTTTTGCTGCGGGAAAAGATACTAAAAGGAACGATAATAGTTAATAATAATACAACTACTAAAAGAATATTTGCCAACATAAATATTTCCTCCTTAAATAATAAGTAAAGTAAGTAAGCTTTTGATTAAATTTATTTGTATTTGTACGGCTTGAATTCCTTGCCATTGCCTCTGTAGAAGCGGCTGAACATTTCGTAATATTCCAGACGCAGCACCTGAATTCCTACAATAAGGCCCTCCAGCAGGCATACAAAGGCATTACCCAATACTAAAACAATAATGTTTGGCGTTCCGCCACCATGCTCAGCCCCTGCCAGCATCATTACCACAGCCATCATACCGGCATGGCTTAATGCAAAGGCGCCAACACGCAGGAAGGATATTGTATTGGTCAGATAACTTAGTAATACCTCAAACATTTCAAAAAATGATTCCAAGAAGAACATTACCTTATGTTCAGGAAAGATTTTTGACTTTTTTTCGACCCAATGTGTAAGTGGCTCCTTAAAGAACATAAACAGGAGAGGGATGCCGAAGAATATGGCAAGTATAAAGGCACCCGGCAGCTTATGTCCTGTAAAGATCAGAGCAACACTGGATATCAGGGCGGCATAGAATACCAGTCCCGATACACCGTTGGTGTCAAAAAATACCCTTCCCCAGTCTCTGGCTTTGATACTGTTGATTATATTGATTATCATGGCCACCAGGATAAGGAATACACCAAAGGCTACCGATGTAATAAGCATTGTCATTACATTCTCCCTGGGTGACAACCAAATGGGCTCAAGTACAGTTTCAAATCCGAAGATGCTCCCGTACATAAAACCAAAGAAGGTTGAGAATACTCCGGCTAAAGCTACAATTGCCGCCAAATTCATCTTCTTTGTCAGGTATATCAGCAAACCACCTATAAAGAGGCATAAGCCCTGTCCGACATCACCGAACATTATACCAAAGATGAAGGAGTAGGTTATGGCAACAAACGAGGTTGGATCAAATTCGTTATATGCCGGGAGTCCATACATTCTGATAAACATTTCAAAGGGCTTAAAAAGTTTTGGATTCTTGAGCTTGGTGGGAGGTTTTATGTCTGTTTGCGACTGACCGTCATCACATACACAGTATACAAGCGGGTCCTTTTCAGCCTCCTTTAGCAATTCAATCGAATCCTTCAGGGAAATCCAGCCGCAAAGTATATAAAATACCTCGTCCTTTCCCTTTTCACGTGTGCAAGCTGCCAGCTTGCGCACATCAAAGTTGTTTGACAATACCGTTACAGTATTATGGGCTGTGAGAAGCTTGTCGGAAATGCTATTAAGTCGTTCCTTTATCTGCGAATAAACATTGTCAAGCTCCTTGTTTATCTCAGATATCCTGCCCTTGATGGACTGGTAGGATTCCTCAGGAGTGCCGTAATATGCATCCGGAAGCTTAATACGCTCAAAGTGGAGTGAAGCATATATGGCATCAATTTTTACAGCTTCGCTTGCAGGCACAAAATAAATACCCCATACATAATCCTTGTCACGTTCACATTCATAAAATACGGTGTTCAGATTGTCATATACATACTTTGATAGTCTTGTATAAAATTCAATCGGAACCTTTCCGAAACGGTATTTAATATATTTGAAGTTTATAATCTTGTGTATGTCGTAATCCAGCTGCCTGAAATGCTCTATCTGGATTAGTAGATCATTCAGCTCCTGACGCTGCTTTTTAAGCTCATTCTTCTTAATATTCAGCTCCGCCAGCATAGCATAGGCCGAATTGATAACCTCAGCAGCTTCATCCGCGCTCATCAGTTCACTAACGGTCGTCTTTGGCATCTGCAGCCTTTTTACCAATTCCTCGGACTTGCTGATTAACTCCTTATAAGGATTACTTTCAACAAAGGGCTTCAGGTTGTAAGAGGTGCCCAACTCCGCCAGTGTATTCTCCAGATGGATTTCATATTTGCTGAGATATTTATTGACAACCCGGTCAAAATCGTTTTTTGGGCCGGTTATGCTGATAAATCTCATTTTTTCTATCATTGTTTTTCTACTCCTTTCTCCCGGCTGATATACTAAAGCAGCAGATATGCCTGTTTTTCTCTGATGTCAAGCCGATAACGGATGCATTCCAGCAGAGTGGTAAGGGTTTTAACCTCCATATCCTTCCTGAAAATATAATAATTGACCTCCGCCATTGAATTAGGAAATCTTGTTTTATTATATAGATAGATTTTATTAAGGATACGGTAATATTCCTGTTCCATGGTCTCATTCTTTAATGGCTCTGAAAAGCTGCTGTACTTAGTCTTGCCCAGATTTATCATAAATTCCTCAAGTGTCACTGAGCTGATCAGCTTAACAAGCTGGTCTCTGGTCAACTTATAATTTACAGGTATTAGATAAGTGAATATATCTGATGCACCCATATCGTACATTTTCTTTGCCCTGTATATCCACATGATATTTAGTATATCGATCTCGGTTCCTATTCTCAGGGAAAAGGCCTTTAGGGTTTCACCCGTAAGATATTTTTCCTTAATCCGCCAGGATTTTGTAAAATAGTATGAATCAAGGGCCATTTCATAATCAAATGATGATAATCCCGTTTTTGTTGCCAGCTTGCTCAGTACCGGGTAATACTGGGTTCCGGCCAGATTGCTGATATATTCCTCTATCGACCTTGAAGAGGAAAGTTTACCGACATCGATTTGCGAATGCTTTGCAAAAAAGGGGTGGAAGACTGAAAGATCGTAGGCATTGGCATTTGACTTGATTAGTCTTATACAAGCCTTTAAAACATTTACCTCATATCTAAAAAAGAACAACTCTAAATCCTTGCGTTGTCCTTCATTGGCAAAACGATATATTCTTGCATAATCAAGATATAGACCGTTAATAAACACCCGCTCGGCCTCGCCTCTGTGTATGTCATGCTCGTCATATTTCTGAAAAAGCTCCTGATAACCCGGATGCTTCTTTAAAAAGGAGATAAGATCCGAAACTGATTCCATGGCTATGATTTTGTTGTAATCATCTCTGCTGATTAGTCTGCGGGTCATTGCTTTCACTTTGGTATTAATTCCACTGTAGGCTATAGATGAACCCATGCTAACCTCCCTTGCCGTATAAAAATAAGAAAGTATTCCGATTGGCCGCACAATAAAGGTGTGCCGGTCAAGGGACAATAAACATCCAGCTTATATCATGTATTTTAAAAACTAGAATTGAATAATTGTACGGAATACCTTATCAACCAGAATGTCATGGTTGTTTTTATAGCTGTTGTCCAAATCAGCCAGCTGCTGGTTGCATTTTTCTATCAGCTGCTGCCTTTCTTTTTCTATCTCCATTTCCGCCTGTTCATTCAGTTCCCTGATTTTTCTGTCGGTTTCCTGCGCTATTTCAGCCTCCATTTTGACTATAGCCTTTTCATTTTCTTCAAAAAGCTCAGTCTTTTCGGCATTCGCCCTTTCCAAAATCTGAGTGGCTTTTCGTTCAATCTCATACAAATGATTGATAACCTTTTCCAATATCTTGCCTCCAATCATTGCTGCTATTATAAAATAATTCCTTATAATAATACAACTATTACGTTTAAATGCAATAGTTAATATGTACAATTTATTAAAAAGATAATGAAAATTTGCATTAAAATTGCTCTATAAAAGAGTAAACTTTGTTAAATAAACATCATATATCGAAATGCATTTGTTTTTGTTGAATAATATTAGTTAATAAGTTATAATATAGCGTGGATTATCAATATTATATTGTAACTAATCTACAATAAAATATTTCATGATTCCAAAAGGCTATACTATTTAGTTGCTATAATGCAAAAGCATTGACCTGATAATATATAGAAGCAAGGGGTGAGTAGATGGCAAAGGAAACAGTAGAAGCAGTCAGGCAGGCAGAGCTTAAGGCTTTGGAAAAGGAAAAGGAGGCATTGCAGAAAAAGGATGCTATTATTTTGGAGGCCGAGAAAAAGGCAAAGGATTTAATAGCTTCAATAACGAAGCAGGCTACATCCAAAGCCCAAAAGGACTTGGAAAAGGCTAGAAGCAGGGCAGAAGAGATAATCAATGAAGCCAGGACCAGATCCGAGAAGGAAATCCTTATTATCAAGGAGTTGGCAAAAGGAAAGGAAGCAGCTGCAATAGAGCTTGTTCTTTCCGAGGTTATAAAGTAACCGGCACGCATTTTATACTTAATAATAATTTTACTGAAAAGGAGGTGTATCGGTTATGGCAAAGGTGCAGATGCAGCGTATTTATATTTATGCTTTGAATAAGGACCGCAAGCCGATTCTGGAGAAGCTGCAGCGCTTTGGTGTAGTGGAAGTGGATGATATCATTCCTGAGGATGATATTTTTAATAAAGCAGATGTATCCAAAGCCAAAATGAACTTTGAGAAAAATATAGCCGCAGCCAGGGATGCGGTTGAGGTTATTGAACGCTATGTCAAGGAGAAAAAGTCTTTGCTGGCTTCCCTTAAAGGGAAAAAGGACATAAGCATTGAGGAGTATGATAATTTCAGGCATAAATACTCAGAAACTGTGCAGACTGCAGGCAGGATATTGTCATATGAAAAGAAGATTGCAGAAATAAAGGCTGAGATAAACAGGCTTGAGGCACAGACCGAGATGCTTCTCCCATGGACATCGCTTGATATACCCTTGAATTTCTCAGGAACAAAGCATACGAGGGCTTTTATAGGCTGTCTTCCCAAGGAGTGGAGCCTGGAGGATTTATATGCTGAATTGGCTGAGTATATGCCTTTAAATATAGATATTATCAGCAGCTCAAAGGATCAAACCTGTATTTTTGCTTTATGCTCCAGGACAAATGCTGATGGTGTATATGAAGCACTAAGGCGAATTGAATTTTCGCTCCCCAGTATCAGCACTAATAAGGCTCCTGCTGAGCAGCTGAATGAGATAAGGCTGGAATTGAATGAAAAAAGAAAGGCTGTGTCGGAGGCAGAAAAAGCCATAGCAGAGTTGGCCAAGTTCAAGGAGGATCTCCTGTTTTTGCAGGACTATGAACGGATAAGGGTTGACAAATATGAGGTTATAGGCCGCCTTGCCCAGTCAAAGAATATATTTATTCTGACCGGTTATATACCGGTTAAGGAAAAAGCAAAGCTGGAGGCGGATCTTGCTAGCAAATATTTACTCGCAATAGAATTTTCAGATCCTGCGGATGATGAGGATGTTCCGGTTCTCTTAAAAAACAACTGGTTTGCCAAACCTCTTGAGGGGGTACTGGAAGGATTTTCACTTCCTGGCAAGACAGAGCTTGATCCTTCGATGGCAATGGCGTTATTTTATTATATGCTCTTTGGAATAATGCTGTCTGATGCCGGTTATGGCTTGATTATGGCTATTGCCTGCGGTTTTGCCTTGTTGAAGTACAGAAATAGCATGGAACCGTCTTTGAAGAACTCGATTACTATGTTTTTCTATTGTGGGATTTCCACAGTATTCTGGGGATTTATGTTTGGCAGCTTTTTTGGAGATGTCATCGATGTAATTGCCTCAGTATATTTCGGAGTAACCGAGCTTCCTGTTCTTAAGCCGTTATGGTTTGTTCCTATGGATAAACCTATGGCAATGCTGACATTCTCCATGGCACTGGGTTTGGTGCATCTTATGTTTGGACTGATAATGAAGGTGGTTCAGCTTGTCAGACAGAAGGATTATATTGCAATAATCTATGATGCCTTATCATGGTTCTGTCTGGTAATAAGCTGCACGGTATTGCTGCTGTCCATGGAAATGATTGCTGAAAGCTTCAACCTGAATTTAACGATTCCGCCGCTTGTTACAAAGATATTTGCAGTTTTGGCTGTGGTATCCGCATTAATAATAGTGGCGACAAATGGCCGAGAATCGAGAAATCCTTTTAAGCGCTTCTTAAAGGGAGTATATGCACTTTATGGTATAACAGGCTACTTAAGTGATGTTTTGTCCTACTCACGTTTGCTGGCTTTGGGTCTGGCAACAGGTGTTATCTGCAATGTTGTAAACAAGATGGCTTCAATGGCCGGCGGAACAGGTGTTGTGGGTACAATAATATTTATATTAATATTGCTGGTGGGACATGCCCTTAATATAGCCATTAATGTTCTGGGAGCATATGTTCATACCATCAGATTAAATTATGTAGAATTCTTTGGTAAGTTCTATGAGGGTGGAGGCAGAGCCTTCAATCCCTTTAAAATGAAAACAAAATACTATAAGGTTAAGGAGAGAATAGAAAATGAAGTTTGATATTAATAGCTTAGGTATTGTTTTGGCATTATTAGGAGCTGCATTAGCAGCATTTGGAGCAGGTGCAGGTTCTGCAAAAGGAGTAGGTATGGGTGGCGAGGCTGCCGCAGGTATAATTACTGAGGATCCGTCAAAATTCAGTAAAGTATTAATTCTTCAGCTGTTGCCCGGTACTCAGGGTATTTATGGTTTCCTTATTGCATTTATTACCTTTACACGTATCGGTGTAATAGGTGGTGACAGCGATATTTCATTTGCAAAAGGCTTGCTTTATCTGTTTGCTTGTCTTCCTATGGCAATCGTTGGTTATGCATCAGCTATTCGTCAGGCAAGAGCTTCAGTAGCAAGTATGGGCGTTCTTGCCAAGAAGCCTGAAGCATTCGGTAAATCCATGCTGCTTCCTATCATGGTTGAAACCTATGCGATTCTTGCACTTTTGGTATCCATTCTTGCAATATTTGGTGTATCAAGCTTGAATATTTAATTTTTCAAATGAGCTGCATACGGGCTATATTAGCTTAACATGCCTTAAGCGGCTCACTTTGCAATATATGTGCCGATTTTGCATGTAGGAATCGGAAGCATGGAGGATTAATATGACAGGATTAGATAAGATATTAAAAGCGATCGAGGATGAAGCACAGGCTAAAGCCGATGAGATTATAAACGAAGCAAAAAAGACGGCGGATGATATTCTGGCTTGTGCCAAGCAGGAGGGAGAGCGGCAGGCTGGCGAAATAGACCAGAAGCTCTCAAATGAAGTTAACTCCATTATAAGCCGTGCCGAAAGCGCTGCAAACCTTTTGGAACGAAAGGCAATTCTGGAAGCAAAGCAGCAAATAATTAATGAAACGATATCAAAGGCCAGAGCGTCGCTTTCTGAGCTTTCGGATGAGGAATATACTGGAATAATATTAAAGTTAATAAAAAGATATGCCCATAATACCCGGGGAGAGATTATTTTCTCCGCCGCAGACAAAAAGCGCCTGCCGGCAGATTTTGCAGACAGAATAAAGGCTGCTTTGTCGGACAGAGCGGGAGCGGAATTGATCCTGTCGGAAAGAAACGCAAATATACATGGCGGTTTTCTGCTGGTATATGGTGATATCGAAGAGAATTGCTCATTTGACGCTTTATTTGAAGCGGCAAAGGATGATTTGCAGGATAAAGTGAATTCCTTCCTGTTTAATTAAAATGTCCGAAAGTGGTGATAGATTGAATAATTTTTTTTACACACTTGTCGGCGGAATGGAGGAATATTATGGCTGATAACCAATACCTTTATGCAGTAGCCAGAATACGGTCTAAAGAGCTGGGCCTGCTGAGTAAATCCGATATTGAACAGCTTATGGGCTGCAAAAGTGAAAAGGAATGTGTGAATTTTCTGGCTGATAAAGGCTGGGGCAGAACGGAGCATGAATCGACCGAACAGATGCTGGCAGCGGAGAGGGAAAAGACCTGGGAATTGATTGGTGAGCTTGTGGAGGATATGTCTGTTTTTAATACCTTCCTGTACAGCAATGATTATCATAACCTAAAGGCGGCCATAAAGCAGGTATATACTGATTACGCGCAGGGTGCGATATATATTTCCCATGGTACAATAGAGCCTGCAGTGATTGTGGAGGCCATCAGGGAGAAGGAGTTTGGCAGCTTGCCTGATTATATGAGAGCATGTGCGCAGGAAGCCTATCAGATAATGATGCAGACCGGAGACAGTCAGCTGTGCGATATAATAATTGACCGGGCGGCGTTGGATACAATTCTTCAAAAGAGCAGGGAATCAGGCAATGAGGTGCTGGCCGAATATGGTGAGCTTAAGGTGGCTGCAGCAAATATTAATATAATAATCCGCAGCATAAAGACCGGCAAGGACAAGGCCTTCATGGAGAGGGCAATTGCCGAGTGTACCAGTCTGAATAAAGAGAAGCTTATAAATGCGGCCCTGGAAGGAATTGATGCGGTGTATGACTATCTTTCATCCACGAAATATGCAGATGCGGTTGATGCAATAAAGGAATCGCCTTCAGCCTTTGAGCGCTGGTGCGATAATCTCATTATCAGGCATATAAGTCCGCAAAAATATAATCCGTTTACACTTTCACCGCTTGTAGCCTACATTATAGCAAGGGATAATGAGATTAAAACCGTACGCATAATTCTTTCGGGCAAGAGAAATGAGATTCCCGACAGTAAGGTAAGGGAAAGATTGAGGGATATGTATGTATAAGGTTGCGGTAATAGGAGATAGAGACAGTATATACGGCTTTGCAGCTTTGGGACTGGATACTTATTCGGTTACAGGCAAGGAGGAAGCCGCCAGGATATTAAAAAATATGGCAGAAGGCAACTATGCTGTGATATACGTAACTGAAAGCTTATTTGCAGATCTGAAGGATCAGATAGATCGTTATACTACAAGCTATTTGCCTGCCATCATACCAATACCCGGTGTAGCTGGAAATACGGGCATAGGTATGGGCAATGTAAAAAAGAGCGTCGAGCGCGCTGTAGGATCGGATATTATCTTTAACACATAGAAATATGGTCAAATATGATGAAAGGAATAGGATTAATATGAGCAAAGGTACTATTAAAAAGGTTGCCGGTCCGCTTGTTGTAGCAGAGGGTATGCGGGATGCCAATATGTTTGACGTGGTCCGAGTCAGCAAGCATCGCTTAATCGGTGAAATAATCGAGATCCATGGCGATGCAGCTTCCATTCAGGTATATGAGGAAACTGCAGGACTGGGACCTGGTGAACCGGTGGAATCTACAGGGGCACCTCTTAGCGTTGAATTGGGACCCGGTCTTATAGGAAATATCTTTGACGGCATTCAGCGTCCCCTGGTGGATATTATGGAAGCAAGCGGGACAAATCTGAAAAGAGGCGTTGAGATACCGGCACTAAGCAGGGATAAGGCATGGCATTTCGTACCTGTCGTGCAGATCGGAGATGAGGTTGAGGCAGGAGATATAATCGGTACTGTTGCTGAAACCGACATTGTTGTGCATAAAATAATGATTCCTTATGGAATTAAAGGTGTTGTTAAATCAATCCGTGAAGGGGATTATGCGGTTACAGATACTGTTGCAATCATTGAGAAAACTGACGGCAGCAGCCAGAATATAACAATGATGCAAAAATGGCCTGTTCGTGTCAGCAGACCATATAAGCAGAAGCTTTCTCCGGATAAGCCATTGGTTACCGGACAAAGAGTAATAGATACCCTCTTCCCTATAGCCAAGGGCGGAGTTGCAGCTATCCCCGGCCCATTTGGAAGCGGTAAGACCGTTGTTCAGCATCAGCTGGCTAAGTGGGCTGAAGCGGACATAGTGGTTTATATCGGCTGCGGCGAACGTGGCAATGAGATGACTGACGTTTTGAATGAGTTTCCTGAGCTGAAGGACCCGAAGACCGGCAAATCTTTGATGGAGAGAACCGTTTTGATAGCTAACACCTCCGACATGCCGGTTGCTGCCCGTGAAGCATCAATATATGTTGGTATAACAATAGCCGAATATTTCCGTGATATGGGTTATTCGGTTGCCCTTATGGCTGACTCTACATCCCGTTGGGCAGAGGCCCTGCGTGAAATGTCAGGAAGACTTGAGGAGATGCCGGGTGAAGAAGGTTATCCTGCTTATCTGGCAAGCCGACTGGCCCAGTTCTATGAAAGGGCTGGCCGTGTAATCGGTCTGGGCAAGGATGGCAGGGAGGGAACCCTGTCGGTTATCGGTGCGGTATCCCCTCCGGGCGGTGACATATCCGAGCCGGTTTCACAGGCAACCCTGCGTATTGTAAAGGTGTTCTGGGGGTTGGATTCAAATCTGGCCTACAGGAGACATTTCCCGGCTATTAACTGGCTGACCAGCTATTCCTTATATGATCTGAACAAATGGTTCAACAGTAACGTAAATGAAAAGTGGAGCGAGAACAAGACCAGAATAATGGGTTTGTTAAATGATGAAGCTGCACTTGATGAAATAGTAAAGCTGGTTGGTATGGATGCTCTGAGTGCAAGCGACAGATTAAAGCTGGAGGCTGCCAGATCAATCCGTGAGGACTATCTGCATCAGGATGCCTTCCATGAGATTGATACCTATACCGATTTAAGAAAGCAATATCTCATGATGGAATTGGTACTGAGCTATTATGATTTGGCTCTTGAATACCTGAATAAGGGAGTATCAATTGACAAGCTTGTTAAGCTTCCGGTCAGAGAGAGTATCGGCCGTTTCAAGTATGTCGATAAGGATAGGATCGATATGGTATTTGAGGAAACCATCAAGGAGCTTAATAAAGAGTTGGATAATTTACTTGTGAAGGAGGAAGCCTGATGCCAAAGGAATATAGAACAATTCAAGAGGTGGCTGGTCCTCTTATGCTGGTGCAGGGCGTTGAAAATGTTGCCTATGACGAGCTTGCCGAAATAGAGCTTGTAAACGGTGAAAAACGCCGCTGCAGGGTACTTGAAATAGATGGCGGTAACGCCCTGGTTCAGTTGTTTGAAAGCAGCGCAGGAATAAATCTTGCCAACAGCAAGGTGCGCTTCCTGGGCAGGAGTATGGAGCTTGGTGTATCGGAGGATATGCTAAGCCGTGTATTTGACGGACTGGGAAGACCGATTGACGGTGGCCCGGAGATTCTGCCTGAAAAGCGCTTAGATATAAATGGTTCGCCTATTAATCCGGCAGCCAGAAACTATCCTCAGGAATTCATCCAGACCGGAGTATCCGCAATAGACGGTCTGAATACTCTTGTACGCGGACAGAAGCTTCCTATTTTCTCGGCAAGCGGTCTGCCGCATGCCCAGCTGGCGGCGCAGATTGCCAGACAGGCTAAGGTGCGTGGTACCAGTGAGCCCTTTGCGGTTGTATTTGCAGCAATGGGTATAACCTTCGAGGAGGCAAATTTCTTTATTGAAAGCTTTAGGGAGACAGGAGCTATCGACCGGGCCGTTATGTTTATCAATCTGGCAAATGACCCTGCGATTGAGCGTATTTCAACTCCCCGTATGGCTCTTACTGCAGCCGAATACCTTGCATTTGACAAGGATATGCACGTTCTGGTAATCCTTACTGATATAACAAACTATGCGGATTCCCTTCGTGAGGTAAGCGCCGCCCGTAAGGAGGTACCGGGTCGTCGTGGTTATCCCGGATATATGTACACCGACCTGGCTACTTTATATGAAAGAGCGGGCAGAAAGAAGGGCAAACCGGGCAGCATAACAATGATACCTATTCTTACAATGCCTGAGGATGACAAAACCCATCCGATTCCCGACCTTACAGGTTATATTACGGAGGGACAGATAATCCTGAGTCGTGAGCTTTACCGCAAGAACATTCAGCCTCCGATTGATGTGCTTCCGTCCCTGTCACGTCTTAAGGACAAGGGTATAGGTGTAGGCAAGACCCGTAAGGATCACGCAAATACCATGAATCAGATCTTTGCTGCATATGCCCGTGGTAAGGAAGCCAAGGAGCTTATGGTGGTGCTAGGTGAAGCTGCCTTGACAGATATAGATTTGCTATATGCCAAATTTGCCGATGCGTTTGAAAGGGAATATGTATCCCAGGGCTATAATATAAACCGTGATATTGAGGAAACTCTTGATCTTGGCTGGAAGCTGCTTCAGATTCTGCCCAGATCTGAGCTTAAGAGAATCAAGGACGAGTTGCTTGATGAATATTACGGTAAATTCTAAGGGGGTGCATCTTCTTGGCTAAAACGCATGTAAATCCGACCCGAATGGAGCTGACCAGGCTTAAGAAAAAGCTGGCTACGGCTATTCGTGGTCACAAGCTGCTCAAGGATAAGCGAGATGAGCTGATGAGGCAATTCCTTGAGCTGGTCCGGGAGAACAAGGCCCTCAGGGAAAAGGTGGAAAAGGGAATAGCTCAGGCAAACAAGAACTTCGTTCTGGCAAGAAGCGCAATGCCCGAGGAGATTCTGAATGTAGCCCTGCTAGCCCCCAGACAGGAGGTCTATCTTACGGCAAGCAAGGGCAATGTTATGAGTGTTGAGATCCCTAAATTCGAATACCATACAAAAACTCCGGATGAAAATGATATATATCCATACGGTTTTGCATTTACCTCCAGTGATCTTGATGATGCCGTTAAATCTCTGTATGATATTTTGCCGGATATGTTAAGACTGGCGGAGGTGGAAAAGAGCTGCCAGCTGATGGCTGCAGAGATAGAGAAAACAAGACGGCGTGTAAATGCCCTGGAGCATGTCATGATCCCGGAGCTGCAGGAAAATATTAAATATATAGTGATGAAGCTGGACGAGAATGAGCGCAGCACCCAGATACGCCTGATGAAGGTAAAGGATATGATGCTGGAGCAGGCACATCGCTATAAGGAAAAGTATATGAGCAGTTAAAATAATCCTTATCATAAGGAAATTCAAAGGGGATAAACCGAACAATAACTAAACGGCATAGCTCTGGCGTCTGTCAGCTATGCCGTTTTTCGATCGACGACATAAAGATAGCATTTGACAGATACTTATAGAGCAATTTACAATAGAAATAATCATAACCGTTATATACGTTATATAGCGGAAGTCATCATGGCTTACTATTTAGCAGTCTTTTGAATTGCTAGCTGATAATTTAACTTAGTAGTCCGATAATGATAATTTAACAAAACTTTTTCCTGCAGCATAGATAGCGAACCCGACTGGAGGTGAATACAATGATTGCGAAAAAAGGATGTGAACATTGTCAGGGAGATTCCTGTATTTATAAGGTACCGATCTTTTCATCCCTGAATAATGAAGAATTAATGAACATAGCGAGACTAATTGATCATAAGCAGTATAAAAAGGGTGAGATTATTATTCATGAGGGTGAAAAATCAAATGCCATAACAATAATTCGCAGCGGAAGTGCCAAGGCCTGCAGATATAGTCCGGATGGAAAGGAGCAGATAGTTTATATATTCTCGGAGGGAGATTTCTTTGGAGAGCAGAATCTGCTGACTGAAAGGACAGCCAGCTACAGTGTGGAAGCCTTGACGGATTTAAGAGTCTGCACCCTGTCAAAAAATGATTTCCAGCCTCTTTTATATAAATATCCTGACATTTCTATAAAAATACTAACAGAGCTTAGTGAGCGTATGTATCGCCTGGAAAATGCCATGCAGGGGATGGGGGTTCGCAATGTTGATTACAGAGTCGCCTCTCTTCTGCTGGAGTTTGCCGTTAAGTATGGTAGTAAGACAAATGAAGGAATAATAATTCAAATGCCATTGAGCAGGGAAGGTATAGCCAGTTACTTGGGTGTGGCAAGAGAAACAGTAAGCCGCAAGCTGGGGCAGATGGAGAAGGATGGAATAATAAGGTCCTTGAATAATAAGTCAATTATTCTTCTGGAACCGGAGGCCCTAAAGGAAGCCATCGGAGCATAGGCCGGCAGTTGTTTGAAGATATATATTTGCATTTGCCGGATGCATAACTGCTGGATTTGAGAGCCGGCAATATGATGAAATTAGATTAATTCATAATAAAATTAAATTCAAAAAAGATAAATCGATAAATTTGATATAAATCACAGAGTTTAACCTCCCTGATGTTTATAATGAAGGCATGATAGAGTTTAAAGCAGATCAGCTGCATGAAGTATATTTACTGAATAGACTGCAGATGCATGTATGCCTGTTGTTATAATCAAACAAGGAGGTTATTTTATGAATTATATGGATAAGAATTTGACTGTTGG
>ENA-UPSB01002199-UPSB01002199.1-bioreactor-metagenome-genome-assembly--contig:-NODE-2199-length-19422-cov-5.632881_pt1 | contig 19422 bp, 17 predicted proteins | sample MGYA00238182_ERZ773286 | MGnify/ENA primary metagenome ERZ773286 (study PRJEB29026, sample SAMN07631240) | bioreactor metagenome | isolation source: Switchgrass digestor | place: USA: Dartmouth... | reverse complement strand
TGGAGCAATCACCTGGGTTAATTTTGTCAATAGGTCTGTCATCCCCGAGATATACACTTGTTTCATCAACGTTAATATTTAGTGTTCCGGCTGTATAAGTAACGTCTTCTGTTCCCTCTTCATCCGTAAACCAAGCCATGGTGTTTCCTCCGATTAGGAGGGCAACCAAACCGATAATCAATACACTCACTAAAATCTTACTTTTCATCTCTTTACCTCCAAATTCTTAATATTTTATAATAAATTCCTGATTTCGGCAGCCAGGCTGCCATTCTAAATCTAGAAAGGCCCTATAGCTTTGCGTCCTTGCCTTTCGGCAAGTTTGCCCTTTTCCTTTTGTTTAACCGGCCTCAGCTTCAAGAACTTATGAGGCCTTTAATGGCAAAGGTTTTTTTATGCCTTAGCCATCTCCATCTGTTTTTGTTTTTCTCAATCACCACCCCTCGCTTGATCCGTCCGAAGCAAACGGATATTTCTTTGATTTTTTTGCTTTGGTATAATAGCGCCTCATTTTCTATATGTTTATCAGGTATCTCCATTTAATAATTTAGATACTGCCATGTGTCTTCGTCGGTATTGGATACCTGTAAGGCCTGAGCCATGATTTTGACTGTTTTGCTGTATGTCCCTCTCAAGTTGTCGTTGCTTGCCTGCAGTTGTACTGCAAACTCAGCTTCCCCATTTTGCGGGAGGGTTCCGTCATAGTAGTAATAGTCGCCATTTTTTGTCCAACCTGGGCTGATGACAACCAGATCAATTTGAGGAGGGGAAGGAGGTCTGAACCCAGCCGCCCCGGGAGCATCTGTCTCTGTTGCCAAGTCCGGTCCCATTCCCGTCTCCTCGCCAGAGAACGGCTCCTGCTCCAGACTTTCCGGCTCCAGACTTTGAATGTCAAATTTTCCTTTATTTTCATCCATTTCCACCACTTTTACCCTCAGCCGCACATCTTCACTGCCCTCATTGCTTATAAGCCAAGCTGCAGGTTCAGATGTCGGCCCCGAGCAATTAAGTTCGATGGCACTGCTTTCTATTGCGCTTTTTTCTGTTATAGCGATTTCAACGGTGGTAAATCCAAAGGTTGCTTTCTTAACGGCCGCTTCGTCTGTAAAGTAGGCCAGGGTACCTCCCGCTACCAGTAAACTCAGCAGGCCTATTAACAATACACTTGTTAAAATTTTTATTTTCATTTTTTCACCTTCCCTTGACCTATTTACTCTTGAAGCCGGCAAGTTAAACTTCGCTTTTTCTTTGTGCTTTTTCTCTTTTGGCTTGTAAGAGCAAGGTGCAGATCTTATATATTTCCAGAAGGATAAGCAAGCCTCCCGGTATAATCAGCAAAGTCAAGATTCCTTGTTTGGTCTGGGCGAAATTCATGAAGGCTCCCAGATAAGGGACGGCAAGCGTTACCCTGCCCACTACTTTGTCCGCGGATACAGGATAAGGGTCATTGACATCGTTGGCGTCTCCTTTGGTAACAAATTCCCTTTCACCTGTAGCTGTCTCCCGGATCTCCACCACCCTATGGGTGGTTAAGGACTTACTGCTCCCCTGACCTTTAAAGGTAATTATGTCTCCTTCTTTAATCTGTTCCGGATCTACCGGTTTGACAAAAACCATGCTGCGGGCATCAAAGGTCGGATTCATGCTGCCGCTTAACACGATGAACATGTAGTTTCCGAGGATTTTCGGCTGGCCGCCCGTTATTCTGTATTGGGCCGTACTGAATACCACTATTATTGCCACTATGACTACACAGGCGAAAATTATATTGCCGACTATTTTAAGAAACTTTTGAAAACCGCTTAAGGATTTTTTCTGCTTAAAGTCTGTATCCGGTTTGTTTTCCACTGCCGAGAGGACCTCCCTACTTGTTTATTGCCCAAACTAATCTTCCGTTGGATTTCCTTGTTCAGATCCATCTTGGCCGTTTTCGCCTTCGCCAGATCCGCCTTGGTCAGATTCGCCTTGGTCAGATCCGCCTTGATCGTTTCCGCCCTGGTCAGACCCTCCTTGGCTGTCTCCGCCCTGGTCAGATCCGCCTTGGTCGTTTCCGCCTTGGTCAGAATCACCTTGGTTGTCTCCGCCTTGGTCAGAATCACCTTGGTTGTCTCCGCCTTGGTCAGATCCGCCTTGATCTTCTCCACCTTGGCCAGGTTCCTCCAGGCCGTCTTCTTCTATGCCATTTTCTTCATTATTCAACATGGGCTTAGGTTGCGGAAATTTACCTTGAATCTCTAAAATGACCGGTTCTGATTCTTTCTCATCAAAAAAATAGGCATTCGTATCCAACAGTTTTGCGGGATAAATCAGGAGTACCGTCGCTACAAGAAATACGGCAACAACTTTTATTCCCTTGGTTATGGCTGTAATTAAGGTTTTATCTTTACGCATTGGCTGTTCCTCACTTTCACTGCCAATTATTGTCTGGTTCTTATTTACCCAAGCTTTTCAGCCGGACTAGCCTTGCTTCTTTTGTTGACAGGGTTTGTACCAGGTGTTAAGAATCGGACTGTCGTCCATTAAACTCACGGCTTCGGAAAGAAGATTGATCAATTCCAACGCACTGCGAAAATTCGAAGTCATTTCTTCATCCAGCCATTGAATGGTTCCCTGGATATCGTTGTTTTGAGTGTATAGAATTTTTATTAGAAAATTACCTTTACCCGTCCCAAGACTTTTGTACTGATCATGTTTTGCCATGTTTTCACCTCGGCTGGTTCCAATTACGTACTTAATATGCCATAAGCAAATTGCAGGCAAAGTACATTACGGTCACAGGAAAATTATTTGTTAGTTATTTTTAATGCACATTTGAGGCACAAAATAGGCACAAAAAAAACCAGGCATCTATTGCCTGGTTTAAACAACTTCTTAATTAACTTAAATATAAAGCCTGCGTGCCCGGAAAAAAGCCATTTTATAATAAAGCCAATTTTTCACCAATAGCCTCATACCTGATTTTGACAACAAAGTCGTCGCGATCGATTTCCCGATTGATGTTGTTCTCTATTCTCCTGGAGATTTTGCTGAGGTTTTCCTGTGCGGTATTGGAAACTATAAACATAAAGATCTCATTGCTCCATTGGGTAACGGCATCGCCTTTGCGTAAGGAGCGAAGAAGTACATTTTTAATTTTGGGCATGATATTTTTCAGTTCGCGGGGATCGATCTGCCCTCTCTCTGTTTCGCAAGTAATAATTCCCAGAAAACTATTGGAAGGATTGCGGGTGCTTTTTCTTCTTTCCAGATTGTAAATTGCTTTGAACTCCTCGATTTCGCAATAAAAGGCTTGTTCCGGAAGATCTTCTTCCTTCAGTCTTCTGATAATATCAACATAGTCCATATCGTCATTGGTTTGGACTGAGCTTTGCCTGATCTGCCGGTAAACTTCCCGCAGGATGGGAGAGGGTTTAATTCCCAATTCCTGATATAGTTTGGCGGTTATATATTTATAATGGCTCGTGGCCTGTTTAACCTGGTTTAACTGCAGCAGGGCCTCCAGGTAATACACATGGACGGCCTCTTCATAGGGGTCAATTTGAAAACTGTCTTCACAGGTTTCAATCATTCCCCGGTAGTCTTCCTCTTTTTTGAGAAGCTCCAATTGCTGGAGCAGGGCTTTGAAATACAAGCGGTGATAACGGTTCCGGGCGGGTATAACCCACTCGCTGTACAGGTTTTCGGAGAGGTACTCCCCTCGATAAAGCTGGAAGGCTTGACGATAACAACTTATCGCCCGGGAGGGATCGCTGTCTTTTAATTCGTTGACCTGATTAATTAACTCACAAAACAGATCGCAGTCTAAAACCGAGTTGTCAAGCAGGCTGAAAACATAATACCCGCTTTCAAAAGTCAAACGGCAGGTCCCACAAGCTTCATTACCCTCCATAATTCCCAGTTTGGTCAGCATTTTGCGAAGCCGGTATATCTGGGTGCGCAAGGCATTCTTGGGATCCTGCAGATCATTGTCAGGCCATAGTTTTTCCATGATGGTTTCGGAGAGCAGCTTCTGGTCTTTGAAAGTTATAAAGAACTTAAGCAACTCCAAGATTTTGTAGGAACGTTTGTTTAGCCCAGATAATAGAGACTTTCCTCCAATTTGCAAATCAAAAGATCCCAAGGTGATAATTTTTAAATTTGGTACCGTATTTTCCTTCACTCTTTCACACCCAATACTAGCAAACTTTTTCTCCGGAAAATTTGCGCTTCAGCATCGCGCTTTTCTTGATGGCTTAACTACATCATAATAGTTTCATACTTGATGACTTAACTATATCATAATAATTTCATAATAGTAATAAAAATTTTGTGAAAAATAGTAATTATATTATTACATTTATTCTAAATGCTTACCGGACTATAACTATTTTCCGCAAAAAGGGCCAAAATAATATGATAAAGATGCTTAAATTTGATTATTTTCTCTTTAATTTGATTATTTTCTATTTTATTTAATTATTTTCTCTTTAATTTAATCATTTTTTCTTTTGGGGGTTTTGTGAGCTTTATGTCCGAAATTAAAGAAACAATACGTTCTTTTCAAGAGGAAATGCTTAAGTCCTTGCAGGAATGCCTCAAGATTAAAAGCCTTTCCGGTGAGGAAGAAGGAACTCGCCGGGTATTGGAATATTTTTTGGAACTGGGCCGGAGCCTGGGTTTTGAGGCTAAAAACATTGACAATCTCGGCGGAGTAATTGAATTCGGCGGGGATCATAACGACGGCAAGGACTCCGGAAACAGCCCCGGAGAAACCATCGGCATCATTGTTCATTTGGATGTGGTCCCGGAAGGAAGGGGTTGGAAACATGAACCTTTTGCCGGTCAAATCGAAGACGGCAAGATCTACGGCCGGGGAGCGATAGATGACAAGGGACCGGCCATCTCCGCTCTTTATGCCATGAAAGCCGTTAAAGATTCCGGCTTTATCCCCAAAGGCAAAATCCAAATGATTATCGGCTTGGACGAGGAGACAAGCTGGGCTAAGACTCCTAAACTTTTGGAGAAAATACCGGAACCCGATTTCTCCTTTGTCCCCGATTCCGTCTTTCCCCTGGTGATTGCGGAAAAGGGTTTGGTCTGGCTGGAACTGAAAAAAGTTTTTAAGCAAAAGCAAATCCCGGACAACCAAAGCCCTAAGCCCCAATCAGGATTTAAGATAAAAAAGATTGAAGGCGGTGCTTCCCTGAATATAGTGCCAGCTTATTGCGAGGCCCTTTTGGAAATCCCGGAAGGTGAAAAAAACGCTGTCTGCCGGAAACTGAAACAATTGATTTCTCAAAGCGGATTCCGGCTGGAGCTGATGGAAAAGGGCACCGATGCTACCCTTGCCTCCTACGGTCAGCCGGCCCATGCTTTTAATTGCCAAGAAGGGCAAAATGCCGTCGCCCAGCTGCTAGTGTTTCTGGCCCGGGCCGAAGTCCTGGAGATGCTGGATCTTACGGATGAACAGCGAAAGTTTATCACTCTCTTCGCCCAAAAAATCGGGCTGGAACACTACGGCGAGTCCCTGGGGCTGGCCTGTGAAGATGACTTGACCGGAAAGCTTACCGTAAATCCCGGCTTTCTGCGCATGGACCACCAAGCCCTTACTTTAGGCCTGGATATTCGCTTCCCCGCGGCCGAGCGGCTGGAATCCATGCTGGAGAAAATAAAATCCGCCTTCCGGTGTTTCGAAGCGGAGCAAACTGTCTTGGATTCCTTGGATTCTCTAAGTATTTCCGAAGATGAGGAACATATCCAAAAATTGCTTAAAGTCTACCGCGATTTTACGGGCCAACAAGAAGCAAAAGCTTTAGGGACAGGCGGGACAACCTTTGCCAAGGCTTTTAAGCGGGCCGTAGCCTTTGGCCCAACCTTTCCCGGCACGCCCAAAGTAGAACACCAACCGGATGAGTATATAGAGATTGAGCATTTGATAAATTGTACGGAAATTTACGCTTTGGCCATCAAAGAGTTGACCAGTTAATACCATTTTTTGTATTTCAATTTAACCACTTAAGATTTTTGTTGTCAAGTCTATTTATTTCACAAGCAAAAAAGCCCGCACATACCGGGTATGCGCGGGGCCGTATAAATAACTGTACTAAATGGTACTTACTTTATTAACTGTATTTATTAACTGTATTAAAGCAGGATTCTAAAGTAGGATTTTAAATGCCGGAAAGATCAACGTTTCCCTGATCCGCATAAATCCGGATCAGCGGTGAAGAATCACCCACTGTTTCTTTTAGGAATTGCTTATTGTTTTCTTCTTGCACTTTGAAATCATGGGCAAAACCTCCAATAGTAATGCTGCCCAATTTTGTTGAAACCTCTAAAGTACCTTTTTGATTTGCGGGCAAATTTATATAAACATTGCTGAATTTGCAATTTATCCGGGCATCTTCGGTAACTTCAAATTCACTGTTCCAGGACAGCGATCCCTGATTATTGTCAAGATCAAGCCTACCTGTTATGTTCTTGAGCGCGGTTTCTCCGAAAGAGTTTTCCAACTCAATATCGCCCTTATGATTTCTTATTTCCACCGTCCCGAACTTGTTGGAGACACTGGCTTTGCCTTGCAGACCGTTAAGGGAAATGGTACCGTATTTATTGTTAAAATCGAATTCCATGGCCCGGGGAACTTTAATGCTGTAATCGACGGTTATGCGGTGGTTCTTGTTATCCTCCAGCAAAGTCTGGTTGCGGGTATTGATACTTAAAGTTTCCCCTTCCGTTATTTCCACCAGGTGTTGGGCCAGTTGCCTGGCTTTTTCTTCGTCATTGTTTTCTATCACGATAGAGCTGTCCACTTTTATTGTGTCGCCGTTGTAATGCTCGACTCTGATCTGGCCGTGGCTGTTGTTTACCTGCAGCTTGTTTACCGAGGCGGGGTCAAAATCATAGTTTTCGGTGATCACGGTGTGATTTTTGAAATAGCCCAGTTCGGCCAAAATGCCCGTGGAAAATTCGCTTTTGATTATACTGTGGACGCCGTAAACCCCGCAGCTGATCAAGATAACCATAATGGTCAGGAATATGCTCAACCCGTCAAACTTTATTTTCGGCTCCTCTTCCCTGGACCAGAAAACATAAGCCAGGATCTCGATACCTAAGACTATAAGAATGACAGGCCACCAGCGTATTATTAAATACGCTCCGTTAAAACCCCATATTTCAGCGGCCAAAAGCAAGATGCCCACCGCAACCAGTATTAAACCCATTGAAACGGTTCCCACTCGCCATTTCCTCATTGCTCAATCTTCCCCTTTAACCAAATCGTTTCCTAATTATTGACGATACGTTAATTACCTTTCTCATTGTCTGTTTCTCATTGTCTATATCTCATTGTCTGTTTCTCATTGTCTATATCTCATTGTCTATCCCATTGTCTGTCTCTTTACCTGTTTCTTTATCCGCATTCGCACCTGCATTTGTTGCGTTATTAATCTCTTTGTTGTTTTCCTTGTCGCTGTCTTTATTACCGATCATCAAGCGGATGCCGCCGGCTATAAACAATACCGCTATAATCCCGGTCCGCAGGTATTCAGTAATATTGGTATTGATTAAAATCGCCAATTGCGGGAAAACAATTCGTTCCAGGATCATGATACAACCTATTACCACCAAGGCTATGCCCAAGTATTTACCCGCTTTGCCGGACAGATTCCCGTTGACGAAAGCGCCCGCTGAAAAAAGGTCCTGGCTTTTGTCCGGATTGGATACCCTGTGCAGGACATCAAAGACACTGTAAAACCAGAGAATGGGCAAGAACATCAACAGCAGGGACAAATTGATAAAGTCGCTGAGGTAAAGGGCGAGCAGAAATGCCGCCATCAACTGGATGCCTTTGGCCATCTGGCCCAAATACATATGCCCTGCTCCCGGAATCATGGAAAAGACAAGGGCCATGATTTTATGGTTCTGGGTTTTCAAGGCATTTTCCAGGATGGCCGGATCGGAAACTTCCTTTCCGTTTATTCCGGCGGTTTGGATTTGAAGATTGATCTTATCGGCCAAAATCAAGGCATCCACCAGGGCAGCCAACCAGATAAAAGGCAAAAACACCAGGGGCCAGGGACTGTAAAAAACTCCCAGCATAACGATGAAACAAGTACTGATGACGGTCAAAGCCGTGGCCACAAGGAAGAGAAAGCCCCTGTGGGTAAGGCCGAGGTAAATATGGCCCAAACCGGGCACGCAGGAAAGAATGAAGGTAAGGAATTTACTCTTTTTTTTCATAAATGTTTACTCCCTTTCTAATTTGAAGTTGGCAAACAAGGACTGTTGCCTTTCTAATGTCTTTTTGGTCCAACCCGTTTGAATCAGATTAATTTTGCGGGCAGGGGCTTTCTGTTCCACCGTCTCGGAGGCGGGGAAAATATCTATTTCCTTGGTCAAACTGCCGGCAATCCCGTCAAAACAACCTCCCACCCAGAAAAACATGGCAATACAAGCCGCGGCACAGTAGCCAATCAAAAGATTCCAACGGGCATTCTTCTTTTCTTGGTATTTGGCGCCATTGGATTTATTATTTTTAACGGCAACGGGCAATGTTTGTTGTTTCTCAATCATAGCCATTACCCGGTCCGGAAAATCAAAGCTCAAATCGGTCTCACCCAATTGGCATAGGTAACTCTCCGTTACTTTTAGGTAAGTATCCATGCAGCTGTCGCACTGCAAGAGGTGCTCTTCCAAGCGAATACGCTCTTCGGCAGCCAGCCCGCCCGCTTGATACAGTTCAAAATCCTGAGGGGTATAGCATTTTGTCTCGCTCATTTCTTGCTCAACTCCTCATAACATTGTCTTAAAATCTTTTTTCCCCGGTATAATCTGGTTTCCACTGTCCGCACGCTAATGTTTTCCTCCTGGGCTATCTGCTTGCAATTCTTATTCTCCCGGTAATATTTTTGGAGGATATCCCGGTAAAGCAGGGGCAGCTTATTCATACACTCCGCCAAAAGGTTTTTCTCCTCAGCTTCCAGCAGCGTATTCTCGACTTCAAGATTTTCTCCTTTTAGCTTGTCTTCCAGCTCCGTCAAGGGAATACTGGCTTTATTCAGCCGGTGAGCGTTACTTCTTTTGTAATCAAGAGCTTTATGTAAGGCTATTTTGCTGATCCAAGTTTTAAAACCCCGCGCTTGATAACTGGAGAGGGATTTATAGACCTGGAAAAAGGTTTCCTGGGCAAGGTTTTCCGCTTCGTGACAATCCCTGACCACATTAAAGCAAATCATATAAACCAGATCTTTATATTCTTCCACCAGGGCACGAAAGGCGTCTTTGTCTCCGGCCAAAACCTTGCGAATTGTCTCATGGTCTATGTTTATTCCCCTCCTTTCCTTAAACTATAGACGGGCAAGTTGGCGCTACTACGTCAACCGGAATAAAAAATATCACAAAAAAATATCACTTTAATAAAAAATCATCTCTTTAATAGTACATCATGGAAAGGGATTAAGATACTGCACCCATTTATGTTACCGTCTCACTGTCTAAAAAGATAAGTTATATAAAAGAAAAGCTCTATAAAAGAAAAGTTCTATTAAAGATAAAAGATCTATTAAAGCATTAAGCTCTCCCCATGTTGCCAAGCAACTTGGGGAGAGCCTAATTTATTTTGAATTTATTTTTTGCAATTTAATTTTATATATTTTATTTATATTTTATCTTTACAAGTGTATTTCTTTAAAATTATATTTCTTTGATTATATTTCTATAATTATACTTTTTTAATTATATTTTTTATATTTCTTTTATTATCTGTTATATTTCTTTAATAATCTGTCCTTTAATACCGATAATTACTTCCTTATAAGGTACGATGACTCCTGATTTAAGCATGGCGTCTTTGACCGCTTTGACCATGCCGCCGCAGCAAGGAACTTCCATTCTGACTACGGTTACGCTGTTGGGATTGTTTAATCTCAGAATTTCGGCAATTTTTTCCGTATAGTATTGATTGTCATCCAGCTTGGGACAGCCGATCAGGGTGATTTTCCCTTTCATGAATTTCTCATGGAAAGAGGCGTAAGCGTAAGCCGTACAATCGGCGGCTATCAGCAAGTCGGCATTTTGAAGATAGGGCGCCTGGCTATTGATCAGGTTTAGTTGTATCGGCCACTGCCTAAGCTCTGAAGGCCGTTCTCCGTTTCCGCTCTCAGGTTGAGGAACGCCTGTTTTTTCCGGCTTGGCATTTTCCGGAGCTTCTTCTTTTTCAATTAATGCCGCCCGGCTGCCGGGGCAGGAGCAAGGCTGGCTGAAGTTATGGGCCGCAACGGTATGCCCTGCTGCCTTCATTTTTTGCTTAACCAGTTCTTCGTCGTAAGCTTTGGCTTCTCTTTCAATAATCCTGATGGCTCCGGTGGGGCATTCCGGCAGGCAGTCGCCCAGTCCGTCGCAGTATTCATCGCTGATCAGTTTGGCCTTGCCATCCACCAATTGCAAAGCACCTTCATGGCAAGCATTTATGCAAAGTCCGCAGCCGTTACATTTCGCTTGATCGATTTCCACTATTTTTCTACGCATTTACATCACCTTTTCTTTATATTTTTTCTAACCTTTTTTTTCTTTAACACTTTCTTTTAATCTGTTCACGGGGTCGAACGATTACTCGTTTTCAGCTTAAGCACTTGTTTTAAGTTTCCCTTTCTGAGTTAAATATAAATCAAGGTGATTCTAAATGCGGTAACCTAGGTTACGGGATTAAAAATAAACGATAAAAACATAATTCAGTGCTACGCCAATTAAAGCCAAAGCCAACCCGCCCCACCTGAATCCGGATTTAATGTAGGGAATGAGTTTTTGGTTCCTGACCAGGAATTCCTCATTTTCTTTTTTCAAAACCTCAAACAATAATTTGGGTCTAAGAAAGGAAACCAGCCCGAGAATTACATAGGAGCCGAAAGTGGCGTAAACAATTAAATCCAAATCCACATTACAGCCGATTATGGCCACGATGCCATAAAGCAGAACCACAATCATTAAAATTTTCTCAAATAAAGTCCGCGACCTGCTAAATATTGCTCTCACTTTACTTACTCACTCCAATCCCCATTTAAACACTGAATATTATAAATTAACCCATCTTAAATTGGAGCAAGTAAATGATTCCATTTTCTTAAACCGAAAACCGGAGCGGATTAACCGTTGTCGGCGCAGTAGTTGCCGAGAAGTTTGAAAAAGTTGCTTTCTCTTTTGATCTTATCCACAGCTTTTTGCACGGCCTCTGTTTTCAAATTGCCGGCAAAATCGATATAAAAAAGGTATTCCCAATTCTTGCTTCTGTTGGGACGGGACTCAATTTTGAGCATATTCAGCCCCTGCTCGGCAAAATGGCTGAGTATTTTACAGAGGGAACCCGGTTCATGGGCAATGCCGACTATGAGGCTGATCTTATTGCTTTGGGGAGCGAGTTGAAGCTGCCGGCCAATGACAATAAAGCGGGTACAATTGTCAGGCGAGTCATGGATCCCTTCCGCCAAAACCTGCAGCCCGTAAAGTTCCGCCGCCCGTTTGCCGGCAATTACCGCTTGATGGTTATTGGCTCTTTCGGCAAGCATTTTGGCGCTTACGGCTGTATTGCTGCAGGAAATCAGTTTCCATTCCGGGTGGCGTTTCAGAAAGTTACTGCATTGGAGAAAGGCTTGGGGATGAGAGATTACTTCCCGGACGGATTCCAGGCGGGTTCCCGGGTTGACGAGCAGGTTATGGTCGATCTTGACTATCTTTTCGCCCACAATATAGAAACCATAGGCGGACAAGAGATCATAAACCTCGGTGATTCCCCCGGTTAAAGAATTTTCCAAGGGCAGTACGCCGTAATCAATATCCTTGGCCTGCAAAGCCTTGCAGACATCCTCGAAACTGGCATAGTTTTTTCTTTCCAGGGGCCCGTCCCCAAAGTATTCCAGGACAGCCTGTTCACTGAAAGAACCGGGCATGCCTTGATAGCCGACAATCCCGGCCGTTCTGGTCATGTGCCGGGCTTGTACTTGTTTGCTCAAATCCATTATGGTTTGGAAGAGAATCCGGACCTGCTCTTTATATTCAGGCCTGGCCCACAAAGCGATTTGGTCCAGCACTTTTTGCTCCCGGGCTTTATCCGTAATGGCCAGGTTGTTGGCTTCTTTATACCGGGCTACTTTTGCGGCCGTGTCCATTCGGGCTTCAAACAGCTTAAGCAGCTGCCGGTCGATTTGATCGATTTCCCCTCTAAGCTTATCCAGTTCATTATGGGTTAAATTCAGTTCATTAGGAGTTAATTCATTATGAGATTTATAATAGTCTTCCAAACCGTTCTCATTTGTTTTTTCATTTATACCAGCCATGAACCGCTCTCCTTTTCCATTAATAAATCCAATAAAGCCAAGGCGGCGGCAGCTTCCACCACCGGGACGGCCCTGACCACGATGCAGGGATCGTGCCGGCCTTTAATTTTTAATTCAACCTCCTGCTTGGTGGCCAGATTAACCGACTTTTGAGCCCGGCCGATGGAAGGGGTGGGTTTAAAGGCCGTTTTAAAAGTTATGGGCATGCCGTTGGTTATGCCCCCTTGAATTCCCCCGCAGTGATTGGTGTCCGTCACAACCCGCCCCTCTTGCCAGCGGAAAGAATCGTTGGCCTGGGAGCCTTTCATTTGGCTTAAACTGAAACCATCGCCAAATTCGACTCCTTTGACCCCCGGAATGGAAAAGAGCAAATGGGCGAGTTTGCTTTCCACCGAATCAAAGAAGGGGGCTCCGAGCCCGGCCTTAATTCCCAGCACTGCGGTTTCCACCACTCCGCCCACCGAGTCCTGCTCCTCTCTGGCCTCCAGAATCTTTTTTTGCATTAGAATTCCTTTTTCCTCATTTAAGACCGGGAAGTCCAGAGCATTTAGCCCCAGCAGGACATCCGGGCTTAAAGACGGGGAATCGAAAGCTTCTTCCCTGACCTCGGCAATACTTAAGATATGGCTTCCGATGGTAACCCCTTGGCCGCTCAAGATTTTTTTTGCTATGGCGCCGGCCAAAACCAGCGGAGCCGTGAGCCGCCCGGAAAACATGCCGCCCCCGCGGTAATCATTAAAGCCGAAATATTTAACTCCGGCCGTGTAATCGGCATGGCCGGGGCGCGGGATATCCTTAAGTTCCTCATAATCCTGGGAATGTTTGTCCTTATTCCTGATCAGGAAACAAAGGGGAGCGCCCGTGGTATGATTTTGAAAAACGCCGCTGATAATTTCAAACTCGTCCTTTTCCTGCCGGGAAGTGGTCAGAAGGGATTTGCCCGGCGCTCTTCTGGCCAGTTCCAGATTAATGTATTCCTCGTCGATTTCCACTCCTGCCGGCAGGCCGTTAATTACCAGGCCGATAGCGGGACCATGGGATTCTCCAAATAAAGAAATTTTAAGATAATCCCCCCAAATGCTGCTCATTGCATCCTACCTCCCAACATTTTAAAATCGTCCCAAAAATTCGGATAGGATTTGCTTACGGCTTCAAAGCCTGTCAAAGTCACGGCCTGTTGGCAGCGCAAAGAGGCTACGGCCAAAGCCATGGCAATTCTATGGTCGTTCCAACTGTCCACTTCTACCCCGCCTTTTAAACTCTCTACTCCTTCAATTTCCAGGCCTTCTTCCAGTTCCTGCACTTGGGCCCCCAGCTTGTTCAACTCCGAAGCTATGGCCTTTAGCCTGTCGGATTCTTTGAGCCTTAAGCGCCCGGCATTAACAATGCGGGTTGTCCCTTGACTTAAAGAAGCCAGCACGGCCAGCACCGGAACCAGATCCGGGCACTGGGAGGCATCGATTGTTGTCCCGTATGTCGAGGTACGCCTTGCGGATAAAATGTCCTGCTTAAACCGGATGTCCCCTCCCATTTCTTTGACGATTTCCACAATGGCCCTGTCGGCTTGCAACGATTGGGGCCTTAAGTCCAGGCAATCTATCCTGCCGCCTATCACGGCGGCCACAATCCAAAAAGCGGCCTGAGAGTAATCCCCCTCAACTTTATAAGAGGCGGCTTTATACCTTTGATTTCCTTTGATTCTAAATTCCTGAGGGCTTGTCTGCTCAACTTCGATGCCAAATTTATGTAAAACATCCAGCGTAAGATGGATATAGCCTTCAGATTGCACTTCCGTAGTAATATGCAGCCGGGAATCCCCGTCTAAAAGGGGCAAGGCAAACAACAAACCGGATATGAACTGGGAGCTTACATCTCCTCTTAAGCTGAATTCCCCGGGATAAAGACTTCCTTGGACGGTTAGCGGCAAAAATCCACGGTTGTTGGCATACTTTACCCCTTGCTCATCAAAAATCCGGTAATATTCGGCCAACGGCCGTTCTTTAAGCCTGCCCTTTCCTTCAAAAGTTACGGCCTGGCCGGTTAAGGAAGCCAAGGGAAGCAGAAAACGCAGTGTTGATCCCGATTCCCGGCAATCGATAATTTTTTTCGCGGTTTGGGGATATCCTATCCCCTTAATCTCCAGGATTTGGCCTTGGTCTCCTCCGGCGCCGGGTATAGCCGCTTCTTCAACCACCCGGATATTCGCTCCCAAAGCCGTCATTCCTTCCACAGTGGCCAGGATATCCTGGGACATGACAATATTCTCGATTCTGCTTAGACCTTGAGCCAAACCGGCGCAAATAATGGCCCTGTGGCTAATGCTCTTGGAAGGCGGGACTTTGATTTGGCCTTTTAACTCGGCCGGTTCAATACGAATTGGCAAACTAACTCCTCCTATAGCTGTTTTCGACTTTCGCTTGCTTGTTGCAGCAGTTCTTGAAGGGCCCCTGCATTTGCCTCTTGCAAAGCCCGTTTGATTTTGTTCAAATTCTCGGTAAAAATGTCCAACTGGGGCAAAATATTATCTTTATTATCCAATAATAATTCCTTCCATAAATCAACATTCATATCCGCCACCCTCGTTGCGTCTCGAAAACTGCCCCCCACAAATTTGCCGGCCCGGGCCAAAGAGTTGCTGTTCATAAGGGCGGCGGCTATAATATGGGGCAAATGGCTGGTCAAGGCAATTATCCGGTCGTGTTCCTCGGGATCCATATAGATCACGGTTTTACAGCCTATACCTTTGACCAGACTTACTAATAACTCCACGTTTTCCTGCCGGGCCCCCACCGGAGTCAAAATATAGTTGGCGCCTTGGAAAATCTCAGCCGAAGCCTGGTCAAAGCCGCTTCCCTCCCGCCCTGCCAGGGGGTGACCGCCAACAAAGTCCAGGTCCGGTCTTAAACAAAGTTTGATCTCGGAGACTATTCTTTGTTTAAGGCCGCAAATATCGGTCAGCAGGGCTTTGGGTTTAAAGCAAGCCATGTGTTGGCGGACAAAATTGACTGTTTCAGCGGGAGGAAGGCAGGCGATTACCAGATCGGAATCGGGAAGTACTGCAGCCCCGTCAATAAAACCCCTGTCAATTACTTTAAGTTCCTCCGCTTTTTTCAGTACCCCGGGATCGATATCCACACCCCAGATTTTTTTCGGGTTGAGCTTTTTTAAAGCCATAGCCAACGACCCGCCAATCAAGCCCAAACCGATTACTGCAATCTCCATATTCCGAAAAGGGGCTTCCTCGCTGGGAAAAGCGATTTCTTCCAATGCTATATCCTCCTTAGATGTTTTTGTGCTCGATCTTGGCCAGTTCTTTTAAGGAATCCATCAAGGAAGCAAATCTTTCGGGTTTCAGCGATTGCTGGCCGTCGCATTTGGCATTGACCGGATCGTTGTGCACTTCAATCATAATCCCGTCGGCCCCTACCACCAAAGCGGCTTTGGCCAGCGGTTCCACCAGCCACCAAATCCCTCCGGCATGGCTGGGATCGACGATCACCGGCAAATGGCTTAATTTTTTGATAACCGGTATAGCACTCAAATCAAGGGTATTGCGGGTATATTTCTCAAAAGTCCTGATTCCTCTCTCGCACAGAATAACCTGGTTGTTTCCTTGGGCCAGGATATATTCGGCCGCCAGCAGCAGCTCTTCGATAGTGGAAGACAAACCCCTTTTCAAAATGACAGGCTTATTGGTCTTGCCCACTGCCTTGAGCAGTTCATAGTTCTGCATGTTGCGGGCCCCGATCTGGATGATGTCCACATCTTCAATAAAACGAGGAAGATGTTCCACGGACATCAACTCCGACACCACAGGCAGACCAGTTTTCTGCCGCGCCAATTTCAACAGTTCAAGGCCGTCTTCTCTTAAACCCTGGAAGCTGTAAGGAGAAGTCCGGGGTTTAAAAGCTCCTCCCCGGAGGAAGCCCGCTCCGGCCGCCTTTACGGCTTCCGCCACGCAGGCAATCTGTTCTTCGCTTTCCACCGAACAGGGCCCGGCAATTACGGCAAAATTGCCTCCCCCTATTTTCCTGCCCGCTACCTCGACAATTGTATCCTCGGGATGAAACAGCCTGTTGGCAATTTTATAAGGTTCTTGGACATGGATTACTTTTTCCACTCCTTCATTGGCCAACAGCCGGTCCGGATCAACAAGATTGGTATTGCCGATAAGACCAAAGATATGATAATTAAGGCCTTTTATATCGCGGACCTCACAGCCTAATTGGGAAAGGCGGACCCGTATTTTTTCGATTTCTTCTTGCTTGGTCTTGGGTTTCATTACGATTATCATTTGATTTTTCCTCCTTATCAAATCCATTATCATATCCATTAAAAAAGGCTCATTATTTCTAATGAGCCTTAGATACCTTTAGTATATTGCTATTTTTTGGGGAGCCAGCAGGATACTGCCTCCACCGGTTTTATTATAGGTTTGATTCTTCGTTCTCTTCGGTACTCATTAGATAAGAGAGCGCGTATTTTTTTGTGGAACAAGCAAAAATAGAAAAAGCAAAAATAGCCGGTGCTAAAGTAAAAGTAAAAATAGCACTGGCTCAAGCTTCTAAAGCTAAAGCTATTCAGCTGTTCCATCCATCTCTTATCCAACAGTGTAACCATCCTTAGCCTTTTCCTTTCAGAAATTTTTATTATTATACTCACAGATGGGCATAAATGTCAATATTTAACCGCCTGGCGGGCTTGAAAAAAATATACGTATTTTTCTTTGACTTTTTTCCCGGTAAGGGTTTCCAAAGCCAAAGTATAATAACGGATTTGTTTTTCGTATTTCTCTTTGAGGCTCTCCAGGCCGGACGGCGGGATATAATCGGTCTTGTAGTCCAGCAAAACCAGCCCCTCTTCCTCTTCAAAATAACAGTCGATTATACCCTGGAGGATAATCTTTTCCTCCCGGTAGCTGTCCTCATCCAACTCCCTGAATATTTCAGAACAGGGCAACTCCAAGTTAAACGGAACCTCCCGCTCAATTCGGCCTGAGGCCAGCATCCTGCGGCCCAAATCGGATTGCAGGAAAGCGCGGATCAGATCCAAATTGATATTGGCGGCCTGCTCTTTGGTCAACAATTCTTTGGCTGTCATCTCGGCCAATTGCTGTTCAAAGTTATTTTTAAACAGATCCAGATGTTGCATGGCAAAATGCATAAGGGTTCCTTTTTCGGCCGCGGAAAATTCCTTCTTGCCCTCCAAAAACAGAGGCCTTTTCATTGTGTAGTTTTGTAAAGACCAGCCCGCTTCATAAGGATCGGCGGCCCAAGCGTCGTCTTTATCCAACTGCCTTTTCAGTTCGGTTACGGACAGTTTTGCCGGAATGGAAGAAATCCGCGCATAAGGATATTCCCAGTCCAGCCTGCGGCTGATCTCTTCTCTTAACCGAGATATTTCAGGTTTTTCCTCTTCCTCAGACTTTATTCCTTCCCCGGCTTGGCCTTCCTCTTGAACGCTTAAGCTTTCCGCTTCCCACCAGCCGCTTTCCGCAGGCTGTTCAAGGACCGGTTCGGATTCCATGGCCACCGTTTTTTTGTCCCAAAGCCGGCAGAATTTCTCCCAATCGGGATGGGCGAGCAAGACAGGGCCCAGCCAGTCCAAATAACATTGGGCGTTCTGTACATCAAAGGGCAAAAGCCGCCGGTCCTGACCGCGAGCGTTTAATTCCTGCCATTTTTGTTTTGCTTTGGCCGTATCCCTTGTGGATCCAATCATTATCAGTTTTTCTCTGGCCCGGGTCAAGGCGACATAGAGGATTCTCATTTCCTCGGACAAGGTTTCGATTTTAATTTTTTCCCTAACCGCCAGCTTGGCCTGGGAGGGATAAGCAATTCTCAGCTTGCTGTCAACTATGTCCGGGCCCAAACCTAAACCCTGGTGGTACAGAATATTTTTGTTCAAGTCTTGCCAATTAAACTTTTTGCCGCAACCGGCCAAAATTACCACCGGGAACTCCAAGCCTTTGCTTTTATGAATGCTCATAAGCCGGACCACGTTTTCATTCTCGCCGAGAATTTTGGCGCTCCCCATATCTCCCTGGCTGCTTTGGAGCTTGTCAATAAAGTTTATAAAACGAAACAGCCCTTTAAAACTAGTTTCTTCATATTTTCTGGCCCGTTCAAACAGAATGCGCAAATTGGCCTGGCGTTGCGCGCCTCCGGGCAAGGCCGCCACATGGGCATAAAAGCCGGTTTCAGTGTAAATCTGCCATAGGAGTTGATCGGTAGATAAGTAAAGGGCTTCCTCCCGCCACTTGGCAAGTTTTTGCAAAAAGGAAATGGCCTTCGGGTTGTCGGATTCCTTTAAAGCCTCATAGAAATAACCATGGCGTTTCAAAAGGCGCAATTCGGCCAGTTCTTCCACACTAAAGGAAAACAAGGGGGAACGAAGAACGGCCAGCAAAGGGATATCCTGCAAAGGGTTGTCAATGACCTGCAGCAGAGATAAAATGACCTGGACTTCAGCAGTCTTAAAAAAACCGGTACCGGTGTCGGCAAATACGGGAATGCCTTGGCGGGTAAATTCCTCGGCAAAAACATCGGCCCAATTCTTGGTGGTGCGCAGCAGAATTACAATATCCTTGTATTCTATAGGCCGGTATTTATTTTGTTTATTATCGAAAACCGCAAACTTCCTGCCCTGTTCATCGCCCCGGAGCAGTTCCCGGACCCGGAGGGCCGCCAGGCGGGCTTCCAACTGGATATTGTCCAGTATTTCTTCTTCCGCCATGCTTCCGGGCTCCTCTTCCGGGTCGGCAGGCAACTCATCTTTTGTCTCCAGCAGATGAAATTCTATCCCGCCCCCGGCGTAGAACTTTTCATTGTCAACTGCGGGATAATCGGCACCGGGATTAAGAAACTCTTCCATAGTGTACTCAATTTCGCCCACCCGGGCAGACATGAGGTGTTCAAAAATAAAGTTGACAATGTCGATTATTTCCTGGCGGCTGCGGAAATTTTTAGACAACAGGATTTTTCGTGCCTTGCTTTCCTCATCCGGGGAGTAAGTGGCATACTTTTCCAAAAAAAGTTCCGGACGGGCTTGCCTGAAGCGGTAAATGCTTTGCTTGACATCCCCCACCATAAAAACATTGGGCTCGCCCAGGTCC
>ENA-UPSB01002192-UPSB01002192.1-bioreactor-metagenome-genome-assembly--contig:-NODE-2192-length-19477-cov-21.869581_pt1 | contig 19477 bp, 21 predicted proteins | sample MGYA00238182_ERZ773286 | MGnify/ENA primary metagenome ERZ773286 (study PRJEB29026, sample SAMN07631240) | bioreactor metagenome | isolation source: Switchgrass digestor | place: USA: Dartmouth... | reverse complement strand
TTTTGCCACTTCCAGGAGGAGCCACAATATGAATCTTATTGTCTTTAGTATGATTTGTGATATGATTTAATATCACTTGTTGGTAATCGCGAAATACACCATGGAAATGGATATTTTGAAAATCTTTCACAACTATCCCTCGAGAAAAAAGTCTACTTTCCCTAATTGTACATGGTAACAGCAAATTCTTCAATAAATAATTAGAAATTAAATAAGGTTATTACTAGATATTAATAAGTAATAACCACGAATATAATTTTATTTCTGTAATCGTATAAGGATTGCCTTTAAAAGGATTAAACTTAGGCTTAGTATAGAGAGTAATATCATTTGTCCCTTTAGGTATGGTATAGCTAGTATTAGAGATTTTTGGTGCTAACTTATCATGAACAATAAAGATCGTGATTTCCAGTTCTGGAATTTCAATGGTGATACTATCACCATTTTTAACACTCCAACCTCTTTTAGTTTCTTCCCATTTAGGATTAAATCTGTACGGTCATGGGATTCAATATAGAGATATGCTTTTAAGAGCGCAGACACAAGGCTTTTCTTTCTAATCACAGTTAATTTACGCATATTAATACCTCATTTCTTATAAATCGATACATTCTAGTAAAATCTTCTTTCCTTCTTTAAATAAATAAGCATGATAATTGTGATTTGCACGGATGATTTTGTATTCTTGGTTGTCATACACTAAAGCCGTTGTCGCCTCTAATGCTATTCCATCAAGTTCTTGCGTTTTAATCATATCATCAAAACTCTTTCGCTCTTCTTCATCATAATGGGGACAAACAATATATGGGACTAAACCTAAACCTTCTACAAAGATGAACTCCGTATTATCAGGATTTTCAAAAAACAAACTATCGCTATGACCTTTTTTAAACCAACAAATCGCTCCCGCAGAAAGTCCTGATAATACTTTACCTTTTTTATAGGCATCGATTAGATATTTATCCACATGATACTTTTTCCAAGTCTCCATCATGCGTAAAGTGTTTCCACCACCAACATATATGATATCTGCTGTGCTAATCTTCGTTTTAATTTCTTCATCTGTTATAGTTTCTGTATATAGACAAAGAGCATCTACTACACAGCCTAAACTACTATAGACCGATTTGACTGTTTCAATGTATCCTGGTGCATCCATACTTGCGGTAGGAATAAACAATAGGCGTGGTTGTTCTTTTTTTGCACATGAAACAATAAACTCATCAATTTTTCGTGTTTCGCCTGTAGCGATTTCGCCACCACCAATCGCAATAATCATAATGTTTACTCCTTTCTTTATTATCACGCAACGATAAATCTATACACTATTTATTTTAATACTAAATAAGTTAAACACAAGATATATTGAAAACATAAAAAAGAAAGTGTAGCTGAACTACACTTTCATCATATTAAGCAATGCGATGGATGCTCCACGTAATAGGTGTTGTGGTGCCACCAAGGTTCAAACTTACATTTAAACCACTATCAACATAGAATAAACCGATTTGATCTCCTTCTGTAAGTTCTACATCCCCAGCAATCGTTACCGTACCACTACCAAGAATTACTCGAACTGTTAAAAGAACTAAAGAAGTATTGAGGATTGGGAAGAGACCTGATAATAAATCTTGGGAAGTAGATATGTTTCTAACTGTAAAGGCTGGATTGACACCCGCTCCTAATTCAACAGAAACACTGGCAGTTGTTTGATAATTAATCGTCGCAGCGATGTGATATCGTCCTGTACGAGGTATGGTGAAGATACCCGTTGACGGATCAAAGTTCGGATTTCCATAGTAGGGAGGATTAACATTCCAACTGGTTAGTTGCCCTCCCGAGGTTAATACTACCGCATTGGCACTAGCCGCAAAGCCTTCTTCACCAATAGCTGGACCATTAGTTTCATTTTCTCGGGATAGTTGAATGACACGATCAAGTTTACTATCTAAAAGGATTTCTTTTTTAACGGCTAATGATAAAGTGTTTTGTAGACTTTCGTTGACGGCGAGAATGTCTTCTAAAGTGGCTGGCTCTACTAACCCTGGTAATGTCCCTAAAGCATATTGGACTTTTTCTCCTTCAGTATTTAAAATGTGGGCAAGCCCTAAGTCTTCCATCGCAATAGAAGCAAGTAACAAGGTTATCGCATCACTTCTAGTGAGTGTTACTTGCGGGTTAATATCGTTAATCGTCGGTTGGGACATAATAACCTCCTTCATAAAAATTGTTACTAATAATAATATATCAGGCGAGCAAGTTTACATTTATTTAATTAGCCTATAAATTGATAGGTTATTGTTGAATAATGCATTCGTTTATGTTGAAAATTAGAGAAATTACGAAAATTAGGTGAATATACTAACCATACGACAATTTACCTATAAACTAATATAGAAGGGGGTTATTTATCATGGTACAAATGGAACACCTAAAAGATTTATTACAGAATCATGATGAGAATTTCCTTAAGTTATTAATAAATTCTTTATTAATTGAAGAAAAAAGCATTGCGAATATCTTAGAAGGTGAAGGTAAACTCTTAAATCTCTTTGTCAAAGAACTATATAATAAATGCGATATATCACCACAGGATGTCCTTCAAGTTAATCGTAGTATTATTGATACTTTAAGAACTATTTTAGAAAAAGAAAAACTAATAAATGAAAAATTAATAAAGATTATGCGTATTAATGAAGACAATAAAATTAATCAATCTACCCCTTCTAAGCAAAAAACATAAAGAATGGTTTAGTTATGGGAGGGAGGGTTGTGGAAGAAAAAACAGTTTTTAAAGAAATAGAGTCCTTAATGAATAACTCTTGGGATTATTTTATCCGTTATCGTTTTCATTTAACTAGATATATATTGAGTCATAAATATCAGCTAACCAAATCGACATATATAAGTCTTGTGCGGAGTACTAATGATATTATTGATTTATTAAATAAGATTATTTGGATTAAGTGGGAAAATTTACGATTGTTATATAAGTTATTAGATATCAAAACACAAAACTTAGACTTCCTCCCTCTTGTATTATTAGGGATGTTAATCTTGTCTTTAAATAATAATAAATCATGATGAGAAAGGTGAATAAAATGGGAATGCCTAATATTCCAGATATCGATCCCTGCATAAACCTTTCATATTATGACACAATTAAGTTACTTATTACTTCCATTGCGCTTGAAGAGTTAAGTTTAAGTCATATCCTTAACGCTGAGGGTGACAAGTTACAATTAGGTCTAAAAATGGCTAAAAACTTAAATGATTTATTTTCTTTAAATAATCATATAAATAAAACATTACGAAATATCGTAAAAAATCAATTATTACTACATATGAAATTAGAAGATACAATGGAATTATTTAATGATAAATAAAAATAAGAGTCAATAGTCAATACTGATTATTGACTCTTATTTTCTTCTATGGCAAACTAATAACAAAGTTTATGGTAATACCATCGGTAGAATAAGCGGTAACCTTACCTTTATGTAAATCAACGATAGATTTTACTACCGCTAGTCCAATTCCATGACCACCTGTTCCACGAGCACGGGATGAATCAGGACGATAGAACCGGTCAAATAATTTATCTAAATTTCTTTTTTCTATCCCATTGGTGGTATTACTCATAATAATTTTTTTATGTTTTCCTTCTTGTTTAAGGGATATGCTGATTAAACCGCCATCATTACTATATTTAATCGCATTATCTAGTAGTAATCGTAACATTTTTGTGATACTAGAATTATCTCCGTGTAACGTCACATTTGGGGTAATATCTGTTTCTAAGTACTTACCTTGGGCATCAACAACCGCTTGATATTCATGAATAATATCTTCAAGGACCTCTGTGAGGGAGAAATCCGTCATCAAGATCTTCGATTCCCGTTCATTAAGCCGTGCCAGGAAAACTAAACGATCGGTAAGTGTCGCCAGTCGCTCAACCTGATTTTTAATCGCTTTGATTTGTTCATTTTCGCCATATTCCATTTCTAAGATATCAGCATTCGCTCCGATAATTGTCAAAGGTGTTTTTAATTCATGCGAAGCATCTGTAATAAACTGTTTCTGTTTACGATAGTTTTCCGCGATTGGTTCAATCACGAGACCAGAAAATAAATATATCAAAAAAAAGAAAACCAGTAAACCAGCGGAACTAAAAAGAATGCTTATTTGTAAGAAACTATTAAAAACATTGATTTCACGACTACAATCTAGAAATAAGTAAGTTGTATAATTCTCTTCTTCATCAATAAAATAACGGTAATGGGATAGATACCCTCTATCTTTATTTCTATTTGCGACTTTATTAACATAATTTACTGCATCAGATACATTTATCGACGCAATATTCTCGATATTAACTTGAACTACCCGGCCATTATTATCAACAATAACAAAGAAAAAGCGGGTTTCAGGATTTAATCCTTTTATTTTGGGAAGATATGGGGGCGATAATGCTAGCATATCATACTTAGCGATTAGTTCTAAGTTGTCATCTGCACGACTTGTGATGCTTCTATAGGTCCTAACAATGATAATCCCCATAAAAAAACTGATCACAAGAGTAACAGAGATAATCGCTACCACAATAAATTTCCGACGAAGCTTTTTTATCATTTAATATCCTCCAACATATAACCGATATTACGAACTGACTTAATATCAACGGTGGATTCTAATATGCGTAACTTCTTGCGTAAATAAGAGATATAAGTCCAGACCACATTACTTTCGACATCACTATCATATCCCCATACTTTTTCCATTATCCGTTCCGATGGAATCATTTGATTCTTATTCATCATGAGCATCTCCATGATTTGAAACTCTTTCGAAGTAAGGAGTACTTTATTCTTTTTTGAGATTAATTCATAAGTAAGACGATCAAGTTCCACATCACCAAATTTTAAGCGATTTTCTAGTATTTCCGAACGTCTTCTAGTAATCGCTCTAATCCGCGCTAATAACTCTTGGGTGCTAAAAGGTTTAGTTAAATAATCGTCCGCTCCTGTATCTAAACCGAGGACTTTATCTTCAACTTCCGATTTGGCCGTTAGTATTAATACAGGAATATTATTACCTTTACTTCTAATTCTTCTTAATACTTCAATACCATCCACTTTAGGCATCATAATATCAAGAATTAATGCATCATAAACTTCTGTTTCAAGATAATAGAGAGCATCCTCACCATTATATACAACATCTACCGCATAATTATGGCGTTTGAGAATGGTGGCTAAAGCGTTCGCTAATTCAGTTTCATCTTCCGCCAATAATAGTCTCACGATACATCACCTTGTGATATTTTATTATTACTACCTAAAATTAACTTAAAATTATCAAAGAATGTATATCTAAATTAAGTATACATCTTAATCACAAATCATACAAACATAAAAATGTTGATGATATAATCAGATTCATATTGTAGAAAATATTAAAATGATATTATAATGATGTTAGGTATATATAAATATTTGGGGTGAAACAATGAAAGTCGCTATTATGTATTTTTCTAGTCAACATAAAAATACAAAGAAATTACTTGATGCTCTAAAAGAGACTTATGATGTTACCTTATTTGATGTAACCGATGTTAAGGATGTAGAGTTGTCTGATTATGATATTATTGGTTTAGCATCAGGTACTTATTTTGGTAATTATAGTAAAAAGTTATTAGAATTTGCGAAAATGCATTTACCACAAAAAAAGAAAGTTTTCTTAATTAACACTTATGGCGCTTTACGAGCAATCCAAAAAGATGTTAAGAAAATCATTGCGGATAAGCAATGTGAGTTAATTGGATATTTTGGTTGTCGTGGGTATGATACTTATGGAATATTAAAATATGTTGGTGGTATTGCGAAAGGTCATCCAAATCAAAAAGATATTGAAAATGTTAAGAAATTCTTGAAAAATATAATTAATAAATAAAAATAGATGGTCTTAATGACCATCTATTTTTATAACTCCTCAAAGAATTTCAGGGTTTCTTTTTTACATTTTTTAATTTGATAATATTCATTTAAAAAATAATAACCCGTCACAAACAAAAGTGCTAAAAAACCACAAAGCAAGGCAATTAGCGTTTTTCTCGTGGTTAAATATATCGCGATACAGGGTACACCAAAGATAAATAACACATCAAAACCTAACAACAGCACCCATAGAATAATATTCTTTTTATTAGGTTGGGATTTAATTTTAAGATAATCAGTATTATAGATTTTTCCGTTTAATTCGTCATTTTCGACGTTACCTATAAAGATATATGCTGAATCACTTTTCTGATTAGTGTTAAACTCTAAACATACATCACCCTCATCATTTTTTGAAACCCTAACAAAATCATTTGTCACTGTAGCTGTTTCTAACTTATGATGTAGTTCTTCTTTTGAATATTTAAGTTTTAAGGAAATATTTTCAGTAATAATCATATATTACACCTTTCTTTAATTTAATTTTAATTTAATAAGGTTATATTTATTATACTACGTTATACGACATATTTCATCATCATATGCATATATTTATTACAGTATAACTTGCCTTTTAAATCAATAACATATAAAAAGGTTAACTAAATAGATACATTAAGTAAGTTAAAACTATTTATAACTAATGTCAGAATGTAAACTTGTATAAATTCTTTAGTAAAGGATCTATAAGTAAATAACGGTATATATATTTATTATTATTATTAGAACAGTTTCTTGTTATTATATCTTACTAAATAATATTTAAAGTACTTTAACCATAAGAAGATTTAAGAAAAGCAATTCCATTCCTAGTATTATCAAGTAAATTAGTTGGCGTAATTATGCGTTGTGCATAAAAGATGAAGACTAATAAAAATAATTACTTAAGTATAGTTAAAGGAGGTCGCCAAGTAACCCTCCTTAATTAATTATCAAATGATATGATAACCTAGATGTTTCCAATTGGTTTAAACCCGTAAACTGTATAATGAGCACATATTAAATCTTCACAGATAGTTTCATTATTGTTGAACCGATAAAACGTCAGTTTTAATGGTATATTACTCTTTAGAATGTGGTTTATAGTATGATTTTTAAAAATAAAATCTAACTTAGTATTTGATACATCACTATTAATCTCATTTTTACCAATTAACACGATGTTATCAACAATATTATTAAAGATTAAAACATCTTGAACAAATGTACATACATATATAAATTTAGATGGTTTAGGCCAATGGGATAGATTAGATATAATATTTGATATTATTGATTCTGTCTTGGTTCCTTGTTCTTTTGATTCTCCTAAAACTATTTCATATTTATCATAGTAAGAGAAAGAGATATTTAATATATTTTCTTTGTTTTTTGTGAGTTTAATTAGGTCATCAATAGTATGAAAAAGTTTTTCATCATAATCAAATCTTATTTCCCAACCAAATAAATTCTTTATAAATTTGCCTTTTTTACTTGATTTCTTATCTTCTTCCGATAATTCGAAACGAAGAATCATTTCATCATTATCTAATTCTAAATTAGCAGCACTTAAACTACCGCAAAAAATTTCTTCTAAACCATCATCAGATAAGAAATACACTTTATTATCGGTAAAAGCACAGAATTCATAATTACCACAATACCACCAAGCTACTATTTCTGTATCTGTTTTAATTAGCTTTTTTATTTTGCGGATATGACTGTAGTAAGGTTCTTGTAATTTCCATACTCCTCTATCAACTCTTTCAAAAACATTAGTCCCATTAAAATTAGCAGTTTTTTTCGCATAGTTTTCTAGCACTTTTCATACTGTACCATGAAAACTGTTTTTATCCCGATAAATTGCATATTTTGTATTTGAAATTTGTTCAGTGACTATATCATAAATCTCTGTAAGAGTACCTTGTCCCCCTAAATAAGCTAAAGCCTCAATGACATAATAAAGCATTTTCTTTGTTTTCAATTACCTTACCACCTTACGGTATTATTTTCTTTTGATAAGATACTTAACATCAATTACCCCTAACAAAGCCAGTAAAAATAATAAAATCTTTTTCCCAATTTCAGCTTTTCTACTCATTATTACTAACTCCTTATTTACATAATTAATAATTCCCTTTATATAATTATAAAATTAGAAACTATAAATTACTAGACTAAAATTAGAAAAATACGACATTATTTAATTTTTTATACTATTAACAAACAATCAACTAAATCATGTAAGTGTTGAAAGTAACTTTTCAGTATAGACAGAACTATTTAATATGAGTAAAATAAAACTATGTTTATAATCACCTAAAGGAATATTAGGGAGATATGGATATGCTAGTGTTGAAGAATGTCAATAAGTACTATGATACAGGATTCGAAAAAATTCATGTATTAAAAGATGTATCACTGGAGTTACCTGATCAAGGATTTATCGTGATACTTGGTAAGAGTGGCTGTGGAAAATTAACATTACTAAATATAATTGGTGGGCTCGACAATTACAATAGCGGGGATATTATCATTAATGGTAAGAATTTAAGTCAGATTAAAAAGTCTGAGTGGGATAATTATCGCAATACTTATGTGGGTTTTGTCTTTCAAGAATTTTACTTAATTGAAGAATACACAATTGGCAAAAACATCGCTTTAGTTTTAGAACTGCAAGGTTATGCTAAGGAAGTTATTGACGAAAAAGTTAAAAACATCTTAACAGAAGTAGGATCAAAAGTGTTAGTTTATTAGATAATGCAAATATAAAAACGGATTTCGGCACTTTACCTGATAGTGATAATAAGATTGTCGTGTCCGATTATTTGGCTAAACTATTAGCCCAATATTGGGAGTTACCAGAACCAAACGATGTCATTGGCAGAGAAATATCAGTAACTAATGATGAATCCATCTATATCTCTGGTATTATTAATACAGACTATACTAACTATATTAACAAATTTCAACGAGAACCAGATTACACAAGTCAAGATAATGATATATCTTATACACAAGTATTTATGTATAAATCTACTTTTGAAAAGTATTTTCCCATATCCATGCTAGTTCACTTCTTAGGTTATGGATATCATTCCTCTAGTAGTTTCATGATAGATAGTTTTATGGGTTCCTCTGTTACTAATCTTGATATTCCGTTACTAACGGGAAGATTACCAGAAAAGCCAGGAGAAATTGCTGTAACAACAAGTTTTATTAATAAATATTTAAATGAAAATAATGATAGTGATAATTTAGAAACATACTTAGATATGATAATCCCAATAAGTTATAATGGTTGTATACGTTGGTACACATCTAATGGTGACGGATATACTGGCACAAGAGAATATACAATTGTTGGTATCTTGAATGATGATGAAACTACCAAGTATAAAGTAGTGTTTACCGATACAGAGTATCATGACCTTTTAATAAAGGTAGGTCGTTATCAAATTCGTGGTGTGGCAGTATTAGGAAATAATGATCGCGAAAACATAAAATTGCTAAAAGAACTCAGTAAATTAAATTATCGTCATAACACCAATTATAGTTATGAACTTGATAATATTAGAGATTTATTTAATATCGTTAAACTGGTTTTATATGGTATCGGATTAGTCTTTACCTTCTTTACAATTTTACTTATATATACTTTTATCTCTACTAATATTAGCATCAAGCAAAAGGATATTGGAATTTTGACTGCTCTAGGTACCACTAACAAAGATATAGCGAAAATCTTTCTTACTGAAAGTCTACTAATTATTATACTTCCTTGTATTATCGAAACAGTATTAACCATTTTTAGCATGTATAAACTGAATGAATACTTAGTACGTGAGTACGAGTTAAATGTGGTTATATTGTATGTCAATATCTTTAGCTTAATCCTCACAATTCTTTTATCTGTTATAATCGTATTTATTTCAACTTATAAACCTATTAAAAAATTAACGAACTTGAAACCTATTAATGTGATTAAAAGGCTATAATGAAATGCTCCTGTGACCTAAGTTACAGGAGCTTTCTTGTAAATTCCAACTTTTTCATAGTAATACTTTAGTATTAACCAAATCAATAATTGTTAAACTACAGATGAATAGATTTGAAAGGAGTAGTACTATGAAAAAGTTAATGTCTATACTTGTATTAACTATTAGTGTAATCTTATTAGTTGGTTGTCGCAAAGTAAAAGATGTTACTGAAGATACCAAAAAACCAGTCATAGAATTATTGTTAAATGAAGGTCATGAAGCATATTATGAGTTAAATAGTAGTGTGGATGCTAGTAGTATAACTGTAAAATTAAAGACAAATGGCACAGAGCAAGTACTACCACTTACTGATTCTAAACTAACAGTCACAGGCTTAATGGATGGTAAAATAGACACAACATCTGTAGGTGAAAAAACTATTACCGTAAAATATGACACCGCCATTCTTAATATTAAATATCAAGTGGCTAATAAACTTGTTAGAAATTTTGCAGATTTTAAACAAGCAATTGAAGAATTACAAGGTTTAAATGTCTTAATGAATAATATCTCAGTAGAAACATCAGAAACAGGATTAACTGTGCCAAAAGATCATGTAAAAACACTAGAACTAAATGGTCATATTGTTTCTTTTACGACAAGTTATGAAGGTACCACCGCATTAATCACTAATCTCGGAACATTAATAATTCAGGATAATACTGATACCAATAAAGATGGGTTTGGTAAAGGTGTTATTACCAATAAAGCCTTAAATCCTGATGATGATTGGAAAGACGAAGACCCTAATCATCCCTATCCAACATATGCGAATAATACGATAACTAATAAGGGTACACTTATCATTGAAAGTGGTCGCATTGAGAACTCTACCGCTGGTGGGGCTACCTATCCAATCGACAATAACAGTACCACTAGTGATGCGATTGTTTATATTAAAGGTGGAGGAATTATGCAACCAAAGGATGCGGCCATTCGCTTATATGCCAATAGTAGTCAATATAAAAACGAAGTACATGTCTTAGGTGGTTTGATTGAAGGTAGCCGTGGTATCATGATTCATGCTCATGGTAAAGCAGAGTTAAATGTTTTCGATGGAACCATTCGTGCTACTGAACCTGCCTATAAACTAGCCTTATATTCATGGACCCAAAACTATGGTTTTAAAGACACAAAGATCACTATAACTGGTGGTACATTCGATGGTAATATTTTCTTCACTGGTGGTGCTAATAAAGCTACACCTGAAACGGTATCGATTACTGGTGGTGTTTTCTTAGGTGAAGTAGGAACTTACGGTTCGATGGCACCATTTATCACTGGTGGTAAGTTTAAAGTTAATCCTGGTGATTTTGTAGATACTACTACTCATGAAGTAAAACAAGTGGAAGACTATTATATTGTAAGCCCAAAAACTGAATAGAACAATAAAAGCTAATAGATAAAAAATCACTATCTATTAGCTTTTTAAATTAATAGTAAATATATTTAGGATGCACATAATCAGTTAACCATATATTACTATCAGTTTTATACAACTTTATCCCATCTTTAACCATATCTTGGGCCCTAATTTTTAATACCACTGGTGCCCCATGGCGCTTACCAACCTTTAAAGCTATTTCTTCATCGGTGGATAAATGGACAAATTGTCGGTTTTGTTTTTTGATTCCTTCCTTAAGAATATTAGCTACGAAATCTTTACTTGTCCCATGATACAGGATTTCTGGTGGATTAGCTGTTTTTAAATCTAACTTCACATCAATAGAGTGACCATAATTAGCTTTAATTTTTGATTTATCTTCATTAAAGGCATAGCGCTGTTTCTCATCATTTTGAACTATAGATTCTAAAATTTCCTTGTTAATATCATAACCTTTCTTACGAATACCTTCAATCAAAACATCTACATTAGCATAACCCCTAGAGTCTAACTCAATATTAATAGAAGCAGGATTATGCCTGAGTATGTAACTTACGAACTTACTTAACTTAATGTTATTCATATTATCACCTAACTTGGTACTTATTTCAAAAACATCATGATAAAGCTTTTCCATTACACACTTCAATATTAGCAACCATCTTTTTCTTGGTTTGTTCATAGTTGTGATGATATAGTTGTATAATATTTTTTAAATCCTAACAAAATAAATTGTCTATCTATTAATAAAGAGTTGTCCAGTAAACACATATTAGACAACTCTAGTCAATTACTTTTTATAAATGATACCCACCTATTCCACCAGGAAAACGTGGCCTACGTGGTCCCATAGGACGACGTGTTTTTGGTCCATGATAATAATGTTGATGTGGTGACATAATAAATGGCCGTCGCGGTCTAAATAACACCCTACCTAAAAGTGATGCTCCGATTACCGTGCCTGCAACAGTTGTGGCTATTTTAGCGGTATTATTGGTTGTCGTTTTCCCCTTAACTTTAACCCCACAATTAGAACAGAGATTCGCATTTGTTGGTAGATTTGTCCCACAGTTTGGACAATATATCATATATTATCCCCCCATCTATTACTAATATTATTATAACTAATTTTATTCAGCCATTAAAGACTCAATGATATTTTTTGAGTCGTAAGCAGTATAATTAAAAAACCGTTAATAGATTAGCATCATTGATTATTATCTATCGGTGTAGTTAAATTATAATTAATATCCTCTTCTATACTATTTAGATTTACATAATTCATTATCAAGATAATTTTTAAATTGAAAATTAATATCTAGTGATAATGTTAAAAATTATAAAAACAATTAAAAACTAAAGGCTTAACTCCGATTGAATATCGAAATCAAGCCTAAGTTTAAATACGAAATTTTTTTATTTTCTATGTCTATTGACAGGGATCAGCTCATTAACCCTGTTTATATATGTTTCATTTATAATATAGGTTTAACTAAGATCTGACACGGATTATGTTCATCCCATAAAGTAGGAAATACTTCTAATTCATAAAATCCCATAGCACGATAAAATAAATTAGTTCTATCATATTCTTCATATTTACCATATTGAACAGTTTTTACTTGAATTAGTTTATATCCTTTAGTTTTCGCAAACTCTTCAAAAGCACAAAGCAATTTTTTACCAAGTTGTTGACGAGGATATTTCTTCATTACACCCATACAATAGATTTCGGCAGTATGAGAACTAGTCTCTTTAAGCACAATAAATCCTACAGGTTCATCTTCAACGTATGCCGCAAAGAAAGGCATTAAACTACTTTGTTCAATATACATTTGGGTATATTCAGGTATGCCAAACCATTCTGGTAAATCTTCTAATACCTTTTTTGCGATTTCTTTTTTCGTTGTCGTATCAGTAATCTCTCTAATCATATACTCCCTCACATTTCATTTATTTTCTGAATCTTTTTTTATCCTTTATAAGTTCATTCAATTTCGTCTTCACATGTGAAGATATATTTTTAATAATAGAATTGCGATTACTAGATTCAACATCAATATATGTTCTCCTTAACATCTCATTTACTCTTTCAATTTCTTGCTTAAGTTCGCGCGCTGATAATAATTTACTACCCTGACCACGAACAATGAGTTGTTCAAGAGCATCTGATGTGGCAACTGTAATATTATATTTTTTTCGATTACTAAAAGCGAACTTCTCGATATAATCATCCGCTGTTTGGGCTTCTTTGGTATAAACGACATAAATGTTTTTATATTTACTAATTTCTTCTTGATGACCAGGTACTTTGTAGGCATCGAACACTACGATAATCCTACACTTTTTAACACCACGGTAATTGCTTAAGATGTCTAGTAGTTGTAATCTCGCAGCATCCATATTCACATCACTTAATTCTTTTAACTCTGGCCAAGCATAAATGATGTTATAACCATCAATAAGAAGACACTCATCTTTTGCGAAATTATCTTCATAGGTTTTTACTTTATCTTCTTTAGTAGATACTCTTATGGTATGTTTCTTCCATTTACTTTTATCTGTTTTATTCGCAAAGAAAGTTTTTTGAATAATACGTTCAATTTCTTCTTGACTAATAAACTGTTCTTCTTGTCTATTAACTTCTTTATCTTTATCATCTAAATTAAGTTCTTTTAAGTAACTTTCAAGGTGCATATAATTCTTTACTTCATACCAGGGGACAGAAAAACTTGTACCATTCTTACAGAAGATCGAATGTGATGGATTAGCAAAATCAGTTAAGGGATTGTAGCCAATTTCTTTAACTATTTGTTCACTATCATTACTTGGGAAATATCCAATAAACGCTTGCGATAAACGCCCTAACCCTTTCGTATACGCAATGACTTCCTTATGATAATTTCGCATAAGTCGTACCGGAGCAACCCCTTCGATAATGACCTTCTCATTGGTTTTATCGATAATCTCGCCACTGCCTTTCATCAGATTAATATCTGTGAGAGCTCGTCCCACCATGTTTTCAGGTAATTCTAAACGGAATGAATAATATGGTTCAAGTAATACAGAGTAGGCTTCCATTAATCCTTGACGGATAGCCCGATAGGTAGCTTCACGGAAATCACCACCAGAGGTATGTTTTTTGTGGGCTCTACCAGAAACAATGGTAATTTTAATATCGGTAATATCTGAACCAGTTAACACACCTTTGTGGGCTTTTTCTGATATATGTTGTAATATTAAACGTTGATAATTCACGCTTAAGGTATCCTCACTACATTTATTCTCGATTACAATTCCACTTCCTCTTTCGCCTGGCTCTAGTAAGAGATGAACTTCAGCATAATGACCTAATGGTTCAAAATGTCCTACTCCGTAAGCGGTATTTGCGATTGTTTCTTTATAAATGATACCCCCATCCGCAAATCCTACCAATATGCCAAAGCGTTCTAAAATTAATCGTTGTAATATCTCCAGTTGCATCTCCCCCATAACTCTTAACTGGATTTCTTGTAACTGTTCATCCCAAATTATTTTAAGTTCTGGTTCTTCCTCCTCAAGTTGTTTAAGTTTAGGAAGAATTCCTCTTGGATCGCAATCATGAGGAAGAATTAACCGGTAAACTAAAACTGGTTCAATAAGTGGTACATAATTAGATTCCTCATAACCTAATCCTTCGCCTGGTAATGATGTTGATAAACCAGTGACAGCACATACAGTGCCTGGAGTAACTTCATTTACTATTTCATATTTATTACCTGAATATATTCTAATTTGATTTACTTTATCTTCCCATTTATTATGAGTTAAGGTATCTCTAACTTTTAATTTCCCACCGGTAATTTTCATGTGAGTAAGACGGTTACCATTTTCATCTCTAGTAATTTTATAGATTTTCGCTCCAAATTCATTAGGATAAACAGGTGGAACAATATAACTATATAATCCTTGAATAAAGTCTTCTACGCCATCAAGTTTTAACGCCGACCCAAAAAAGCAAGGAAAAACTTTGCGTTCAATTATAAGTGATCTTATAACATCAATATCAGTATAGCCAGTATGTAGATAATCATCCAACACTCTTTCATCGCACATAGCGACTTCTTCAAAGAAAGAATCCTCATCAAGGTTATTAAAATCAATACATCCTTGATTTAACTCTTCCTTTAACTCTTTGATTAAATCTTCTTTATCAGTACCATTTTGATCCATTTTATTTATAAAAATAAACGTAGGTATATTATATGTTTCCAGTAACATCCATAACGTTTTCGTATGACTTTGTATACCGTCAGCACCACTAATCACTAAAATTGCATAATCAAGCAAAGGTAGGGTTCTTTCCATTTCCGTAGAAAAGTCGACATGCCCTGGAGTATCTAATAAGGTAACATCTAAATCAAAGATATTAAATACTGCTTGTTTAGCGAAAATCGTGATACCCCGTTCTTTTTCTAAGGCATAAGTATCTAAATAAGCATCTTTATTATCAACCCGACCAATTGATTTAATCTTTCCACTCAAATATAATAGTGTTTCCGATAATGTCGTTTTTCCTGCATCGACATGAGCTAATATTCCAATGACAACTTTATTCATAATATCATCCTTAACTAAGTAAAAATAAAAAAGATAATATAATAACACTTACAGTACAATTATAAACGATAGCGGTTATTATTTCCAGATTAGTAATTTAGGTGAGCTATATGGTAAATCCATTCTTTAAACTAAGAATTATAATGATATGGTAAAGGTATTATGGAAATTATTCAAATCAGTAACAATTTTCAAATTAAGTAAAAAATGTATTAACAACTATAACTTTACATGGTTTTAATTGAATATTTTTTTGTAATATTAAAATAGATACTATATCTATCAAGTTAAATTTTTATGTCCATGTAATTATACTAACATCAGATAACATAAAACTATTTAATATTGAAATAAGACCATTAATATAGATTTTTATAAGAGCCTTAAAACTAAAAAAGGACAAAATAAAAAAGACCCTAAAAATAACGAATTTAAAAATAGAACATTTCTTATTTTAATTACTTATTTATAGGGTCTATTTTATCTTAAACATTATTTTTTATACTTATTTACTAGATTTTCATGATATCCTATCATAACAAAGATTGGCACAAAGAAACCAAGAATAAAGGGTAGAAGCATCCACAAACTATCACTAAGCAAGTATCCTATAAACCAAGATATGATAATTATGATTCCATATGTTATCCACATTAATCCATGTTTTCTATTCCATGCTTTAACATCAGTGATTTCTTCTGGTTTATAGGGATTCTCCCCAGTATAAAATGTAACTGGAGTTTTACTTTTATATTGTAGAATACCGATAGTGATCATTATTACTGCACATAGACCAAAAATAATCGCAGATAGTACCATGACAACCTCCAAATAATGTTCTAGAACTAATTAATGTGATCTTTATATATTTTACTTGATATTTATAAGTAGAGTTAACATTTATGTGTAAGTAAAAGTCATCCTATCAATGTCACTATGCTTATTAATATGAAATCTAGCATACCACAGGATGATTTCCTCTTCTAATTACACAAAGTAATATATGATTATCCAAAAAGTATTTCTACCATTATTATTTAATAATGGTAGAATAATATCTATTATAATTTAATCATATGATTTATTTATGGTTATTTAAGTTAATATCTTAGTATATGTTCAAGTTGTTTATCATCTCTATATGCTTTTGCTTGTTATAATAAAAAATAACCAATTTTGGTGTATTTCTCGTACGCAAAAATTGGTTATTTTTATTATGACATTATTATTGCTCATCAAAAATTATGGGCAAATAACCTTATATTAAAATGAAACACAAATTTTAACAACTATTATTCTAGTTGAAGCGGTGCTTGTTTTAAAATATCATATACTTCAAGTAGATAAGCACCTTTCGCAAACGTATTTTCAGTAAAATGACGAATTTCATTATCTTTTTTAGATAGATTAAATACTATATTAGCTTCATTTATTACATATGGTGTAACTCTAACCCATTCGTCATCAATTTTCTTTTCATACCATACTACACTGGTGTAGCTACCAAGAGGAAGATTATAAACTTTATCATATACTTCATTTTGATCATATGTAAAACTATAAAAGTTGCCTTCTTTTCTTGCTTTAGGAACATTGTGAACGATGATTGGATATTCAATATCGTTTAGAACGTCAATATAGCCTGCAACTAACCGAAAATCTTCACCTGATAGTTCATATGCTAGACTTGTAGAATATCCAAATGTACCATCTGGATAGTAATTATAATGAAGATAAATTTCGCTTAAGTCATAAATAGTTACATTTTCCTCATATTTAGAACGTTCGACAGTATCCCCAAATTCTTGTGGTAGAGCCTTGGCTTCCTCAATAGTATAAAGATTTTGAAATTTTTCTCTGTAGAGAAAATCTTTAATCAAATGGTATCCTTCTTCAGGTTCTTTTCCTTCAAAGGCATCAGGAAGGAAAAGTCTTTTGCCAACAACATTTGTCCCCTCGTTGAGAATATCAGTAAATGTTTTTGCGTAACCTTTCGCTGAATCGGCAATGTGGCTTTCTAATTCTTCCATTGGAACATCCACAAATGGAATAAATCTATTAACCATATTATAATGAGCACGGATAGTTTCGCCTTTGTATTTGTAAGAATTAATGTGAGCAGGTGAAAAACGATGTAGACCATTTTCAAATATCTCTAACGTCGCAGGAGCTAGAACAACATCTGCATAATCAGAATTTAGATAGGATGGTTTGATGCCTATAACTGGATAATTATTGTTAGGTGCATTAAGGATTGCTTCATTATTGTAGTAAAAATATATCTCGTAATCCTTGATTACTACAAAACCATCAATTTCGTTTCCTGAAATTAAATTAGTTATTGTTAATGATGGTTTGAGTCTACCATCTTCTTTACCTGGCTCATTAGGATATTGATCGTCATACCCTGGTGCTGGATACTTTGGAATTACCGCATCATAACTTACCATGGCATAGTCAACTACTTCTTTTCCATCCACAACAGATTTCTTTAATCCTACAACATGTCCTATATCTCTAGAACCTTCTCTTCGATCATAGTAAGTGGTCATAAAATAAAATTCTTCACCTTCGATGTAATAAAAACTGGTTTCATTGATTACGAGACCCTTTTCATTACCTTCTCTATTATCATAAATTAACTCTTGATATTCAATTACTTCCTTATCATCCTTATTTGAAACGCTAATTCGATATAGCATAAAAAAGCCTTCGGAATAATTACCGTAGGCCATGTCTATATAACTTGTATAAGTTATTCTTTCATCATCTTTATCAAGACGAAAATACCACTTATTACAAGCATAAAAATAATCATCACTTTCTACCCATTGTCCTAGTACGGGAATATAAGGTACTTCATTGTTAATCTTGTTTTTGGCTTCAAGAGCTAATGTTTCTACAGCATTTTGAAGGTAATCTAAATCTTCTAAGTAACCACCATCACCCCTTTTTAATATATCATACATACCGGGTTCAGGCAGATAGTCATCCATACTTGATGACAACTTGATAACAGGTGATTTCCTAGATGATTTTACATCGCTTTGTGCCAATGCTTCGATAGCATCTTTAGATAAGATAGTGGACAGGTCAGGTACGATTTTTGCTTGTTTAAGTTCTTGTGCAACTGCTTTTACATCTTTGTTATTTTTTTAGTACATGATAAAAGTGTTACCATCAGTAACACTGTGATAAAGATTGTTAAAATACACTTTTTCATCATCAAACTCTCTACTATAATTAATATAATACTCCAGCTAAAATAGTATTTTGAATAATCTATTCAATTAATATATTTTAGCATCATAGAAAAGAGAAATGCTTGTCTTAAAAAATTAGTAATATCTAAAAATAAAGAGCCATTGTATATATTTTAAAACATAAGCATGTAAATTTCTATAGTAATATTTAAATTATCAAAAAAATATTTAACATCTATAAATCAGCAACTAACAAATCATTAAGTCATAAGTTAA
>ENA-UPSB01002191-UPSB01002191.1-bioreactor-metagenome-genome-assembly--contig:-NODE-2191-length-19480-cov-5.389961_pt1 | contig 19480 bp, 15 predicted proteins | sample MGYA00238182_ERZ773286 | MGnify/ENA primary metagenome ERZ773286 (study PRJEB29026, sample SAMN07631240) | bioreactor metagenome | isolation source: Switchgrass digestor | place: USA: Dartmouth... | reverse complement strand
AGCCATTTTTTGCCGGGCAACTATGTCTTTCTCACCGTTTTCATATGCCCTGGGCAGATAATCAAAAACATTTTTCATGGCTTTCAGGGCAAGGCCGTCGGTGTAATCGGTAGCCATGACTGAAACATAGGCTTCTATGGCATGGGTGAGAACGTCCAGGCCGGATGCGCTGGTCAAGCCCTTTGGCTGGCTCATCATGTTATCCACATCCACAATGGCCATATCGGGCATCAGTTCATAATCGGCCAGGGGATATTTGATGCCGGTCTTGTCATCAGTGATAACTGCAAAGGGCGTGCATTCCGAACCGGTACCGGATGTTGTCGGGATAGCTATGAAATATGCTTTTTCACCCATTTTTGGGAAAGTGTAGACCCTCTTGCGGATGTCCATGAATCTCATTGCCAGATCCATGAAATCCACTTCCGGATGCTCGTACATTACCCACATAATCTTGGCGGCGTCCATTGCAGAACCTCCGCCCATGGCTATAATGCAGTCGGGCTCAAAAGAAGCCATGGCTTTTGCTCCTGCGACGGCAGAAGAAAGGGTCGGATCCGGTTGTACATCGTAGAAGGTAGTGTGGGTGATGCCCAGTTCATCCAGCTTGTCGGTCAGGTTCCGGGTATGACCGTTTTTGTAAAGGAAAGAGTCGGTGACGATGAACGCTTTCTTTTTATTCAGCACATATTTAAGTTCTTCAAGAGCTACCGGCATGCAGCCTTTTTTGAAATATACCTTTTCCGGAGCTCTGAACCAAAGCATGTTTTCTCTTCTTTCTGCGACGGTTTTAATATTGAGCAGCTGGCTTACACCTACATTCTCGGAGACGGAATTTCCGCCCCAGGAACCGCAGCCAAGGGTGAGGGATGGCGCAAGCCTGAAGTTGTAAATGTCTCCGATGCCGCCCTGGGAAGACGGTGTGTTGATCAATATCCTGCATGTTTTCATCCTTTGAGCGTGCTTTGCCATCTTTTCCTTCTCGAGGGTGTCAATATACAGGGATGCGGTATGGCCGAAGCCTCCGTCTGCTACAAGCTTTTCGGCTTTTGCCAGGGCATCGTCGAAATCCTTTGCCTTATACATGGCCAAAACAGGGCATAGCTTTTCATGGGCAAATTCCTCGGAAATATCGGTGGATTCGACTTCTCCGATGAGGATCTTTGTATTTTCCGGAACCTCCACGCCGGCAAGCTTCGCTATGGTGTATGCATTCTGCCCGACTACCTTTGCGTTCAGGCTGCCGTCAATCATTATGGTCTTGCGCACCTTTTCGATCTCATCCGGTTTCAGGAAGTAGCAGCCCCGATATGCAAACTCCTTCTTCACTTCATCATACACCCTGGGAAGAACTATTACAGACTGTTCTGAAGCGCAGATCATGCCGTTGTCAAAGGTCTTGGAATGTATGATGGAGTTGACAGCCAGCCTTATGTCAGCCGTATCGTCGATAATGGCCGGTGTATTGCCCGGACCGACACCTATGGCAGGCTTTCCTGATGAATAGGCGGCTTTCACCAGGCCGGGTCCACCGGTGGCAAGTATGAGATCTGCTTCCCGCATGAGTTCATTGGTAAGCTCCAGGGTCGGGTTGTCAATCCATCCGATGATGCCTTCCGGTGCTCCGGCTTTCACAGCAGCCTCCAGGACGATTTTTGCAGCAGCGATGGTTGATTTTTTTGCCCTGGGATGAGGTGAAATCATTATCCCGTTTCTGGTTTTCAGCGCGATCAATGCTTTAAAAATGGCTGTGGAAGTAGGATTGGTGGTGGGAATTATTGCAGCTATTATACCCACAGGTTCTGCAATCCTTTTGATGCCAAAAGCCCTGTCTTCCTCAATGACGCCGCAGGTCCTGGTGTTTTTATACTGGTTGTAGATATATTCTGATGCGTAGTGATTTTTTATGACTTTGTCTTCAACCACACCCATACCGGTTTCTTCGACGGCCATTTTGGCCAGGGGGATCCTGGCTTGATTTGCTGCTTTCGCGGCAGCGTAGAAAATTTTGTCTACCTGTTCCTGAGTGTAGGTGGCGAATACACTTTGCGCTTTTCTCATCACTTTTAACTTTTCGGATAACTCGTTGACATTTTCAGTTGTTTCCGGCACATGAACTTCAATTACATGGACTCCAATGTTTTTTTCCTTTATTGCCATAACAGATACCTCCTTTTTATAGCTTTCATTTGATTAATTTGTATCTCCAGCTTTGCGGATGCGGAAATGATGCTGTTCATGGCTGGGAGACGGTGTGTTCCGCTCCGCTTTGCAGAAAAATCTGATTGAAAACATATTGTTAATCTTTTAACAATTAAATTATATTACATTGTTAAAAGATTGTCAATCATTTTTTTACGAATTTTTGTAAAGTTTTATTGTAAGATATTATTTTTAAAGGAAAAGTCTATTTGATAAGAGGTATTTTTGTCGTCTAAAAAAAACAGTCATATGAAAGTTATAAGACTATAGAATTTTGCACTGTATCTGGCATTTCAATCCATCACATGATTAAGTACCACTTTTTATGTTGATTATATCCAATTATAATGTTATAATTTGTCTGTTGGACTCTATAATAATACAGGTAAGGAAGATTGATGATTAACATGGAAATGCTAGAATTGAGAGATCTGTTGCTTATACTCAAAAAAAGACTTTGGGTCGTAATAATCATTACTCTTGCTGCAGCAATTCTGTCAGCAGTACTCAGTTTTTTTATCATGGATCCTGTATATCAGTCAGATACTTCACTTTATATAGGTAACAATTCGGAAAGCCAGGGTGCAATTGCATACAACGATCTGCTCCTTAACAGCCAGCTGGTCAATGACTACCGTGAACTGGTAAAAAGCAGGAGGGTTACCAGCATCGTTCTGGAAAGGCTGGGCTTGAAAGATATGACATTGGATCAACTGTCAGATAAGCTCAATGTAGTTTCCAAGCAGAACACAAGGATTATAGTTATTTCTGCCCAGGATAAGGACCCGGAGCTGGCCAGGGATATTGCCAACATGGTGGCTGAGGTTTTCAGGGAAAAAGTAGTGGATATCATGAAAGTTGAAAATGTACAGATCATTGATACGGCTCAGGTATCGGAAGATCCTGTAAAGCCTAATAAAATGATGAATATCGCCATCGCAACTTTGCTGGGATTAATGCTTGGAATTGGCATCGTTTTTCTGGCAGAGTACCTGGATGATACCATCAAGACTACCGAAGACGTGCAGAAGCACCTTGGGCTGACAGTTATAGGTACGATTCCGAAATTCAAAGAGGAATAACTGAATGTAAACCATCTGTCAATAGTACAGTACCAGTGACAGGAATTTATGTTTACTGTGTTGCCAGCAAATGATGAGTCATTTTTCAAACTATCAAAATGAACGGGGGTTTATAATTGAACATTGACAAATCACTGATTTCGCACTTAAAACCCAAATCACCGGTTTCAGAAGCTTACAGGGTGTTAAGAACAAACTTGCTGTTTGCATCGGTTGATAAGCCGCTTAAGGTAATAACGGTTACCAGTTCCGGCCCTTCCGAAGGGAAAACCACTATAATATCAAACCTTTCCATTACTTTTGCCCAATCAGGAAACCGGGTGCTTCTTATAGATGCGGACATGAGAAAACCAGGAGTGGACAAGGTGTTTGGGCTTCAAAACAAAGCAGGCCTGACCAATGTGCTTGCCTTGAAACAAGACTATAAGAAGCTGATACATGCTGATGTTGTATCATCAATGGATGTGCTCACTTCCGGACCTATACCTCCAAATCCGTCGGAGTTGTTGTCGTCCAATAGAATGAAAGATTTTGTGAAAAGAATAAGGGAAGACTACGATATAGTCTTTATAGATGCTCCGCCGGCAGGACCGGTGACCGATGCGGCAATACTTTCCACCATAGTTGACGGAACCATACTTGTTGCTGCTTCGGGACAGGTACATATTGATGAGATTAAAAGGGCAAAGTCCATGCTGGATAACGTGAACGCCAATATTTTGGGGGTGGTTCTCAACAAGATGGATGGTACCCAGGGAGGGTACTACTACACTTATTACGATGAAGATCCCCATACAGGCACAAAGATAAAGAAAAAGAAGAAAGCAAAAAGCGTGGTGGATCTTGGATGAGTGTGGATCTTCACTGCCACATCCTGCCGGGCATTGATGACGGGGCAGGGGATATGGAAACTTCTCTGGAAATGCTCAGGATTGCCGAGAAAGACGGCATTGAACATATTATTGCCACTCCCCATTATATCAAGGGGGAAATAGATAACGGGCCTTCAATAGTTCGGGAAAAGTATGAAGAACTCAAACAGGCACTGGTAAACGGGAATATAAACGTGAAAGTATATCCGGGAAACGAGGTGTATATATCTCCGGACATTCCGGAATTGATGGAGGATAGGCTCATATGCCCATTGAACGACACCTCTTATGTATTGGTGGAGTTTCCGATGTCCACCATACCCCTGTATGCAGCGGATGTATTTTATCAACTCCGGTTAAAGGGATTTAATCCTATACTGGCGCATCCGGAGAGGAACGGGGAAATTGTCGGTGACCCCAATATTCTATTTGACCTTGTTCAATCCGGAGTATTGGTACAGATCAATGCAGCCAGCCTGACCGGATTTTACGGCAGAAAGGTTGAGGAAACCGCATGGTCTCTTTTAAGGCATGGTATGGCACATTTTGTTGCAACCGATGCCCACTCTCAAGGGAGACGTGCCCCAAAACTCAGTGAATCCAGAAAAGCAGTGGAATCGGAATTCGGAGAGGCCTATGCCAAAAGACTTTATGAGCTAAACGGGCTTGCAGTATTGAGTAATGAAAGGATAGAACATACAGAACCAAAAAAAATAACTAAAAGAAAACACTTCCTATTTCCTTCTTTAAGCAGATTTCGCACCAAATGACATGCAGAATGCGACAATCATCCTTTCAGAGGCGAAAGTTCTTTTTGTTCGCAAACAATAACATGCACTATTTACATTTTGAACCATATATCATATACTAAATTTATGTAAATTCATATAATTATCACATAATTAAATATTTAAAGGAGATGAGATGCATGAGAAAATTAGTGTCAATAACACTTATCATTGCTATGCTTATCATCCAGATGATTCCGGGCGTGGTATCGGCAGGAAGCGCTGATGCCAGGACTGCACTGGAACAGTTGAACGCTCTGGACAATAACACCAAAGGCATGCTTTTGTCAAAAGTATGGGATTTGGTTATTGAGGAAATCGGCAATGGTAAAGCGGTGGATGTGGAAACTTTATACGGTAAAATGAAAGAAGCACTGGAAGGTATAAAAAATCCCAGAGACAACAGCAAGAACATGTGGGAAACCATTATTGCAGAATCGGGGAACACTCCCAATGACGGAAAGATTTCCGGCGACTCACTTAGAATTATCATCGGCAAGCTCATCAACAACAAGCAGATAGTTATTGATTACTATAATACCTTTAAGCCGTTTGTGGACAAGGATTTTGTGAAAGGCTTTCTTGGCCTGGAAAAAACAGCTACGGCAGGAGAGGTTTTTGTAAAGCTGCTTCCTTACCTGGAGGAAGTTGTGACCTCGGATGAGTCAGGTAAGTTTGTAAGGTATGGAGATGTAAAAAGCAAGATTGCGGCAAAAATCGGAATAAGTGAGAAGCTTTTGGAAACATTTTTAAGTTTGGATGGTACAGAAATTGACATAAACAAAAAGATGGATGAATATCTCGTAAGACTGAACAATTACATAGGAACCGGTCCGGACAAGATTAGCGCCGAAGACGCCATTTACCTGCTGAAACTGTATAAACTCTATGCTCCGAGGAGCACCGGCGGTGGCGGAAGCGTAGTCATAACACCTTCCGAGGGAACCAAGAAAGATACAAGTGATTTGGATAACATCCTAAAAGAGCTGGATGGCATAGTATCAGAAGGCAAGAGCGCGGAAGAAATGGCAAGCAGCGCAGCCTCCCTGGTGGAATCAGCCATAGAGCTTGTGGACAAGCTGGAAAAACCTGAAGAGGCCCTGAAACTGGCAGAAAAGGTAATCAACAGTGCCGGGGATGTAATAAAGGCCGCAGAAGATCAAGGGCATTTTGCTGCGGATTTGAACAGGGCTTTGATGGAAATGGCAGGCAAGGTCATGGACAAGGTGGCTAAAGCGATCGTGGCTCCGACTGTCTCGGATGACGGGATGAAAGCTGTTTTGTCACAGGAAGAAGCGGACAAGCTGAATGCGGTGATGGATGACATAGTTAAGTTTGCATCTGCTCTTAACCAGGTTTTGGCTGACAACAAGGTGGATGGAAAAGTTGAGGCCGTACTGAAGATTGAAGTGAGTTATGAGTCCGTTCCGGATGCTTCGACATTTGAAATGCCCGGTTCGGTATTCAAGGCTGCGGCTGAAAAGAAACTGGACATGATATCCATAAACACCGGAGTAGCAACTGTATCCATTGTTCCTGAGGATCAGCTTTTCGGCTCGGTGGTAAAACTTGAGACCCAAAAGGTTAACAGCAATACTCTGTCCAAAGATGTAAAATCATTGGTAGGAAACAATCCCGTTTATGATTTCAGCCTGACGGTTGACGGAAACGCTCCGGATAAGTTCAGCAAGCCGGTGAAAGTGTCCATACCTTATACTCCCAAGAAAAATCAGGATCCGGAGAAACTGACCGTATTCTATATTGGTGAAGACGGAAAACTGGAAAATGTTATCGGAGTATACGATGAGGAAACCAAGGCTGTTGGCTTTGCCGTTAAGCATTTCAGCAAATATGTGATAAAAACAAATGAAGTGACTTTCAATGACCTTGATTCTGTAAAATGGGCAAAAGAAGGCATAGAAGTCATGGCTGCCAAGGGAATAGTAAAAGGCGTAGGCAACAATAAGTTTGATCCTATGAGCAATGTCACCAGGGCCCAGTTTGTGACCATGATAGTAAGGGCAATGAACTTGTACGATGAAAAGGCTGAAAGCAACTTTACCGACGTGGATAAGGACTACTTGTTCTACAGGGAGATATCCTCCGCATTTAATGCCGGCATAGTACAGGGTACACCCGAGGGTAAGTTCCTGCCCGAGGAATTCATCACAAGACAGGATGCAGCCATCATGATATCAAATGCCTTGGTGAAAATAAAAGGAAAGACCATGCCGGAGAAACCGGGTGCCTATATAAGCAGATACACAGATAAGGATAAGATATCGAAGTATGCTCAGAAGGCAGCTGCTTTCTGCGCCAAGTATTCAATACTTTTAGGCAACGAGAAGGGTGAGTATGATCCGAAAGGTTATACTACAAGAGCTGCTGCGGCACTGATCATATACAGGATGTTTAATGTAAAATAAGGAAACTTTATGTATACCATCTGCTTCCTTATATCTGGAAGCAGATGGTATTTTTTAAACGAGCTTTCGCAATTCAACAGCCATCCTTTGCAATTAACTGATTCAAACTGATTTTGTGAGCACAAGCAGTTTATGGCAGTGAAAGGCGTGAATTTGTTTGAGGTTTGTAAAAGTATTAGCGGTAATATTGGTAATAACTGCATTAATGGCAGGCTGTGGGTTATACGCAATGGATAGGATTTTTGATGCCGTTTTTGCACTGCAAATGGAACAGCTATTGCAGGATGAATTTCTGGCCGTAATGGAGAATGATGATGTCACTTTGGACATTTCCGGCAGTGTATCCGATAATGGGGATGAAAGCCCTGGCCAGGAAAGCCTGTCTGTCGTAACCGATGGGGAAGCATCAGAAAATTCGTCTGTAAGTACTGCTGCCGAAGAAGCAAAGAGCTCCGGCGGAGCTTTCGGCAAAGAAACTGAAAGCTCTGTCGGAGATGACAAAAAAGAATCAGAAAGATTAAAAAGAAATGCCGGAAAGGAACCGGTAAGCCCGTCGGACAGAGCAGATGGCAAAAAAACAGAAATACCATCCGGAAAAGCTTCCGGAGATGCATTGGATACCAGGAAAAATACAGAAGCTGAAGGACACCTTTTTGATCAAAAAGATAAAAAAACTTCAGAAACAATAACCCTGGACAAAATAAACAGCATAAAATCCAAGGTTTCACTGGAAGATAAGGCAAAAGTCATATCGATATTGCTGTCAAGGCTTACCTCCGCGGATGTGGATAATTTGAAGGAAATCGCAAAAGGTGGGGTTTCGTCCGGTGAACTGAACGAAGTTAAAAGAATTTTGAAATCGAGAATTACAGAAGAAGAAAAGGATATATTGATAGGCATTTATAAAAAATACATTTCATTACTGAACTCATAGAATCGTATTACTTACGAACCAAATCTTATGGAAACTTATGCATTTCCCCGGTTATATTTCCCAAGAACATTTCGCAAATACTTACATAAAAAACCAAGTTTTGGATTCATAATATGGATTAAAACTGAACTTAATCAAAAAGGCTGTAGAATTAAAAACAAATCTGACGTAAAATGGGGCAATTATGCAGTTTACAAAGTATGTATAACATAATATAATATACATATTAAAACAAGCCATCCCAAATTAAGTAATTTTAGCAATCCAGGCTAACTATACGCATTATGGAAAGAAGAGGATAAAAGTGGAACTAAAACAATATTTCCGGGTTTTGCTGAAAAGATTGTGGATTTTAGTTCTCATGCCATTGATTGCTGCTTTTGCGGCATCATATGTCAGTATTTTCCTGCTGAAGCCAATTTATGAGTCCAACACCACCATTTACGTAATTAACAAGCAAAATGATTTCAATGCGAAACTGGTCTACGATGATATGCTGGCCGGCCAACACCTGGTAAAGGATTACAGGGAACTGATAAGAAGCAGGGCAGTAACATTAACTGTAATTGAAAATCTAAAACTTGATGATTTAACCCCTGCCATGCTGGCAAGCAAAATCAGTGTAAACTTAAAGAATGACACCAGGATTATCGAGATAAGAGTGAAGGACGGGGATCCGGAAAGGACCAGGGATATAGCCGATGAGATTGCGAAGGTATTTTCGATAAAGGTATTGGAACTGATGAAGGTCGAAAACGTCAGTATAATTGACAAGGCCAATCTGCCGACTGATCCGGTTGAACCCAGACTTTTGCATAATATCGCAATAGCCGCTTCAGCAGGTTTGTTTGCGGCCTTGGGAATAATCTTTTTGATGGAGTATCTGGATGATAAGATCAATACAATTGAAGATGTCAGGGAATACCTAAACCTCACGGTATTAGGTACCATACCTGTAATTAAATGAAATAGAGGTGTGTTTTATGGGAAAAGTTGTTAATGTCAGGGACAAGCTTGGAATGCCGGCAGAAGAGGCTTATCGGGTTCTGAGAACAAATTTGCAGTTTTGCAGTTTTGACAAAAAGATTAAGACATTAGCAATTACCAGCTACGGTCCTGGAGAGGGAAAGACCACTACTGCCATAAACCTGTCCATTTCCATGGCAATGTCGGGGATGAAAATTCTTTTGATTGATGCTGACCTCAGGAAGCCCGGATTGATAAAACGTCTGGGTGAAACCAATGCAATAGGGCTGACAAATCTGATATCCGGTCAGGTATCTTTTCAGGATGCTTTGAACTATACCGATGTTGACGGATTCTGCTTCATAACCTGTGGCCCGATGCCTCCCAATCCTACGGAACTGTTATCATCCATGAAGTTTATGGAGATCATTAACGAGGCCAGGGAGCAGTTTGATATGGTCATAATTGATACACCTCCGCTTGGAAGCTTTATTGACTGTGCTGTTATCTCTTCCCAGATAGACGGAACACTCCTTGTAATAAAGTCAAAGGCTGTGGATTATCGCAGCGCCCAGAGAGTGAAAGAACAGCTGGAAAAGGTTAATGCCCGAATAATAGGTGTGGTTTTGAACAAAACGGAAGAAACTGAATACAAATACCATTACAACTACTATTATTACTATGGGAGCAATAAGAACACAAGAAAAGGCTTGTTCGAAAAAGTCAGAAGTCTGAAGGATAGGGTTTCGGATCCGAGTCTTAAGCAAGCCAAAATCAAATCAAGAAGTCCTGTTTAATATATGAGTGAGTTCAGCTGATTGCAGGGAATGGTTATTGTTCCGAAAGAATTCATAGGACATGTCAATCATTGTATCCATTAACAGCTGAATTCAGGGCAGTTTTACAGACTACCGGTTTACTTTCAGCCGTGATGCATATTATTGCCTTAAAGAAGGAAAACTTTTATTAAAACATGGTTGGAAGAAAGATGGAAAGATTGTGAAACCGGTAGCTGTATCTGCGATTAATAAAAAATGCATTTCCCCGTTGATAACCCCAAGTTGGATGTCTGTGCTTTTACATCCGGGTTTTATGTTTTTATCGCCAATTCAGAACAGAACTGCCGTCGACAGCCTATCAATAAATATTTCCAACACCCGGGAAAAATTTCATTACGTCCTGTACCTGCAAAATCCCCTGGGACAGGTGCTGGTTTGGTTTTTATGTTGCAGGTGGAATTTTTGGGCTGGTATTTGTATATCTTATCAGTATAACAAGTGAAGAATTCAGTACAGGGCAGGGGCTGTCTGATGAGAAAAAAACTGGTGTTGGGTTCTGTTATACTGGGAATGCTTCTATGTTTGTCAATTTTATTCTTAATAATATTGGACTTCTATTCTGATATAAAAGATTACGCACAGACACTGGCTGTGAAACGCGATCCGGTTCCGCCGGATGTGAACCTTTCGGTGGAGGTGCTCAGGAGTGAACAAGCTCCAGGTGCATATGCAAAGGAAAAGGTGCCGTCGGATGCGGATACTGGGCAGGATGGGACAGTTCAAGGAAACGAGACGGCAGACAGGGATATGTCCGGAAATGTTATCAATATTCTGTTCATGGGGCTGGACAGGACTGCGGAGAGGGATAAAACCCTGGGCATATACAGAAGCGACACGATGGCCGTAGCACGAATTGATCTGGATGCAAAATCGGTAGATGTGATCAGTATCCCGAGGGATACATACTCATACATTCCGATAACCGAAAGGATGGACAAGATTAATCATGCCTATGCTTTCGGCAGCATTGAAGGCAGGGGCAATGAAAGCGCAGTTGAAGCCGTGGAGCATTTTTTAAAATGCGGGAACATTGATTATTACTTTACAATAGAAATGGAGCCTGTACCGGAGATTGTAGACTTGCTGGGTGGTGTGGAAATAGAAGTGGAAGAGGGCATATCCGACCTGCCCAAAGGAAGACAGGTATTAAACGGTGAGCAGGCTTTATCCTATATACGCTGGAGATATTCCGAAGACGGTGATATAGGCCGGATAAAAAGACAACAAAAATTCATGCTGGCCATGTTTGACAAGCTTAGAAAAGCCGACCAGTTGATGAACGCTGTGAAAATTGTTCTAGGCTATAATAAAAATGTAAGCACAAATATGAGCATAAAACAGATGGCCTCCCTGGCGTTGTTTGCCGGTGAGCTTTCCGGAGACTCAGTCAATTTCCATATAGTTCCCGGGAGCGGGAAAATGATAGACAACGTATGGTATTGGATGCCGGACGGGGAGAAAACTCAGGAAATGCTTTCTTATATTTTTTTACGCACAGGCGTTGACAATTATCCTTTTTAAATTTACAGTATAATATATGAAGCAAAGGAGGATTCATTAATGGCAATTCTTGTAACAGGCGGTGCAGGATATATAGGAAGTCATACAGTAGTGGAACTGCTTGATGCGGGCTATGAAGTTGTGGTGGTGGATAACCTTTCCAACAGCAAGCCTGAAGCTTTGAGACGTGTCAAGGAGATAACGGGAAAGGATTTCAAGTTTTATAAAATTGATCTCCTGGATAAAGATAAACTGGAACAAGTGTTTAAAGAAAACAAACTGGAAGCCGTGATACATTTTGCCGGACTGAAAGCAGTGGGTGAGTCCGTTTCCATACCGCTGAGATATTACTACAATAATATTACAGGCACGCTTATTCTGTGCGAGCTGATGGAAAAATACGATGTAAAAAAGATGGTGTTCAGTTCATCAGCTACGGTCTACGGGATGAACAACAAATCACCCCTGACGGAGGATATGCCTCTTAGCGCCACCAACCCTTATGGAAGAACAAAGCTCATGATAGAACAGATACTGGGAGATGTTTTTGTTGCCGATAATAGCTGGAGCATAGCCCTGCTTAGATACTTCAACCCCATCGGGGCTCACGAAAGCGGCAGAATAGGGGAGGATCCCAACGGTATACCCAATAACCTCATGCCTTACATCACCCAGGTGGCTGTCGGAAAGAGGGAAAAACTGAGAGTATACGGCAATGATTATGATACCCATGACGGTACCGGAGTAAGGGATTACATCCATGTGGTGGATCTTGCCAGGGGCCATCTTAAAGCGTTGGAAAAAGTGATGGAAACAAAGGGCGTAGAAGCATACAACCTTGGAACAGGAGTGGGATACAGCGTACTGGATGTGGTCAATAATTTTGAGAAGGCTACCGGGCAGAAAGTGCCCTATGAGATAGTAGGCCGCAGGCCGGGAGATGTAGCCGTGTGCTATGCGGACCCGTCCAAGGCGGAGAAGATGCTCGGATGGAAAGCGGAAAAAACGCTGGAGGACATGTGCAGGGATTCATGGAACTGGCAGAAGAACAATCCGGCAGGTTACGAATAGAAGACTGATTGTTGTGAGGGTAGGCTTTGCCTACCCTTTGTTATACCTGGAAGCTGCAGTTATGATATAATGATATAACAGATTGAAGTCAGCGGGGTGAGTTTTATAAACGGGCAGGATAACATCCAGACGTTCAGTAAACCTTTTCTGAATGAGTCGGAAAGTACAAATGAAATAAAGACTTCGGAGAGTAATGAAAGCAATGTTGAAAAAGCGATACTGGTAGGCCTTGAAACTTACCGGGGTAAGGTTATTGACGGCAGGAGCCAGGGCGAACGCTCACTGGAGGAACTGGAAGAGCTGGCTGTCACAGCGGGTGTACTTGTGGTGCATAAAGTTTTGCAAAGAAGGCATGCGGAGGATGCAGCCTATTATATAGGCAAGGGAATGGTGGAACATCTCAGCTCGCTCTGTCAGGAACTTCATGCCGATGTACTGATCTTTGACGATGAGCTGACAGGAGCCCAGATCAGAAACATAGAGGACATAACCGGGGTAAAGGTGGTGGACAGAACCACCCTCATACTGGACATATTTGCGCAAAGGGCGCGTTCGAAAGAAGGCAAGATCCAGGTAGAACTGGCCCAGTTGAAATACAGGCTGCCAAGGCTTACCGGAATGGGAGGCCAGCTTTCAAGGCTCGGCGGAGGTATCGGTACCCGCGGCCCCGGAGAAAAAAAGCTGGAAGCGGACAGAAGGCATATAAGAAGAAGGATAAGCTATCTGGAAAAAGAGCTAAAGGAGTTGGACAAGAGGAGAAACCTTATCAGAAAAGGGAGAAGCAGAAACCTTATGCCTGTCATTGCCCTGGTGGGTTATACCAATGCAGGCAAGTCCACATTGATGAACAAGCTTTGCGGAGCTGATGTATTTGCAGAAGACAAGCTTTTTGCCACCCTCGATCCGACAACAAGATGCCTTGCTCTTCCGGACGGCAGGAAATCGCTTCTGGTGGATACCGTCGGTTTCATCAGAAAGCTGCCCCATGAGCTGGTGGAAGCTTTCAAGTCCACGCTGGAGGAAACGGTGTATGCCGATATGTTGATACATGTGGTGGATGCTTCATCGGAGGAGGCACAAGAGCAGATAGCGGTTGTGGATGAGCTTTTGCAGAGTCTTGGCGCGTTGAATAAACCGGTCATACTTGCCCTCAACAAGATGGACATTGCCGGGGATCATGCCAGAGTACTGGCTGCCGGAAGCGGGGAACGGGTATTTGAAATATCTGCATTGACAGGACAGGGATTGGATAGGCTTGTGGATGGAATTGCCGAGATCATGCCTGCCGATGAAGTCAATGTGGTAGTGTTTGCCCCGTATGACGCAGGATGGATAATTCCATACATACACGAGAACGGAAAGGTATTGGCACAAGAATTTACCGACTCAGGAGTGAAGGTTAATGCCTTGCTAAAAACGTCGAAAATAGAAAGAATCGGTGACTATATTATATAAAATCAGTTTTTTGCCCATTCTCAAGATTGAATAAATTGATCCTGTAAGGTATTATTATAGTATATAAATCACATCTTTTGAAAAAACTAAACATATCAATAACTTGCCTGAAATTTGCAACCCTGGGCGGTTATTGCAGAGAGGTTCCGTAAGTTTAATTGCAAGGCTTTTGATAAAGCTGGGCTCTTTACAACTTAATAATGGGATGATTTCCAAACAGTCAAAAAATAATGAAAGGGGTTTTTGCTATGCTGGTAAGGAATTGCGCAGGAGGAGTAGTGTTCCATGGAGATAAGGTACTCCTTCTCAAGAACGAGAAATCCGAGTGGGTACTTCCAAAAGGGGTGATTCGCAATGGCGAAATACCGAGCGAAGTTGCCCTGAGGAGAGTAAAAGAAGAAGCGGGTGTTACCGCGGAGATCATTTCAACTGCAGGTCGTACAAATTATGAGTTCTATTCTGTAACACGTCAAAAGCCAGTCTGTAATAAAATTATTTGGTATGTAATGAAATCCCCTGATGAAAATTGCAGTTTAAATAAAGATTATGATTTTACCGAAGTTGGTTTTTTCGATATAGAAAAAGCTTTGGAGCTGGTGACATACAGCCAGGACAGATCCTTGATCCATTTATCCTATCTGAAAATTAAAGAGCATGAAGAAGGAGAAAGTATTTCTTCGGGCATGGAAGTAAGCAAAACAGTGTAGAAGTTATTTGATATATTCTGCATTTTTTTATTATTAGCGCAATTTGAGGGTCAATATTGCCATAGCTCAAGCTGCGCTTTTTTTTGGCTGTAAGAGTTGTCAGAGGGACGGTTCTTTTGACAACATTCAAATTATTCGATTTCCCAAAATAATTATTCTTTTGGCATCCAAGTTATTGTTTTAATTGTGATGTAATAAAAGAATATTATAGTAAAATGTAGCTTGTTGTTTGTTTAATAAAAACAGCAGAATAGAATTTGCTGCTTGCTTAAAAAAAGAATTCAGCGCGTATGGATGCACCAAACAATCATCCGTTCAATTAGCTGAATTCAGATCAATGATTATTTTTAACTCATTGCGGTGACACCGCTATTATTCGAATACCAATTCACCAAAAGCCTCAGGAATGTGGTATTGCACCTTTCCGGTAGGAGACCATGCCGTGTATTCATCCTTTCCATCCTCGGACCTGTCGATGCGGTACAGGTTTGCAAGCCATCGGTCCCCGGGTTTTGGAGGATTGTTGGGAGCAGTGACAAATTCGCTGAAAGGAATCGCCATCTCAACACTCCATATTCCTGCCTCATCGTTGCGTCTGACTGCACTTTCAATGGTTTTTCCCACCCGGGCAAAGGTCAGGGTAGCGCCCTGCAGGTTATTATGGACGGCATAGTGCAAAAGAGTGTTCAGAGGGCTTACTTCAATTTCTATATATGTTTTGAGATCCCTGTCATCATCGAGGAATATTTCAACGACTTCCTCATTGTATATGGGTGAGTTGTATTCGGTGAGGGTTGCGTTTATATAAGTGTCTTTGCATTCAAAAGCCACATAAAGGAATTCATCATTCCATAAAAGCCTTGCGCCGGTTTCCTGCATCGGAGTTTCACCGGTTACGGTGTCCACAAGCTTTACCTCCTGGGCTTGTGACCACTCAGGTTTGTCGAGGTTTCCGTCGATTTTAATTTTCCCGTTAATTTTTTTACACACATAAGTTTTCATAATACGCTCTCCTTTCATAAATATTCGAAGCATGGGTTTTGTACTTGTTTGGAATTATGATAAGCGAAGTCGCAATTTGAATTAAGCATATGCTTCATGGATTTCATCAATGTCCACTTCTATTATGTAAATTTCATAAGTTTGGTTTAAGTTGTCAATTGAGTCCCTTTAAACGGAACTTACGCCTGGAAAACTGCCGGAACTATAAATCTTATAACTGCACCTATATAAATGATATACTATCTGTTATAATTTTACCAGGTGATAATATTGATTAAGGAGTATAAGACAGTCCTAGGATTTGGAACAGCGGAGTTTGAGGAGAAGAAATCAAAGTTCATAGCCACTGTTAAACCGGTGTGTAACGAGGATGAAGCATTGGAGTTTATAAATGGGCTTAAATCGAAATACTGGGACGCAACCCACAACGTCTATTCATACTATATAGCAGGAGAGACATTGGTGCAGAGGTTCAGTGATGACGGGGAACCGTCCGGAACTGCCGGAATGCCGGTGCTTGAGGTTATAAGGAGAATGGGTGTGCAGGATCTGGCAGTGGTGGTGACCCGTTACTTCGGGGGTACCTTGCTGGGCGCTTCCGGCCTGATACGGGCTTACAGCAAAGCTGCAGCACTGGGCATCGAAGCTGCCGGGGTAATACGCAGAAAGTTGTGCACCGAGATCAGTGTTCTGGTGGAATACTCGCTCTTTGGAAAAGTTCAGAATATGCTGATTTCTGAAGGGTATACTATAAAGGAGATCATATATGAGCAGGATGTGGAGATAAGGCTGTATGTCCCTGTGGACGGCGTTGACGAATGCATAAGGAAGATTGTCGAAGAGACTAACGACCGGGCACTGATTGATAAAGGAGATAATGTTTTCATAACGCTTGGGGAAGATGGAAGGCTTATAAGTGATGGTGCATAGGCCAAAGACATTGTAAAAATCTGATGTGCCGGTTAATATGTGCAGGGATTCAGCAAAAGTGAATGCATTGACTGGGTAAACGGGATTCTGTATTGAAGTCAACCGAAAATAAATAATCAGGAATGGAGTGGTATGGATGAACAATGAGGAAATGATGCTGGAGAAAAAAGTATGGGCTGTAGTGGGGGCAAATGACAAGCCTGACAAGTTTGGGAACAAGATTTATAAAAAGCTGAAATCCAAAGGATATACCGTATATCCGGTAAATCCGAATTATGATGAAATAGACGGAGATAAATGCTATCCGAACATCTCATCGCTTCCCGAAGTGCCTGAAGTGCTGGACATGGTTGTAGCTCCAAGGCATGGCATGGGTGTTATAGAAGAGGCTTCCAGGCTTGGAGTAAAAAATATATGGCTGCAGCCGGGAACCTATAATGATGAATTGCTCAAACTGATAGACGAAAAAGGCATGACTGCAGTACAAGGCTGCGTACTGGTAGCACTGGGATAGGGGAAATTGCACGGCATGAAAGCCCTTTGGAATGAAAGGGCTAAGATTATACAAATCATATCCGGGCTGTTTTTACGCGATAGTGTATATGTCAGAAAACTCTATATTGACAGCTTCTATGATTTTTTCGTGCCTGGAGTTTTCAACACCCTTGTCTGCTGATTCTTCGTTTACTGTCCTGATAGGAAGCTCGACAATAAATACGCTGCCCTTGTTTTCCTCACTTTTCACACTCAGGCTTCCCAAGTGGAGCTCAACATAGGATTTAGCTATGGAAAGGCCTATTCCACATCCTTCATTTTCTCTGGTGAGTTCGCTTTCCACCTGCTTGAACCTTTCAAAAATCAGTTGCTGTTTTTCTTTCGGTATACCCGGTCCGGTATCTTTCACGGATATGTATACTTTATTGTTGGATTCCCTTACGTTCACCACCACTTCTCCACCGGAAGGGGTGAATTTTATGGCATTGGATAAAAGGTTCAGGATCACTTTTTCTATTTTATCCACATCGATGGCGGTTACAATGTCTTCTACCTCAGTGTCAAAAATGAGATTTATGCCTTTTGATTCTGAATAGGGGGAAATGGACTGGGTGATTTCTTCCACGATGTATACTATGTTGCAATTGCGCATATTGGTTTTTACATGGTTGTAATCCAATTTTATAAGTTCGAGGATATTGTTCATCAGCCTGAGAATCATATATGCATTTTGTTTTATGATTCTCAGGTTTTTGGTAAGGCTGTCTTTTTCACGGAGCATGTCGCTGTATTTATTATTGATAAGCTGTATTGCTCCGATTATGACACTTAAAGGTGTTTTTATGTCATGGGCTGCATTGGTGAGAAAACTGATTTTCCTCTTGGTGTGTTCAGTGGTGTTGTTATAAAGGCTCGCAAGGGTGTCTGTCAGATTCTTAAGGACGATTAACTCATTCTTCTGGGAAACAAGTATTTTTTCCATGTTATTTGTATCTGATCTCAGCTTCGATAAATAATTCCTAAGTATAATAAAGGCTAATGCAAAAATAAAAAATGCAGCAAACAGTATGGTCACTACACTGTTCCTTAAGGTAATGAGCTGATTTCTGATGCTTGCAATATTTGTTTCCTGGGCGAGAGAGAATATGTATCTGTTGAAAAATATAAGCAGAATCAAAGCAAGTACTAGAGTAACAAGTATAAGGTTGATAAAAATTATGTTCATCAGTTTTGCCATCCCATGATTATACATTATTCTCACCTCTAATGGTATGAATGGTCGCAAAAACCATACATATATTTCCATAAATTTCCATATATATTTTACATAATTTTTCACTAAATGTAAATATCTACTTTGCTATTAAGTATATATTAAATTTGGTAATAGTTAAAGATTGCCTGAGAAAAAATTCTTTATTAATCAAATGAATGATATTATAATATAATATGCACTTGTTAAATATTTTGGGAGGTTTGTTTTATGTCTGGTCATTCAAAATGGGCTAATATAAAGAGAAAAAAAGGAAAAACCGATGCTGAAAAGGGCAAGATATTTACAAAGTTGGGAAGAGAGATTGCAATAGCCGTCAAACAGGGGGGCCCTGATCCTAATACAAATTCAAAACTCAGTGATGTTATAGCAAAAGCGAAAGCTGCAAATATGCCTAATGATACCATTTTAAGAAGCATAAAAAGAGCTTCGGGGGATTCGGATGCTGAAAACTATGAAGAAATCGTATACGAAGGCTACGGACCGGGTGGAGTTGCAGTCATAGTTGAAACGGCTACTGATAACCGCAACAGGACAGCAGGTGATCTGCGCCATTATTTTGATAAGTTTGGAGGAAATCTCGGTCAGACAGGGTGTGTATCTTTCCTGTTCAACAAAAAGGGTGTAATTCTAATCGAAAAGACCGATGGTGTAGATGAGGATTCACTCATGATGGAATCGCTTGAAGCAGGAGCTGAGGATTTTGATGCAGAGGATGAATATTTTGAAATCTTGACTGATCCTGCTGAGTTCACTGCTGTGAGGGAAGCTCTGGAAAAAAGAGGATATGAGATCGCCAGCGCAGAAATCCAAATGGTTCCGGTCACTACAACAAAGCTTGAAGATCCCAAGCAGATTGAGTTAATGGATAAACTCATCGAGAATCTGGAGGATCTTGATGATGTTCAGAATGTATGGCACAACTGGGAACAACCGGA
>ENA-UPSB01002190-UPSB01002190.1-bioreactor-metagenome-genome-assembly--contig:-NODE-2190-length-19497-cov-6.260313_pt1 | contig 19497 bp, 19 predicted proteins | sample MGYA00238182_ERZ773286 | MGnify/ENA primary metagenome ERZ773286 (study PRJEB29026, sample SAMN07631240) | bioreactor metagenome | isolation source: Switchgrass digestor | place: USA: Dartmouth... | reverse complement strand
CTGTGTACGCCTTGCGCCCCGGGGCAGCGGGGCTCGGCGCCCCGGCCGCGTGAGCAGCGGAAGGCTCCTCGGCGGACGGGGCGTGCTCGCTCCGCACTGCGCTTCGCGGCGCCGCGCCGCGCGCCTGCGGAGAACGGTGCAGACGCCCAGAAAGCGAAGTCCGGGGAGCGCCGCCGCCAGGCGCTCCCCGGACCCACGGGACAGTGTTCCGTCTTGCGGCACAGACGAGGCGCTACTCCCGCCCGCCTGCGGCCGCCCATTCCTCCAGCATGGCGGTGGTGACCGACTTGGGCCGCTCGATGGGGTAGCCCAGCGCCCGGTCCCACACGATGTTGGCCATCACGCCCAGGGCACGGCCGACGCCGAAGAGGACGGTGTAGAAGTCCCACTCCCGCACGCCGTAGTGCCACTGGATCACGCCGGACTGCGCATCCACGTTGGGCCACGGGTTCTTGGCCTTGCCGTGCTCCATCAGGACGCCCGGGGCCACCTCGTAGATCATGCTGACCAGCTTGAACAGCGGGTCGTCCGGCATGTGCTTCAGGCAGAACTCCCGCTGGGCGGTGTAGCGCGGGTCGGTCTTGCGCAGCACGCCGTGGCCGTAACCGGGGATGACCTGGCCGGCGTTCAGCGTCTCCCACAGCGCCTCCCGCACCCGCTCCGGAGTGGGCTCTACGCCCTCGCCCAGCTTCTTCTGGAAGTCCATGATCCAGCGAAGGACCTCCTGGTTGGCCAGGCCGTGCAGCGGGCCGGCGAGGCCGTTCAGCGCCGCCGAGTAGGCGTAGTAGGCGTCCGACAGCGCCGAGGCCACCAGGTGGCCGGTGTGGGCGGAAACGTTGCCCGACTCGTGGTCGGAGTGCAGGATGAAGTACATACGGGAGACGTCGTCGTACGGTTTCGGCACGCCCATCATGTGGGCGAAGTTGGCCCCCATGTCCAGGTCCTTGTCGGGGGCAATATGCACATCGTTCTTGTACTTATAGCGGTAGATAAACGCCGCGATCATCGGGATGCGGGCGACCAGGTTGCTGGCGTCTTCGTACATGTACTCCCAGGCCTGGTTCTTGTTGAACTTCCCGGAGTGGTAGTACTTGGCGAACTCCGATTCCCGCTGCATCGCCAGCACGCCCGCGGAGAGCATCACCATCGGGTGGCTGTCCTTCGGCAAGGCCCGGATCACGTCGTAGACGTAGTCGGGCACGACGCGGCGCTGCTTCCACTCCGCGATGACCTCGTCCACCTGCTCCTGCGTGGGCACCTCGCCGGTGAGCAGGAAGTACCAGAACGCCTCCACGGTCGGGTACTCCCCGCCCGGCGGCTTGGGCAGGTCGTTGAAGGTCTCGGGGATGGTCTTCCCCCGGAACCGGATCCCCTCATACGGGTCCAGGTAGGAGATGTCCGTGACCAGGCAGCGGACGTCCCGCGCACCGCGGATCGCCTGCTCGATGGTCACCTTGTCGATCACCACGTGGCCGAACTCTTTGAGGAGCCGCTGCGTGCGGGGGCGATGCTCCTCGATCTTCCGGGCCAGTGCAGTCTTGAGCTGCGACACGCTTATCCCCCTCCCCCGTGTCTGATCTGGCTGCCTTGCTGCGGCGGCGCTACTGGGCCAGAATGCCCGCCTTCAGCATCTCGACGAGCTTCTTCACGCCGGCCGCGCTCTTGTCCAGGGCAGCCTTCTCCTCGGGGGTGAGATCCAGCTCGATCACCCGCTCGAGGCCATTGCCGCCGAGGACCGTCATGACGCCCATGCACATGTCGTGGTAGCCGTACTCGCCCTCCAGGTAGGCGATGGACGGCAGGATGCGCTTGCGGTCCTTCAGAATCGCCTCGATCATCTCCACCAGGGACATGCCGGGGGCGTAGCCGGCGGAGGTGCCCATGAGGTTGACGATCTCGCCGCCGCCCTTGCGGGTCCGCTCCACGATGGCGTCGATGGTCTCCTTCGGCAGCAGCTTCTCCACCGGGATGCCGCCGGCGGAGGTGTAGCGGACCAGCGGGACCATGTCGTCGCCGTGGCCGCCCAGCACGCAGCCCACCACGTCCTGGAAGGAGCAGCCGATGGCCTCTGCCAGGAAGGTGCGATAGCGGGCGGTATCCAGCACGCCGGACTGGCCGATGACCCGGTTCTTGGGGAAGCCCGAGGCCTTCAGGGCCACGTAGGTCATCGAGTCGACGGGGTTGGTGAGGACGATGATCACCGAGTCAGGGGCGTACTTGGCCACCTTCTCGGCCACGTCCTTCACGATCGTCGCGTTGGTGTTGACCAGGTCTTCCCGGCTCATGCCGGGCTTGCGGGGAACGCCGGCGGTGATGACCACCACGTCGGCGCCCCGGATCTGCTCGTAGTCGGCGGTGCCCACGAGGTGGGTGTCGCTGCCGTAGACGGGCATCGCCTCCATGATGTCGAGGGCCACGCCCTTGGCGTAGTTCTCCCGGGCCGGCAGGTCGACCAGCACGATGTCGCCCAGGTCGCGGGCCGCGGCAAACAGGGCGGTTCCCTGCCCGGTGAAGCCCGATCCGATAATTGCGATCTTGTTCCGTCTCATCAGTGACTCATGCTCCTTCCCAAAATCCCGTCAGTCTACATGTTCTCGATGATGAGCCGCCCGAACTCGGAGCACTTCACTTCGGTCGCGCCCTCCATGAGGCGGGCGAAGTCGTACGTGACGGTCTTCTGGGCGATGGTGGCGCTGAGACCCTTGATGATCAGGTCGGCCGCCTCTTGCCAGCCCATGTGCCGGAGCATCATCTCGCCCGAGAGGATCACCGAGCCCGGGTTGACCTTGTCGAGGCCGGCGTACTTCGGGGCGGTGCCGTGGGTCGCCTCGAACAGGCCGTAGCCGTCGCTGTAGGAGATGTTGGCGCCGGGCGCGATGCCGATGCCGCCCACGATGGCGGCCACGTGGTCGGAGAGGTAGTCGCCGTTCAGGTTGAGGGTGGCGATCACGTCCCACTCCTCGGGCCGCATGAGCAGCTGCTGGAAGCTGATGTCTGCGATGCGGTCGCGAATCAGGATCTTGCCCTCCGGCATCTTGCCCTTGTACTCGTCAGACCAGAGCTCTTCCTCCGTGATGACGTAGGGGCGGAACTCCTCCAGGGCCACTTGGTACCCCCAGTCGCGGAAGGCGCCCTCGGTGAACTTCTGGATGTTGCCCTTGTGCACCAGCGTCACGGACCTGCGCTTGTTGTCGATGGCGTACTGGATGGCGGCCCGGACCAGCCGCTTGGAGCCGAACTCCGTCACCGGCTTGACGCCGATGCCCACCAGGTCGCTGCGGTCGGCGTTGGGGATGCGGACCCCCATCTCCTCCGTGAGCAGCTGCTGCATCTTGCGCGCCTCGGGGGTGCCGGCCTTCCACTCAATGCCCGCGTAGATGTCCTCGGTGTTCTCCCGGAAGATGACCACGTTGGTCTTCTGCGGCTCCTTCACCGGGCTGGGAACGCCGGGGAACCAGCGCACCGGACGGACGCAGGCGTACAGGTCGAGCATCTGCCGCAGGGTCACGTTCAGCGAGCGGATGCCGCCGCCCACCGGCGTCGTCAGCGGACCCTTGATAGCGATGCGGTACTCGCGAATGGCCTCCAGGGTGTCGTCGATCAGCCACTCGCCGAACTTGTTCAGGCACTTCTCACCGGCATAGACCTCGAACCAGGAGATCTTCCGCTTGCCGCCATACGCCTTTTCCACCGCGGCGTCGATCACGGGCTGGGCGGCCGCCCAGATGTCGGGGCCGGTACCGTCACCCTCGATGAAAGGGATGATGGGGTTGTCTGGAACGACCAGCCGGCCGTTCTGCATGGTGATCTTCTCACCCGCGGGCGGGGTCAGCTTGGTGAACTTCGCCACAACAGCACCTCCATCGTTCTTGCGGCCATCGCCGCCGCCGGGAGGGCGCAGGCAGCCTGCTGGAGAGGACCCCGCATGGTTCGGGGGTCAGGAGAGCCTGTACCCTCCGCTATGCGAAATGGAACACCTGACCGGACACGGTGGGCTGTCCGCGCCGGTCAAGATCGTGAACATGATCACAGAATGAGCATAGTGGAGGATAGTCAGTGCATGTCAGGACTATGTCTGATTGCCCTCATGCACTATAGTACCAACTCTTTACCCTGTGTGGAAGTATCATTGACGTTTCGAAGATGCAAATATCCTGCACGCTCCGGGCGGAAACCCTCCGGCCCGGGCGCGGCGCCGGCCCGGGGCGCCTCCGAAGGCGCGCCCGGGCCGGGCGTCTCCCGGGGGCTAACCGCGGGTGGAGTAGCCGCCCTGCAGCCCCCTGGTGGAGTAAGTACCTGCACGTACCCTGCGCTCCCGCCTCGCCTCCGGGGCAGCCGTACCGGAGGCAGTCGGGAGAGCTGCGACCGGTTCGGACGGGGCCGTCCCCACCACCTGTGCGGCGAGGCCGGGGAGCATGCCGGCCAGGGCGGCCTGCTGCTGCACCGCCTGTTGGGCGAGGAGTTGCTGCGCCAGGGCCTGCTGCTGCGCCCAGAAGGGCCCGCCGTTCCTGGCAGCAGTCATCGTGCTCTGGGAGGAAACCCCGTCATCCGCCGCGTCGTCCGGGTCAGGTGTGGCCGGCCACGGCGCCCCCGGGAGCCCTCCGAAAGCGCCCACCGGGATAGCGGGGAACCCCTGTGCCATCCCCCCAAGGCCCAGGGTTGCAGGAGCCGTCGGCGGCACGACCCGGGTGCCGGGCACCCCGGCCGACGGCACCGGTCCGCCGGCGGGGGCCATCGACGGAGCCATCGGCGCAGCGGGCGCTGCCCCAGGGACCGCCTGCGGCCCGACCGACCCCACTGACGGGATCCCCTGCGGAGCAGTCGCCGCTGGCAGCGCCTGGGGACCGGCCGGAGCCATGACCGGAACCGCCTGCAGGCCGGGCAACCCGAGCGGGAGGCCGGGCATCGCGCCCGGAAGCCCCTGCGCTCCGGGTGCCGCCACCGGGACGACACGGGGCCCGGTCAACCCGGGCGAAGGCGCCGGCCCCGCGAGCGGGGCCATCACCGGAACCGCCTGCGGACCGGGCCCTGCCACCGGCAGCCCGGGCACCGCCCCGGAGGGCGTCCCCTGGGGGCCGGGCGCGCCCCATCCCTGCGACTCCGTCAGCCCCAGCGCCTGCCCTGCCGCGGCGCCCTGCGCGCCCGCAGGCTGCGCCTCCCCCGCGCCGGACTGGCCGGACTGGGCCAGAGCCGGCTGTGCCGCTGCGGTGGGCAGGGCCTGGGGTGCGGCCGGCGGCCGGGGCGGCTGGACCGGCATCGGCGGCATGGGCGGCGGGGGCCCGGGCAGCCTCATCCCGCCGGGCGGCAGGAAGGGCGGGGCAACGATGAGACCGTATCGCATCGACATACCACCTCTCAGCACGCGTTTGGCCTGGTTCAGGCCATCCTATGGGGCCGGTGCCGAAACGGTCCCAGGGGAAGAACGCGCGCCCCCTGAATATGCTGGGGCCGGGAGGTAGAGTGGTGTGGAAGGCGTGAAGGATCGGCTGGCCCGGGGGTACTCGCGGACGTCCGCTCTCTACGACGGCCTGGCCGGCTTCGGGTACCTCGCGGCCATTCGCCGGCTCCTGCCCTTTGTGCGCCTCGGGCCGAGGCCCAACATCCTCGACGTGGGCTGCGGCACCGGGCTCAACCTGCTGGAAGCGGCCCGCCGCTTCGCACCCACCGGCCTCCTGGTGGGCATCGACATCTCGCCGGGCATGGTGGCGCTGGCCACCGCCAAGGCCCGCCGGCTGGGCGCTCCGGCCCGGATCATCCTGGGCGACGCCGAACGCCTGCCGTTCCCGGACGCCACCTTCGACCTGGTCATCTGCAACTCGGTCTTCCACTGGTTCCAGGACCGGCCCGGGACGATGCGGCAGATGGCCCGCGTCCTGAAGCCGGGGGGCTACCTGGTCCTGATCGCCGCCACGGCCCCGGGCTTCCGGGAGTGGTTCCTGCTGATCGACGCCGTGATCCGCGCCATCCTGGGGCCCGAGCGCGCCGCACCGGTGCCGGAGTTGCCCACGCCGGAGGAGGTGGCGTCCCTCATGGAGGCGGCCGGGCTCGCCGTGCTGCGATTTGAAAACCACATCCAGCGCCACCTGGTGACCGAACCGGTTTCCTTTGTGCAGCTCATGTCGGTGATCGCCCCCACGTGGTCGGGCGACCTGACCGACGCAGAGGTCGCGGCGCTGCAGGCCGCGGCGGTGCGGCTGATGGCCGCCGGATGGCCGGGCGGCTTCCCGGTCACCTGGTCCGCCCTGGAAGCAATAGCCATCAAACCATTCACCCCCGGCCGCGATCGCTCATAGGCTGAGAGCAAGCCCCCTCAGGAGGAGCTTGCCGAGGTCACGAGTCGAAAGGAGAGCGCAGCGGATGAACTTTGGTGGATTCGGAACCGCCTTCTCCCCGTTCATCGGCGCCCAGGCCGGTGCAGACGACCTGTTCATCGGGCCCGGCTCGGCCTGGTACCCGGCCGCGAACGCGACAGTCTATCGGGTCTACGAGTACGCGGTGCCCGTCACCACCGTGGCCACGGTGCCATCCGCCTACCCGACGACGGCGGGAATCCCTGCCATCGCCGCGTACCCGGGCTGGTTCGGCATCTGATCCTTCCTACATTCGGCCATCCTGCGGGCGCGCTGAGGGCCGTGGGCGGTGCCCACGGCCCTTCCTGTGTTCGATTGCCTACCACTGCGGTGAGGCGGAGGCGCCCCGGCCGGCGCGGTACTCGAGCAGATGGCCCAGCAGGAGAAGTCCGCCGGCCGCCAGGAAGTGGCCCCTCGCCGGCACGCTCCGCACCGACCCGTAAAGCCCGGCGCCGTAAAGCACCGTGGAGAGTAAGCTGATCAGCGCCGGCCGCCCAACCCGGCGCTGCCGCGCCTCGGCGAGCGCATCGGCGTAGAGTGGCCAGCCGCCGACCAGTTGCAGCAGGGAGCCCCACACCGCCTGCAGCTTCGGGTCGGCCAGGTAGAAGAGTTCGTAGCCCAGGGCCTGGGCCGCGGGATCGGCCAGCAGCGGCAGCGCGAAGATCGCCGTGATCACCAGCCGCCCGAGTCGTTCCGCCCGGGTGCGGGAACGCGCCGGTCTCCCGCTCATCGGAGGAAACGCCCCAGCACCTGCATCAGCTCTTCCACTGCCTCGTCACCCTCGCCGCGCCGCACCGCGGCCGCCATGCAGCCTTTGGCGTGGCCCTCCAACAGCATCAGGCTCACCTTGTTGAGGGCCGCCTCCACGGCGGCCACCTGGTTGAGGATGTCGACGCAGTAGCGGTCCTCCTCCACCATCCGCTGCAGGCCGCGGACCTGGCCCTCGATCTTCTTCAGCCTGTCGAGGATGCCCTGCCTGTCGCGCACCAGCGGCACACGCTCCCCCGGCCGCTTCTCAGACATCGGTGACGACCTCCTTCCTCACCCCGCCCTGGCCCTTCCGCTCCCACAGCCCCTGCACCAGCAGGAACGTCCCCCAGATGAGCGAGAGGGCCACGGCCATGCCGCGCGCAAACGCAAACTCCGACCGGTACGGCAGGGTCGGGTGCGTCATCCAGATGCGGTAGTCGACCACGTCCTGCACCAGCATCCAGGCCAGGGCCAGGCCGGCCGCCGGCCAGGCCGGGCGGTAGTGGCGGGCGAAGATCAGCCCCTGGGCCCACATGCCCAGATGCGACAGGGTGAGGTGGACGAACTGGAACTCCCACCCATACTTGATGCCGGCCTCTGGCAGCACGGTGGCCGTCCACAGACCGTACTTCATGTTCGAGACGAAGGCCACCGCGGCCAGGAGCTGCATCGCCGGCCTGCGCCAGTCGAGCCCAGCCAGCATCAGGCCCAGCCAGATGGTAAACAGGAAGGTGGCCCCGGGGCTGTCGGGCACGATGAACCAGCGGCTGCGAGGCGTTTGCGCGAGCTGCGGCCAGTACCAGTAGAAACCGTAGAGCGAGCCAAGCAGGTTGATCCAGAACAGCGCCCACCACCAGCGCCGGTCGCGGGCGACGCTGCGGAAGAACTCCCTCAGACGGGTCATTCGAGTAGGCTTACCCCTTGCCGCGGACTATTTTTCTGCTGTGTTCGAGACCTGCTGTGCGTACTCCTTCATCTGCTCCAGGGTCAGCGGCCCGGCGTGGCGCACCCGGATCACACCGTCGGCGTCGATGAAGAACGAGGTCGGGAAGCCCGCCACCTGGTAGTCGACGGCGGCCTGGCCCCCGTCGTGCACGACGCGGAAGGTGAGCCCGAACTTCTCGGCGAAGGCGGCCATCTTCTCCCGCGTGTCGAGGGAGTCGCCGCTCACCGCCACCACGCGCACCTCGTCGCCCAGCTCCTGGTGGAACGCCTCCATCGCTGGCATCTCTTCCTGGCACGGCGGGCACCAGGTGGCCCAGAAGTTCAGGAACACCGGCTGCCCCTTCAGGTCGGCCGTGGAAATCCGCTCGCCGGTCAGCACGTCGGTCCCCTTGATGCTGGCGGCCAGGTAACCCGGCTGCGGCTTCACCTCCAACCCTGGGGCCGCCGTCTCCTCGCGCACGGCGCCGCAGCCGGCGAGCAGAACGAGGACGAGGAGGACCGGCAGGAATCTCACTGTCAGCCCCTCACGCACCGGAAAGCACCCCATTCTGCGGACTCTGAAGGTAAGTATAGCATAAGCCGTGCGGCTCCCACCCCGGTGGAAACCGGGGGAATTCCGCAGAACATATTTGTCTTTTCCGCCGTCTCAGAAGATAGGCGATTTTATCCAGCCCCGCGGCCGGCCCCGGGCCGGCCCATGGACGCTGCCGGAGGTGTGGCACGGACTTGCGCATTCACGAAGCCCTGACCCGGGTGATGCAGAACATCGAGCGCGCCGTGGTCGGAAAGCAGCGGGAGATTCAGTACGTGCTGGCCGCCCTGCTCTGCCAGGGCCACGTGCTCATCGAGGACGTGCCGGGGGTGGGCAAGACCACCCTGGTGCGCAGCCTGGCCCGCTCCCTCGGCTGCGACTTCCGCCGCATCCAGTTCACCCCCGACCTGCTCCCTTCCGACGTGACGGGCGTCTCCGTCTACAACCAGAAGACCGGCGAGTTCGAGTTCCGGCCCGGGCCCATCATGAGCCAGATCGTGCTGGCCGACGAGATCAACCGCACCTCGCCCAAGACTCAGTCTGCGCTGCTGGAGTGCATGGAGGAAGGGCAGGTGACCATCGACGGCGTCACCCGGCGCCTGCCCCGACCGTTCCTGGTGCTGGCCACGCAGAACCCCATCGAGTACGAGGGCACCTTCCCCCTGCCCGAGGCGCAGCTGGACCGCTTCCTGCTGAAGCTGCGCCTGGGGTACCCCACCCTCCGCGAAGAGATGCTCGTGGTGGAGCGGGCGAAGCAGCCGCCGCTGGAGGAGCTGGAGCAGGTGCTCACGGCCGACGAGGTGCTCCGGCTGCAGCAGGCGGCGCGCAGCGTTCATGTGGACGAGGCCGTGCTGGAGTACGTGGTGCGCCTCGTCCAGGCCACCCGCGAACACCGCGACGCCTACCTGGGCGCCTCGCCCCGTGGCTCCATCGCCCTGTATCGCACGAGCCAGGCCATCGCGCTGATCCGCGGCCGGGAGTACGTCACCCCCGACGATGTGAAGGAGATGGCCCCGCTGGTCCTGGCACACCGGGTGATCCTTCGGCCCGAGGCGCAGGTGCGCGGGACCGGGGCGGAGGAGCTGATCGCCGAGGTGCTCACCCAGGTACCGGTCCCGACGGGGGTGAAGAGCCATGCGGCGCGGCAGGCGTGACTGGCGGCTGCCGGCGCTGATCCTGGTCGCCTTCGCCGTCGCCCGCCTGGGCGGCGGCGAGCTGCCGTACTTCCTGCTCTACACCACCGGGATGGTCTGGATCGGCTCCTGGCTCGCCACCCTGTACGCCTCCCGTCGGGTCGCCGGGCTGCTCACCGTCGACCGGCACCAGGTCCAGGTGGGCGAGACCATCGCGGCAGCGCTGCGCCTGGAGAACTGGAGCTGGCTGCCCGTGCCCTGGCTCGAGGTCGACGACGAGACCCCGCCGCGCCTCATGGCCAGCGACCGGCCCCGCATGGGCACCGCCCTGCCACCCCGGAGCCGCCGCCAGGTGACGGTGCAGTTCACCGCCCGCCGGCGGGGGCGCTGCCCCGTGGGCCCCATCCGCGTCCGGACCGGCGACCCGCTGGGGCTCTTTGTGCGGGAGATCCAGGTCCGTTCGGAGGCGCCCGTCACGATCTACCCCCGGGTGCATCCCCTCGACGACCTGTCCCTCCTGCTGGCCCTGCCCTTCGGCCCGGTGCGCACCCGCGACCGGGCCTTCGAGGATCCTTCCGATCACGCCGAGATCCGCCGCTATGTGCCGGGCGACAACCCGCGTCACATCCACTGGCCCACCACGGCGCGCACCGGCACCCTGATGACCCGCCAGTACGGGCTGAGCGCCACCACACAGCTGGTGCTTTTCCTCGACCTGCACCGCAGCGTTCACGTAGACGGCACCGCGTCCGGCGGCGCCGAAACGGCGGAGACTGCGGTGGAGATCGCCGCCTCGCTTGCCGCCCTGGCTCTGCGCCGCAAGATGGAGGCCGGCCTCTTCTGCGTGGGTCAGGAGCGCTTCGCGGTGAGCCCCGGCGGCAGCGACCGCACCTTCCGTGAGATCATGGAGGTGCTGGCCCAGGTGGAGGCCGTCGGCAACGTGCCGGTCGATCAGCTGGTGGAGGCCGAGGCAGCACACCTGGCTCACCGGGCCACGGTGGTGGTGATCACCCCCCGGCTGAACCAGCGGCTCGCCCACCTGCTCCTGCGCCTGCGGTCGAGCCACCGCGTGATGCTCGTCCTCCTGGATGCGGCCACCTTCGCGGGCCGGCTCACCCCGGCGGACGGCAACCCGGGGAGCACGGCAGATCCGGACGCCACGGTGGGTGCGACAGCGGCCCGGCTGGTGGACATGCTCGCCCTCAGCCGGGTGCCGGTATACGTGGTGCCGGCCGGGGCCGACCTCAGCCGGCTCGCCGCCCTGCGGGTTCACACCGGGGAGGGGGTGTCGCCGTGGCCGCCGCGCGTCCATCCGCGGGCTATCAGCTGACCGTCGTGCTCTTCACGCTCCTCCTGGTCACCCTGGCGGTCCACTCGCTGGCCAGCTTCTGGCGCGTCCCGCTGCCGGGGTCGTGGATCCTGCTCCTGGCCGGCTTCAGCGCACTCTACGGCTGGCTCTGGTGGCGCAGCCGGCGGACCTGGCTTGTCTGCACGGCCGTTGCCGCGGCGGCCTCCGCCTACCTGGTCCGGCGGGACCCGATCTGGCGCTGGTGGCTGGCCCACGTGACAGCCGAGGGGAGGGCGCTGCTGGCCGAGCTCGCGGCCGGGAACCTCGCCGCCAGTTTCGACTACGAATTGGGGTTCGTCCTCGTCGTCCTCGCCGGGGTCGGCGCCGGCCTGCTGATCGCCGCGGAGACCCTGGGCCGGGGGCGCGCGTTCTGGACCATCGGCCTCGGTCTCCTCCTGTTCGGCACCCAGTGGGGCTGGTACTACCAGCCGTCGCTGATCTACTTCCAGGCCTACCTGGTTCTGGCGCTGATGCTCTGGGCGGTGGGGCAGGCGGCCGTGCGGGACGCCCGATGGCGGTCGGAGGGCCGGCACGGGGAGCGCCGCCCCGGGCTGGCTCCGGCGCTGGTCGGGATGCCTGCGGTGGCCTTGGTGGCGACCCTGCTGCCCAGCCATTTCGCGCCGGTGAGCCTGGGCGAACTGGGGCAGCGAATCCAGGATGCGGTGCCCGCCCTGCGCCAGTTCCGGGGCGGCGGAGTGGAGAGCTTCAGCAGCTTCTCGCTGGCCGCTACCGGCTTTGCGCCGGACCTGGGGCGGCTGGGCGGTGCGGTGCGGCCGGACGACCGGGTGGCCCTCCGGGTGGCGGTGAGCGGCCCCCTGACCGGGACGCTCTACCTGCGCGGGGCCATCCTCCCCACCTATACGGGCTCCACCTGGGAGCCCGGCGATTCCCTGTCCTTCACCCTGAGCGACGACAGCCTGCTGCCCTCCCTGATGGGGCCCGAGACACGCTGGCGAAGCCTGACGGTGGAGGTAACGCCGGTCCTCAACTTCGGCCGCACCATCTTCCACGTGCTGGAGACCACCCGGGTGGACGGCCTCAGCGGGTACACGGCCGACGTCGAGGCCAACCTCGAGGCCCTGCAGCCCATCGTCCGGGGTGCGACATACACCGTCTCCGCCCGGGTTCCGCAGTACAGCAGCGACCAGATCCGGGCCACCGATGGTGTGCCGGGGCTGGGCATGGCCCGCTACCTGCAACTCCCCGAAGACCTGCCCCGCCGGATCGGGGACCTGGCCCGAAGCGTGACGGAGGGCGAGGCGCACCCCTTCGACCAGGCGGTGGCCATCGAGTCCTTCCTGCGCCAGATTCCCTACACGCTCACCCCGCCGCCCACGCCCGCGGACCGGGACTTCGTGGACTTCTTCCTCTTCAGCGCGCAGCAGGGCTACTGCGTCTACCACGCCTCTGCCATGGTGGTCATGCTGCGGGAGCTGGGCATCCCGGCCCGGTTCGTGGAGGGCTACGCCATCCCGGCCTCGACCCCGTTCACCCTCGATGCGCGGGGCCGATACGTCTACGAGGTCCGCAACACCCAGGCCCACGCCTGGGTGGAAGCCTACTTCCCCGGCTACGGCTGGGTGACCTTCGACCCCACCCCGCGGGCGGACCTGCCGGTGATCGCCCGCAGCGCCCCGCTGACCCTCATCGGGAATGAGGAGCCAATGGAAGAAGAGCCGGTGGAGACGGCGGAGCCGGCGCTGATCCCCACCCCGGCGTCGCCGCAGGCCGAGGAGTCGCCGCAGACGGGCGACCTGCCGGACTCCGGCGGCGGCACGGCCGCTGCGCCCGCAGACCGGTGGCGCAGGTGGCCCCGATACGCGGCAGTCCTCGCGCCGCCGGTTCTCCTCGCCCTGGCCGCAGCCCTGGCCCTGCAGGCGCAGGAGCGCTTCCGCTACCGGGACGCCCGCTCGGTGGTGCAGGAGGCCTGGGAGAAAACCGGCGACCTGCTGGGCCGGTTCGGTCTGGGGCGCCGGCCCGATCAGACGCCCGCGGAGTACGCCCGCACCCTGGCCACGGCGCTGCCGCCGCTGGGAGAGGTCGCCGTCCGGGCCGCCGCCGACTACAGCGCCGCCCGCTACGGCCCGCCCGGCCGGCCCGTGCTCGCCGCCGACGCGAAGCGGGCCCGCGCCTTCTGGCGGCGGGCCAAGGAGGTGCTGCTGGACCAGTTCGGCTGGCGCACCTACCTGTGGCGGCGGCTCAGGTGGCGGGGGAGGCGGTAGTGTCGCCGTGGCGATCACGTGGTCCGACCCGCTCGCCCTCACTCCCGGCCCATCGGTAACGACATGAGCCACGCGCCACATCGGTCGTGGCTCATTTCGTTACCCTTGATGCTTCCACCATCGTACTCGGAGTTGCCGCCGAGCCTTTCCGGCCACGTGGGGAACAGGTTAGGCCGTCCGGGGCCCTCCTCCCAGTCATCGTCAAGTGCCGCAACAACCCTCCACCCGGGCCGAACGGTAACGATTTGAGCCACGCACCACATCGGCCGTGGCTCATTTCGTTACCCTTGATGCTTCAACCATCGTGCTCGGAGTTGCCACCGAGCCTTTCCGGCCACGTGGAGGACGGGTTACGACCCTTGATGCTTCAAGCATTGGGCCTGCATTTCATCCGAGCCTTTCTGGTAAGTTGAGACGAACTCTTGCTTTGGTCGTGCACCAAGTGTAGACCCGTCTCACCCCGGCCGGTCCACCTGCGGCCCGTTCCATCCCGCTGGCCCAGCGGCATCATGCCCGGCGAGTGACCTTCGGATAAGGCGGATACCCCGGCAGCGGCTGATACGGCACCTCGGGCAGGGTCACCGCCCAACTCCTCGCTCCACGCCACGAACTCCTCCAGCACGTCCGCCTCGAGGTACTTGGCGGCCATGATGACGTGCCCGAGGAAGTAGGCCAGGCTCCGCCGCATCTCCTTCAGCAGCGCTTCCGGCAGCGTGGAACCGCCCCACGGCCGGCCCCGGACGAGGTGGAAGTACGCCTGCGCCCGGGCTGCGAAGTAGCCGGCTTCCTTGCTCAGGAAGGCCGCCAGGTCGAGCAGCTGCTCCTCGAGCGGAAGGCCCTCCAGCCCGTCGCCGCCCTCCCTCCACAACGCAGACGACCCTGCCGCAGCAGGGTCCGCGCGGACCCAACTGGGGCAGGATCGCCTGAAGCCATCTTCACACCTGGTAGTAGAAGCCGGCCCGGCTGCCGGTCAGCGCACCACCCCGCCGGAGCCTGCCGCACCCCGGGGCACCGGCAGCCTGCCGCCGCCTCAACCCCAGTACGGCGCCCGGTCCAGCAGTTCGTGCTCCCGCCCCGGCCCGGAAAGCACCCGGGCCCCGTCCCGGGCCAGGTCCACGATCAGCGAGCGGGCGTCACTGCCCGCCCACTGGAAGGCGGCTTCCATCGCCAGGGCCACCGGCTCGGCGGACTCGGCCACGAAGGCGATGACGCTGGGCCCGGCCCCGGAGAGAGCCACGCCCAGGGCTCCTGCCGCCCGGGCAGCCTCGAAGACGGAGCGCATCCCGGGCACCAGGGCCGCCCGGTAGGGCTGGTGCAGCCGGTCCTGCATGGCCACATCCAGGAGGTCGGTGCGCCGCTGGGCCAGCGCCGCGACCAGCAGCGCCGCCCGGTTCAGGTTGTAGACGGCGTCCCGCATGGGCACCTCGGCCGGCAGCACCCCCCGGGACTGCTCGGTCTTTTTCCCCTTGATCTGCACCTCGGGCATCACCACCACCGCCCGCAGCAAGCGGGGCGGGTCGAAGCGCAGGTAGAGCGGCCCCCTCTCCGGGTCCATGCAGCAGACCGTAAAACCGCCCACCAGGGCCGGCGTCACGTTGTCCGGATGGCCCTCGATGGCCACCGCCATCCGGAGCAGCTCCTCCCGGGAGAGCCCCGGTTGGCCGGTGCGCTGGGCGACCAGGGCGTTGGCCGCCACCAGCCCGCCGACGATGGCCGCAGCGGAGGAGCCCATTCCCCGGGCCACCGGAATCGCCACCCGCTCCCGGATCAGGAGCCCGTTGGGCTCGTAGCCCAGCCGCTCGAAAACCCGGCGGGCGGCCTGGAAGACCAGGTTCTGGTCGGGCTTCTCGAGGGCTCCGGCCCCGGCGCCCTCCACCTCGATCACCACGTCGTCCACGCCGGTCTCGTCCATCTCGATTACGTTGCGGAGCTCCAGCGCCACGCCCAGGGTGTCGAAGCCCGGGCCCAGGTTGGCGCTGGTCGCCGGCACGCTCACCCGGACCATGGCGGAATCAGCCCCCGAGGACCAGCCGCTCCAGCCGCCCGTAGTCGGCAGGCAGCTTCTCCGGCGCCGCCGAGACCCGGATGGCCGTGTCGGGGTCCTTCAGCCCGTGGCCGGTGAGCACGGCCACCACCCGGGGACGGCCCCCGCGGCCGGTGAACGGCCGGTGCTTCGGCACGGGCACCGGTGCGCCCTCCACGAAACCGTGGGCGTCCTCCCGCCCCTCGAAGTAGCCGCTCGCAGCCAGCTTGATCAGCCCGGCGACCGAGGCGCAGGAGGCCGGCTCGGCAAAGACGCCCTCGGTCGCCGCCAGCCGCCGGTAGGCCGCCAGCATCTCCTCATCGGTGACGGACCAGAACGCCCCGCCGGACTCCCGCACGGCGTTCACCGCACCCTGCCGGCTGGCCGGCCGGCCGATCTTGATGGCGGTTCCCACCGTCCGGGGGTCGTCCACCTCGCCGCCGTTCACCAGGGGCGCGGCCCCGGCGGCCTGGATGCCCAGCATCCGGGGCAGCACCGCGCCGGCCGGTGCCCCGCTGCAGCTGCACGATTCGACGGCACCCATGCCGGCGGCGGCGTATTCCTTGAAGCCCATCCAGTAGGCGGTGATGTTCCCGGCGTTTCCCACCGGGATCGCCAGGAAGTCGGGGTAGCCGCCCAGGGCGTCCACCACCTCGAAGGCCGCGGTCTTCTGCCCCTGCAGCCGGTACGGGTTGACCGAGTTGACCAGGGCGATCTCGGGGTGCTCCGCGGCCAGACGGCGCACCAGGCGGAGGCCGTCATCGAAGTTACCCTCGATCTGGATCGTCCGGGCGCCGTACATCAAGGCCTGAGCCAGCTTCCCCATGGCCACCGCACCGTCGGGGATGACGACGAAACAGGGCAGTCCCGCCCGTGCGGCGTAGGCCGCCGCCGAAGCGCTGGTGTTGCCGGTGGAGGCACAGATCACCGCCTTCGCCCCGGCCTCCACCGCCTTGGACATCGCCAGGGTCATGCCCCGGTCCTTGAACGAGCCGGTGGGGTTCATCCCCTCGAACTTCAGGTAGAGATCGAGCCCCAGTTCAGCGCCCAGCCGCGGGGCGGGCACCAGGGGGGTGTTGCCCTCCAGCAGCGTCACCACGGGGGTCGCTTCGCTGACGGGTAGAAACCGTTGGTACTTCCGAATGACACCTGGCCAGGGGGCCATCGCTCACACCTCCTCGCGCCTGGCGACCTGCGCCTGCGCCCACTCCCGCCGGAGCAGCGAGTACATGATGTGGTCGGCGAAGACGCCTTTCACGTTGATCGCTTCCCGCAGGATCCCCTCCGGCCGCATGCCGACCTTCTCCAGCACCCGCCGGGACGCCAGGTTGGCGGGGCTGACCAGCGCCTCGATGCGGTTCAGGTCCATCCGCTCAAACCCGAAGCGGATGACGGCGGCCACCGCCTCGGTGGCGAAGCCCCGACCCCAGTAGTGGCGGTTGAGCATGTACGAAACCTCCGCCCGCCGGTGCACGGGCGACCACCAGTTGAAGCCGCACGAGCCGATCTGCCGGCCCGTCTCCTTCAGCACCACCGCCCAGGGGCTCACCTGGCCCTGCGCGTAGAGGCTCAGGATGTAGCGGATCGAGCGCTCGGTCTCGGCCGGGCTCCGCTCGGGGCCCCAGGTGAGGAACTGGGTCACCAGCGGGTCAGACGTCCAGGCGAACTGGTCGGCCACGTCGTCCAGGGAGACCTTCCTGAGGACCAGCCGCTCCGTCTCCACGCTGGGCAGATCGCCGAAGATGTCCTGGATCTGCATCGGTTGCTTCCTCCGCCGCTTCTCCCCCCGGATGGGGCCGGGCCAGGGGGAACGTGGCCCGGCCCATCCACTGTCTCGACCGGGTTCTAGTCCTTCTTGCCGGAGACCGCCTTGAGGCAGGCGTCGTCCATCGCCTTGCTGGCGATCTCGCTCTGCACCAGTTCCATAAACGCCTCGAGAGGCATGGGCCCGAGGTCCTTCATGCCGCGGCGGCGCACCGCCACGGCTCCGGCCTGGGCCTCCTTGTCACCCACCACCAGGATGAACGGGATCTTCTGCACCTCGGCCTCGCGGATCTTGTAGCCGATCTTCTCGTTCCGGGTGTCGTTCTCCACCCGCAGGCCAGCGGCCTTGAGCCGGGCCACCACCTGAGCGGCATACTCGTGGTGCCGGTCGGTGATCGGCAGCACCCGAGCCTGCACCGGCGCCATCCAGACGGGGAAGTTGCCGGCGTAGTGCTCGGTGAGGATGCCGATGAACCGCTCCAGGGTGCCCATGATCGCCCGGTGGATCATCACCGGCCGGTGCTCCTTGCCGTCCTCGCCGATGTAGGTGAGGCCGAACTTGATGGGCATCTGGAAGTCGAGCTGCACCGTGGCGCACTGCCACTTCCGGCCGAGGGCGTCCGTCACGTCGAAGTCCAGCTTGGGCCCGTAGAAGGCGCCGTCGCCAGGGTTCAGCTTGTAGCTGCGCCCCATCCCCTCGAGAGCCCGGGCCAGCGCCGCCTCGGCCTGGTCCCACAGCTCGATCTCGCCCATGAAGTCCTCCGGACGGGTGGAGAGCTTGATCTCGTACTGCAGGCCCAGCGTGCCGTAGATGGTGTCCACCAGGCCGATAACCTCCCGGATCATCTCCTCGATCTGATCCGGCCGCACGAACAGGTGGGCGTCGTCCTGGTGGAAGCCCCGCACCCGCAGCAGGCCGTGCAGCGTGCCGGAGGCCTCAAACCGGGAGAGCGGGCCGTACTCCGCCACCTTCAGCGGCAGGTCGCGGTAGGAGCGCAGCTCGCTCCTGTAGAGCACGCAGTGGTTGGGGCAGTTCATGGGCTTGATGGCGAAGTCCTGGTCCTCGGCCTTCAGGGTGAACATGTTCTGCCGGTAGTGCTGCCAGTGGCCGGACGTCTCGTAGAGCTTGGACGAGACGATCCACGGGCACCGGACCTCCTGGTAGCCCAGTTCGGCCTGCAGGCTGCGGCTCCAGTTCTCCAGCTCCCGGTAGATCTTGTAGCCCTTGTCCAGCCAGTAGGCGAAGCCGGGGGCAACCTCCTCGAACCGGAAGAGGCCGAGCTCGGGCCCGAGCTTGCGGTGGTCGCGCCGCTTGGCCTCCTCGAGCTGGAACAGGTACTGGTCCAGGTCTTTCTTCGATTCGAAGGAGGTGCCGTAGACCCGCTGGAGCTGCTTGTTGGCCTGGTTGCCCTCCCAGTAGGCGCCGGCCACGCTGAGCAGCTTGAACGCCTTCACCCGGCCGGTGGAGGGCAGGTGCGGGCCGACGCAGAGGTCGGTGAACTCGCCCTGGGTGTAGATCGAGACGACCTCGTCCTCCGGGATCTTGTCGACCAGCAGCACCTTGTAGTCCTCGCCCCGCTCGGCGAAGAAGCGCTTGGCCTCCTCCCGGTCGACCTCCTGGCGGACGATCGGGTAGTCGGCCGCGACGATCTTGGCCATCTCGGCCTCGATTCGCTCCAGGTCCTCAGGCGTGAGCGGCCGGGGCAGGTCGAAGTCGTAGTAGAAGGAGTTCTCCAGGGGCGGGCCGACGGTGAGCTTCGCCTCGGGGAAGAGGCGCTTCACCGCCTGGGCCATGATGTGGGTGGAGGTGTGGCGGAAGACCTCGCGGCCCTCCTCGTCGGCGAAGGTGAGAATCCGCAGCTGGCAGTCCTCCGTCAGCCTGGCCGAGAGGTCGACCAGGCGGTCGTCTACCTTGGCGGCCAGTGCGGCCTTGGCGAGGCCCCGCCCGATCTGGGCCACGGCCTCGGCGATGGTGATGCCCTGCGGAAACTCCCGCACGCTGCCGTCCGGCAGGGTCACGTGCACAACGCTGGACATTGGTGATGAGCCCCTTTCTCTCCGTGGTTGGCGCAAAATGGAACAGCCTCCCGTCCCGCAAGGGACGAGAGGCCAGTGCTCCCGTGGTTCCACCCTTCTTCCCGGTGCGCTGTCTGCACCGGGGCTCGCGTGCGCTGTACAGGGCGCTCCCTCCCGCCTTATCCGCACGGCTTCGGCAGGCAGCTACGGGGTGGTTTCCCACGCACAGGGCCCCGGGGCGCTTTCAGCCGGCGGCGCTCCCTCTCTGGAGGGGATGGGCGTGGTGTTGTCCCCGATCATCGCTGTTCGGATTTGTGCGTTACTATAGCATGACCATGCGGGGGTGTCAAGCCGTGCCGGGCTCTACACTGAGAAGTGTGGGTACCAAGAGGAAATGGCGGTTCGCCAGCCAAG